>JAEEGH010002009.1_pt1 | contig 56327 bp, 41 predicted proteins | sample 9134181 | NCBI WGS metagenome assembly JAEEGH01 (sample SAMN16246544, study PRJNA631951) | gut metagenome | biome: gut microbiome; feature: rumen; material: DP-attached | host: Bos | place: Iran: Karaj | collected 2018-10 | reverse complement strand
CGACGGTCGGCAATATAGAGACTGTCCTTACCCATCAGAGGGGTGATTTCGTGTATGACCTTCGAGGACTCCATTAAATCTTCAGTTCCTTCAGAATTTCACTCATTCGCTGCATGTTACTGATGCGCATTGGCACCAGCGGCAGACGCAGACGGTTTTCGATAAATCCCATCTCGCTGAGCATAGCCTTCACACCAGCGGGGTTGCCGTCGACGAAGAGCAGCGAGAAGAGGTCGGTGAAACGGTGATGAATCTTGCGGGCTGGATCGTATTCGCCCTTCATCTGCAGACGAATCATCTTTGAAAACTCCTTAGGCAGTGCGTTGCCAATCACACTGATGACACCTACGGCACCGCAGCTGACCATCGGGAATGTGAGGGCATCGTCGCCAGAGATGACGTCGAACTTAGCGGGTTTGTTCTTGATGATTTCGTCGACCTGCTCAAGATTACCAGAAGCCTCCTTAATGGCCACGATATTCTCGCAGTCGCGGGCCAGGCGGACGGTCGTAGCGGCCTGCAGATTGACACCCGTGCGGCCGGGAACGTTGTAAAGCACAACGGGCAGAGAGGTAGCAGCAGCAATAGCCTTGAAGTGCTGATAGAGACCTTCCTGCGAGGGCTTGTTGTAGTAAGGACAAACGCTGAGTATTCCGTCGATACCCTTGAAGTCGCCCGTACGAAGCTCCTCGACGACAGCAGCGGTGTTATAACCTCCGCAACCCATCAGGATGGGCACGCGTCCGCCAACGAGGTTGACGACGAGGTCCTTGATTTTCTGCTTTTCGTCAGTTGTCAGTGTGGGAGTTTCGCCGGTTGTGGCGAGAATACAGAAGAAATCAGCACCGTTATCAAGCTGATATTCCACTAAGCGGATGAGCGACTTGTAATCTACTGAGCCGTCTTCCTGGAAAGGAGTTATCAGCGCAATACCGAGTCCTTTGAACACATTATGTACCATAAAAAATAAGAATTCTACATTTTTATGGATGCAAAAGTACAAAAAAATCAGCAAAATAGTATCAAAAAGCGAAAAAAAATACTGAAAATGCATCTATATTCCTTAAATATAAGGAAAAATGCAGGAAAAATGTACTATTTACCCTTATTCAGGTAGTCATAATAGTACCAATAGGTGTCTTCATAGTTACTGAACACAGCCATCTGGCGCGCCTTCGGATCACTATACCGACGAGCCAGTTCCCGCATGTCTCGATAGTCGGTATCGAGCACGTTGTTGTGATAGACGATGTGGGGATTAGAGCGCAGATGATTGTAGAGCACCAACGCCTCGCGATAGTATCGGGGCAGGCGCTGCTCACCTATATTATAATAATGTGGCAAGGCAGCTGCAAAACGGTCCAGCTGCTTGTCGATAAGATAGCCGCAGAGCTCGTAGTCGCCTTTGCGGGTAATGAGGTGACGGCCGGAACCCTTGATGGGATAGCTGAAAAGGCGCTCGCCCAACTGATTCTCGTGAGCCAAAGCCTTTATGCGAAGGTTAAGGAGCCGCTGGTCGGTCTTGTCGGAACGCTCGCCGACAGCCAGTGCCCCCTGATAGTCGCCTTTTGCCATCAGACTCTCCATCTGTGTGGCATAGCGGCGCACATCGGTATGATCAATGGCTATGCCGATGAAGAACACCAGCACAGCCATTGCGAGAGATATCTGCCAAACGCGGCGATAATTGATTTTCACATTGAGCGTCATTGCCACACGCGTTTACAACTTTCTAAGCACGACTGCCGAACGGGCAGGGATGTAGAGCTTGAGCCACTCCTTGTGGTCCTGTACGTAGAGCGGGTCGTAGTTGGTGATGTGTGTCACCGTATCGTCGGCGAATCCGTTGCCGCCAAAGTCCTTAGAGTCGGTGTTGAGCACCACTTCGTAAGAACCTGTGGGCACGAGGAATCCGTAGTCGGTATACGAGCGTGTCGGCGAGAAGTTGAAGACGAACACGAGGTCGCCACGCATGTAACACAGCACCTGGTCACCATCATCGTGCCAGATTTCCGTCACCGGTGTAGCCTGGAAGTTCTTCTGCGACTTGATGACCTCCAACATCTTCTGGTCGAAATCGCCCAACCAGTGATAGCACAAGTCTTTGTTGTCGACGAGGTTCCACTGACGGCGGGCATACTTATACGACCAGCCGTTACCCTCGCGTGGGAAGTCGATCCACTCGGGATGACCGAACTCGTTACCCATGAAGTTCAGGTAGCCACCGTTGATGGCACCAGCTGTCACGAGTCGAATCATCTTGTGCAGGGCGATACCGCGCTGAGCAAGGTCGTTGACATCCTTCTTGGCGAAGTGCCAGTACATGTCAGCATCGATCAGTCGGAAGATGATGGTCTTATCGCCCACGAGTGCCTGGTCGTGACTCTCGCAGTACGAGATGGTCTTCTCGTCGGGACGACGGTTCTTAACCTCCCAGAAGATGGAGCAGACGTTGATGTCTTCGTCGCGAACCTCCTTGATGGTCTTGATCCAATAGTCGGGAATATTCATCGCCATACGGTAGTCGAAGCCGTAGCCACCGTCCTCGAACTTAGCGGCCAGTCCGGGCATACCCGACACCTCTTCGGCAATGGTGATAGCCTGCGGGTTGACCTCGTGAATCAGACAGTTAGCCAGCGTGAGATAGCAGATAGCATTGTCGTCCTCGTGACCGTTGAAGTAATCGTCGTAACCGCCGAAGGCCTCACCCAAACCGTGCGAGTAGTAGAGCATCGAGGTAACGCCGTCGAAGCGGAAACCGTCGAACTTAAACTCCTCGAGCCAGTACTTGCAGTTAGAAAGCAGGAAGTGCAGTACGTCGTCCTTACCGTAGTCGAAGCACAGCGAGTCCCAAGCGGGATGCTCGTGACGGTCGCCGGGATAGAAGAACTGGTTAGGATCGCCGGCCAGATTGCCCAAGCCCTCGACCTCGTTCTTCACAGCGTGCGAGTGAACGATATCCATGATGACGGCTATTCCCATCTTGTGAGCGGTATCAATCATCTCCTTCAGGTCCTCGGGTGTACCGAAACGGCTGGAGGGCGCAAAGAACGACGATACATGATAACCGAACGAGCCGTAATACGGGTGCTCCTGAATGGCCATCACCTGAATGGCGTTATAGCCGTCCTTCTTGACTCGCGGAAGCACGTTTTCCGTGAATTCCTTGTAGGTACCTACCTTCTCGGCATCCTGACCCATTCCCACGTGGCACTCGTAGATCAAGAGGGGGGCCTTGTTGGGCTTGAACGTCTTCTTCTTCCACTCGTAGGGCTTCTCGGGATTCCACACCTGAGCGGAGAATATCTTCGTCTGGTCGTCCTGAACAACACGACGACACCAGGCGGGAATACGCTCACCTTCTCCCCCATTCCACTTCACCTTCATCTTGTACAGCTGACCGTGCTTCAGGGCCTTTTCGCTGAGCTTCAGTTCCCAGTTGCCAGTACCCTCGATGCGCTTGCAACGATACTTCTCGTCTTCCTGCCAGTTGTTGAAGTCGCCAATGAGATAGATGTCGGTGGCGTTGGGCGCCCACTCACGGAACACCCAACCCTTAGCCAATTTGTGGAGTCCGAAGAACAAATGTCCGGATGCGAACTGCGAGAGCGACTGCTTGCCGTTACGCGTCAGCTGAGCAATCTTCCAGAGAGCATGATCGTGACGACCACGAATAGCCTGCTCGAAGGGCTCGAGCCACGAGTCGTTCATCACCAGTCCGATATGGGGCGGCTCCTGCACTTTCTTTACCGCTTTCTTGGCAGTGATTTTCTTTACTGCGGTTGCCTTCTTGGCGGGAGCCGATTTGGTGGTAGCCTTCTTGGCTGTAGTAGTCTTTTTTGTTGTAGCCATAATAACTTATGCTTTTACTTTGAATATTGCTTTCTTTAATTCAGGAACACCGGCGATGCAGGGTGCGTGTCCGTCTTCAGGGAAGAAGATTGCCATCATACCAATTTGGCAAGTGACATAGCTGTCGGCGGCCAAGTCGGGAATCTTGGTGATATCCTTCTCCTCGTTATAGGGAGCATCGGGCAACTGGTCGCGCTGGGTATAGCCGAAGGTCTCGGCAGCCGTGATGGGTATCTGGATGTCGATCATCTTGTTGTGCGTCTCGATGACGGCCTCGTCGGGTGTCTTGCCCTTAGCCATCTGAATGTTGACGAAGAGGTCCTTGCCCTCAATCTCATGCTTGCCTGGCTCCAACGCGTTCAGGTCGTTGTGCTGCAGGAATTCCACCACCTTAGCAAACAAAGGGTTTACCGATGTGTACTTCTTTAAGTTTTCGATCTTGTCGATAATCATAATAGTTTGTATTTTTAAGTTAAACGTTTGTTTTAGTCTGTCTGTCGTTTGCCTCTGATATATGAGCCCTGCGCAATGATGTTACCATTACGGTCTTTCTCTACGAAGCGGCCGTCGCGACGGTCATCTACGTAGCTGCCCTCAAAGCGCTTGCCTTCCTTATCTTCCTCGATAGCCGGTCCGTGACGCTTACCGTTACGGAAGTGGCCCTTGAACTTCGAGCCGTCACTATAGCGGGCGATGCCTTCGCCGTGAATCTGTCCGTTGCGGAACTGGCCTTCAAACAGGTCGCCGTTCCTCATCGTCAGCTTACCTCTGCCGTTGGGCTTGTCGTTCTTCCATTCGCCCTGATAGGTGTTGCCGTTCTTCCATACCAGCATGCCGTTGCCCGACTTGTCGCCGTTCTGGAAGTGACCCGTATATTTGTCACCGTTGGCAAAGCGGAAGACACCCTGCCCCGTGCGCTCACCGTTCTCGTAGTCGCCCTCGTAGGTATCGCCGTTCTGGAATTTATAGATACCTTTGCCGTGCTGCACGTCGTTCTGGAACTGACCAATGTAAACATCACCGTTGGCATATTTAAAAGTGCCCTTGCCCCAGCGCTGGTTTTCCTTCCACTGACCTTCGTAGCTCGAACCGTCGCCCCAGTCATAGAATCCCTTGCCGTGTTTCTTGTCAGCCTGCCAGTCGCCTTCGTAGTAGGCACCGCTCTTGTGCGTGTAACGACCCTTGCCGTGACGCTGGTCCTGCTTCCATTCACCATCGTACACGTCGCCGTTGTAGTAGTTCATCACACCGTGTCCCTGCTGATAGTCGCGGAACCAGAGTCCTACATATTTATTATTGTTGAGGAAATAATAGGTGCCTTGTCCGTGCTGCTGGTCCTGAAACCACTGGCCCTCGTAGCGCTCACCATCCAGAAATGTATAGATGCCAAAGCCCTGACGCTTGCCTTTCACGTATTCACCCTCGTATGTGTTGCCGTTCTTCCAGACGGTCTTACCTTTGCCTTGCGGCTTGCCGGCTTGCATCTCGCCGTTATATTCGCCTCCGTCCTTCGTGTGACACGTACCCAACGATATCTTCTGGGCCTGCACAGAGAAGGTTGCGAAAGCGGTAAAACTCAATAAAAAATATCTTAGATTCATTGCTTTGTTCATTTTTAACCTTACAAAAGTATGGAAAATTTTCGAGACCTCCAAATTTTTATTCAAACTATTGGTATTTTTTTCAATTATTTACTATCTTTGCAAGCAAATTAAGAAAACAACATGAAATTTATCGCTATCATTCCAGCCCGTTACGCCTCAACGCGTTTTCCAGGCAAGCCACTGGCCATACTAGGTGGCAAGACTGTCATCCAGAGAGTTTACGAACAGGTGAGCCGCGTGCTCGACGAAGTATATGTTGCCACCGACGACGACCGCATCTTCCAGTGTGTCGAGCAGTTTGGCGGCCGTGCCGTGATGACGCGCCCCGACCATAAGAGCGGTACCGACCGTATTCAGGAAGCCGTAGATAAGGTGCAGACCGATGCCGACGTCATCATCAACGTGCAGGGCGACGAGCCTTTCATCCAGCCCTCGCAGATTGAGACGCTGATGCACCTCTTCGATATACAGTCAACACAAATCGGCACCTTGGGCAAGCGCTTCGAGTCGATGGAGGCCGTCGAGAATCCCAACTCCCCCAAAATCGTCACCGACCTGCGTGGCTTCGCCCTCTACTTCAGCCGCAGCGTCATCCCTTACGTCAGGGGAAAAGAGCGTGCCGACTGGTTTGCCGATTTCCCTTACCTGAAACACTTGGGCATCTACGCCTACCGCCGCGAGGTGTTGCGCGAGATTACGCTGCTGCCACAGAGTGCGCTGGAGTGTGCCGAGAGTCTCGAACAGCTCCGCTGGTTGCAGAACGGCTATCGCATCCGCGTAGGACTCACTGAGGTCGAGACCGTCGGTATCGATACGCCCGAAGATCTCGCCCGTGCAGAATCCATCCTTTGTAACCCATCACAATTTTTCACTAAAAAATCCTTACGATAATGAAAAGAGTCACACTAATCCTGTTAGCCCTGATGAGTCTGTCAACAATCGCTACGGCCAAGAAACCGCAAACAGTCACTCTGCAACTGCTTGAGACATCGGATGTTCACGGTGTCTTCTTCCCCTATAATTTCGTAGAGCGCCGTCCGATGGCTGGTTCTATGGCTCGCGTCAGCACCTACGTCAATCAACAGCGCCAGAAGTATGGCAAGAACGTCATCCTGCTGGAGAACGGCGACATACTGCAAGGTCAGCCGACGTGCTATTTCACCAACTTCATCGACACACAAAAGACAAATATTGCCGCCGAGGTGGTCAACTACATGAAATACGACGCCCAGACGTTTGGCAATCACGACGTTGAGACAGGCCATCCCGTCTACGACAAGTGGATCAGTGAGGTTCAGTGTCCTACCTTGGGCGCTAACATCATCGATACCAAGACGGGCAAGCCTTATGTCAAGCCGTATATCATTCTTGAGCGCCAAGGTGTTCGCGTTGCCGTCTTAGGTATGCTCACCCCCGCCATTCCCAACTGGTTGCCCGTCAGCCTGTGGACGGGACTCCGTTTTCAGGAGATGGTCAGTTGCGCACGCGAGTATGTGAAGATACTAAAGGAACAGGAGCATGCCGACGTCATCATCGGTCTCTTCCACAGCGGCTGGGACGGTGGTATCGTCACACCCGAATACGAGGAGGATGCCACCAAGCGCATCGCTGAAGAGGTAGAGGGCTTCGATGTTATCTTCTTCGGTCACGACCACCGCGAGCGTATGGAGCAGACGGCTAACGGCACGCTGTGTCTCGACCCTTCGAACAATGCGCTCAAGGTGTCGCAGGCAACACTCACGCTCACCTATTACGGTAAGAAGAAGGGCTGGCGCGTCAGCAAGAAGGAGGGCGCCATCGTCGACGTCCGCGGTCTTGATACCGACCCCGACTATATGGATCATTTCAAGATGCACATGGACCGCGTGAAGCAGTATGTAGAGCGTCAGATCGGTACCTTTACATGCGATATGAACTCACGCGACGCCTTCTTCGGTTCGTCGTCGTTTACCGACTATATTCACCAGTTGCAACTGGAAGAGACGCATGCCGACGTATCGTTCAATGCACCCCTCGTCTTCGACACAAAGATCAAGGCGGGACCGGTCTACATGAGCGACATGTTCAAGCTCTACCGTTACGAGAACTCCATCTACGTGCTTCGCATGACGGGTGCCGAAATCCGCCGCCATCTGGAGATGAGCTACGACCTCTGGGTCAACACGATGACGAGTGCCGACGATCATATCATGCAGCTGTCGGCCAAGACGAATATCGACACGCAGCGCATGGGATTCAAGAACCTCACGTTTAACTTCGACTCTGCGGCAGGCATCGACTACGAGGTCGACGTCACCAAGCCCGACGGACAGAAGGTACATATCCTGCAGTTCACCGACGGACGCCCCTTCGACGAACGTGCGTGGTACCGTGTGGCCATGAACAGCTATCGCGGCAACGGTGGCGGCGAGCTGCTCACGCGTGGTGCAGGCATTCCGCACGACAGCATCCAGTCACGCATCGAATATATGAGTCAGTACGACCAGCGCCGTTATCTCACGCAGAAGATTGAGCGCGAGAAAAACATCACGCCCAAGGCCCTCAACAACTGGCGTTTCGTGCCCGAAGCTTGGGCTAAGCCAGCACTCGAGCGCGACCGCAAACTGATTTTTAAAGATTAAAAATTAAGAAAACAGGAGTGCCCCTTGCGGGGCAGAAATTAAACAAAATTGACCACAAAATTAAAAGAAAATTTTGATTAATTTTGAATTAAATTTTGAACAATTTCTCCGCTGAAAGCGGACTAACAGAATTAAAAATTAAACATTAAATTGTGAAATACTTCGTTTTTTGCCAGACCGACCTCGTGTTGGAGAAAGTGGGCGACAGCTATCAGATTCCACAGGAACCTCCCGTCGAGACGAAGGCCTGGACAACAGTCATGAATATCGACGGCAACAAGGCCTATCGTATCGACCAGCCGATTATGGGTTCCGAGCGTTACGAGATGTGCCCGCTGCGCCAGAGTTACTATAAGCTGCCTGAGTCCGACTATCTGCAGGCAGGCAAGTGTCAGGAACTGCTCTATTGGGACCAGAATACACGCTTCTGCGGAGTCTGTGGCGGACCCATGCATTTCGACACGCCCATCTCCAAGAAGTGCGACCATTGCGGCAAGGAGTGGTGGCCCCAACTGGCCATCGCCATCATCGTGCTCATCCGCCGTCAGAGTCACGACGGACGCGAAGAAGTGTTGCTGGTGCATGCCAACAGTTTTCGCGACAACCACTACGGACTGGTGGCAGGCTTCGTAGAGACAGGCGAGACGCTGGAGGAGGCCGTCCATCGTGAGGTGATGGAGGAAACGGGACTACACATCAAAAACCTGCGCTACTTCGCCAGCCAGCCTTGGCCCTATCCCTGCGGACTGATGGTTGGCTTCACCGCCGACTACGACGGAGGAAAGATTCACCTGCAGCGCTCCGAGTTGTCCAAGGGTTCGTGGTTCGACCGCGACCACCTGCCGCACATCCCTGAGAAACTCTCCATTGCCCGTCATCTCATCGACGACTGGTTGGAAAAACAATGAAGAAAGGACACGCAAAACATTGAAGAACAAAATTTACATTTCGGATATTCTCGTCGTACTCTTCCTCGCCGTCATCCATCCGCTGATGCCCTGGAAGAGTCACCTACCCTGTATTCCTGACAAGGTGGAGATTCTCTATCGCCAACCCCTTCAGGGCGACACCACCTTATTAGATAAGGAGATAGCCGAAGCCGACTATTATCTGCGCGTCCACACCGTAACCGACGACGGCTACAACCTCGTGGCACAACACGCCACACAACTGCGCCGGAAGCGTTCACGACTGGCTCAGCAGACCGACACCGCCCGACAGTTCATCGCCCGTCGGCGCATAGCGGCCAAAGACCGTCCACTCGTTGCCGTCCGCACCAACGGGGGCTATTGGCGGGCAGGCCACTTCCACGTCGGCCCGCTCACCGGCAAAGCCATCCAGCGCGACCACGAAGGGCGTATCGTCAGCCTCGTGCTCGACCGCGACAGCATCATCAGCGCCATCCGTATCGACTCGCTGGGCACATACGAAGGACAGATGGACCGCTGGCTGATGGCACAAGGTCAGGGCACCTTCGACGCCCGCGACGGCTCACACTACGAGGGATTCTACGAAGACGACCAGCGCCAGGGATTCGGTTTCGAGTCGTCGCCCCACCATCAGTTGCGCGTGGGCACGTGGCGGCGTGACAAGTTCCTGGGCGAGAAACTCAAGTACACCAACGAGCGCATCTACGGCATCGACATCTCGCGCTATCAGCACGAACAGGGACGCCACCGCTTCGGCATCAACTGGCGTCAGCTGCGCATCACGTCGCTGGGCAAGCGCCACAACACCGAGGGTCGCACCTACCCCGTCTCCTTCGTTTACATCAAGGCCACCGAGGCCACCAGCATTCGCAACCGCTACTTTGCACAGGACTATACCAACGCCCGTCGGCAGGGCATCCACGTAGGCGTCTACCACTTCTTCTCGCTGCGCACGTCGCCTCAGGATCAGGCTAAGTATTTCCTGCAGAACAGCATCATCCGTCACGACGACTTCCCGCCCGTGCTCGATGTCGAGCCCTCCGATGCCCAGATTGAGGCCATCGGTGGTGGCGACGAGCTGCTGCGCCGCGTGCGCATCTGGTTGCAGATCGTCGAACAGCGCACCAACAAGCGCCCTATTCTCTACGTCAGCCAGATGTTCATCAATAAATATATGGCCAACGCCGATGACGTCAAAAAACATTACAATGTCTGGATTGCACGCTATGGCGAATACAAGCCCGACGTCAAGCTGGTCTACTGGCAGTTGTGCCCCGACGGTCGCGTCAACGGCATCAACACATTAGTCGATATCAATGTTTTTAATGGTTATCAGATGCAGTTCGACGAGTTCGTCCGCACCGGTTTCCATCAGTAGAGATAGAAGTCGCCCGTCAGCATCTTATAGCGCTCGTCACCAATCGTCATCTCTTCCTTCACACATTCGCAGGGCCGTTTGCGGAATGCCAGCAGATAGCGCTTCGGCGGCTTGCGTGTCGTCGTGCGCACGGCACACACACGGCTGGGGAAGAACCCGCGGATGATGGCTTCGTCCTCCATGCGTTTGCGGTAGTCGAACGGCACCACCACACTCATCTCACCTCCGTCCGTCAGCAGCCGCCATCCCGCCTCCATCAGCTCGCGATACGTCAGCGTCTCGGCATGCCGCGCTATGTTGCGCTGAGCGTCAGGCGCGTGCAGCGCGTCGATAAAGAAGGGCGGGTTGCTCACCACTGCGTCATACAGTCCCTCGTGCTGCTGCACACTACCCTCCTCCACACTGACACGTGCCGCAAAGGGCGATGCCGCCACGTTCTCCCGCGCCTGCATCACAGCCCCCTCGTCTATGTCCAGAGCCGTCACCAGTGCACTGTCGTAGCGTTGCGCCATCATCAGCGCTATCACGCCCGTTCCGGTACCGACGTCAAGCACCCGCGCGCCGCCAGCGTCACCCCTGGGCACTTCCGCCCAGGCACCCAGCAGCACGCCGTCGGTGCCCACCTTCATGGCGCACCGCTCCTGCCGCACCGTAAACCGTTTGAATTCAAAGCTCATTACAAATGTTGGTTGTTGTCGATTGACTTAAAGATAGTCATGATAGACTTGGACGAGGCGATGCGGCTGTCGTATTCGCTGCGATACTTGGCAGGAACGGTCTTGCCCTGATAGACGGTCTTGAAGTCGCCCTGCAACAGTGTGCGCTGCTTGATGAGCACGTCGATGAGACGGCCCTGATGGAAATAGAAGCGGTATTCGTATTCGAGGTTGTTGATGACGTCGGGCTCAAGGGAATAGATGAACTGGATGCGTCCCTGACGGTCGTAGAGATACTCCTGATAATACTCGCGGACGGCGAAGTTATACTTCTGTGTGGCGAAGTCGAGACGGAGATCGGCATATATCTGGTCATCGGTCTTGCGCTCCTCGCGATAGAACATCTGCAGCGTTTCCTCGTGATAGCCGGTGGCGGGAAGGTTCTGTTTGGTGACAACGGTGAAGGTCTGGGGCACGGGATACTGTGCGCCCGACTTCTCGCTTTCCTCCATCTGCTGTATTTGCGCCTTGATGTCGGCATAATGCTGACGTATGGTCTGCTTGGCGTCCTGTGCCTGAGCTGTTAGTGCGCCCGTCAGGAGCATGGTCACGAATAAAATGGTCTGTTTCATTTTCTTTCAATTAGGTTTTGGTGCGTGCAAAGATAATAAAAAAAGGTGAAATGTTTGGTAGTTCGGCTGATTTTTTGTAATTTTGCAGCCCAATTAGAATTATGAAGGATAATATAATGTACATGGATAGTAAAAAGGGGTCGTTTTCGATGATTGCCGATGTCGACGGCGAATATGGCGACCTGACACGCGTGAAAGTGCCAGACGAAATACCCATTCTGGCCGTTCGCAATATGGTGGTATTCCCTGGTGTGGTGACTCCTATATTGATTGGCCGTGAATCGAGCATCGCACTCATCAAGAAAGCTGAGAAGAAGGATATTTTCATTGGCGTGGTATGCCAACGAGATCCCGAAGTAGAGCTGCCCATCCGAGCAGACCTATATGACTATGGCGTAGTGGCCAAGGTATTGAAACTGCTGACATTGCCCAACGGCAATATGACGGCGATCATTCAGGGCATCGGACGTATGCGTCTGTTGGACCTGACGAGGTATAATCCCTATCTGACCGGTAACGTGAAGCTGATACCGGAGGACGAGCCGTCGAAGCGCGACATGGAGTTTAAGACGGCTATGGATGACCTGCGCCAACAGACGACGCAGTATATCCAGATGAGCGACGACATGCCCGAGGAGGCCACGTATGCCATCAAGAACGTGAGCAACGACTTCATGGCGCTGAACTTCATCTGCACCAACCTGCCGTTTACCATCAAGGAGAAAATCAACCTGCTGGCGATGGACTCGCTGAAGGAGCGTCTGTTCTCGGCCCTGCGCATCGTGAACCGCGAAATCAACCTGCAGAACCTGAAGCTGGACATTCGCAACAAGACGCGCGACGACATCGACGAGCAGCAGCGTAACTACTTCTTGCAGCAGCAGATCAAGAACCTGCAGGCCGAGATGGGCAACGAGAGCACGCCCGAGAAGAAGGAGCTGCTGGAGAAGGCGCGCACCAAGAAATGGCCCGAGGACATAGAGAAATTCTTCTATAAGGAGGCCGACAAGCTGGACACGCTGAACCAGAACTCGCCCGACTATAACGTGCTGCTGAACTATCTGCAGACGCTGGTCAACCTGCCGTGGGGCGAATATACCAAGGACGACATGGACCTGAAGCGCGCCCAGAAGATTCTGGACCGCGACCACTACGGTATGGAGAAGGTCAAGGAGCGCATCCTGGAATACATTGCCGTGCTGGCGCTGCGTGGCGACCTGAAGAGCCCCATCCTCTGTCTGTACGGCCCTCCAGGCGTGGGTAAGACATCGCTGGGCAAGTCGATTGCCGACGCCCTGAAGCGTAAGTACGTGCGCGTATCGCTGGGCGGTCTGCACGACGAGGCCGAGATTCGCGGACACCGCCGTACCTACATCGGAGCCATGCCCGGCCGTATCATCAAAAACATCCAGAAAGCAGGCTCGTCGAACCCCGTATTCATATTGGACGAGATAGACAAGGTGACGCAGAACACGCACAACGGCGATCCTGCATCGGCCCTGCTGGAAGTGCTGGACCCCGAGCAGAATACAGCGTTCCACGACAACTATCTGGACGTTGACTACGACCTGTCGAAGGTGCTGTTCATCGCCACTGCCAACAATCTGGGCACTATCCCCCGCCCTCTTTTGGACCGTATGGAAATCATCGAGGTGAGCGGATATATCACCGAGGAGAAATACGAGATAGCCAAGCGCCACCTGATTCCCAAGGAGAAGGAGAACACGGGACTGAACGACAAGAAGCTGACGTTCAACAAAGCCGCCGTCGAGAAGATTATCGAGCAGTACACACGTGAAAGCGGCGTGCGACAGCTGGAGAAGCAGATCAACAAGGCGCTGCGCAAGATGGCATTCAAGAAAGCGGAGGCCGGCGAGCTGCCCTACGAGAAGATTACGCCGACGGAGATTGAGGACCTGCTGGGCAAGCCCCCCTTCTATCGCGACATCTATCAGGGCAACGACTATGCCGGCGTGGTGACAGGACTGGCATGGACCAGCGTAGGCGGCGAGATACTGTTCATCGAGACATCGCTGTCGAAAGGCAAGGGTGCTAAGCTGACGCTGACGGGTAACCTGGGCGACGTCATGAAGGAATCGGCCGTCATCGCACTGGAATACGTCAAGGCACACGTCGACACGCTGGGCATCGACTACCGTATCTTCGACAACTGGAACATCCACATCCACGTGCCCGAGGGTGCCACACCGAAGGACGGCCCGTCGGCAGGCATCACCATCGCCACCAGTATTGCCTCGGCGCTCACGCAGCGCAAGGTACGCAAAAACACGGCGATGACCGGTGAGATAACGCTGCGCGGAAAGGTGCTGCCCGTAGGCGGTATCAAAGAAAAGATACTGGCTGCCAAGCGTGCCGGCATCACCGATATCGTGATGTGCAAGGAGAACGAGAAGGACATCAACGAAATTCCAGAGATGTATCTGAAGGGCGTGAAGTTCCACTATGTGGAAAACGTGCAGGACGTATGGAAATTCGCGCTCACCAAGGAAATCGTAGACAATCCGTTGGACTTCACGATTCCGGAGGAAGGGAAAAATGAAAAATCCTGAGCGAAGCGAATTTAATCTTTAATTTTCAATGTTTAATGAAGTTCGAAGTAGAACATAACGACCCATACAGCAGCGCCCGCTCGGGCCTCATCACCACCGACCACGGACAGATCAAGACACCGATCTTCATGCCCGTAGGCACGTGTGGTTCGGTGAAGGGTGTGCACTTCTCGGAACTGCGCGAGCAGGTGAAGGCTCAGATTATTCTGGGCAATACCTACCACCTGTATCTGCGCCCGGGACTCGACACGCTGCGCAAGGCGGGCGGACTGCACAAGTTCAATACGTGGGACCGTCCGATCCTGACCGACTCAGGCGGTTTTCAGGTCTTTTCCTTGACGGGCATCCGCAAGTTGAAAGAAGAGGGTTGCGAGTTCCGCTCACATATCGACGGTTCGAAGCACATCTTCACACCGGAGAACGTCATGGACACACAGCGCGTCATCGGCGCCGACATCATGATGGCCTTCGACGAGTGTCCGCCCGGACAGAGCGACTATCGGTATGCACACGACTCGCTGCGGCTGACCCAGCGCTGGCTGGAGCGGTGCGTGAAGCGATTCAACGAGACCGAGCCGTTGTACGGACACCATCAGACGCTGTTTCCCATCGTGCAGGGATGTACGTATAAAGACCTGCGTCAGGATGCCGCCAAGCACGTTGTCGACACGCTGGGCAAGCTGAACGACGGCGGTGGTGCGAGCATCGGCGGACTGGCCGTCGGCGAGCCTACCGAGGTGATGTACGACATGATAGAAGTGGTGAACGAGATACTGCCCAAAGACCGTCCGCGCTACCTGATGGGCGTCGGTACGCCGCAGAATATTCTGGAGGCCATCGAACGCGGTGTCGACATGTTCGACTGCGTCATGCCAACGCGTAACGGACGCAACGCCATGCTCTTCACCTACGAAGGGACGATGAATATGCGCAATAAAAAATGGGAGGACGACTTCTCGCCCATCGACCCCGACGGATGCGACATCGACCGCCTGCACTCGAAGGCATACCTGCACCACCTGTTCAAGGCGCAGGAGCTGCTGGCCCTACAAATAGCCAGTATCCACAATCTGGCCTTCTATTTGCGGCTGGTGACCGATGCCAGACAGCATATCGAGGCGGGCGACTTCACCCAATGGAAACGTAGTGTCATTGAAGACTTAGGACGCAGAAGATGAAGAAACTGAAGGAGATACTGAAGCTGATAAAAAGCATGCCGGCGAAGATCAGACGCTGGTGGCTCAGGATGATGGTCGTGCTGAGTCCGCTGAAGGAGCGGCTGAAGCCCGTTGCAGAACGGCTGATGCCCGTGTTGCGTTTAGTTGGCAAGTGGCTGCGCAAGGTAAACCCCTTCCAGTTCGTCAAACGCATAGACCGATACATCATCTCTAAGTTTATCGGCACATACATCTACTCCATCCTGCTCATCATATCGATATCCATTGTCTTCGACGTCAATGAGAACCTGGCGAAGTTTACCAATTTCCACGCACCGCTGCGCGCCATCGTCTTCGACTATTACGCCAACTTCGTGCCCTACTTTGCCAATCTGTTCTCGCCCCTGTTCGTATTCATTGCCGTCATCTTCTTTACGTCGAAGCTGGCGGGCAATTCGGAAATCATCGCTATGCTGGCATGCGGCATGAGTTTCAAGCGGTTGCTGCGCCCGTATCTGATATCGGCAGCACTCATTGCCGCCCTCAACTTCCTGCTGGGTGCCTACGTCATTCCGAAGGGTACGGTGGTGCGTCACGATTTTGAGGCGCTCTACAAGAACAACAAGAAGAACACGTCGGCATCGAACATACAGCTGATGGTCGACAAGGGTGTTGTGGCTTACATGTCGCAATACGATGACACGCGCAAGACCGGCTATGGATTCGCGCTCTACAAGTTTGAAAACAAGAAGATGGTGAGCCAAATGAATGCCAACGTCATTCAGTATGACACCATTGCCGAAGAGCGCTATCACTGGAAGGCCCGCAACTACAAGATACGAACATTGAAGGGTATGCGCGAACAGATAACCAGCGGCAACGAGATAGACACGCTGATTCAGATGGAACCGATGGACCTGGTGTTCTCGAGAGGTCAGCAGGAGACGTTCACATCGCCCGAACTGAAACGATACATCTCGAAACAGCAGGCGCGCGGCTCGTCGAACGTCGTGCAGTACGAGGTGGAGTATCACAAGCGCATAGCATCGAGCTTCGCATCGTTCATCCTCACCATCATCGGTGTGTCGCTGTCGTCGAGAAAACGAAAAGGCGGCATGGGTCTTTATCTGGGTATCGGACTGGCACTGTCGTTCACTTATATCTTGTTGGAGACCGTCAGCGCCACCTTCGCCATCAATGCGAATACGCCGCCTGTGTTGGCCGCGTGGATTCCAAATGTTCTCTATAGTTTTATCGCCTACTTCTGTTACAGACAAGCACCGAATTAAATGACTTTTGAAGAGACATATTTAAACGACAATATTCTGGATGCACTCTGGGACATGCATTTCGATGAAATGACCCCCATCCAGGAACGTTGCATACCGGAAATTCTAGAAGGACGCGACCTGATTGGTGTCGCACAGACGGGTACGGGAAAGACCGCTGCCTATCTGTTGCCAATCCTCTCGCTGTTGGACGACGGAGGCTATCCCAAGGACGCCGTCAACTGCATCATCATGTCGCCCACACGCGAGCTGGCACAACAGATAGATCAGGCGATGCAGGGCTTCGGATACTATCTCGACGGCATCAGCAGCGTAGCTGTCTACGGTGGCAACGACGGCAACCGCTTTGAACAGGAGACACGCGGACTGAAAATGGGTGCCGACGTGATTATCGCCACTCCGGGCCGACTGCTTTCACATATCAGAATGGGACATCTCGATCTGTCGAAGCTCTCATTCTTTGTCCTCGACGAGGCCGACCGAATGTTGGATATGGGATTCTCTGACGACATTCTGTCGATTGCCAAGCAACTGCCCGCCAAGCACCAGACCATCATGTTCTCGGCTACCATGCCCGAGAAGATACAACAGCTGGCACACACCTTATTATATAAACCCGTAGAGGTGAAGATTGCCGTATCGAAACCTGCGGAGAAGATACAACAGTCGGCATACGTCTGCTACGAGCCGCAGAAACTGGGCATCATCCGACATCTGTTCAAGGCTGGCGAGCTGAATCGCGTCATCGTTTTCTCAGGCAAGAAAGACAAGGTGAAGGACATCACCCGCGAGCTCAAACACATGCACATCAACTGCGCACAAATGCACAGCGACCTGACACAACAGGAGCGCGACGAGGTGATGCTAAAATTCAAGGCAGGACAAGTGGACGTGCTGGTGGCTACGGACATCGTGGCAAGAGGCATCGATATCGACGACATCCTGTGTGTCATCAATTTCGACGTACCTCACGACGCTGAAGACTACGTACACCGAATCGGTCGAACCGCCCGAGCGCAGAGGGATGGTGTGGCTATCACCTTCGTATCAGAAGCCGACATGCGCTCCTTTGCCGCCATCGAACGGTTCCTCGGACGCGACATCCTGAAAAACCCGCTGCCCGAAGGACTGGGCGAAGGGCCTGAATATAAGACCAACACCCCACACAAGAGCAGCAGGGGAAAGGGCGGAAGAAAACGCTATGGCAAGTCCAAAGGAGGAAAGAAAAATCAGAAGCCGAATCAAAAGCCGGAACAGAAGCCGAATCAAAAGCGGAAGCCAAAAGCCAAGGGACCTAAGGTCAGTTAATGTTTTTTAAGATAAAATTTTGGGTGTCAAGAGAACAACGTATCGTTATTTTTCGTAACTTTGCACCGCTTTTGTTAAGAGAATACGAGCATCGTATTGAATTTCAAGCACTTAGGAAAATTTAAGGTATAAAAGATGAGACAATTAAAGATTCAAAAAAGTATTACGAATCGCTCAAGTGAAGCATTGGACAAATATCTAGTGGAAATCGGACGCGCCCCTCTGATCAGCATCGACGAGGAAATCGAGCTGGCTCAGAAAATACGCAAGGGCGGTCCCGAAGGCGAGCGCGCCAAGGATAAGCTGGTAACAGCCAACCTGCGATTTGTAGTTTCTGTAGCAAAGCAGTATCAGCATCAGGGATTGACGCTGACTGACTTGATTGACGAGGGTAACATTGGCTTGATAAAAGCCGCACAGAAGTTTGACGAGACACGTGGTTTCAAGTTTATCTCCTACGCTGTTTGGTGGATTCGACAGAGCATTCTGCAGGCCATCGCCGAGCAGAGCCGTATCGTACGTCTGCCACTGAACCAGGTTGGTTCGCTGAACAAGATTAACCACGAGATTAACAAGTTTGAGCAGGAGAATCAGCGCCACCCCTCCATCTCGGAGTTGAGCGACGCCACCGCACTGGACGAAGACAAGATTTCGCAGTCAATGCAGGCTGACAGCCACCACGTATCGATTGACGCTCCATTCCAGGACGGTGAGGATAACTGTATGCTCGACGTGATGGCATCAGGCGACGACAGCCGTACCGACCGACAGGTAGACCACGAGTCGATGGCCATGGAGCTGAATAACGTGCTGCAGAAGGTGTTGAAAGATCGCGAGATTACGATTATCCGCGAGTGCTTCGGCATTGGCTGTCACGAGAAAGGACTGGAGGAGATTGGTGACCAGCTCGGTTTGACACGTGAGCGCGTGCGACAAATCCGCGAAAAGAGCATTGCAAAGTTGCGTGATTCGGGTAATGCTCGCATTTTGATGAAATATTTGGGCTAAAAGTTTTGCCGCTCCAAAAATTATTTGTAATTTTGGGGGCGTGAAACTGAAGCAACGCATCATAAACTATATAGTGACGGCGGACGTGATGATTTTCATGCCCGCTGTCTGTTTTGCCAGTCGTACCGACGACTCGCTGCTCATCAGCCGTATATGGAGCTATAGCCAAGACTACATGCAGGAGGTTGACGGACTGGAGCAAAACATGTATTTGCGATATACACTGAACACGGAGCGCCGCAACCCTACCCTCTTCCTCGTTCCTACGATGTACGCCATTGCCAAGGGCGAAAGGGATTTTGTGGGTGAATCGTATTGCAAGATGAATTTCAGAAGCATCAGCGACTACGACCTGAACCGGCAAGTGGTGAGCGGCACGATTCCGCATAACCGACTGGCCATGTCGGTCATGACAGAATACCTGACACCCAATCTCTACGGCATTTCCATGTATTCAGAGAAGATACTGTCGCCCTTCCATAGGCGTAACCGCTTCTACTACAAGTATCGCGTCAAGCAATACGGTGATTTTGCCATCGTCAGATTCCGTCCGCGCGTGAGCAATACGCAATTGGTGAAAGGAAGGGCAATGGTCGACGCCAAGACTGGACGCGTCATCGAGACGACATTCGATGCCGAATTCGACATGATACGTTTTTCCGTGTCTGCTCAAATGGGGCGAATGCAGACGCAGAACCCGCTGCCGGAGCGATGCTTCACCGAAGCCAGCTTTAAGTTTCTAGGCAACAAAATCAATTCCACGTTTTCAGCGGTCTACAACTGCCCCACCTCACTTCCCGATAGTATCAATGAGCTATCCGACAAAGCGATGATGGACAGCCTGAGACCTATCCCGCTGAAGCATAAAGAACAAATACTCTACCAACAACACGAACTGATGAACCAGCAGGCGGACAGCCTGAAGGCAGACACGACGGAGCTGGAGAAATCGAACAAGACAAAAGCCATTCTGTGGGATGCCATCGGCGAAAACCTGATCAGTTCCCAGCAAGCTAATGCAGGGGCTTTCTCAATGACGCTGTCGCCTCTGCTCAACCCGCAATACGTCAGCTATAGCCACAGTCGTGGTTTCAGCTATAAAATCACCATGGGTTTACAGTACACATGGAACAGCCACCGCTATCTGACACTCAACCCGCAGTTTGGTTATAACTTCAAGCAGCGCCAGTTCTACTACACGATTCCTTTGCGAATGAATTACAACCCGAAGCGCAGAGGTTATGTTGAATTACTCTGGGCTAACGGCAACCGGATTTCGAGTGGAGCGCTGATAGACGATATACGGGATAAGGTGGGGAAGGACATCACTGTTCCGGAATTTACAGACGAGCATGTCCAGATGTTTAACAACGTCGTGGCTTTCGACTGGCTGGAAATCAAAAGCGGACTGGTTTATCACCGCCGGCGCGCCACCGATCGGAATTTCATGCGCCAATACCAGATGCCCGAAGAGTACCGAAGCTTTGCCCCGAATATCAGCATACATCTGACACCCTGGCGCAAAGGACCGACGCTGACCACGAACTACGAACGCGGATTCAAGAATGTGCTGCAATCGAACCTCAATTACGAGCGGTGGGAGTTCGATGCGTCCCACTTAATCAAGTTCGGAGCACTGCAAATCATCAACTGGCGTACAGGAGCAGGTTTCTATACTACCCGTAATTCTGATTACTTTGTTGACTTCGCTAACTTCCGTGACAACAATCTGCCAACGGGCTGGCAGGACGACTGGAGCGGACAGTTCCAACTTTTGGACAGCCGATTGTATAACGAATCGGACTACTATCTGCGCGGACACATCTCCTTTGAATCGCCATTGCTGGCGCTGGGATGGATTCCACTAGTTGGAAAAATGGTAGAAACTGAACGCCTCTACCTAAGTGCGCTGAGCATTGAACATACCCGACCCTATTTCGAGATAGGCTATGGATTTACAAACCGCTGGTTCTCAACTGGTATCTTTGCCAGTTTCATGAATTCAAAATTCGAAAAGATAGAATGTAAGTTTACTATAGAATTATTCAGACGATGGTAAAACCACTCACCATTTATAAAGCCAGCGCCGGTTCGGGAAAGACCTTTACGCTGGCAACAGAATATATCAAGCTGCTGGTGCGCAACCCACAGAGCTATCGCACTATTCTGGCCGTCACCTTTACAAATAAGGCGACTGAGGAGATGAAAATGCGTATTCTGAGTCAGCTGTACGGTATTGTGAACAAGCTGGAGGACTCGAACGACTATCTGAAAAAGATTATGGACGAGACGCAGATGGGCGAAGAGCAGGTAAGAAAACAGGCGGCCATAGCCCTGCAACTGTTGTTGCACAACTACAACTACTTCCGCGTGGAGACCATCGACACGTTCTTTCAGAGTGTGCTGCGCAATCTGGCGCGAGAACTGGACTTGACAGCAAACCTCCGCATCGGTCTGAATGATGTTCAGGTAGAAGAGCAGGCTGTAGACAGGTTGATTGACCACCTGACTCACCAGGACGTGCTGCTGCAATGGATTCTGAAATACATTATGGAAACCATTAGTGAAAACCAGTCGTGGAATATCATCGGCAAGGTGAAGAGTTTCGGTCGCACCATCTTCCGCGATTACTATAAAGAACAGAGCGATGCCCTGAAGGAGAAAACCGGCGACGAACACTTCTTCACGGAATACTCCAAGCAGCTTCGCGACATCAGAAGAGATGCGCAAGAGCACATGAAACAGCTGGGTGACCAGTTCTTTGACATCCTGCATTCTGAAGGGCTTGGCTTAGAGAATCTGGCCTACGGGAAAACGGGTATCGCAGCATTCTTCGTCAAGCTGCAACGAGGCGAGTTTGATGCCAGCATCGAGGGCAAGCGCGTAGTTGACTGTTGTGAGGATCCCGAGAAGTGGAGCAGCAAGAAGGGGCCGTTCCGCGATAAAATCATCATGCTTGCAGACTGCACACTGATACCACTCTTGCGGCATGCTTTGGACGTACGCCCCCATCAATACAAGCTCTTCAAATCGGCCGATCTCACCCTGCGTCATCTGAACCAATTGCGACTGTTGGGTAATATCGAACAAAAGGTCAGAGAGCTGAATGAAGAGGCTAACAGGTTTCTGTTGAGCGATACGCAGCAGCTGTTGCATGCGCTGATCGAAGAGAGCGACTCGCCTTTTATCTTCGAAAAGATCGGTACGCAACTGGAACACATCATGATTGACGAGTTTCAGGACACCAGTACCGTGCAATGGCAGAACTTCAAGGTGTTGCTGCAGGAGTGTATGAGTCATGTGGACACCGAAAATCTGATTGTCGGTGACGTGAAACAGAGCATCTACCGCTGGCGCTCGGGCGACTGGCGGTTGCTGAATGCCATCGACAGGGAATTCCCAACGCCTCAGGAGATGCTGGATATCCGTCCCTTGGAAACCAACTACCGCTCGTTGCGACGCATCATCGAATTTAACAATGCTTTCTTTACGGAGGCAGCCCGACAAGAATACAAGCAGCAACGTGAGGAATATCCTGAAGGTGCCGAGCAACTGCGCAACGCGTATCTGGATGTGGCACAACTGATTCCCGCAAAACGCGACAACAGCGGCTATGTCAATATCCGTCTGCTGCCAAGCGAAGACTATCAAGAACGGACATTGCAACTGCTGGCCGAAACAACGGAAGAACTCCTGGAGAAAGGCGTCAAGCCCAAGCAGATTGCCATACTGGTACGAACGAACAAGGTGATACCGCAGATTGCAGAGTATTTTGCCAACGCGCTGCCCAAAGTAAGCATTGTGAGTGACGAAGCATTCCGACTGGATGCATCCATTGCAACGTCGATCATTGTTCAGGCCCTACATCTGCTGACACATCCTGACGACACGTTGGCAAAAGCCACTCTCGCAAAACTCTATCAGCGCGAGGTGCTGAAAAGCGAAAAGGCAGAAAACGAACTGCTGATTCGGCAGCAACCCCTCGACGAGCTGTTGCCAGAGGAATACGTCAGCCAACAGGAACAGCTCCAGCAGATGCCGCTCTACGAACTGGCAGAGCGACTGTATACGCTCTTCCGTCTGGAAAAACTGGAGGAGGAAAGTGCATACATCTGTGCTTTCTTCGACCAGCTGTTGAAGTTCACACAGGACAACTCTACCGACATCGACGCCTTTGTCCGCGAATGGGAGGAGACCATTGGCAGCAAGACGATACAGGCAGAAGAGAGTGACGGCCTGCGCATCCTGACCATTCATAAAAGTAAGGGTCTGGAGTTCGACCATGTGTTGCTGCCCTTCAGCGACTGGCGTATGGAGCTTTCCGACATCCTGTGGTGCAAGCCCCAGGAAGACCCCTTCGCCGCACTACCCCTTGCGCCTATTGATTATAGCGAGAAACAAATGCGTGGCACCATTTACGAACATGACTATCTGGACGAACATCTACAAAACACGGTAGATAACCTGAACTTGTTGTATGTGGCGTTTACCCGTGCTTCGCGCAGTCTGTTCGTCATCGGTAAACGCGACACCAAGTCGTCCCGTTCTGTACTGGTTCAATCAGTATTGCCCGAACTGAAACTGGAGGGTGGCATACTGGAAGGAGAAGAAGACCAAGAGGCTATTCTCGAGTATACTTACGGCGAGCCCATCAGTAACAACCAACAGGAAGTGAAGAAGAAGCAGTCGGAAAACGTCTTCATGCAACCTGTCACTCCGCTGCCCGTCAGCATGACAACCTTCGAGGCCAAGACGGAGTTCAGACAGAGTAATCGCAGTCGTGAATTCATTGAAGGAGAAGACGAACAGGCAGAGCTGAGCTATATTAAAATAGGTAGCGTGCTGCACCAGATTTTCTCTACGATTCGCACCACCGCTGATATCGAAAAAGCACTCCAACAATTGCAGAACGACGGTGTACTCTACGACGATGAAGTGACACGTGAGAAGGTATCGTCAATGTTGCGCAAGCGTCTTGAATCAAAACGTGTTAGTGACTGGTTCTCAGGACGTTGGAATCTATACAACGAGTGTAGCATCCTCCGAATTAACAAAGACGGAAAGGTAGAAGAACGACGCCCTGACCGCGTGATGACCAATGGTCAGGAGACGCAGGTAGTAGACTTCAAATTCGGACGTCCGCAACCCGAACACCAGGAGCAGGTCAAAGAGTATGTCAACCTGCTCAAGGAGATGGGAATGCCTCAAGTGAAGGGATGGCTGTGGTATGTCTACAGCAACAAAATAGAAGAAGTGATATAGGAGCAAAAAGGATATGAAGAGTTTCTTAGAACACGTCGCACAAGACATCATCAACAAATACGGCACAAATCTGGCACACATCGTGGTAGTGTTCCCTAACAAACGTGCCTCATTGTTTCTGAACGAGCACCTTGCACGCATCGCAAAACGCCCTTTGTGGAGTCCGTCCTACATCACTATCAGCGACCTCTTCCGTCGCCAGTCATCCTTACAAGTAGCCGATTCCATCAAGCTGGTTTGTGAACTCTATCAGTCGTTTTGCCAGCAGACGGGATCGACCGAGACGCTGGACAAATTCTTCGGTTGGGGGCAACTGATGCTGACCGACTTTGACGACATCGATAAAAACATGGCGGACGCCAATCGTGTCTTTGCCAATGTAAGGGACATCCACGAGTTAGACGACGTGTCGTACCTCACTGACGAACAGCGCGCCATCATCCGTCGCTTCTTCTCGCATTTCACCGACGATCATAACACCGAGCTGAAGCAACGGTTCCTGAATCTCTGGAGTCATTTTGCAGACATCTACCACGACTTCAACCAACGGCTAGCATCGCAAGGGCTTGCTTACGAGGGCGCCCTCTATCGTAGCGTCGTGGAATCACTGTCCGCCACTCCTGATACTTCAGATGACGACGACACCATCTATCTCTTTGTCGGTTTCAACCTGCTCCAAAAGGTTGAACAGCGACTCTTTGCCTATCTGCAACAGCAGGGCAAAGCCTTCTTCTATTGGGACTTCGACCATTATTACATCAAGCGTCACGAGGCCGGCCACTATATCGCACAGTATCTGCAGCTGTTCCCCAACGAGCTGCCGACGGAGCGCGAGGACATTTACGGCAATTTCAAGAATCCCAAGGACATACGCTTTATTACCGCTCATACGGAGAATATCCAGGCACGCTACGTCAGTACCTGGCTGCAGCAACAGCAGCGTTATCAGGACGGACGGCGGACGGCCATCGTACTCTGCAACGAACAGTTGCTGCCAACGGTGATCCACTGCCTGCCTCCGGAGGTCGACAAGGTGAACATCACCACGGGTTATCCTTTGTCGCAAACAGCGGCAGCCTCCTTCATCCAGCTCTACTTCGAATACTGCCTGGGCGGAGGTTCTCCCCGTCTGCTCCGCACTTTTTTGCGGCATCCCTATACCCGTTTCATGAACGAAGAAGGCGAATGGAAAGAGGCGGAGCCAATGCTCGTCATCCCCCGACTGTTACACCTGCTCCGCGAGATAGCCACGCAAGCTAAAGACACCATTAGCGACCCTTTGTTCCAGGAGTCGATATTCCGCGCCTACACCCTGCTCAACAGGATTGACGACCTGATGAAAAGCGGTGACCTGCGTGTTGATCCAACCACGTTGCAACGCCTCACCCAACAACTCATCCAGCAGACAAGCATCCCGTTCCATGGTGAACCGGCAGAGGGTGTGCAAATCATGGGAGTCTTGGAAACACGAAACCTCGACTTCGACCACGTCCTGCTGCTCTCCTGCAACGAAGGACAATTGCCGCGTGGTGTCAATGACAGCTCTCTGATTCCACACAGCATCCGGAAAGCTTACGAACTGACGACTGTCGACAACAAGGTAAGCATCTTTGCCTACTATTTCCATCGCCTGCTGCAACGAGCCTCTGACGTCACGCTGGTCTATAACAGCTCGACGGAAGACGGACAACGTGGAGAGATGAGCCGGTTCATGTTGCAACTGCTCGTGGAAAGCGGGCAGAAAATCACCCAGCACACCCTGCAGTCAGGACAGACGGCACCTCACTGGCAACCCGCCGCTATCGAGAAGACGCCGGCAGTCATGGAAGCCATCACGAGCTATATCAGAGGCAACAAAAACATCATCTCGCCAACGGCTGTCAACTACTACCTGCGCTGTCCGCTGCGATACTATTATCACTATGCTGCCAACATCCGCGAACCGGAAATCCCCGACGATGAACAGGAGCTGGACAACCGCATCTTCGGCACCGTATTCCACGAGGCAGCCGACATCATCTATCACCAGTTGCCTGCCCACATCGAACGTGAGCTGCTGGTTCACCTGCTGAAGCAGAAAGTAGAGATAGAAAGGGCCGTCGACGAAGCCTTCCATCGCGTCATGCCCTTTGCACCACAAAGCGGCCTGCATATCATCAACCGCGAGGTGATTATCCATTACCTGCGACAGCTTATCAGCATCGACATGCAGCTGGCACCGTTCACCATTCTTGGCTTGGAGAAAGACGTCATGCGGCCCTTGTCGTCAGAATTGAGAATCGGTGGCCGCATAGACCGCCTGGATCTGGTGGGCGAAGGAACAGCAGAGGAACGCATCAGGGTGGTCGACTACAAGACGGGCAGCCAACAGCTGAAGGCACTGGCCGATGTGGATGCCATCTTCCAACCTGAGAATGTGCACGAACACTCAGACTATTATCTGCAGACGTTTGTCTATGCGGACATTGTTAGTGGCATGTATCACAAGCCCGTATCCCCTGCCCTCTTCTTTATCCAGCATGCCGCTGCCGAGGATTACGACCCCACATTACGCTTCGGACGTGAACCGATACGAGACATCGCACCACACAGCCAACGGTTCAACGAACTGTTAAACCAGACGGTAGCGGAGATTTTCAATACCGAAGAGCCCTTCCGTCCTACCCAAGACATGAAGGTATGCGATACGTGTCCTTACAACCTGCTTTGCAGACGCTGACAAAAGCGCTCACCCAAAGCAAAGCCTTCCTCATAGAGGCGTTCCAACTTGTCGACATCCTGCGAAATACGCCCGACTTCCAACGGGCGCTCAGGTCGTATGACAACTACTTCGCCCCAGTCTTCCATCCGTTCTATGAGTTCCAGCTGCTTGTTATATTCCTCCACACGACGGCTTAACGCCACGCGCAACCGAGAATATTCTTTGTAGACAAACCGTGGCATCTTGAATTCCAGTTCCCTCGACCGATAGCCTCTGTTACGCGTCAGCACCACCACATTCTCATGATGGCCCGTGTCGATGGAACGAACAATGGGGATGCTGTCAACAATACCACCGTCTAACATCGGAATGCCGTCAACCTCGGTAATCTGCGACACAAAAGGCAACGAGCTCGACGCTTTGGCAATAGCCGTCAACCGCTGGTGGTCGTGTTTCTCGGAGAGATACATCGCACGACCCGTTCGGCAATTGGTAGTCACCATCTCAAAAACGGCAGGGTTCTTCTCGTAAGTATCGTAATCGAAGGGCACTATCTCTTCCGGGAAACGCTCGTAGAGAATGTCCGGATCGAAGATGCTGCCATGCTGCAACAGACTGCGCAACGAGATATAATCATACTTCTCCAGCATGTCGATATTCGAGTAGCGGGCCCGGCGCGGCTGCCGGCTCATATACGATAATCCATTGCACGCTCCGGCCGATACTGCGACGACATACGGGAAGTAGACTTCATGCTTCATCAGGGCATCAAGAACACCCGAAGTAAACACGCCTCGCATGCCTCCTCCCTCAAGAACCAGACCTGTATTTGCAGTTATATGCATTTTTAATACTTTTTAGGGTGCAAAATTACAACTTTTCTAAAAATAATGCGTATCTTTGCAAAATATTTGCAATACTTTAAGTTGATTTATTGATTTATGTTCGATAAACAGACCTATATCCGGCGCCGTGCCGAACTCAAGAAACTAGTTGGTGAAGGAGTCATCATACTCTTTGGCAACAACGAATCACCCTGTAATTATCCTGCCAACGCCTACGCGCCCATGCGTCAGGATTCTTCGTTCCTTTACTACTTCGGACAGCACCGTGACGGGCTGGTCGGTGTTATTGATATTGACAAGGACGAAGAGTGGCTCTTTGGCGATGATATCGATGTAGAGGATATCGTGTGGATGGGCTTCACACCTTCGGTGGCCGATCTGGCCGCCGAGGTTGGCGTACAAAAAACCGCCCCCATGTCACAGCTCAGTTCCGTTTGTTGCTGTGACACAGCAACAAACCGAACCATCCATTTCCTCCCCCCTTACCGCCACGATACCAAGATACAAATCATGGACCTGTTGGGCATCCATCCCTCCAAGCAGAAAGAGGCTGCATCGCTGGCGCTTATCAAAGCGGTGGTGAAAATGCGAAGCACCAAGGAATTGCAGGAGATTGCTGCTATCGACCGCGCCTGCGATGTCGGCTACGCCATGCACACAACGGCTCAGCTGCTTATCAAGCCCGGCGTGACGGAGCGTTTCATCGGTGGACAGGTCGACGGTATTGCCCGTTCTCTGGCTAGCGGCACCAGCTTTGCCACCATCTTCTCGCAGCATGGCGAGATCATGCACGGCAATCCTTCCGGTGCCCGATTGGAGGAAGGCCGGTTGGCGCTCTGCGATGCCGGTTGCGAACTGGACGACTATTGTTCCGACCATACCCGCACGATGCCCGTCAACGGCAAGTTCAGCCAGCGCCAGTTGGAAATCTATTCCATCGTCGAAGCCTGTCATGACTACGTATTAGAAGTAGCCAAGCCTGGCGTCAAATACATGGATGTCCACATGGCTGTTTGCACCATGATGACAGAGCGTCTAAAAGAGCTCGGTCTGATGAAGGGTGACACCGAAGAGGCTGTACGCGCCGGTGCTCACGCTATGTTCCTGCCTCACGGACTTGGACACATGATGGGTATGGACGTGCACGATATGGAGGGCTTAGGTCAAATCTACGTCGGTTTCGACGAAGAGACGCGTCCTAACCTCGAACAGTTTGGCACCAACTGCCTGCGCATGGGTCGCCGTTTGGAGGAAGGCTTTGTGGTGACCGACGAGCCCGGTATCTATTTCATTCCGCAACTCATCGACGAGTGGCGCGCCAAGGGACATTGTAAGGAGTTTTTGTGTTTCGACAAAATCGAGACATACAAGGACTTTGGCGGCATCCGCATCGAAGACGACGTGCTCATCACCAGCGACGGTTGCCGTTTCCTCGGACAGAAGCGCATCCCCTACCACCCTGCCGAACTGGAAGAATTTATGAATACAAACAACTAATAAAACGAATAAAGAATCATGAAGAAACTATTGACATTCGCACTGATGACACTCGTGTGTCTAGGTGCTGCAGCAGCCAAGAAAAAGGCACCTGCAAAGAAGAACGACAACAAGCCCGTATTCACCGTCATCAAGGAGATTCCTGTGACCAGCGTCAAGGACCAGAACCGTTCGGGCACGTGCTGGGACTACTCTACCCTCTCTTTCTTCGAGGCCGAGATTCTCAAGGCTACTGGTAAGAAGTATGACCTCTGCGAGTCGTTTGTTGCCAACAAGACCTATATGGAGCGCGCCATTCAGGTGGTTCGTTTCCACGGAGATTGCCAGTTTGCCCAGGGCGGTAGCGCTGAGGACGTGCTGGCTACGATGAAGACCCACGGCATTGTTCCCGAGGGTACCATGCCTTTCCCGGGTTCTCTCTATGGCGACTCCCTGAACAACTTCAACGAATTCTTCAAAGTGTTGGAGCCTTATGTGGCTGCTATCGCCAAGAGCGATGCCAAGAAGATCAGCGGTGCCTGGAAGAACGGCTTGCAGGGCATTCTCGACGCCTATCTGGGCAAGTGTCCTGAGAAGTTCACCTACGAGGGCAAGCAGTACACCCCGAAGAGCTTTATGGCTTCGCTGGGTATCGACCTCAACGACTATGTCAGCATCACCAGCTATACCCACCACCCCTTCTACACCGCTTTTGCTGTAGAGGTGCAGGATAACTGGCGTTTCCCCTTGAGCTACAACGTGCCCATGGACGAGATGATGCAGATTATCGACAATGCCGTAGAGAATGGCTACACCATCGCTTGGGGCGGCGACGTGTCGGAGGACGGCTTCACCCGTAAAGGTCTGGCTTATGCCGTCGATGCCACCAAGACACAGCAGAGCCTGCAGGGCAGCGATATGGCCAAGTGGCTGAAAATGACCACCACCAAGAAGCGCGACGTCATCGACTCGCTGGGTTGCACCGTTCCCGAGATTGTTCCTACCCAGGAGATGCGTCAGGAGCGTTTCGACAACTGGGAACTGACCGACGACCATGGCATGCACATTTACGGTGTTGCCAAGGACCAGAACGGCAAGGAGTATTACATGGTCAAGAACTCATGGGGCGAGAGTGGCGACTACAAGGGCACTTGGTATATGACCAAGACCTTCATTGCTGCCAACACCATGGACTTCCTCGTCAACAAGAAGGCCATCCCCGCTGCTATCCGCAAGAAGCTGGGCATCTAATCACGACAATTATTATCATCTAATTAAATTACATTATTTTATTTTTATGAACGACAACAAAGTTATGAACATGGCAGCGGACAACATCCGTATCCTTGCTGCTTCAATGGTTGAGAAAGCTAAGTCTGGTCACCCAGGCGGTGCTATGGGTGGTGCTGATTTCATCAACACGCTGTATTCAGAATTCCTCGTTTACGATCCTGAGAATCCCGCATGGGAGGGTCGCGACCGTTTCTTCCTCGATCCAGGTCACATGGCTCCAATGCTCTACAGCCAGCTGGCTCTTATCGGTAAGTACACCCTCGAGGATCTGAAGAACCTGCGTCAGTGGGGTTCAGTAACTCCTGGTCACCCCGAGCGCGAGATTGAGCGTGGTATCGAGAACACCTCTGGTCCTCTCGGACAGGGTCACTGCTTCGCAGTAGGTGCTGCCATCGCTGCTAAGTTCCTGAAGGCTCGTCTGGGCAACGTGATGAATCAGACTATCTATGCATACATCTCTGACGGTGGTGTGCAGGAGGAGATCTCTCAGGGTGCAGGTCGTATCGCTGGTAACCTGGGTCTTGACAACCTCATCATGTTCTACGACGCTAACGATATCCAGCTCTCTACTAAGACAGAGGTTGTAACCTGCGAGGATACAGCCAAGAAGTACGAGGCTTGGGGATGGTATGTTCAGAAGATCGACGGTAACGATGTTGATCAGATTCGTGAGGCTATCAAGAAGGCTCAGGCCGAGAAGGAGCGTCCAAGTCTGATTATCGGTCACTGCATCATGGGTAAGGGTGCCCGCAAGGCCGACAACACATCATACGAGAGCAACTGCGCTACTCATGGTGCTCCTCTTGGTGGCGATGCTTACATCAACACCATGAAGAACCTGGGTGCTGATCCTGAGAATCCATTCCAGATCTTCCCAGAGGTTCAGGAGCTCTATGCAAAGCGTGCTGAAGAGCTGAAGAAGATCTGCGCTGAGCGTTATGCTGAGAAGGCTGAGTGGGCAAAGGGTCATCCCGAGCAGGCTAAGCAGCTCGAGGAGTGGTTCTCTGGCAAGGCCCCAAAGATCGACTGGAGCAAGGTTGAGCAGAAGGCTGGCAGCGCTACACGTAGTGCTTCTGCAGCTGTTCTGGGTCAGCTGGCTGAGCAGGTGCCCAACATGATTTGTGCTTCTGCCGACCTCTCTAACTCTGATAATACCAACGGCTTCCTGAAGAAGACCAAGGACCTCGTTCGTGGCGACTTCAGCGGTGCTTTCTTCGAGGCTGGTGTAGCTGAGCTCACTATGGCTTGCTGCTGTATCGGTATGGCTCTGCACGGTGGTGTCATCCCTGCTTGCGGTACCTTCTTCGTATTCTCTGACTACATGAAGCCAGCCGTACGTATGGCTGCCCTGATGGAGCTGCCTGTTAAGTTCATCTGGACCCACGACGCATTCCGCGTTGGTGAGGATGGACCTACCCACGAGCCTGTAGAGCAGGAGGCACAGATCCGCTTGATGGAGAAGCTGAAGAACCACCACGGCAAGAACTCTGTATTGGTAGTTCGTCCTGCTGATGCTGAGGAAACAACCGTTTGCTGGCGCATGGCAATGGAGAACGTTGATACTCCAACAGCTCTGATCTTCTCTCGTCAGAACATCGAGATGCTGCCCGAGGGCAACGACTACAACCAGGCTACCAAGGGTGCTTACGTTGTAGCTGGATCTGATGAGAAGTTCGATGTTATCCTGTTGGCTTCTGGTTCAGAGGTTTCTACTCTCGAGGCTGGTGCTAAGCTGCTTCGCGAGGATGGCGTAAAGGTTCGCATCGTTAGCGTTCCTTCCGAGGGCCTGTTCCGCAGCCAGAGCAAGGAGTATCAGCAGAGCGTTCTGCCTGCTGGCGTTAAGAAATTCGGTCTTACCGCAGGTCTGCCTGTAAACCTCGAGGGTCTGGTAGGTGCCGATGGTACCGTTTGGGGACTCGAGAGCTTCGGATTCTCTGCTCCTTACAAGGTGCTCGACGAGAAGCTCGGCTTCACAGGCGAGAACGTGTACAACCAGGTTAAGAAGCTTCTTGCTTAATCTTTAACGTTTAATGTTTAACGTTTAATCTTTAAGCATGAAAGTAAAGACAGTAGGTGTAGCCTGTGATCACGCAGGCTACCCATTAAAACAGTTCGTTCTCCAGTATCTTGAGGAGAAAGGTTATCCTGTAAAGGACTATGGTACCTGGAGCGATGCCTCAGTAGACTATCCCGACTTCGGTCATGCTCTTGCTGAGGGTATCGAGAGTGGTGAGGTTTATCCCGGCATAGCCATCTGTGGCTCTGGCGAGGGTATCTCTATCACCCTTAACAAGCACCAGCAGGTACGTGCCGGCTTGTGCTGGATTCCAGAGATTGCACATCTTATCCGTCAGCACAACGATGCTAACGTACTGGTGATGCCAGGTCGTTTCATCGACAACAACATGGCGCGTAAGATTATGGACGAGTTCTTTACTGCAACCTTCGAAGGCGGCCGCCATCAGAAGCGAGTAGACAAGATTCCTGTACAGAAATAAAATCGGTTTCTACCGACCGCTCGGATTTATCAGGGCGGGCGCTCCAATATATAAGGGCGCCCGCCCTAATTGATGCGGCCACCCGCCCGAATCTGTCAAGATGCCGTTTCTCTCCCTGTTACATGACGTCTCTTCCCCTTTTTGCCCGTACCTTTCCCTCAGGCCTTTCAAAGGCTGCTCTCACGAAAAGAAATTGGGGGACTCTCCAAATTTCCTGCACTTTTATCGCCCAAAACGATACAAGATTGCGAAATTTTTCGTATCTTTGTACTCAATTTTATCAACACTATAGATATACGATGCGTAAAATTCTTATCTTCATTGCACTGATAGCAAGCATGGCAGCCTGCCAACACGGTACCGGCAGCAGCCAGTCTGACAACACCGGCAACATGACTGACAGCATGTGGAAAGACTCGGCTTTCAAAGTATTCAAGAGCATAGAGCCCTACTATCTCAATAACGAGCTGGACTCGTTTGCACAGGCTCTGCCACAACTGCAACAGTTATGCAGAGAACACGGGGTCTGGCATTGGTACTACTATTCGTGGAGCAGGAAAGTGGTGATACTCATGTGGCACGACGACTACAAACAGGCAACGGCAGAAGCCAACGCCATGTTCCAGGAAGCCTCGCAACAGAAGAACGACTTCGGTCTGGCTCTGGCGTCTGCCAGCATGGGACATCTCTACCTCTTTCATGACAACTTCAAAGAGGCCGCCAAGCAGTTTGGAAAGGCACTGGCATTCTATCCGAAGGACGAGAGCCCTGGCGAACTGGTAAATATCTACTATTACTATTTCCAGGCCTTGGAACAGATAGGCGACCACGCCGCCATCGACTCGCTGCTGAACAAATGGGAACGCCTGCTGAACCGTTATCCCGTCGTGGTGGGTGAAAAAGATGCCGACGTCTATGCCAACTGGCGCGTGCTATACCTGTTTGACCGCGTCCACCACCTGACAAAAACCGGAAAGACACGCGAAGCGCGTCAGCTGATAGACTCGCTGAGATACTACGAGGAGATTGACGGCAACATTCTCCTTAACATCTCACTAATACAACAGGCCGTAGTGGACATAGACCTGACAGAGAAAAACTATGCCCTGGCACTGAAAGATGCAGAACTCAACTACCAGCTTAAAGACAGCTTAGATAGTGATGTAGGACTTGTGAATGCGCTGGTGAGTCGTTGCGAGGCACTGTACGGGCTGGGCCGGTTCCGTGAAGCCTACGACAATCTGGCGACAGCAAAGACCAAGAACGACTCGATTATCATGGCGGACAACCGCGACGAGCTGAACGAGCTGAACAAACGCTTCGAGGTGAACGAGCTGAAGATGGAGTCGGAACGCCAGCAGATGCAGGCCGAGCGCCGGCAGCTGTACCTCGTCATCGCCATTATCCTGCTGGCGCTGATTGGCGGCGCACTGTTTGCCTACTACCGCTACCGTTCGGCCAAGCGAATGGCAAAGATGCGGGCCGCTCAGGAACGTATTGAGAATGAGCTGCAGATAGCCCGCGACATCCAGATGTCGATGGTGCCCAGCATGTTCCCAAAACGTGAGGACCTCGACATGTACGCCTCGATGACACCTGCCAAGGAGGTCGGTGGCGACCTGTACGGCTACGTGCTCATCGGCGACAAGCTCTACTTTGCCGTAGGCGACGTCTCAGGCAAGGGTGTCCCCGCATCACTCTTCATGGCACAGGCCACGCGACTCTTCATGACGCTGGCCAAGCAGGGCATGATGCCTGCCGAGATATGTACCCACATGAACGACGCCCTCAGCGGCGATGACAACCAAAACGGCATGTTCGTGACATTCTGGCTCGGACTTGTCGACCTGCAGACGGGCCACCTCGACTTCTGCAACGCAGGCCACAATCCGCCTGTTATCGGAGGCGGCGAGAACAAGGGCGAGTTCCTCGACATGCTGCCTAACGCACCGATTGGTCTGTGGCCCGACCTACAGTACGAGGGCGAGGAGATTGACTCTATCAAGGGACGTTCCTTCTTCCTCTATACGGACGGACTGAACGAGGCGGAGGACCTGCAACAGGAGCAGTTTGGCGACGACAAACTGATCAGCATCCTGCGTAACACGCACTTCGATAGTGCACAGCAAGTCATCGAGACGCTAAAAGCGTCTGTCGATGGGCATCGTAACGGTGCGGAGCCTAATGACGACCTGACGATGATGTGTCTGCGTGTCAGCTAAGCGAAAGCATTACAATATCTGGAACAAAAATGAAACGAACACCAAAATAAGTAATTATTCATAAAAAAAAAAGAATCCACAGCAATCAGTTGTGGATTTTTTTTGTACCTTTGTCGCCTGATATGAATATAAGACGAAACAATTATGAAAAAGAATATCATTTTAATAATCCTTGCTGCCGTCCTTTGCAACATAGGTTGTAGCAACGACCAGAATAATGAAGTTGCTCCGCCGCAGAAAACAGACGGTGCCAAAGCTCGTATCGATAGCATTTCCTTGTATCCTGAAGACCCTGCTACATTTAAATTCAACTATAATTCGGATAACAAGGTGAAGGACTATTGGTTTGCAAATGGCTGGGACAATATCTACGGCGCAGATTCTATTGCTTTCGACTATCAGCCTGAAAGGATTACCACAAGAATGAGTTTCTTAAAGGATCTACAATATGGATTGAAAACCAAACAGAAGTTGACGGGTAGGTTCTACCTCAAGGATGGGAAAATAATTTGTGCCTCGATTCCTATTGGCTACTTAGAACAAGTAAGAGATAGTATCATCTACCACTACGATGGTGACAAGCTATCCAATTATGAAGTCTATGAAGTGTCGGGCAGCCAAAACGGGCCGACCAGCAGCTTATGCTATGTTCAAACTTTGAAATGGCAAGACGACGACCTGATAAGCATGTCGGCAGTCAAGGATTCTGAGACGCTTTATGAAACGACTTTTGCCTACAATACCCACGCATTCACAGCGTTTCTTCCCTATATGTCATTCGAGTACCTACTCGACACCAAACGGACATATATCAGCGTGCTTGCAAATATGGGATATTTCGGTGTGTTGCCCAAGCACGAGCTAACAGAAATAGTCATTGAAAGACTAAATATAAAAACCAAATATCAGGTAAAAATCGACTATCAATATGGTTCTGACGGCCTGCCCCTGGGATACGACTTCTATTATAATCAATGGTATTGGGGGCAACCATTCTTCTCAGGACAGGAAAGCAACGAGGAATGGAACTTGACAAATAGTCAGCATACCGTAGGATTTAAAGTCGTTGTCTTACGGTAAAAATGTTGTTTGCAGTAAGAGGAAATGTTTTAAGCCTAGCTCTAAAGTTGATTCACCGTCGATGAACGTTAATTCACCGTCGATGAACGACAATTCATTGACGATGAACGAGAATTCATCGTCAATGAATTGACTTTTTGATGGCTGTAAGAGAGAATTGGATATGACTTCTGTGTTTGAAGGCAGAGTATTCCGGAATCGCAGAAAAAACACAATTAATTTGGATATTCGTTCGATTTGTATTACCTTTGTCGTCCGTTATGAAGAAGTTATATATATTAATAGGTATACTGATGGCTGTATTGAGCCTTCAGGCACAGGATAAGGAGACGCCGAATGCGAAGCAGGCCCGAAGGATGTTTATGGAGACCTATAACATGATTTTTGGCGAGACGGGTTCGCAGCTCCATTACAAGGTCAACATCATCGGTATTTATAAAACCGAGGGTACCATCTGGAACAAAGGCAAGAAGAGTAAGTTTACAGACGAGAAGTATATTGCATGGAACGACGATGTCACCTACTACCGTCTGGAGCGCAAGAAGAAGCGCATCGTCATCTACGACGCCCATTCAGACGCTCGCGACAAGTACGCCACCAAGTTTAAGTTCTCGCCTGACAACTACACCTACAGCATCAAGGATGCACAGGAGGGCTACTACATCACGCTGAAAGCCAAGAAGGGTGTCAAGGGCGTTAAGGAGGCCCGCTGTCTGCTCGACAAGAAGACGCGCTACCCTATCAGCGTGCGTGTCAAGGTCGGTATCTTCCATACCACCATCAAGATCAGCGATGTCAGCACCTCACCCCTACCCGACGACCTCTTTACGTTCCCCAAGGAGCAATACCGGTCGGGATACGAATACGTGGATAAACGATAGAAGTGAAAGCAACTAAGTAAATTATAATCTATGAAACTGTCAAAGCTATGGATGCTGGCCGCCATCCTTCTCTGCGGCACCGCCTTACAGGCACAGACAAAGCGTTCGGACGACTTCCGGGCGAAGTATACATTGAAAGAGGTGGTGGTCATGAGCCGCCATAATATCCGCTCACCGCTGTCGTCGGGTGGAGCCGCCTATCAGCGAGTCACTCCACACCAGTGGTTCAAGTGGTCATCGCCCAGCAGCCAGCTGTCGCTGCGTGGTGGTGTACTGGAAACGGAGATGGGACAGTTCTTCCGCCAATGGGTAGTCAGCCAAGGTCTGCTGCCCGACAACTACCGTCCTGAGGGCGACGAGGTGCTGTTCTATGCCAACTCGCGCCAGCGCACATTTGCTACCGCCAAGTATTTCTCGGCCGGCTTCCTGCCTTTTGCCAACGTTGAGATTACGCACAAGCTTGCCGAGGATAAGATGGACCCTGTCTTCACCCCTCAGTTCACAAAGATGAACGACACCTACCGCCAGCAGGTGATTGACGAGATACAGGCTAAAAACGGCGGTCCGCAGGCATGGATGGAAGCCCAGAAGCCTACACTCGCTCTGATGGAGACAATCCTGGACATGGCTCACTCGCCTGCCGCCCAGAACGACACCACCCACTTCTGGTTTGACGATACACAGATTAAGATTGAAAAGGGCGACGAGCCTCGCATGACTGGCGGCTATACGCTGGCTAACAGCGTGGCCGACGCGATGGTGCTGCAATGCTACGAAAGCGAGTCGACTACGGCTTTCGGTCACGAGCTGACCGCTGACCAGTGGCGTGCCATCTGCGGTGTCAAGGAAGTCTACGACGGACTGCTCTTCACCACTCATGCTGCCGCTGTCAACCTGGCCAACCCCTTGGTTAGCCGCATTCGCGAGGAGCTGAATCGTTCCGACCGCAAGTTTATGTTCCTCTGCGGTCACGACTCCAACCTCGCCAGCATTGGTGCCGCCCTGCGTTTTAACTATCCCGAGACGGAGAATGCCTTTGAGCTGCATACCCCCATCGGTTCGAAGCTCGTCTTCGAGAAATGGAACGACGGCTCAGAAGATTATGTAGCTATTAATCTGGTTTATCAGGCCGTCAGCCAACTGCAAGGTCGCACACTGCTGTCACCTGCTGTTCCGCCTATGGTGAAGCCTGTCACCGTCGAGGGTCTCACACCCAACAGCGACGGTCTCTACCGTCTCAGCGACATTGACGATCGTTTTGCTCAGGCAATGGCTGAATACGATGCCATCGACGATGCAGCCACCTCGGTTAAAGCCATCAGTCGTCCCAATGCTGCTAAGTCGGCAGCCATCTACAATCTACAAGGTCAGCGCCTCGACTCGCTGCAGCGTGGCGTGAACATCGTCGGAGGAAAGAAAACAATCAAATAGCTATGAGAAAAATCATGATCTCTGCACTCTTGCTGCTTATGGCGGCATGGAGTATGGCTGCCACCAGCAATGAGGACGGCAGCCGCCTGTGGCTACGACTGGAGAAAGCAAACACGACGGCAACGGTGACCGGCGTGAAGGGTACTGCTATGACGGAGCTGCAAAGCTACTGGCAGGGCGGACCGGTGGTGCTGAAACGGCAGAAGGGTATGGGCAAGGATGCCTACACCATTAAGAGCCAGAACGGCAAGACGGTGATAGCAGCTAGCAGCGATGCCGGACTGCTTTACGGTGCCTTCCACCTGTTGCGCCTGCAGCAGACGGGACAGCAGACGACGGCTCTCGATATCAGCGAACAGCCTGCCTACGAGTTGCGCATACTGAACCACTGGGACAACCCCAACGGTACCGTAGAGCGCGGATTTGCAGGACCCAGCATCTTTCTGAACCCCACAGCAGAGCGGATGAAGATGTACGCAAGGGCCAATGCCTCTATAGGTATCAACGGCACGGTGCTGAACAACGTGAACGCCAAGCCCGAGGCGCTGACGACTGAAAGTCTGCAGAAAGCCAAGGAGATTGCCGACCAGCTGCGCCCCTACGGCATCCGCGTCTTTCTCTCCATCAACTTTGCATCGCCTATCAAGGTGGGTGGTCTGAAGACTGCCGACCCGCTGGATGCTGACGTAATACGCTGGTGGAAGGACAAGGTGAACGAGATATACAAGATGATTCCAGACTTCGGCGGATTCCTGGTGAAAGCCAACTCGGAGGGCGAGCCCGGACCGCAGGACTTCGGACGTTCGCATGCCGACGGTGCCAACATGCTGGGGGCTGCGCTGAAGCCTCACAAGGGTATTGTGATGTGGCGCGCCTTCGTATACAACCCACAGAGCAGCGACCGTGCCAACCAGGCCTACGAGGAGTTTATGCCGCTGGACGGTCAGTTTGCCGATAATGTGATTATCCAGATTAAGAACGGCCCCATCGACTTCCAGCCGCGCGAGCCATACAGCCCCCTGTTTACCGCTATGCAGAAGACGCCGATGATGGTAGAATTCCAGATTACGCAGGAGTATCTGGGTGCTGCCAACCATCTGGTATACCTCGCCCCAATGTGGAAGGAGTTCTTCTCGTTTGTGAACCCCGCCAGTCTGAGAGCAATGGCAGGCGTGGCTAATATCGGCGACGATACCAACTGGTGCGGACACCACTTTGCACAGTCAAACTGGTATGCCTTCGGACGACTGGCTTGGAATCCCGCTCTGACATCGGAACAGATAGCCGATGAATGGCTACGCCAGACATTTAGCCTCACCCCCAACCCCTCTCCGACTGGAGAGGGGAGTAATTACTCTCACCTCTTAAACGTCATGCTGGACAGCCGCGAGGCGTGTGTCAACTACATGATGCCGTTGGGTATTCACCACATTTTTGCAGGAGGTCACCACTACGGTCCGGAGCCCTGGTATAGCCCGAAAGGCCTGCGTGCCGACTGGACCCCACCCTATTATCATAAGGCCGACAGCATCGGACTGGGTTTTGACCGCACCACGAAAGGATCGGCCAACGTCAAGCAGTATCCCGCAGAACTCTGCCGCACGCTGAACGACATCAAGACATGCCCCGAAAACCTGCTGACATGGTTCCACCACGTGCCCTGGGACTACAAGATGAAGAGCGGGCGCACCTTCTGGGACGAGCTGTGCCATAAGTACGACGACGGTGTCCGCGAGGCACGCCACTTCCTTGCCGTATGGGACGCTATGCAACCCTACGTCGACAGTCAGCGCTTCGAAGAGGTACAACGTAAGCTGCGCATCCAGGCACGTGATGCCGAGTGGTGGCGCGACGCCTGTCTGCTGTATTTCCAGACATTCTCACGCCGTCCCATCCCACAGGACATGGAGCATCCCGTACATAATCTGGACGAGATGATGAAGTTCAACATCCCCATCAGCATGTACGAGAACCCAGCCCAGGGATATACCAAGTAAAAATGATATAAGCGCCCGTCAGGCGTAGCTGTGCATTCCTCCCAACAGGTAATTCACCCCGAAATAGGTGATGAGAACTGCGAGGAATGCACATATCATATAGATATGGTAAAAGCGCGGGCGACGGAAAGCGGGCACCGACGCTTGATGAAGAGGCACGGCATAGACCATGAGCGCAATGAGTGCCCACGACTCCTTAGGGTCCCACGACCAGTAGTTGCCCCACGACACATTAGCCCAGACAGCACCCAGGAAGATGCCGATGGCCAAGAGGAAGACTGCGGGATAGAGCAACAGTTGAGACAAAGCTGTCACCTTGGCTAACTGGGAATGATTCTTCTTGGACAATATGAGTGCATAGATGCCTATGAACAGCTGCAGGGCAAAGATGGCATAGGCACACATAACCGTCATGACATGGACGGAAAGCAATGGCGACTGCAGCACGGGCATCAGCGGTGTCAGTTGCGAACTGCTGCCCGACATCATAGCTACCAGCATGCAGCATAAGGCTGCCAGCGGACCGATGAGCAGGAAGATGCGGAACCTGCGAAACAGCACCACCGTGAGCACTAACAATACCCAGGCCATAAAGAGCATGGTTTCGTGTCCATTACTCAAGGGGATATGTCCACTGAGCCACCAGCGCAGGCCAAGCTGTGCGGTAATAAGTACTGGAAACTTGATGCTACGCAGTTTGTTGTAAAATATCTCGGCCTGCGTCTTGCGTTCGCTGGGCAGCACGTCGCCAATCATGTCGCGCTGGAAGAGTTTGATCTTCGCAATAATCTCAAGGCTACGGTCACGTTGACCAGTCACAATGCTCTCCGTCAGGAAATCCATAGCCTGCTTAATGAAGAACTGCTCCTTGACGGGAATCTCTCTGGGTAGCACCTGACCACCAGGCGAATACCAGTTGACATCGTTGCCAATGCGATAGGGAAATATCTTGGTGAATTGCCCGTTATAGAACATCTCGACCACGGCAGCACGCTCGCTAGCACCCTTTGTTTTTTTGTTGTTGTGAAGCAGCTCCTTCTCCCACGGCGTATAGTAGATCATCCAACTGAAGAATATCTCGTCAGCAGAATAGCCTTGCCACGAGGCACTACCCGTCATCTTCATAACAAAATCGGTGGCGACGGTGTTGAGCGGGCAGATGCGGTTGTTGTAAAGCACCTGAATAGTACCCATGCGGTGAGCAATATCCTCGTCGATAACGGGTAGCGATTCTTCGGCACCGGCATGCAGACTCACCATGAGCAGCACCACGGTGACGGCACGACGATAGAGCACTCGCATCTGGGTGGTCCGAGAGAGCAGCGTAGCAATAATGCCTAATAGCAGGAGAAGGTAGCCACAATAAGTGATAGCGATGCCATAGGGGTCGTAACTGATACCCAGCGTGATGCCCTCGCCGTCGGAGTCGTAGCTCTGCTGGAACAAGCGGTAGCCATCGATATTACCAACGTTGTTCATCGATACCAGAACCTCTTCACCATTGCTTTTGACGACGCTCTGATAGTCCATCGGGGCATCAGTACCCGGATAGTTGATGATGCGGAAATCCTTCAGCGTAATCTGGACGTCGGACGACAACTGACAGCTTTCGTCTACACGCAGATGGATGGTATCGCGACGGGCTGTCAGATGAGTAACAAGTGCACCAATCAGTATGACGACGAATGACATATGAAGCAACATGACGGCTATGCGCTTATACAGCCGCTGCTTTAACATGTAGGCACACGCTGCCACCGTGAGCACCGCCCACAGCGCAGAAAACCACCACGCACCATAGATATGATCGCCGACAAACGAGGTGCCACGGTATTTCTCGATGACAGTGGCAAGCCCTATACACACCACGATGAGTATGTATAGGGCGAATATCAGTTTCTTAATCAATGCTGTCAAATGGATTCAATAAAGAAAATAACTTGATCACGTTCTTTCTTTGACAGGTTGCGGAACTTCACGACGCTGTTGTAGGCATCGCTCGTGCCACCCTCATTCTTACAACCATGCCACATGATGGCTTCCATGACGTTGCGTGCACGGCAGTCGTGCAGACGCTCTACACCACTACCACACTTGGCAGCCAGTCCGCGTCCCCACAATGGCGTGGTGCGGCACCAACCGGTGCGGATATCGTTCTTCATCCACAGGCGGTGCTGAACGAAATCGGTGTAAGGCCATATCTTCTGATGAGGATAGCGAGGCATGTCGCTATCGGAGGTAAAGAACTTAGCTGGATCCTGAATATGGTCTTCGCCAGTCTGCCACGACGGACGATGACAGGCAGCACAGCCAATCTGCGTGAAGAGCTCCTTGCCTTTCTTGAAGTCGTCAGTTGTGGTATTACGTGCAGCAGGAACAGCCAGACCGCGATGCCAGATCATGAGGTTCTTATACTGTGCATCGGTCATCTCGGCATCGAGCCGCTTGCTGGTCAGATAGGTATAGATATCCTTCTCCAAATCGCCGGTATGCCACTCAGGATGGGCCTTGGCAGGGTCGACAAGATTGATGTACTCTGTGAAACCAGCCTGCACCTCAGGGTCTTGCGACGACTTGGTGGCATAGTACTTGCCAGCCAGGTCGAGGTAGTGATAGCGACGGTCTGAACGGGTGACGTTGGTGATATTCCAGATGGCGTTAGCACCAGCGGCATCGAGGATAGGGCCACGCGACATGGCGTAGGTGTAGCGGCGCACATACTTGGTGCCGTCGCCCTGCAGCGAATTGCTGTAATAGCTCTTCCATGTGTTGGTGGTCTGATCCCACATGGCAGGGTTGAGCGCATCGGTTCGTCCAATGCTATTGAAGTACTTGCTCTCCGACTCCCACTGGGCTGTGATGTCGGCATCGGGGATGGCATCGGTCAGACCTGTACCATAGATGCCGATGGTCGATTCGAGCAGCACACCCACCTCATTATTATACTCGCTCTCGCTAAGCGTCACGTCATTACCACCACGTGCAACGACGACTGGTGCATAGTAAGCACTGTAAGGTATTTTTACTTCCGGATAGATGAGCGAATAAGTCTCACCGTCAGGGAACTGGTTGCCCCATTCGTCGGTATAATTGTTCCATGCTATCTTAATCTGGTTTTCGTCGATAGGTGCCTTGAATGGTTTGACGGCACCCGTCTGAGGCATGCCGGCTACCGAACGGATATAGGCGTTGGTGGTCTTGTCGTAGATGACAAGCAGGTAGCCATTACGGTGAGCGTCGGCCTTATACTCCGTCTGACGAGCTCCATGACCATAGCCCGGATGGCAGTAGAGACAACCACGACGTACATAGACGGGACCAAGTCCATGGAAGGCTCCATCCGTATTCGTATTGTAGTCTTTCTCAAATAGATACTCGCCTTCATTAAAGGCTGTCATCATTCCTGCGTTCTCTACTGCCTTGGTGGGTTGCTCGAAGGCAGTAGCCGTATTGACAGCCGTTGTACCAAGCAGTCCACCAGCATAGTAATCCTCAGGGTAATCAGTAGCTGTAGGGTCGCCTATTTCCCATGAGGTGGGATTAGCGGTTTCATCACCGCTGGCACAACCGGCGGTGATGAAGGTACCCAACAGAACAATACCCAGTAATGTTGGTTTGTTCATATCACACAATATTTTAGTTCTTAATCTTAACAATCGACTGATAGAGTTTCTGAGCATTGTCGGCCAAAGTGCGATAAGTAATCAGCACTACATTGTCAACATAATTCTCATTGATAACTTTACACTGAGCCTCAACAGTAGCGTTGCCAGCATAGCCGCCGAGTGTCTCCGACAGTTCGCCAAGAGCATCGTCGAGTTTACCCAAAGCATCGATGGCTACCTTGCAGGAAGCATCAGAATAATAGAGGGCGAAAGGCGACTTCATAGCCTTGATTTTAGCCAATGCATCGTCGAGCTTGCTCACTACGTTGTTAGCCTGGGCAGCCAGCGTAGCATTGCCGGCATTCTTGCAGAAATAGATGAGCGACTTCTCGTTAGGTGTTGTAGCACCCATCTGTCCGTAGAGGGCATTCTTACACGACACGATGTTGTCGTAGAAGTCGATGATAGAGTTGTAGGCATAGGGCGACTCGATGTAAGCAGCATCCTCGCCCGTGTAAGGCAGGCCGATCTTAGAGTCGCCAACCTCGCCGATGATGTCCTGACAACCCGAGATAATCTCCTGCGTAGCCTCAAGAGCTGTTGCCCAGTCGCCGGTGCCGGGGTTCTTGAATGCCTTGCCGAAGTTCTGGAATCCGGCCAGCACACCCTCCTGATTGCCATCGTCGTCGATAGCCAGGTGGGTAGCCACATATTCCTTGGCAATCTTCTGGCGCTCGGCATTGCTCTCCTTCGAGTCCCATGCAGCCTCTAGGGTAGCTGTTGCCTGATAGAGGTCCTTGGCTACAGCACAGATATAGTTATACTCAAGATTGGTGATCTGGTCAATCTTACGGGGAGCGCCCTGACGGAAGAGCACATACTCCAGACCGTGATAGCCCAGAATACCTGAGTTGGCGGTTTTGATGAAGTTCTCCAGGTTCGACATCGCCTTCTCGTCGCGCAGCACGTTGGCCAGATCGTTAGCGGCTACAGGCCATGTGTCGGTATGGGGGTCGATGGAATAGACATCGGCAGCACCGAAGAGGAACGCCTCCGACTGTTCCCAGTTGGCACGTGCCACCTTCCAGTCGTTGCATGCCTGGTCGAGCACAGCCTGCGAACCAGTTACCGTCGACGTGTTGGCGTCGTCGCTAGAACATGATGTAAAACCCGTAGACAATACGGCAGCCAATACTGCCACTTTCAAAACAAATTTCTTTTTCATTTTACTAACTATATTTAATGTTTAAAGTTTAATCTTTTAATGTTTAATTTTTAATGTTCAAAGGAACCATCCGGTATAGGTTACTCCTATGCTCACGCTCGGTTCGTTGTTGTAGGCCTGCTTATAGAGCGGACTGTCCGATGTCAGGCCGTTGTTGTTAGGTTTCTCGAAGAAGCGGTACGAATACTCGCCCTTGATGGTAATCTGCTTGATTGGCGAGTAGTTGACACCAAAGGCACAGCGGTATTTCTTGGTGTATTCATACATCGACTTATAGGTGCCCGAAGCCATTGTGTTATAGTGTTCAAAGCGTCCGAAAAGGAATAGTTTCTCATCCTTCAGCTTGGGTATCTGCGAGAAGATGTTGTAGCCAGCCTCCAGGGCATAAGCCACAGCATTCTTACCTATATTAGTATAGTGGTGCGGATTGCCGTCCTGGTATTTATGGTGTGTCCAGTTAGCCTGGTTATAGGCCGAAATCTCGTCGGCATCGCTGAAGTAGGCATAGTCCACATTGCCACGGACTATCCAGTTCCAACGGTTCAGCGAAAAGTCGAGGGCTACGATGCCCAGCGCACCCTTCACGTCGTCATATTTCGTGCCTGGCGTGCGCAGCGTGTTGCGGAAGGTATAGCCGTAATAGCCACTCAGGCCGATCCGCAGTCCCTTGATAGAATAGTTGTCTACACGCACAGCAGCGGCATAGTTGTTAGCCACCTTGAATTCGTAGGGACTGGTGGCACCGTAGTGTACGAAACTCTCGGCAGTAAAGCTCTCGGAGTTGAGTCCTGAAAGGAATTCCACCTCGTAGCGCCAGTCCTTCAGATCACCCCATAGCGACAGTCCGATCTGATGCCACGTATTGGGCATGATGGTTGCCTCACCCTCGGGACGGTAGACGGTGAAGAACTGGTTGGGTTCGTGGTGGGCATTGGAATAGCCTACAGGCACGATTATCTCGCCCGCCTTGATGTTAAACTTGCCATCCATGAACGCCTTGTTCACCCAGAACTGCTCGATATTCACCTCACCGCCCTTCTCTACTTCCGCCTCGTATTCGCCGGCTTCCTCGGCTTCTATCTCCACGGCAGTACCATTGCCGCCATGCTCAAACTCAATCTCAGAACCCATCGACCATCCCTTGCCGAAATCATAACCGATGTTCAGACACACATGGGGCAGGTCGAAGCGCCCGTGACTCTTGTCGTTGGCATAGTTCTCCGGCTGCTTGTAGCGATTAAAACTCTGACTGTAGAAATTGCGCGTCATCACGGCCTCGCCATATCCACCGATGTGAAGACCCGTCTGGGCCAGCATACTAAGGGACAACATGAAGGCTACTACCATTAAAATTACTAACCTTTTCATCATATCGTTTTTTCAAAATCGAGTGCAAAGGTAGCATTTATGCATTGTTAACACAATACCTAAAAATAATGAAATCGCCCTAAAACGCGCATTTCGGGCCATGTCGGAAACAGAAAATACCTAAAAGTAATTATTGCGGATGTCGAAAATAATGCCTACCTTTGCACCCAGTAATCAATAATAGGTAAAAGCAGATGAAGAATCAGAAAATGTATGAAGCGGACGACAAGATGATATCGTTGATTCGCGACAATTACGACCTGTTACAAATGCTGGGCAGCTTCGGCATCAGCCTGGGATTCGGTGATAAGACGGTGAAAGAGACATGCGAAACAAATCATGTCGACACGTACACATTCCTGGCGGTAGTCAACTTCACGATTAACGGCTTCGGCGAGTTTGCTACAGACGACCAGCTGTCCGTCCCCACCCTGCTCCACTATCTCGAGGCCAGCCATGCCTACTTCCTCGATTTCCAGCTGCCTTACATCCGCCGCGAGCTGCAGGAGTCACTCGACGAACACGACTCTCTGGCCAACCTCATCCTGCGCTTCTACGACGAATATGCCCACGAGATACGACGCCACATGAAGTACGAACAGAAGACGCTGTTCCCCTATGTGCAGTCGCTCATCGAGGGCCATCCCATCAACGATTATAATGTAGAGACATTCTCCAAGCACCACGGTGCTACCGACAAGAAGCTGCGCGAGCTGAAACTGCTCATCATCAAGTATCTGCCGCAGGACGGACTGCACAACAACCAGTTGACCGCCACCCTACACGACATCTACGAAAACGAGGTATGGCTGCGCCAGCACGCTATGGTCGAAGACTACATCTTCGTGCCGGCCATCCGCCGCCTGGAGCAGGTAGCCAAAGAGATCGACGTAACGCGCAACATTTCCGACATGGTGTTTAAAAACGGTATGAATAGCGACGATGCCCTCTCAGACCGCGAGAAAGACGTCATCATATCATTGGTTCAGGGCATGTCGAACAAGGAGATTGCCGACCACCTGTGCATCTCGGTGAATACTGTCATCACCCACCGCCGCAACATAGCCCGCAAGCTACAGATACACTCACCGGCAGGCCTCACCATCTACGCCATTGTCAACGGCCTTGTCAACATCTCGAGCGTCAAGCTTTAGTAGCGTTTAATTATTCGAGAAATACGACGGCTATCCGTAGACATGTACGCTGGAACCTTGGGCGGAAGGCAGATAATTGATGCCCCACCAACACATCTGCAAGAGTACGAACGAAATGAGCAATACCCACAGAGCGAGCTTCGGCTGGTGAGTGGGTATTTGTCTATAATGCACATATGCGAGATAGGCAAACCAGGTGATGGCAGCCCACGTCTCCTTGGGGTCCCATGACCAGTAGTGTCCCCACGCCTCCTTGGCCCAAAGGGCACCGAAGAGCATGCCGATGGTAATCAGTGCAACACCTATATAGACGATGTTGTCCAAACTGCCTTGCTTCGACCGAATCAGCAGATACAGGGCAATAACGGCTGCCGATGCCATCAACGTATAGGCCAGCATGTAGGCAATGATGTGCGGCTTGAACCACGGGCTCTGCAAGGCAGGCACCAAGGTGTCGGAATGTAGAATGGGCATGAAGTGGTGAACGCAGAAAAAAGCCGCAACTATCACAACAGCTATCGCCAGTGCATGCTTAGGATGCTTCCTGACTTGTCGCCATCCACCGGCCCAGGGTATAGCGAGCAGCATGAAGCAAACGGCTCCAGCGAGCATCATATAAATGCCGGTATAGACCAGAGGTAGCCAAGGGTCGCTCACCAGTTCCAGAATGCTTGTCTGGCTCATGGCCCCCATCTGCGTGTCGTAACCATACTGGTAGATTTTCCAACCATCCACATCCACGGGCTTGTTCACCTCGACGGTGGTCTGGATATTATTACCCGACTTTGTCAGAATCTGAATCTCCGATGCAAATCGCTTGGGCTTGCCGTCGTCATAGGTCTCCATGACAAACTCCTTCAGCTCGATAGCGATGGGCATCTCGACAATCTGCTGTTCTTGGTTAAGCGTTCTCCACTCAGGCTCTCCCTTCAAGGTAATCATCTTCAGGCGTTGCATGTCGGCATTACCCAATGTTGCCGTCGTCAGAGCAAGAAACAAACCGAGGTGGTTTATTATAGAGGTGAGAGGTGAGAGGTAAGAGGTGAGAGAATGGTTTTGCTGCGTCACTAGCCTCCTAACCTTTGATAACACGACCTGTCCGAGAATGACGGTGATATAGACGTAGATGAGTACGAAAGGCCAAAACGAGAGTATATTGTTCAGCCACATGCCATCGACAGTCTGCCTCGTCAATCCCATGATGACAGTCAGCACGACGGCATAAATCAATGCTGGTATCGCAGCCTTGCTAGTGCCTATGAAATGTAGGCCATAGACCTTCTTACGGAGCAGGAAGATGATAGCAATAAATGCGAGGAAACACGCCAGCACGATGCCATTGACAGGCCAGTGGAAAGCATCCCAGGCCACAGGACCGCCACTCAGCTCAAGCATTAGTCCAGCCACTATAAGGCCTCCCCCAATGAGGAACCCCTCTTTCATTCCGTATGGTTTAGTCCACATCATCTCAGTTCTTCTACGACGGCAAATAACACTACAAAATAGACAGCTGGTCGAGATCTACGGAGAGTCCGATGCTGAAAGAAGGACCCTTAGTGAGCGGCGAACTGTAGTAATACACCCTCGGCTTGTAATTGAAGAGGTTGTCGATGGCGGTATTCAGATGGATGCCTCGCCAGAGATGGTGCTGGAGCATCAGCTTCCAGATGGTATAGCCCTGATCGACATCGGAGCGACCTGACTGTGGCTTGCCCTGGAACCGGCCGGAAAGGACAGCGTCGAGTGCATAGAACCTCGCGAACCGATGGTTGTAGCCAATGCGCCACGTCATGGAGTGATTACGCGGCTGGTTGAACTGCGAGAAGTAGGCATTACCCTTCTCGTGCATCCACGAATAGTTGAGCTTGAGCGACAATCCCCAATCGAGCACATGTCCCAGACTGACATCGACACCCCACACCGTGATACCGTTTTCGTTGGCGTAAAGTGCTCCTGACGTCTTCTCGTTCGTAAGTGGATCCACATAGTCATAGTCCATCGTCGTAATACGCTTGTCGAAGACGTTACACGAGCCCATGAGGGTGAAGCTATAGACACCATCGATAATGCCCGACTCCCTGATGCGGTGCTGGCGCTCGATGGCGAGATTGAAATTATGGCTCTTTTCGGGTTCCAAGTTGGGATTGCCGATGAGCATATAGCCCATGTTACCCATGTCGAAGTGCATATACATCTCCTTGAGCGAAGGTGCACGGAAGCCGCTGGCATAATTTGCACGGAAGGTCATCCACGGAAATTTATATACCACGGCCAGACGACCAGTAAGGGCCTTCTGCGAAGAGGCAGAGAAATAATCATAGCGCATACTTCCCACGATGTTCAGGCGATCGGTGATGTTCCAGTCGAACTGGGCAAAGCCGTCGATATTGTCCTGCGCATGGCTGGTATTGTCGATAAACTGATACGTAGAGAGATAGTCGTGCATATAGTCAGCACCCAGAATCAGGCTGTTCTTACCAAAGGCATGATGGTAGAGGCCGTGGGCCACATGCTGCTGATTACTGTAGTCGTGGTCGTGGGTACGAGTGCCATCAGGCATAAAGTTGGCCTTGTCGTACTGATCGTAGGCATAAGAGAGTTCAAGATGCTGACCTGTGCTCCACGCATATTTGCCCTTCAGACCAGCGCTATAGGCATTAAAATGATAGTCGTGGGTGTCGCGCTCGCTAGTGCGGAAGAAGTAGCTACCGCGTCCTACGAGCGTCAGACGGTCCGTTGCTCGCCAAGTCAGCCGTTCCTTGATGTTATAGGTCTTCTGCCCATAGAGACGGCTCAGGTTGGAGTCATCGCCATTGAGCACTTCCTCATTATAGGGCAGTCCCTGTGCCTTCTTCAGCAGTTCCATGGCGATCTCCTCGGAGGAGTATGGCTTAGGCAGGTCGATCGGGTCGATCTTGGTATGCTGGAAACTGGTCTGCGAGTTCCACCTCTTCGTATTGAACGAAAAACTGGCCCCGTTGCGCCATTCGTGACCGAAAGTGCTATAGCGAGAGTTCGCGTTGGCCGTCCAAGGTTCGAGATTCTCGCGACTGATGATATTCACCACCCCACCCACGGCATTCGAGCCATAGAGGGCCGACGAAGCACCTTTCACAATCTCGATGCGCCCCACGTTGTCGAGGTTCAATCGGTTGTAGTCGACGTTGTCCATCGTCTCGCCCGCCATACGCTCGCCATCGACGAGGAAGAGCACGGCATTGCCCCCAAAGCCACTCATGTTGAGTGATGTTTCCTGACTCATGGCAAAGCCGAACTCGAGTCCTGGCATCTCCTGTGTGAGCATGTCCTGGATATTGGTGGCATCAACCATCTTGATGTCGCGAAGTGTGATCAGTCGCGTCACCACAGGAGCATCCTTCAAGGCCTTAGGTGTGTAGGAAGCCGTGACCACAATCGGTTCCAGCTCCACAGAGTCGCGGAAAGCGGTCTTGTTCTTGGTCTGCGCAGAGAGTGTAATAGCTGGTATGGTCATCGCCACACCAACTAAGAGGATATGTGAAAATCTGTTTTTCAATTATCAATTTTCAATTGTCCGCTCGACCTCTGGTCGCTTTGTACCTTTAGGTCAAAGAATTATCAATTACTTCTTAGTTCCTGTAAATGTGGTTTCAAGATTGAAAGGCATCTTGCCATACTTCTCCGAGAATGTCGTTGCGACATTCTTGCCGCTGAATAGAATAGTCAGATTACTAATGGTATAGGCTTTCTCAGAACCATCAGCGGTCTTGATGGCACCTTCGTACTTAGCCAGTGTACCTTTAATCGTGTTACCATCCTTCGTAAGAGCAATACCCTTTACAGAAACAGCTGGAATGGTCATCATACCCCCCATTCCAATCTGAGGAATTACCATATCGATAGATGTGTCGGTAGCCTTGGTAATCTCGTAGGTTTTGGTCTCGTTCGACGATTCCTCGTTATTTACCATCACCACCTCATTACCGCTATAGGAACCTGCCACCTGCGAAGCAACAGCTGCCTCTGGTGCGTCATCGTTACTACTGCTACATGAACTCATACCCAGCACGAAGGCCATTGCAGCCATCGTCATTGTCATCAAATTTTTCATTTTCATATTTTCTTAATTTTTAAATCTTAATTCTTAATTTCTTCCGTTCCCAGCTCCTGCTTCTCATAATCGTACTCCGATCCGAAAGCGCTATGCGGAATCGTGAAAACGGCTATCATCACCAATACAGCCAGACCGACCAACCACTTATTATGCTTCCACTTCAAGGTAGCCAAGGCAGCCAAGAAGAACAGAAAGGAGATGAGCGTCTTGTTGTCTGTAAGGTCTGTGCCGTAGGGGAATCCTGTCCACCATGGTCCGAAAGCAGCATGTTGAACAAGTGGTCCGAAGATGAATCCGCCTACAAATAGCGTAGCAACTGTAATCTTAAGCCACTTGCGATAATCCATGTGCATAGTCACCAATATTAAGGCATAGACCGCAAAGAGCATAGCGCCAAACATCAGCAGAATATGTGGTATCAGGATATAGGCAGGTACATCGTTGCGGAAACGAATCACCACGGGCTCATCTTTCTGATAGTCTTTGCCGTTGACGGTGATGTAATACTCGAGTTTCCCTGCAACGGGCTGTACAGGCAATGCAGCCTGCCAAACGTTGTCATTCCATGCGAAGTCGACAGTGGTGTAGGCATCGGTCGTAGGATAACGACGATAATGAATCATGGGGACTGTCCCCGTGATAGAATCAGAGCGAAGATCATGGGGACTGTCCCCGTGATTCACGGCCTGCGGTATACCCTTCAGCGTAACTATCTCATCTTGCTGTACACCACTTCGGGGCAGTTTCACCTGATAACTCTCACCACGCAGTTCTATGGTGACCTTCTTAGGATGCGTTGGTCCCGTCATGCGCTGATAGACACTCAGCACTAAGGTAATGATAATGGCTAAAAGCCAGTAGACGAATTTCTTCATTTCTTCTTTGCGGGCATCAGGTGAACTTGGAATGTTAATGTCTCTTCGCCACGAAGCACTTTAACAGGAATCGTCGTGTCGGGTTCGAGCTCCGACAAGCGCTGCATATAGTCGTCCATATTCGTAACAGGCTTACCATCTATCTCCTGAATCACGTCGCCACTGCGGATACCGGCATTATGGGCAGACTTTCCAGCCACCACGATATCGGCACGAAGACCAGGAATTCGACTTTGTCCCATTACATCGGGCATAAGGCCTAATGTTACCTTAAATTTTCCATGCTTCATCTTATTGGTGCTAGGCACGCTGATGTAATCGGGCGTGGTAGGCATATTAGCTATTTGCGTAATCAGCAACTTCGAGAAATCGAGCGTCTGCTGCATACCATCGTAATTCAAGGTAGAAGGCACATCGTCGGGTGTGTGATACTCCATGTGACCACCAGTGGTCAGGAAAAGCACAGGAATCTCTTGTGCCACAAACGAGGCATGATCGCTGGGACCATAGCCGTCAGGGGTACACGAAATCTGCACGTTGGTCTGCTCAGCAGCCTTCTCAGCCATTGCTTTGAACTGAGAACTCGTGCCAGTACCTGAGACACTCATGGCGCCATCGCGCATACGACCCACCATGTCGAGATTCACCATCGCCACAATCCCCTTCTTATCAGCAGGGAGGTTGATGCGCTTGGCATCGTCCTGCTTCATCCATTCCAGGAATTGCTTGGAACCTATCAGTCCTTGTTCCTCTGCACCGAAGAAGGCGAAGATGATACTCCTCTTCGCGCGTTCCTTTTTAAAATACTTGGCCAACTCGAGCACCACGGCATCGCCACTGGCATTATCATCAGCACCAGGATGCACGCCCAAAGTATCAGGACGGCGAGAACCGGAATTCTGTCCACCCAAACCCAGATGGTCGTAATGCGAACCCACAACGATGTATTCGTTCTTCAACTGCTTATCTTTGCCTGGCAACACGGCGATGATGTTATGGGTGGTTCGTTCCTCCTCTACGGTCTTTCCATAGGTAAAGTCAAGATAGTAACCTATCTTCTTCTTTCCCTTAACCACAGGCTTGAGCTTTAGGCCGCGCAGTTTGCCGACGATAAATTCAGAGGCCAGGGTATCGCCTATCGTAGCAGGGTATCGCCCACCCAACTCCTGCGATGCCAGGTATTCCACCGCTTGTCGCATGTCTTCCTGTTTCTGGGCGTGTGCCGTCAAAACAAGAGCAATAGCCAAGGCAAATATCAAATTTCTTTTCTTCATATATTCTCTTTGCTGCGTATATCAGAAAACGCGCTGCAAAGGTACGACTTTCTCTACATTCTTGCAATCCCCATTTATAAGGATTTAATGATAGGCATTAACGCTGTTCCAAAAGTTCCTTCAGTTTATTGACATTGCTTCGTGAGACGGGAATGGCATCATGACTATGGCGCATCACGAGCTGCATGGCACGGGAATTGGAGGAGATTTGTTCCACCTGACCGAGATTGACCATAAAGGCACGATGGCAACGCACTATCATAGGATAAGCCTGAAGCTCGTCTTCCATCTGTTTCATCGTGGCACGAAGCATTGTGGTATGAACCTCATTATTCGCTTGCAAAGCAAGAACCTTAACATAGTTTCCTACCGCTTCTATATATAATAGGTCTGAAATTTCAAGGATAACATGCTCGTTGGTGGTTCCCTCAAGTGTCACCTGTGAATCCTGATTTTTATCACTTGATGGAGTGTCATCCTCAGTTTGTTGTGGGACTCCTGCGTTTGAATCCTGCAATTTCTTCAGTTGTTCGTTCAGCAGCTTGGTTTCCTCCAGCTCTGCAGACAGATAGCGGCTACGGAACTTGAAGCGCCAGTATAGGCCGACTGCAAAAGAGAGGAAGGAGATAATCACCAAAGTTTCCAGATAATTGCCCCAAGACAGCTTGTTGCTCTCTACTACATCGCTCATCGCAAAATGGCGGTATAGGCAGATGAGCAGTGACACCAACGGTGTGTTAATGCATTGGAAACGGAGATTACGACTGATGATATAGCTGACACCACGATCGTAGGAGCGTGGCATGCGGACAATGTATCGCAGAATGACTTCTGTCAGGAAACAGCTGAACAAACCTAATACAAATATCGCCAGCAAATGAACATAGGCCTGCCACTGCCACACTTCGAGTCCGAAGGGCTTGAAGATAGCTATCGCCAGCACCATAAAAGCGCAGCTGACGAAGCGGATGCTAATAGTTTCTTTATGACCTTTGTTCATATAGTCGGCAAAGGTACTAAATAATTCACAATTCATAATGCATAATTCACAATTATTTTACGCTGTTCGTCACTTTATGCTCATTTCATCCCACTTTTATGCCCGTTTATCACAAACCAATGCAGAATATCCCAGATATTTGGAGGGTTAGATGATACGTCTTAATTTTGCACCCAGAAACGTTGAACAACAAAAAGGTAAAGTTATGAAACCAAGAACGATTATCGGATTAGTTTTCGTTGTGGCCAGTTTAACGAAATTGGCAGTTATCTGGGGCTTAATCAAATGGGAGTGGTTTTCAAGAGTGTCAGAGGAGCCTTGGACGACCTATTTCTGCATCTGTCTGCTGATCTATGTAGGCGTGAACCTAATTATCGACAGTTATCGTCGCGACCCGGATCAATGGCTCCAGCGTCCTCTGCCAATTGGTGAAGAAGGCAAACGCATCTGTTGCAGCGTGCACTATGGTGGCGATGAATACGTTTATCGTGGTGAAATGTTCCATGGTGCCCGTCTTGACGCTTTCTGTGGCGGCATCCGTATGGATTTGCGCGAGGCCACCATTACAGAAGATGAAGAAATTGAAATCCATACTTTCTGTGGCGGTGTGGAACTCTTTGTGCCTCAAACAGTGAATGTCGAAGTCAAGAGCCGTAGCTTCATTGGTGGTGTAGGCAATCATGCTACACGCATCGTAGGCAAGGATACCCCCTGCTTACACATCATTGCTGATAACTTCCTGGGAGGTATAGATATCAAGAATTGAAGAATTGAAGAATTGAAGAATTGAAGAATTGAAGAATTGAAGAATTGAAGAATTGAATAATTAAATTCTGGTGCCGGCGAGAAACAAAAAGCCCGTATGTAACCAAATAGTGCCGCAAAACAATAAAACGGCTCGTTACTTCCTGACAATCACGCTTCCACTTGCTTGGTGTGTAGCCAGGATGAGCACCTCTGCTATTTGTACATGCTCTGGAGCATTGGCGGCATAAACGGCAACATCGGCAATATCACCGCCTGTTAGAGGCTTGATGCCTTTA
>JAEEGH010002003.1_pt1 | contig 56467 bp, 40 predicted proteins | sample 9134181 | NCBI WGS metagenome assembly JAEEGH01 (sample SAMN16246544, study PRJNA631951) | gut metagenome | biome: gut microbiome; feature: rumen; material: DP-attached | host: Bos | place: Iran: Karaj | collected 2018-10 | reverse complement strand
TGAGAACTACATCGACCGCAACTCCAGTGAGTTCATCGGTGTGTACAAGAACAAGGTGCAGGACGAATACTTCGAGTATGTACGCCCGCAGGAGAGCGGCAACCACACCGACATCCGCTGGTTTAATGTGATTGATGCCAACGGCAAGGGTCTGCAGTTCTACAGCAACGCTCCGATGGAGGCCAGCGCCATGCCTTACACCATGGACCAGCTCGACGACGGCCCGCACAAGGACAAGGCTTGGGGACACCACAGCGGCGACCTCATCCCCGCTGGCAAGACACAGGTGTTCATCCAGCAGCGCCAGTTCGGCTTGGGCTGCGTGAACTCATGGGGCGCTTGGCCTCGTGACGAGTACCGCCTGCCCTATCAGGACTACGACTTCACCTTTGCTATCAAACCCATCAAATAAGTGAAACCATCCCTCGCTCAATCCCTCCCTGCAGGAAGGAAAGTCATCACCTTACTGTTGTGCTATATCTGCACACTTGGTGTCGCCTCCCCTCCTTACAGGGAGGGATTGGGTCTGTATGGACCGTTTCATTTCCCCAAGCAGATACCAGCAGGCAACTACAGCGGCATCTGCAAGATTGACGAAGGCCTTTTTGCTGTGGTTGACGACAAGCATCGCGAGGACGGCTTTTATCTGTTCCGCTTCGACATCAACACGCAAAGCAACCGCATCACTGCGGCCAGCAACGAAGGTTACCGCAGCAGCGGACATGCCAACCGTGACATGGAGGGCATCTGTTACCGTCCCTTCACGCGTACATTATTTATTAGTGGTGAGAAGGACAACGAGGTCTTTGAATACACCCTCGACGGTCAGCGCACAGGGAAGAAACTGAACATGCCCGCCCATTTCAAGCGTGCACGCAGCAATCAGGGCATTGAGGCGCTGACCTACGACACGCTTTCTCACCAGTTTTTCCTCACCACCGAGCGTCCCCTGCCTGGCGACACGGTGCTGCGCATACAGGCGTTCGGCGACGACCTGCAGCCCACGCAGCAGTATCTTTACAAGCCCGACAAACCCGTCAGCCCCAAGTATTCGCAAGGAGTGTCAGCCCTTTGCGCCATGGGCGATGGACGGCTCATCGTCTTGGAGCGCCAGGTGCATGTGCCGCGGCTGAAAGTCGAGGCGAATACCATTATCAGCATTTACGAGGTACAACTCACGCCAAACGAAAACTTGCTGACGAAAAAGCTCATCAGCAAGTTTCAGACACGGCTGTCGGTTCTCAGCCGAAAGTTTGCCAATTATGAGGGAATGTGCGCCATCGGCCCCCACACATTGCTTCTCGTGGCCGACTCGCAGAATCAGTACAAGGGTGTGTTACGCGACTGGTTCCTACTACTCCATTTATAGTTCTCCCTGTAGTTAGACCAGCTTCACGTCACGGTCATACTGCTTGTAGGTCTTGATTTCGTAGAGTTGCTTCATAGGGCTCGCATGGCTTTCTCAAACTCCTCGAACGAACTGTATGTCGTTCCTTTATCCTTGCCGCTGCGAACTTTCTCGATGGCCTTCATCGTCTTGTCGTTCAGAAACTCGCCAGTCTCAGGGTCATAGAGACGGGGCTTTGCATTTTTCTGCAACTTCACAGATGTAACACCCACTATCATTTTGCAAGCCTGCTTCACTTTCGAAACGAGGTTCTCGTCTGGAACTTGTAATACTATTGTCGCCATAATCCTATCTCCTATTATTATGTGACTGCATAGTTAGTATTTATTGCCAGACCTAACTCGCATCCTCCAGTTGATCCTTCATCTTCCTTGGCTTCCTCCAATAGTGTTTCACCACAAAGAAGGCGATGACCAGGACGACGATGGCTACGATGCCGACGACGATGTAGGTGTTGTACTTCTCGATGGTGTCGTTGAGTTGGTCCTTGGGCACGACTGAAGCCAGATACCAGCCTAAGGCGGCGAGGATGCTGTGCCATACGCCGGCGCCCAGCGTGGTGTAGAGCAGGAACTTGCCGTAGTGCATGCGTGCCAGTCCTGCGGGAATGCTGATGAGATGGCGGATGCCGGGAATGAGACGCCCGGTGAGGGTGGCGGCCACGCCGTGCTCGTCGAAATACTTCTCACTCTTCTCCACCTTCTCCTGGTTCAGCAGGCACATCTTGCCCCACTTGCTGTTGGCAAACTTATAGATGACGGGGCGACCCACATAGAGTGCCACGACATAGTTGATGGTGGCACCGATGGCAGCGCCGATGGTGGCGAAGAGCACCACAAGAAATACATTCAAATCGCCGGATGCAGCTTGATAGGCAGCAGGGGCGACGACCAGCTCGGAGGGAACGGGTATGACGGTGCTCTCCAGCAGCATCAGTAACAGGATGGTGCCGTAATTGAGCTGTCCTAACAGTGTGTCAATAAAATTCATGATTCGTTATTACAAAGTAAACACAAGGAAAAACCGTTCTGGCTATCACATACGGTTTTTGATGTATTGATAGTATTCATCTGGCTCCACCCCTTCAGGGAAGAGATGACTCAGAGCCGTCTTGCACTCGTTGGGATTGCGCCGACAGGCCTCCTTCAGATAGCTGAGAAACTCGTCGTAGCGTTTCAAGTCGTAGCAGCACAGGGCCATGTAGGCATAGCCATTGGCACACTCGCTGTCCACCACGCGGAAATACTTCTTGAAGAGATGGTATGCGGCATCGAGATAGTGGTTGTCGTAGACAGAGACGATGATGCGCAGCAACGTCTGGTGAGGATTGTCGCTCATCACCACAGCCTGTCGGAAATAGTGCTGTGCTTCCTTCACATCGCCTGCCGAGAGCAGGATATGTCCTCTCACCACGAGTGTCTGCACCTTGTCGCTGTCGTAAATGTCGGCCAAGTCAAGCATTTCCAACGCTTTCTTCTCATCGCTTTTCTCGCTGTAGGCAAAAGCCAGTTCCTGGAAGATGTCGCTGAGACATTCTGAGTCGTGTGGTGCCATGTCTGCCGCCTTGTGCAGGATAACGAGGGCCTCGTCTATTCGCTCCAGGTTGATGAGGCATGTTCCCTGGTACAACCATCCATACTCGTCGTCAGGCACGTGCTCAGAGTAGCGCTGGAAATAGTCGAGTGCCTCCTCGTAGTTGCCCAATCGATAGAGACCATTGGCTTTCGACAGGAGGCTTTCTGCGTCGTTAGGGTCGATGGCAATGGCATACTCGCTGCTTTCCACCGACCCGCTGTAGTCCTCATTCATGAGCTGGGTGCTGGCCAGCGCATTCCAGTAGTGCTTCGAGTAGGGGTCAGTGTCAATGAGCTCGCCCCACAGCTTCTCGCTGTCCTTGTACTTTCCCAGGCCGAAGAGTGTGCGTGCCAGCAGTTCCTTGAACTCTGGTGAGTCCTCCTGCTTGGCTCGCGTCATCCACTGCATGGCTTTCTCCGGATAGTTGTAGTCGGCATAGATGTTGGCCACGTCTATGACATAGTCCTGATACTCCTCTGGCGGCACTTTCTTGAACTCCTCCCGCAGATAGCGGTCGGCTTCCTCCACACGTTCCTCTGCCAGCATGATCTCCGCCTTGTCGTAGACATAGTCAGGCTCGTCGGTCTCTGTGATCTGTGCCAGATACTCCTTTGCCTGTTCGGTGTTGCCGTTCCAGAGGGCTTCGTGAATCTTGTAGGTCAGCGGTGCGATGGCTCCTGGCGAGAGACTGAGTGCCAGGTTGATGGCCTCGTCGGCCTCGTCGAAGCGCTCCGTCATCTGATAGTAGTCAGCAATATCCGACAACTCATCAGCATCCATGAACACAGGCATCCCCATGTTCACGGCGTCCTCGTATTCCGCCAACAGTTCGCGGAACTCCTCGCTGTCAAAGTATTCGTCGCCCGTTTCCTTCATTCCATTAGTCTTTTGCTTCTATTCCTCCAGCCATGCGCCAAGCCGTCAACAGGTTAGCATAGATTATAACTGGTTAGCTCTTCAGCCCTACGGTACGGTTGAAGACGGGATGGTCAGGCGTGCTGTCGGGGTCAACGTTGAAGTAGCCGATGCGCTGGAACTGCAGATAGGTGAGTGCCGGCAGTCCTACTGCGAAGGGCTCTATGTAGCAGTTGGTGTTGATGCGGAGGTTGTCGGGGTTCATCATCACTTTCATGGCGTCGATTCCCTTCAGTCCTTCTTCTTCCTCGATGCGTTTCAGCTCGTCGCGCGGATTCTCCGCTTTCCACAGCCTGTCGTAGAGGCGCACCTCTGCCTTTACTGCATTGTGACAGCTGACCCAGTGTAGCGTCTTGCCCTTGATTTTACGGTTGGCACCGGGCAGCCCACTGCGTGTCTCAGCGTCGTAGGTGCAATAGATGGTCGTGACGCGGCCCTCGGCATCCTTGTCGCAGGGATGCTCCTCGTCGCACTTGATGATATAGGCGTTCTTCAGTCTCACCTCCTTGCCGGGTGCCAGACGCATGAATTTTTTTTCTGCCACCTCCATGAAGTCGTCGCGCTCTATCCACAGCTCACGGCTGAACTCCACCTCGTGCGTGCCGTCGGCCTCGTTCTCAGGATTGTTCACGGCTGTGAGCATCTCCGTCTGTCCTTCCGGGTAATTGGTGATGACCACCTTCACGGGGTCAAGCACCGCCGACACGCGCAGGGCACGTGTGTTCAGGTCGTCGCGCAGGGCACTCTCAAAGAGGGCCATGTCATTCAGCGCGTCTATCTTGGTGTAGCCTATCTTCTCCATGAACTTCCTGATGCCTTCTGGCGAGTATCCTCTCCGACGGAATCCGCAGATGGTGGGCATACGTGGGTCGTCCCATCCGCTGACAACGCCTTCGCTGACCAGCGTGCGGAGGTTGCGCTTCGAGAGGAGGATATAGTTCAGATTCAGCTTGTTGAACTCTGTCTGTCGCGGTCCCTGATACGTGGATAGCGAATCGTACAGGTTGGCCAGCTTGCTACCGCTCTCTGCATTCGCCCCGCAATCGGCAACCCATTCACGCATCCACTGCACGAAGAGGTCGTAGAGAGGTCGGTGCTCCACAAACTCCAGGGTGCACCACGAGTGTGTGACCCCCTCGAGGTAGTCGCTCTGTCCGTGTGCAAAGTCATACATCGGGTAAGCGTTCCACTTCGACCCCGTCTTCACGTGAGGCATGTTCAGCACACGATAGATGAGCGGGTCACGGAACAGCATGTTCGGGTGTGCCATGTCAATCTTGGCGCGCAGTGTCAGCGTTCCCGGCTGGCACTGTCCGCTGTTCATATAATCGAACAACCGCAGGCTCTCCTCCACGGGGCGGTCGCGGAAGGGTGAGTTGGTGCCTGGGCTGGTGGTGGTGCCCTTCTGCTGTGCTATCACCTCTGCGCTCTGCTCGTCCACGTATGCCCGTCCCTGTTTGATGAGCCATACTGCAAAGTCCCACAGCTGCTGGAAATAGTCGCTGGCATAATAGACGTGTGCCCATTCGAAGCCGAGCCACTTGATGTCGTGCTCTATGCTCTCGATGTATTCTGTGTCCTCTTTCTGCGGGTTGGTGTCGTCGAATCGCAGGTTGCACTCTCCACCGTATTTCTTTGCCAGTCCGAAGTCGATAGCGATGGCTTTTGCGTGCCCTATGTGCAGGTATCCGTTTGGCTCTGGTGGGAATCGCGTCTGCAGTCGTCCTCCGTTCTTGCCTGCGGCCAGGTCGTCAATCACTTTCTGTTCCACGAAACTCACACTCTGAGAAGCCGTACCCTCGGTACTGATGTTTTTCTTCACTTCGCTCTCATTCATATTATTCTCTGCCATATTGATGTACTTATAATGAATTTTGGTTGCAAAGGTACGAATAAGCGAGCGAAAACCAAAAGAAAAATGATTTTTTCTTTAGGTTTTCCCTTTTTTGCTTGCTCATTTAAGAAGATATTCGTACCTTTGCCCCAAATATCCGCCTGAAACGACAACAACATAATTATGTGAAGTATGATGAAGAGTGTTCGCAGAATGATGATATGCACCCTTTGCATGTTAGCTACGTCCCCTTCCTTTGCCGAGGACTTTTACTGGGACTTTGAAAACGGCATGGAAGGTTGGACAGTCATTGACGCCAACCACGACGGCTACACCTGGACTTTGACGAGCGCCGTTCCCACCACTTGGCCTTCTTATTCTGGCCTGTCCCTTGACTGGTATCACACTGGCAAGGACGCTATCTGCAGCGGTTCTTACATCAACGGAGTCGGTGCATTGATTCCCGACGAGTATCTTGTTTCTCCCCAGTTCACTCCTGTTGCCGGCAGCACCATCAGCTTCTGGGCTGCTGCTACGGATGCCACCTATGCTGCCGACCATTTCGGTGTTGCCGTCAGCCGTACTACCGCCACTCCCGACGCTTTCTCCATTCTTCGTGAATGGAACATGACGTCCTCCCGCAACTTCACCGGCGGTCGTCAGCTGGCACCCCGTCGCGTTGGTTCCTGGCACAAGTACACGGTGGACCTGAGCGGTTATGCCGGTCAGAAGATTTACGTAGCCATCCGTCACTTCAACTGTGTCGACCAGTATATCATGGTTGTCGACAACATTGAGATTACGCAGGTGCAGCAGGGTGACGACAGCGGCAAGACTGTCGGCATTGCCGACGTCCCCATGAGCAGCAGCGTTGACGGTCGTCTCTATGACCTTCAGGGCCGTCTCTTGCATGCCCATCCTGGAGCTCGCGGCATCTACATCAGCGGAGGCAAAAAAATCGTCATGAAAAAGTGAGGGAGCCCGAACCGTCGGCTAAATTACAAAAAAGTTGGAAAGTAACTCTCTTGTGGCCGAAAAAGTGAAAAAAAGAATGGGATTTATTTGGTAGTTTGCTTACTAATTCGTATCTTTGCAGCGTCAGAACATTAGATTTGACTACGCCGCTGAGTGCGGGGAGTAAGACCTTATCGCCCCTGCTCCACTTAAAAGCCACCTCCAATGGTGGTTTTTATTTTTCATATAGTTTTCTGAATATTCGGTTGAAACTGGGATTGCAAGCCAACCCACGCTTGACGGTGATGATTTTGTTACCCTTGAATATCAGCACCTCAATAGCATCACGGTTTGACTCAAAATAGCTTTTGATGTCAGAAGCTAACAAACGCGCATTATAGTCTGTCAGCATATTCAGTAATACACGATTCGTCTGTCCAATGGAATCAAGCAATTGTGTTCCTACAGAACCTTTTCCATAGACAGTTTTCAAATCATAGAGTCCGAGGATACCTTTCTTTTCAAATATGAAATCGGCTGTTCGACAATTCCTCGGATTAGGCAGTATAAAGACACGATAGCCATGTTCTACAGCCTTGCGCGCAGCATTGATAAGATTGTCGAAATCGTCACTCGTTTCACTAATGGCGCTGTAAATATGGGTGTCACCTTCTACAGGATGGAACTCACCATAGTAGATAATTTGTTTCAGTTGGTTAATAAACTGGGCACCTTTCAAGTAGTGTAGTTCCTGCAGCTCGTCAGCCATACCTCTCCATGAGGCCTCAGCTGCCATCAGCACAGAGCCTTCTTCTTCAATCGTTTCAAATTCAAATATTGTATCTTCAATGATAGTCGGTTTCATATTATGTGCAAAGGTACAAAAAGTATGGAGAATGGTAACATATTTGACCGAAAAACTTGTAATAACAGGTAAAAAAGAATGGCAGCGAGAAACGGAACTGCCATTCTCACTGCTATTCTTTTAAATATCAAACTATATTTTCGCCTCTATTTATTGTGTTCGCAAGCTTGCGGAAGCGTCCTTGGGACGCATCTTGAACTGTCTTTCAGTTCGTCTAAAGAAGTCAGTTTCATTGCCTAATTCTCTCCTATTTTGATTCGTAATATTTCTTTCTTAATGACACGTCTTCCTTGTGCCATATCATTTATATGATTATCCGCAATCACCCGATAGTGTGCCCGTCCATATTGGAGCAAGCCGACTCCACCTGAGAATGTACCATACCACCAACAAATGAAGCCCCAAAGGGGCGATGGAATATTCTGCCGCCCCTTCGGGGCTTGTGGGGGTGTGCTGTGCTATACAGGGGCGTTGCCCCTGCCTGTATTCCGCCGCCCCTTCGGGGCTTGTTGTTGCGCTGCGCTATCCATGGCGTTTTTTAAAGCTTCCCTGCGTCTGGGGAGTAAGAGTGGGATTCATCAGCGCAGAGTATCATCTGTTTCCTTTCGCCCGGTTATGCGTCTTGCACAGCATTTGGCAATTCTCTATTGAGGTCTCGCCGCCACGGCTCCAAGCCGTGACGTGGTCGGCATCCATCTCTTCGAGCTTCCAGATGCGCTGCCTGTTGGCGTCGTGACCGATGGCGCAGTAGGGGCAGTTGCTCACGCCCTCAGCCAGGGCAGCCTCAGTCTGCTGGGCATAGACAGCCTTCTTGACGGGGGCGTCGAACACGCGCACATTCAGCAGGCGAGGCTCCTGACAGCCGCCAAGCACATACTCATAGATGCCCTTCTTCTCCTTCACATAGTAGCTCTCGTATAGCTCGCGCACCTTGGCCGCTACCTCGGCAGGGTTATAGGCATTGCTGTGGTATTTCTCGTAAAGCTCACCCCACTTCAGTCCGCACATCTCCTTCTCAGGAACAAAGTCGAAGACCGACGTAATCCAGTCGATGACAGACGTAAAGTAGGCCTTCATCTCCTGAATGTTGTCCTCATAGCGATGGGCGGCCATATAGTCCTCAATGCGTTTGTCGTCGCCCGAGTCCTTCGAAATCCATGCAAGGGCGGTGTGCAGGAAGTCCTGACGCTTGGCGGTGCCGCGTATAAAGCAGCTCCACTTTTTCACGAGGGTGTTGGTGGAGTTAGAGAACTCCGCCTTGGCCTTGGTAACGAATGGGCCTGAATAGACAGCGTTGAGCGTCTCCTGCGTGTTGAGCGGGATGCCCACGATGTTGATGGTTCGGAACCAGTCCTTGATTTCCTTCTCCGTGCCCTCGCAGATGTAGATGAGCAGTCGTGTGTTCAGAAACCGCTCCTGCTCGTCCTTGTTCAGGGCGGTGAAGTACCAAGGCCTGCCGTCAGCGTCTATCCATGCAAACTTCTCGGTGATGAAGCGCCCCAGCGACGTGATGCGCTGCTGACCGTCGAGCACCTCGTATTTGTCTTCGCCAGTCTTCGAGAAGTAAATCAATCCCAAGGGGTAGCCGTTGAGCACCGACCGAATCACGTCCACCTCTTTCTTGCCGCCTTGTTCAGCATACAGGTAATGACGCTGAAACTCCGGCTGGATGGTCAGCCGACCTGAAAGGCCATACAAGCCCTTGCCTTCGTATTCGTTATACTGGAAACCCTTGCAGATGTCGCCGATGGTCCAGTCAGTTATCAGAGTGGGGGTCATATTATTCTGTTGGCTTTTTGCGGATTAGTATTCTTGAATAAGGGACCTTTGCTTTTTCTGATTTAGGGTCTACAAATTCCAAATCAGTCCGTCCTCTGTGGTTTTTCTTTATTCCTAATTCCTTAGCTAAATCACCTATTCCAAGCCCGATGATTTCAAATTGCTCTGGACAATACTTATCGAGAAAAGTAAGAGGTACGCCCATTGTTCCATTATAATCATCCGGTATCGCATCAGAATATGGAACATCAATGCCATCATAATTTTTATAATGAAGATAGCCATTTTCACGTAAATCATTATGCTTGCTATACCGTATATTATCCTTCATCGACATCAACTTCAATGGCTCATGACGAAGTCCGTGCTCCAAATTCGTGAACCAATGAACACCAGGCACACGTATATATTTGTACCCCTTTTCGTCAATACGTAGAGACGGTGAATGAGTTTCGTAATCCTTTGGTACCATAAACTCTCTATCTCCACTTAAAATAGAAGGACCTATCCAAAGTTTGTTTTCTTTAATCAGGGGGAATACCTCTTTATAGGTCATTGCATTCTTATTACCAATAATCAAGAACTGCTTGCCTGCGCTAATAATCCACGCTAAGAACTCCCTAAACAGCGAGAAGGGCGGATTGGTTACAATGATATCCGCTTCATCACGCAGTTTGCGCACCTCTTTGCTGCGGAAATCGCCATCGCCCTCGAGGTAATGCCATTCCAAGTCGTCGATGTCAATGACGCCGTTTTGGTTCGTGTCATGTGTCAGCTCGAATATCTTGCCCTTGATGCGCGTCTTGTCCATATCAAACAGGGGACTCTCCGTCTCGAAAAGTGTAGGCTCATAATACTTGTACCTCTTGCTCTCTACGGCATAGCTGGTAGAGATGAGCCGCTTCAGTCCAAGCCGCTCAAAGTTCTGTGCGAAGAACCGGGTGAAGTTGCTCCACTCAGGGTCGTCGCACGGCAGCAGCACCGTCTTGTCACGAAACGTGTCAGGGTTATACTCCAAGTAGGCGTTTATCTCTTTCTGAATATCGGCATACTGCGTGTAGAACTCATCGTTCTTCGCCGCCTTCGCCGCACCAAGGTTCGTGTTTTTGGCCATAACGATTGATAGTTTTTAGTCATAGCATCGACTATCAATCACGCCAAGACGCAAAAAGGGCGTGATGCGCTTATTGCGTTCAGCAAGAGGCGAAGCCTCGCAATAGGTACCTCTTATCCTCCAACAGTTTGCACCACGCTTTAGCGGATGCATTGCTATAAATGGAGGATAGAGCGTCTCTATACGAGTCGCTGGTCACATATTATTCGTGTTGTTATACCTTAGATAGTTTGCGAGGCTTTCTTGGCTGAACGCGAAATAATAGCGAATGCTTTCTGTTAGTCCGGATTTCTCCCCGAACCGTCGGCAAAGGTACGAAGATTTTTCAAATCCACAACGGTTTCAATGAAAAAAGTTGCGGAAAAAGTTGGAAGATTCAGAAAAAGTGCCTATCTTTGCAGCGTGAAAGGAGAAGCCAACCGACGACAAACCGAGAGCAATCAAGCTTGCTTGAATTGCCGAGGTGCGAAGGAGGAAGGCGAAGCCAAGTAGAGCCACGATGTGCGGAACGGTGGCATCTGCGTGATGATGAGCAATTCGACCTTGCCGCTTGGTTTCCTTCACTCAAATATAGAGCTGGCCACGAGTTGACCAGCTTTTATTGTATCTTGATATATCGCTTGCCGTTGAACTCCTTCTTATCGGTTCTACGAGTGGCTGTGATGAAATTGACAAGTTTTACCTCCTCGCGGTTTACCTTCATCTTATAGTTCGGATGAATGATAAACTTCGACTGACCATCGGTATAGATAAAACATTCACCATCGTAGTAGAGATCCATCTGGAAACGATTCTGAGGGAAACCTATCAGGTCGGCATCGGCAACCACCAAACCTTTCGTAGCTTTTGATGCTCTCATGCAGTGCTGCAACTGCTTGGCACTCATGTAAAGAAAGACACCAAAGGATTCTTGGGAAATTTGTTCATTGTGCAATACAGTACACCTCAAACCCTGAATATGATTGAACGGTCACGGTCACAGCTGTGACCATGTGACCAACAAGGCAGGCTGGAGGATTCCAAGCAACAATTAATTAAATGAATATCAATTGGTTATGATTGCCGTTCTTGATGCGGTTAACCCCTGCGGTCACATGGTCACAGCTGTGACCGTGACCGTTTCTCTTTGGAAGTTACGAAAAAATCTAACGTCTCTAAACAAAAAAATAAGAAAAACTCGACCATCTAACCCCTATCTCTGATAATCAGCAAGTTACGCCAGAAATAACTGACCCCTCAACTGACCCCTAAGTGACCCCTTAACTAACCCCTGAATGCAAAATCACGCAGAAAGGTTGAACTTTTCCACGTGATTTCCTCAAGAAGTTGCCGTGATTTCCGCAAGAAGTTGCCGTGATTTCCTCAAGAAGTTGCCGTGATTTCCGCAACTTTTCTAGGTGATTTCTGCAACTTATCCTTAGGATAACTGAAGGAAATCCTAAGGATAACTGACGGAAAAGTACTGGGTTTCTGCAACTTTTCTACGTTATTTTTGCTACTTTTCTGCGTGATTTGCAACAAGGGGTCAGTTCAGGGGTCAGTTCGGGGTTGAGATAAATTTTGCGTAACCTATTGGTTTACAGCGTTAGGGGTCAGATGGGTCAGATAAACACAGGTAAAGAATAAAAGAACAATAAAAAAAATAAAAGAATAAAAAACAACTTAAAAATCCCGAGAGCGATGTCGTTTCGCCTCGGGATTTGAAATTACAGTCTGACACCAAGGAAGGCGCGGGCGAGCCACCTGTTCTGGCGGACGTTGATGTTGTCGTTGTCGAAGACGGAGTTGCTCATCATGATGGATGCTCCGGCGTGGAAACGGTGGGTGAAGTGATAGACGATGGCGGCGCGCTCGTTGAAGATCATGTTGAGACTTGCGCGGCCGTCTTTCTTCTCATCGTCGTTCACCGTAAGCTTGTTGTGCTGGTAGAGCACAAAGGTGGGCATCGCCGAGAGGTGGAATAGCCACTGAGAGTGCTTGCCGAGCACGAGGTTGTAGCCGTAGCCTCCGCCAACAGCGAAGTTAAGGAAGGTGAGGTGTACCTCTGGCGCAAGTGGACTGCGGCGTTTCAGTTCAGCGGTAGTCCTGATGCTTCCGCTCTGGAAACTGGCTCCAGCGAGGAACGAGCCTGCCGATCGGCGCTGATAGTAGTTTTGATAGAGGGCGGCAGGGAAGGAGAACTTCCTGTGGTTGAAGGTGTAGAAGGCGGAGAGGTTGAATTCCTTCATGTTCAGTCCGTCCTCGTCGAGATGCTTGATGTTGCCTAACTCTATGTCACCCGACAGCGAATTTGCCTTCAGATAGCTGAGGTTGAAGCTCACCTGGTTGCCATGATACTCGAAGTTGAACTCATAGTCGTCATCGTTCTTGTTGGGCTTGAAGGATATGGCAGCGCCTATGTCGCAGTAGTTCACCTCAAGGCTGAGGGTGGTGTTGCGCTTGGTGCGCAGGTCGTACTTGGACCAGACCTCGTTGACAGTACCCTTGGCAATGATGTGGTTGCCAGTCATGTTGACCATCGGCCTCAGCAACCACTTCTCCTTGGGTCGTACGACGTAGTTGGTGTCGTACTTCGAGTTGTAGTACATCTTGCTGAGTTTCTTGTTCAGCCGCTTTCCCAGGCCATCTCTATGGACAATGGTATCGCCCTCCATACTGTCGGTGTGGGCACTCGCAGTGCCACACATCACGACAGCTGTTAGGAATAACAGAATCGTTTTATTCATTATTCACTTTTCATTATTCATTAGGTCGCAGGCCGCTTACAGTCTGCATGTCAGACCAACCTTTGTTTCGAAGGTCTTAGCGCGTACAGTACTGTTCTGACGCAGGATCAAGTCCTTGTCATAATAGTAGTTGTAGTGCGTGCGACGCCAATAGTAAGTTGCTGAGAGATTGACCGACCACTGTCTGGCAAGGTGGAACTCAATGATAGGATTGATTACCAAGAGGGCTGCATTACTATTGTCGCCCTGAACGTTCAGGTAGTGCAGGTCGCTGGTGCCATCAACGTAAGACTGCAGGTCTTTGTCCTCGTAGCCCTTCCAGGTATAGAGGCGGAAGTACTTGGCGTTGAGCATGAGGCGTCCGAACTTGCCGAAGTCGAGCTGAGTCTTTGACTTGATGCTGAATCCGCTGCCCATGTTGTAGTCGCGCTCGATGACGTTGAAGTAGTCACTCTTAGTACCACCTAACAGGATGCCGCTCACGAAGAAGCGCTGTTCCATTCCGGAAAGCAGGCTACCTGCCTGAGGCATCGACAGGATGAAGCCAGGACCGAAACCGGCAGCCTCGCTGATGCGATAGGGAATCAGGTCGGAGCCATCCTCGATAGGATTGGAGTCGTAGTAGTTATAGTGCTGATAGACACCAAACTCGGCTACCATATCCTTCTTGTCGATGACTGGCGTACTCCAGAGTCGTCCTACGATACTGATGTTGTTGACCGTCTTCTGACCGCCGCCAAAGCTTAAGGTGGCATCGAGGTCGAAGAAGTCGTAGGGCTTGGTGTGGCGGTCACCATCGACAGACGTACCATAGTTCAGATAGAAATTGAGATATGGTGCGTGGACACCGCGGAAGAGTGCGCCGTCGTCAGCCAGATAGCGCCAACCGAACGAGAACGCAACGTCAACGGGAATCTCGTTGAAGTTATGGTAGCGGTAGTTGGTGCTCTTGATGCGCCAGGCATCACCGCTGATGAGACGGTGTATTCCCTGGATGGGGTTGACGATGGTGGCAGCAGCCTCACGCCAGAAGCGTCTCCAACCGCGGTCGCGGTCGTCAAGGATGGTCCGGCTCAGGCGGTGCGTCATTTCACCAAGCGCCATACCGCCACACGTCGTAGCAATAATGTCGTTGATGGCTGGCGGCTCCGTCTCGCCCAAGAACTCCCACATCGCCGAACCTATCAGTGAGTAAGGCGCCGACTCCCAGAAGGTCAGACCGTTGGTGCGTGCGGCATTGAAATAGAGGTTGCCGTGATAGGGGTGCATGAACATGTTGGTGACGAAGAAGTCGTTGTCCCACACCATGCCATCGGTGAAGTTGTGTTTCAGCGTGTTCAGGGTGGTCTGAGCGAACTCCTCGCTGGTGACATAGCGGTCGAAGAGCTGCACACCGACGTTGATAGCCGTCACCTCGGCAAGAGCCTGCCAGTAGCGCTTCTTCACGGGCAGTGCCATCGTGGAGTCGCCATACAGAATTTGCTTGCGTTTCTCTTCCCATGCCCGCTTCCAGGTGTCATGCTGATTCTTGGGACGACGGTAGGTCAGACCCATCTCAAACAGCGGACGGTTGCGGTAAGTCTCGTTACGGTCGTAGTAGCGTGTCACTCCCCAGCCCACGGAGGCGAAGGCACCGAACTTCTTGCTGAACTGGTAGTCGGCATTGATGCGTGCCTGGAGCGAGTACAGGCGCTCGGGCTTGTCGTTGCTGTGCTGCTCGAACGTCTCCACATGGTAGTAACCCAAGTCACCGCTCAGGCTCAACTTCGGCGACAGCTGCACGTATTTACCCACACGGTAGAACAGGGCACCCGAGAACTTCGAGTCAAGTCCCATAAAGTGCGTTCCAACACCCCACAGGCTATACGTGCTCTTGTTACGGTAGCGAATGGCAAAGTTCACCTTCGTCGAAGAACCGCCATACAGCATCCAGTCAATGACAGTATTGGGATTGATGTTCACCAAACCCAACTTATGACTGAGGGTGTCTCCAGAGATGTTGACAAGACCTACCTGCCAACCGCCTCGACTACGACGACGGGCATCGTTGATGACACCAAGCTGCAGACCCTTCAGCGAGTCGGCATAGTTCATGGCGCCCAACTGCATACCACCCATCAGCGATGACGAGACGTTCAGGATACCCGACAACTGCAAGCCACCCTCCATGCCGTTCGTGATGTTGCTGATAGCACCCAGCTGCAGACCGTTGAAGTTCTTGCCCGACGTGTTGGACACAGTCGAGAGCTGCACACCGTTACCGCCTTCAGGAGCCACAGACGAGATAATGCCTACCTGTACACTCTTCATTGTGTCCTGCACGCTGACAACACCCACAGGGAAGTTCTGCGCTTGTACGTTTATTGCAGCCATCATGGCGACTGCGGCAAAAAGTATTTTTCTCATCATTCTCTATTATTTCTCCAGAATAGTGTCGTAGACACCAGCCTCAGGGGCGGGTTTGTTACTCATCTTGCACGAGGCAAGGTTCATGGCTAACAGCATCGACGATGCTAAAAGCAACAGGTAATTTTGTTTTTTCATTGTTCTATATTTTTTATTATAAGTTTATTCGGTCGTACTCGGCTGAGTCCATTTCTTCATCAGCCTGAACTGATGACGATAGACCAGGCAGGCCATGCCGAGGTAAACGGCGGCCTGGAGCCAGAGAATACGAATCTCGGGCAGCACCTGGCTGATAGAGGCGCCCATCGAGTTGACACGGATGAAGGCGCGCACACCGAACGTGCTGGGGAATAACCAGGAAACGCCCTGCCAATAGCCGGGGATGCTGGACTGAGGCCACGACACACCGGTCATGAAGAGCAACGGCACCGAGACGAAGACCATGAGCAGCATGACATTCTCACGGTAGCGCACCAGGCACGATACGGTCAGGCCAAAGAAGACGCACGCCAAGGTGTAGGGCAGTAGCATCCAGAACAGCGTCCAACCCGTGCCTAACTGCGGGAACGAGAACATGGCGGGGACGGCCATCGAGAGATAGGCTGCAGCAACGGCGCCAATCATGCCGTAGCACAGCGCCTTACCCCATACGATACGGTATGCGCCGCGGTAGTGCGGGTCATCGTCAGGGATGAGTTGGCCATTGCGGTGACGTTCGCGGGCTGTACCGGCTGCCATGCCGATGCCGAGAGCGATGGCCTGCTGCAGGATGAGCATGAGCACAGCGGGCAGCACGCACGAGCCATAGCCACCCGAGGGGTTGAACATCGCCACGGCGTCGACGGACAGGGGCTGCGCAGTGATGGCGTCCTCGCGCTTGGTGTAATTACCGGCACGCTTGATGTTCATGCCTGCACCGAGGCGACCTGCTTCGACCATGGCAGTCTGGTAGACGGCCTTATAGGCGAGCATCAGCGACATGTCACAGTAGACGCTGACATGAGCTTGCTCGCCGCGATTCACACAATCAGAGAAGTCCGACGGAATGAGGTATATGCCACGCACCAGCTGACGACTGACCAGCGAGCGGGCCTCGTCGAGGTCTTGGGCATGATATTTGATGCAGACATCGGGCGAGGCATCGCAGTCGTTGATAAACTGGCGCGAAAGGGCCGAGTGAGACTGGTCCACCACCACCACCGGCGTCTCGTGCAACGTCTCGTTGTTGTAAATCCACGAGTAGAGCAGCGGGTAGCCCAAGGGCACTACGACAAGGAACATCAGCACGCCTTCGTCCTTGACGACCTTCACCAGCTCGTTGCGGAAGATATGGAGCACGTCGGTGAAGTGCTCGCGTAATCTATTAAGGAATGTAGACATAATTCAGCATTGCGTGTTTGACTTTACTTAGAACGAACCAGGGCAGCAGCGTGAATGCCACCAGCGCCACGAGGTTAAACCAGACGTCGACTACGTGGAAGCCGTTGAGCACCGTCGCCTGGTAAATCATCCAGTAGTGGCGCAGGGGAAACAGCCACGACATGGCCTGCAGCGGGGCGTCCATGCCCGCCACGGGGAACGCCGAGCCGCACATGGAAATGGAGAGAACCGACCACAGGGACGAGATGCTCATCGACATGCGCAGGGACGGCATCAGTCCGAAGGCGAAGATGCCAAAGCCCAGGCCGGCCGACACCTGCAGGAGCGTAAGCCGCACGATGCTCCATACGCCGCCGAGATGCGGGAAGTGGAGCACGTTGAAGATGTAAAACTGATAGAGGAATATCACGAGCAGGAACACCAGCGCGTGAACAAGATACTTGCCGACGATGGCCACGACAATGTTGTTGTCGGCCATGCCCAGCCACTCCTTGCCTGTGTCGAACTTCATTTCCATACCCACGGCGTAGGCCGAGAGCAGCGCCATAAAGAGCATCAGGATGCCTGGCACGAAGACCGTCGTCAGAGAGTAGTTGTAAGAGCCTTCGGGGTTGGCTATCATGTGGGCATCCACGGTGACGGGCTGCAGCGCGGCCTGAATCTGCTGCTTCGACGCGCCTTTGGCCGAGAGCGTCGCCCCTCCGACTGCTGCAGAACCGAGCGTACCAATGGTCTTCATGTCCTTCATGGCCATCGAGCCTGCCGTCATGCACGTCATCGTATAGTAGTACGATATCTTCGGCTGACGGCCAGCCAACAACTTGGCCGACGTGCCCTCGGGGATGAGCAGGTAGGCATAGACCTTGCCCTCCTGCATGGCATTACGGGCCTCCGTGACATTGGCGAACCGATAGACCACGCGCGAAGACTGCATGGCGTCGAGGTTGCGGACGAGGCCGCGCGAGGTGGCTGAGTTGTCTTGGTCGACCACTCCGACGGGCAGGTCAAGTGCCACGCCGTCGTCGAGCATCGTGGTGAAGAAGATGACCAGCAGCAGCGGGAACACAATCATGCAGAAGCCGTAGATGCGGTTCCTACACAGAATGTCGAGCTCGCGCAATGCAATGTGACCGATGTTTGTGAAATATTTCATTATAGCGGAAGCAAATTATTCACTTTTTCACTCTTCACTCTTCACTTCTTGAGTATCACGGACATTCCCGGTCTTACGTCAGCAATCTTCTCAGACGGGCGAGCCTTCACCTCGAAAGTCTTCTGGTCGTACTGGCCACTGGCCTTCGTAGCCTTCCAAACGGCAAACGAACCCTTGTCCTTCATCGACGTGACCTTCATCTTGGCATCCTTGTCGAGGGCGGGGATGCAAACCGTCAGCTCGGCGCCAACCTTGATGTCTTTCAGCTGGTCCTCGCGGATGTTGAACGTGGCCCACTGGTCGTCCATCACAGCAATGCTCATGATTGGCGTACCCGTGCCGACAAGCTCGCCCACCTTCGGGTAGACATCGGTGACCTCACCCGCCATCTGGGCTGTCTGGACGGTCTCGCGGACGTAGCCTTCTACTTCCTGGACGGCGCCACGAGCCTGACCTACTGTGGCCGATGCAGCGCGCTTCTCCTCGGCACGAGCACCGTTCACGGCCATGTCGTACTGGCTCTGGGCGGCCTTCACTTGTGCCTGGGCTGACTTGTACATGGCCTCAGCCTCGTCGAACTTCTGGGCTGAGATGACCTCCTCGTTGAAGAGCACCTTCATGCGGTTGTATGACTTCTCGGCTATCTCGAGGCCGGCCTTCGCCTGCTCCAAAAGTTGCATGGCCGACTGTACCATCTCCTTTCGTGCACCGTTCTGAGCCATCTGCTCCATAGCAGCGGCAGCATCTACGGCACTACGTGCCTGCACCATCTTAGCCTCTACCTCGGGAGCCTCGATGATAGCCAGCGTATCGCCAGCCTGCACGATGTCACCCTCTTTCACACGGAGTTCCAAAATGCGTCCGGGCACCTTACCCGACACACGGTATTCCTCTACTTCCATCTCGCCCTGTATCACTTCCGGGTCGCGTCCCAAGGCCAGGAAACCTATGAGCGCTACAATTACTACTACTGCCGAAAAACCTGCCACAGCCAGCAGGATATTGTTATGCTGTTCTTTTGCTTTGTCTGCCATAATATTTATTTCGCTATTGTCGTTATTTCATTGGTTCGTTATCACAGTTGGGGTGTTTATTGGAGCGTTCCCAACGCCTTCTGCAGTTCTACTTCCGATAGCTTCACGCCAATCTCTGCGTCGATGAGCTGCGACTGCGCCGCATTCCACGCCGTCTGCGCCTCCATCACCGTCGTGAACGATGCCGTGCCCTCCTTGAAAGCCAGGTTCGCCATGCGCAGGTTCTCATCGGCATTCGCCACGTTCGACTGCGCCATCGTCAATTTCTTCTGAGCCTCATTCACCTTGAAGTTGCTTTGTCTCACCTGCAGGCTGATCATCTCTCGCGCGTCGTCAAGTTCAAGGTTCGCCATCGCGGTAGCTCCCTTCGAGGCGCGTACCTTATACTTTACGTCGCCCCAGTTCCACACCGGAACGCGTACCAAGACGCCCACGTTCCACACGCCGCCAAACTTCTTCTCAAAGCCGTTGAATGTGTTCGGGTTCGACACCATGTATCCGCCAGTCAGCAGTACCGTCGGCAAGTTTCCTGCTTTCAGCACATTCGTCGTCTGTTTACTGATGTCCACCGTGTTCTGCAACACCTTCAGTTCTGGTCTGTTCGCGAACGCTGCGTCTGGTACAGCGGCAGCAAATTCCTCACTTTTCACTTTTAACTCTTCACTTTCCTCGTCCGCCAGCGTAATCGCCTCGTCCTCGTCCAGCCCAATCAACTGACACAGCAGCATCTTCGATAGTGCCAGGCCGTCCTGCACCTGGGTCAGAGCCATCTCGGCCTCGTTGACACGTACGCCGACACTCAGTCCGTCGCCCTTCGTGGCAACACCCTGGTCAATCATCTTCTGAACGTCGCCCTTCAGCTTCTTCACCAGCTCCACGTAGCTCTCGGCCAGTGTCTGCTTATGACGCAGCGACACCACCTGCCAGTACACCTGGTCTATATTATATAAGGTATTCTGCCGTTTCATCTCTAACGAGTTCGCCGCCATCTGCTCATTGATGTCGGCTATCTTGTTTGCCGCCACTATTGCGCCACCCATGAAGACGGGCTGCGTCACAGTCACCGCTCCGCCGAACATATTCCGCGTGTCAGTCCGGAAGCCGTCCACGATGCCTGCGCCTACTTGATTCAGCACTCCGCCGAAAGCCTCCAAGTCGCCAGCCATCTTTGCCTGTGCTGCTGCCGGCAACTTCGACGTCACCGGTTCCAGCGCGTTCTGCAACTTCGTTGCGGCACCGGTGCCCATGTTGCTCAGCGCCTCCTTCTGGTCATCGTTAAGGATGGACATTTCTCTACTCATCCACATGTACCCGCCCACAGCATTCACTTTGGGCAAGTACTGTGTGCGTGCCGATTTCCGCAGGTTGGCGTTCACATCCAGCTTCATCTTCGCCACACTCATCTGTTTGTTGTTCCTCAGCGCCATCGCCCTGCAACTATCGAGGGAGAGTAGCCGCTGGGCTCCCGTCACTGACGGCAACAGCACGAATAGTCCAAGCATCACCGCCCGCACCATTTCAGTTAGTTTCTTTTTTGAGTTGTTCATGTTATACCTATTTATAATATATTATTAAGAATTCATGTCTTCTTTTCACTTCCCACCGAGATATTTTTTCCGATATTCCAGCGGCGTCATGCCTGTATGCTCCTTGAAGTACTTGCCAAAGAACGACGCATTGGCGAAATTCAGGTCGTTGGCAATCTCCTGCATCGTCATGTCGGTGAATCGCAGCCGGCGCTCGATGGCGCCCATCGTGAAGTGCTCTATCATTAAGCTTGGTCGGCGATTGATAGTTTCCTTCAAGACGGTCGACAGGTATTTTGGTGTGACGTTCAACTTGCTGGCAAAGGTCTCTACCTTGCGGATACGTCCATCGCTCTGCTCTACCAACTGTAAAAACTTGTCGGCCAGCAGTCGTTTGTGAAAGCCTGGATTTGTGCAATCTTTATTTTTAGACGTTTCTTGTTGTTTGATGTCGCGACGCATGATGCAAAGCATTTCCAACATCATGGTACTGACGAGCGATCTCACAATATCAGTATAAAGTAATGGCGAATGGTCTCTCATCCGGCGACATAGCAACTTAAAGTAATCATCAAGCAGTTTAACGTCGTCATCAGTAAGATGCACCAACGGACGGGTCTTAAGATAAGCTAAATCCGCCAGGCTCACCTCACCATACATGTTGATGTTCCATAGTTCGCTTCTGGAAAACCAAATCTGACGGCAGTTAAAATTCGACGATGACATGAAATTGCTGACCACGCTATGCGCCATATATAAGAAAAGGTCATCCTTGCGGAGTCGAATCTGCTGTCCGTCGTAGTCGAACTGTGCCATACCATCGGTGCAAATCACAATGAGACCATGGTTGTTGAGGCGGAGTTTACCATTGGGTAACGCTCCGTAGTTCTCCATAACAACCAATTCGTCGCTGTCGTCTATCCGCAAGGCGTCAACACCTCTTCGAGGTATTAGATCTTTTATCTCCATGCTGTTCGTTTTTTCTTTTTCGGGTGCAAAGTTCGCAAATAATATCCGAAAAAGCATGTCCGAATTTTCCCAAAATATACTCTTTTGCTATTTTGTTACATAATAACTAACAACAAAAGAGCTATTTGGGATTAATAAGTCAGCACTTCGACTCCGTGTTCGGTCATCAGGAGGGTATGTTCCCATTGGGCGGAAGGCTGTTCGTCATCGGAAATGACTTCCCATCCATAGGGGTCTTCAGAATCGATGAAGACTTTCCATGTACCCATATTAATCATTGGCTCGATGGTAAAGACCATGCCGGGAACGAGTAGCATGCCGTCGCCGCGTTGCTTGAAGTGGGCCACTTCGGGATCTTCGTGGAAGTGGCATCCCACCCCATGGCCGCAGAGATCACGCACGATGCCATAGTGGTATTTGTCGGCGTGCTTCTGGATGGCGCGACCTATCTCATTGACGCCATGCCAGGGTTTGGCAGCCTCCATGCCAATCTCAAGACATTCCTTGGTAACACGCACTAACTGTTCCTTCTCAGGCGTCGTCTTACCGATAATGAACATACGCGAGGCATCGGCATAGTAGCCGTCAAGGATGGTGGTGAAGTCGACGTTGATGATGTCGCCCTCCTCCAAGATGTCCTCAGCCTTGGGGATGCCGTGACACACCACCTCGTTGATGCTTGTGCAAACACTCATCGGGAATGGCGGCGTCTCTTCGTCGCCACCATAGTTCAGGCAAGCGGGAATGGCTCCGTGTTTGTCACAGTAGTCACGGCAAATCTGATCGATCTCTAATGTCGACATGCCAGCATGTATCGCTGCGCCGACGGCATCCAGCACACCCGTATTAACTACTCCGGCGCGACGGATGCCTTCTATCTGTTCAGGGCTTTTAACCAGTTCACGTGTCGGAACCAATGCCCCTTTGTTCTCTAAATACATGATGCGCTTGTCAAACTCAGTAGGCTGTTCGCCAGGCTTGCAGCGCCATCTTTTTCTTGCCATATTGCTTCTAAGTTTTGGTTCACCGAACCAGTTTTTAGGAATCTTGTATTCTGTACTTTAAATTCTAAACAGTTTCAAGAATCTTGTATTCTGAACTTTAACTTCTTAAACCAGTTTAAATAATAAGCTCACCGGACTGGTTCAACAACAGTCTTGACGCCTTTTATCTTCTGTCCTTTGGTCAACTTCAGCACCTGCTGGACTGTTTCGCGACGGACGGCAACGTAGGCGTAGCGGTCTTTGACGTCGATGCGGCCGATGTCATCAGCTGTCAGACCGCCGTTCTTGCACAGGAAACCGACGATGTCGCCTTTGGAAATCTTGTCCTTTTTGCCCTTGCCGATGTAGAGGGTGGCGTTTTTAGGAAGGCTTACTTCCATCCCCGCTCCTGACAGAGATTGGAGTTGGTAGTCTTCTATGTCGCCTTCCACATAGTCGGGGATGTGCTCCTCGCTGTTCAGTATAAAGAAGGTGCGACCTGTAGCATCCCATCGGGCAGTACGGCCCACACGGTGGATATAGCCCTCCTGACTCTCCGGCAGGTGATAGTGTACGATGTTCTGAATGTCTGGGATGTCAAGACCACGGGAAGCGAGGTCGGTAGCCACGAGGACGTTTGCCGAGCCATTGCTGAACTTATACAGGGCGTCCTCCCGCTGGCGCTGTTCCAGTCCACCGTGGAAGGTGCTGACGACAAAGCCCTGCTGTTGCAGAAAACCGCCGACGCGCTCTACAGCATCGCGGTAGTTGAGGAATACGATGGTGCTCTCGTCACCAAAGTTTAGCAACAACTCCTTGAGCGTCTGTAGCTTATCCTTCTGCGGGCTGAGGACTTGATAAAGTGTGACCCGCTCCGAAGTCTGCTCGTCGTCAGGCAGGAAGTCTATCAGCGTGCCCTTCTTGGACATATTGACAAACTGTGGAATCTGCTCAGCATTGGTTGCCGACAGCAGGATGCGGCGCTGAAGACCCGGCAAGCTCTTGATGAGTTTCTGCATCTCACCCTGAAAGCCCATCTCCAAGCATTTATCAAACTCGTCGATGACTAAGTAGCGGATGCCGTAGCGCTGGATGTTCCCTTTATCCAAGTGGTCGTTCAGGCGTCCTGGTGTTCCAAAGACAATCTGCGGACAGACCTCCTTGAGTACCTTATGCTCGTCCATCGCTGCCCTACCGCCATAGCAGGCCGTTGAGCGCAGCCCACAGCCCATGCTTTTCAACACTTGGTCAGACTGCAGGGCCAGTTCTCGGCCGGGAGTGATGACAAGTGCAGAAGGGTTGAGGGCCGACGGGTCTTGGCTATTGGATATAAGTTGTACGAGAGGTAAGAGGTAGGCTAATGTCTTGCCTGTTCCTGTGGGAGACAACAAAACAACATCACCGTCGGTGCCTGTGATGGCTTCGACGGCGTGATGTTGCATCTCGTTCAGCTCGGCAATACCCAGCTTACTCAGTATCTTCTCAATATCCAATTTTCAATTTCCTATTATCAATTTTCTATTATCAATTGGAATCACTTCTTTTCCGCTTTCTTCTCGTCCTTCTTGACAGCAGGTTTGTAACGCTTGTTCAGGCCGTTGATGACGTCCTTCGTAATATCGAAGCGCTGGGCAGCATACAGGATGTTGTCGCCCTGCTTGGTCAGGATGAGGTCGTAGTGCTTATCGGCATTATAGGCGTTCAGGAAGTGCATCAGCGAGTCGCGCAGAGCCTTGTTGTACTTCTCGGTCTCGCTGGCCAGTTCGTTCTCAAGACGGGCCTGGAGTTCCTGAAGTCCCTGCTGCTGGCGCTGGATGGCGGCCTGCTGGCTCTCAGCCTGTTCGCGGCTGGAGAAACCGTTGTTCTGAAGCTTCTGCTGGAAGTTTTCAGCAGCGCTCTGTAACTGCTGTCCCTTCTGCGTCAGCGTGTTACGGGCGTTGTTGCTCTTCTTCTGAAGTGTCAGGGTAAAGTCTTTGCAGAACTCATACTGAGACATCAGCGAGTCCACCTCGACGTAGGCAATCTTCAGACCGTCGGTAGAAGCTTTTTCGGCTGTTGCGGGCTGCTCGTCCATCTTGGGAGCGGCGTTGTTGCACGAGGCCAGTGCCAGTACGGCAGCTGCGGCCATCATCATGTACTTTTTCATCTTTGTTATTTACAATTTGACAATTTACAATTTACAATTTAATGTTCAATTTTCCTGTTTTACGATTTAGTTCGCTCGCTGACTGCGAAGCGACTCTTGCGGCGCAGTTCGCGGTCTTGGTCCATCACGCAGTGAATGCCCCGCTCACGCATTGCCTCGCTGTCGTGAATATGCTGTGAGGTGAAGCTCCCGTTCTTGCGGAATATCAGCTTGACACAGAAAAAAGCCATGCCTATAGCAATGATAACCGTTGTCAAGAGCAGTATTTTCAGCATACATGATTACTTTTAAACCTTGCTTATGATAGGCTTTACCTCAGAAAAACGCAAAAAAATTTGGTTATTCGTTCAGTTTGCACTAACTTTGCGCGTGCAAAGGTACAAAATAATTATTAAACATTAAATATTAAACATTAAAATAATCTTTAAATATGAATAAAAGTGAGTTAAAACCGGCTTGTGTGTTCGAGCAGTTTGCTAAGATTAACCAGATTCCGCGTCCTTCGAAGCGCGAAGAGAAGATGATTGCCTACCTCAAGGACTGGGGCGAGAGCCACGGTTTAGATACGAAGGTTGACGAGACGGGCAACGTCATCATCCGTAAGCCTGCCACCAAGGGTATGGAAGACCGCAAGACAGTCGTCCTGCAGAGTCACATGGATATGGTGTGTGACAAGTTGGTAGATTATGAGATTAACTTCGACACCGACCCCATCAAGACTTATATCGACGGTGAGTGGCTTACTGCTGAGGGCACGACCCTTGGTGCCGACGACGGCATCGGCTGCGCCATAGAACTGGCTTTGCTCGACTCCGACGACGTGGAGCACGGTCCGATAGAGTGTGTTTTCACCCGCGACGAGGAGACTGGTCTGACGGGGGCCGAGGGCATGAAGGCCGGTTTCATGACGGGCGACTACCTGATCAACCTCGACTCTGAGGACGAGGGCGAGATTTTCGTCTCGTGTGCCGGTGGCCGTAACACCACGGCGAAGTTCACTTTCCAAAAGGCGGAAGCCCCGGCAGGCATGTTCTTCCTGCGTGCCCAGCTGAAGGGCCTTGTCGGCGGTCACTCCGGCGACGACATCAACAAGCAGCGTGCCAATGCCATCAAGCTGTTGGGACGCTTCCTCTATCAGACCATCAACCGCTACGAGGGTGTCCGTCTGGCACAGTTCAACAGTGGCAAGATGCACAACGCCATCCCCCGCGACGGCATGTTCGTCATTGCCGTACCCCACGACGTGAAGGAGAACGTCAAGGCCGACTGGAACGTCTTTGCCTCCGAGGTGGAAGAAGAATTCCACGTCACCGACACACAGATGGTATGGACGATGGAGAGCACCGATGCCGAACCTGTTATCGAGGAGAGTGCTGCCCGCAACTTCATCTTCGCCCTGCAGGCTGTCGACAACGGCATCTACGCCATTTGTCAGGATCCTGCCCTGAACGGTATGGTGGAAACGTCAAGCAACATCGCCAGCATCGAGACCAAGGACACGGAGATTATCATTGTCTCGTCGCAGCGTTCTAACGTCATGTCGAACCTCGACAATATGTGTGCCACCATCGGAGCCTGCTTCCTCCTGGCCGGTGCCGAGGTGAAACACTCCGACGGCTATCCTGCCTGGAAAATGCGCTCCAACAGCGAACTGCAGCACATCGTGATAGAGTCGTACAAGAAACTGTTCCATAAGGATCCCATCGTGCGTGGCATCCATGCCGGTCTGGAGTGCGGACTCTTCTCAGAACGCTATCCCAACCTCGACATGGTGTCGTTCGGACCCACGCTGCGCTTCGTCCATACACCCGACGAACGTCTGCACATCCCCACCGTACAGATGGTCTGGGACCACCTCGTCGACGTCCTGAAGAACATTCCCGCAAAGTAATGCGCCACTGAAAGGCCGGGGGCATCGGTTCCCGGCCTATATATATAATAAGGTATAAGAGCACAATGATGCTAAAAAGATGTTTTCTGATGACATGCTGTCTTATGACAGTCTGGTTTGTGTGCCCTGCTCAGAAGAAGGAACTGAACGAGGCGCGTACCTATATTAAAAGCGGGAAGAGTCTCGACAAGGCTGAAAAAATGATGCTTCAACTGCTGAAAGACTCGGCCAATCGGCAAAACAAGAAGATTCACCTGACATTGTACGATGCCGTTGAGAAGCAATACGAGTTAGCCAACGAGAAACTCTACCTGCGCCAAAAGTACGATACGGCACAGTTTTTCGACCTCGTACAACACCTCTACCGTGTGGCGGAAACCCTCGATTCGGTAGATGCCCTACCCGACAAGCGCGGACGCATCCGTCCCGAATACCGCCAGCAGCATGCCGCAACCATGAACCAGCTGCGACTCAACCTGTTTTTCGGAGGAACCTATCAGCTACGGAAGAACGACTACCGCAAGGCCTTCGATTTCTTCGACGTCTATCTCGATGCCGACCGTCAGCCCCTGTTTACGGGCTACAACTATCTGAAGACCGACTCGTTAGTGCCTCGGGCAGCCTACTGGGCCACCTTCGCAGGCTACAGGCTACAAGACCCCGAGCTGACGCTGCGCTACCGCAACGAGGCTCTCCTCGATTCCGCCCGCAAAGATTTCGTCCTGCAATACCTCTGTGAGGCCTACCATCAACAGGGTGACACCAACCAGTGGCTGTCACACCTTCACGAGGGCTTCCGCCTCTTCCCAGAGTCCACCTACTTCTTTCCGAGACTGGCCGACCATTATGCCGCAAACCAGCGCAACGACTCCGTGCTGATTCTGGCCGCACAAGGGCTGTCTGGCAATCCCGACAACGAACTATTCCTCTTGGCACAGTCGAACGCCCTGCTGAACTTAGAGCGCTACGAAGAGTGCCGCGAGGTATGCGAACGGCTGTTGGAACTGAACGACACCATGCCAGACCCCTACTTCAACATGGCAACCTCCTACCTGAACGAGGCTTTGGTCCTGGAGCGGAAGAACGAACCGCGCAAGTACCGCCAGCAACTCAGGTCTCTCTACCAACAGGCCCGGCCGTATATGGAGGACTACCGCCGTCTTGCCGCCGACGAGAAGCAACGCTGGGCTCCGGCGCTCTACCGCATCTATCTCAATCTGAACATGGGCAAGCAGTTTGAAGAAATAGACCTGCTGATGAGAAAGAAGATGTAAGATGGATGATGTAAGAAGGAAGATGGGTGATGGATGACGGAAGAAGGAATTGTCTGTGAAAGTTAACAATTCATAAAGTTCAAAGTTCAAAGTTCAAAGTTCAAAGAAAAATCACTATCTTTGCCCTACTAATATGATAACCCTAAAACAATAAGTAATTTATGGAAAATAACGCTCAGCTTATTGCCCAGTGCGAAGCACGTGCAAAGGAATGGCTCTCTCCGGCCTTTGACGAGGAGACACGTAAGGAAGTTCAGGCTATGTTGGACGACAGCGACAAGTCGGCGCTCATCGACGCCTTCTACCGCGACTTGGAGTTTGGTACGGGTGGACTGCGCGGCATCATGGGTGCCGGCACCAACCGCATGAACAAATACATCGTCGGCATGGCCACACAGGGTTTTGCCAACTACATCAACAAGGCTTTCCCCGACATTCAGCCTGCCGTCGTCGTAGGTCACGACTGCCGCAACAACGGACGCATGTTCGCTGAAAGCGTTGCCGACATCTTCTCAGCCAACGGCATCAAGGTCTATCTCTTCGAGAGCCTCCGCCCAACCCCGGAAATCTCGTTCGCCATCCGTCAGCTCAAGTGTCAGGCCGGTGTCAACGTCACCGCATCGCATAACCCACGCGAGTACAACGGCTACAAGGCTTACTGGGACGACGGTGCCCAGGTGCTGTTCCCACACGACAAGGGCATCATCGACGAGGTCAACAAGGTGAAGATCAGCGACGTGAAGTTTGAGGGCAACAAAGACCTCATCATCCCCATCGGCGGTGAGATGGACTGGGACTACATCCAGGCCGTCAAGGAGGCAATGGTCGACCAGGACGTCATCCTGCGACAGAAAGACCTTAACATCGTCTATTCTCCAATGCACGGTACCGGCCGCGTCATCATACCAATGGCACTGCGCAGCTGGGGATTCCAGAACATCCACGTGGTGCCCGAGCAGATGGTTATCGACGGCAACTTCCCCACCGTCGTCAGCCCCAACCCAGAGAACGCAGAGGCTATGACACTCGGTATGAAGCTTGGTACAAAGCTGAACGCCGACCTGGTGATTGCTTCCGACCCCGACGCCGACCGTCTCGCCATCGTCTGCCGTAACCCAAAGGGTGAGTGGGAGATACTCAACGGCAACCAAACCTGCATGATGTTCTCCTGGTACATCATTGCCAACAAGAAGAAACTCGGCCAGCTCAAGGGCAACGAGTTCCTGGTAAAAACCATCGTGACTACCGAAGTCATTGCCGAGATAGCCAAGAAAAACAACGTGGAGTACAAGGACTGCTACACCGGCTTCAAGTGGATTGCCAACGAAATCCGCATCAACGAGGGTAAGAAGAAGTACATCGGCGGCGGCGAAGAGTCGTTCGGATTCCTCCCCTTCGACAAGGTGCGCGACAAGGACTCCCCCGCCAGCATCTGTCTCATCTGTGAAATCGCTGCATGGGCTCGCGACAACGGCATGACGCTCTACGACCTGCTGATGAAGATCTACGCAGAGTATGGCTTCTCGAAGGAGGTCACCATCAACGTGGTACGTCCGGGCAAGAGCGGCGCCGACGAGATTAAGCAAATGATGACCGACTTCCGCGCCAACCCGCCGAAGGACCTGGGTGGCTCGAAAATCGTGCTGCAGAAGGACTTCCAGCTGCTTGAGGCTAAGAAGGCCGATGGTAGCGTCGAGAAGATTGACATGCCCGACAAGTCGAACGTGCTGCAGTGGTTCTGCGAGGACGGCACAAAGGTCAGCGTTCGTCCCAGCGGCACCGAGCCGAAGATTAAGTTCTACACCGAGGTAAAGGACGCTTCGTTCAAGGACGCCGCCGACTACGAGCGTTGTCTGAAGGATGCCGAGACCAAGATCGAGGCCATCAAGAAGAGCCTGAATCTCTAAACAAAATCGGTTAATCATTCATCAAGAATCGATTAATCTTTATACAAATCTACGTTTTCATAAGGGGCTGCGTGATGCAGCCTCTTATTTTGTGCAACTTTTCCAATAGGATTACAATTCGCCGACGTCAACAAGGCCGTTGACGACGGCATAGATAATGATGTCTGCCAAGGAGCGGGCATGCAGTTTCTCCATGATGTTCTTCCGGTGAGTGATGACAGTAGTGAGGCCGATGTTCAGGTTGTCGGCAATCTCTTTGTTGATGCAACCCTTGGCCAGGAGGATGGTGACCTCGGTCTCGCGTGGCGACAACAGGGCGTCGCTCTTGGTGGGAGGGACGTAGCCGGGGTGCTGTCTGACGGAACTGTGGCCTTGACCATGGAGCGACATCAGCGACTTGACGAGCTGTTTCTCGCTCTGGCACACGTTGAGCGTGGCTACCCCCTGTATCTGCATGTCGCCGTTGACCAGCACAATGGAGCGCCGCGCGTTGTCACGGAAGTAAGCGGTGTGCTCGAAGTAGATGCGCGAGGCAATGAAATAGTGTGCAAACTGTCCGTTGTCGGCAGCTTGCAACTCGTCGAAGGTTCCGAAGGTCTTGATGTCGACCGACGGAATCATCTCGCTCAGAATCTGCTGCAGACCGATGGTCGACAGCGTGTTGGGGTCGGCGATGGCGAGCATAGGGACTGGTCTGTTCATCATCTCACTTGGCATGACTATTCATCTCACTTTGCTTACTGGCTGCAAAGGTACGACTTTTCTTTCAATTTCGGATAGCTTTTGAAACAATTTCATAACAAATGAGGATTGCACGGACGGGAAAAAAGCCGTACCTTTGCAGCCGAAAATCAAGAAATGGACGATTGATGAAGAATAAATACTGTATACTATCCTTGGCTTTTGCGCTTGCCTTACAGGTTTCGGCGCAAAAGCAGGATGACATGAAAAACGCTGTGGGATACCTGGCTTCGCAGGAATTGGGTGGCAGATATCCTGGCACGGCTGGGGACACGCTCGCCACGGAGTTTATAGCCGGACAGCTGCGCAGCATGAAACTAAAGCCCTTCTTTCAGGACTTTACCTACGGAAAGGACGTTCGGGCGACGCATAACATCATTGCCGTGATTCCCGGAACGGACAAGCGGCTGAAGCACGAATACATTGTCGTTGGTTCGCACTACGACCACTTGGGCATGGGGGGCCAGGGGTCTGGCTCACGTCGGCCTGACACGTTAGGCGTACATCCCGGTGCCGACGACAATGCCAGCGGCGACGCCGTAGTACTCCAGCTGGCCAAGCACTTTAAGAAGGCTCGTCAGCCCCGCAGCATCATCATCACCTTCTTCGGTGCCGAAGAACAGGGTCTCATTGGTTCCAAGAACTTCATAGAATGGATGAAGAAGGACAATGCCCGGCCCAAGAAGTTCCCTGATAATATAAAAGGTATTGTAGCGATGGTGAACCTTGACATGGTTGGCCGTATGCGCGACCACGCCCTGAGCGTGTCGGGTACGGGAACCAGCAGCGAGTTCAAGTCGATGGCAGAGCAAGTGGCCGAAGCGCAGAACCTGCACGTCACCTGCGTTCCCGATGGCTACGGCCCGAGCGACCAGGCGTCGTTCGTGGCTGCCGACATCCCCGTACTCTTCCTCACCACTGGCGGCCACATGGAGTATCACACTCCGGCAGACATACCCCCTACCCTGAACTACGATGGTATGCAGCAAACCCTGGACTACACCAAGGAGTTAGTCACCCGACTGGCCAGCACGCCCAATACGCCCGACTACATTAACGTACCGGGCAGCAACACCATGAAGCATGCCAAGTTCAAGGTCACGTTAGGCTTGATGCCCGACGTCATGGGTGCCAGCACCATCCCCGGACTGCGTGCCGACATCGTGGTGGCAGGAAAGCCTGCACATAACGCAGGAATCCGTAGCGGCGACGTCATCCAGGAGATAGACGGCAAGCCGGTGAAGGACATTCAGGAGTACATGCAGCGCCTGTCGGAACTGACGGCTGGCACCACCATTCCAGTGAAAGTGCTCCGTGGCGAAGAGACCATCACGTTCCAAGTTCACTTAACACCTCCCGTAAGATGAAAAAAGCAGCATACTGGATCTTAGCCATTGTCATCACATTGGCGTTGAGCATCTACCAGCGCATGACCGGTCCTACTTATCCCAAGAAGGAGGTCGTAGAACTGAATGGTAAAAGCTACAAGGTGAAACTGCCCAGAAGTGGTGTGCAACAGGATGAGGTCATTACACTCAAGGAGGTCCCTCAGACTTCTGAGGGTTTGACATTACACTACCGCCGCTTTCCGACGTCGGACGACTACACTGCCGTAGGCTTCAAATGGACGGAAAGCGAATGGCAGGCGGCCTTGCCAGTACAGCCCGTCGCAGGGAAACTGCAGTACTACATCACCGCAGAAGGCAAGGACTATCCAGCCGACGGACCTGTCGTGATACGGTTTCGCAACGACGTGCCTGCCACCATCCTGATTCCGCACATCCTGCTGATGTTCGGCGCCATGCTCTTCGCCGTCTATACGTTCCTGCTGGTCTTGACTCGCAGACAATACAGCAAATGGCTGAAGATTACCGTCGGAACCTTGTTTGTTGGCGGTTTCATCTTCGGGCCTTTAGTACAGCATGCAGCCTTTGGCCCCTGGTGGACAGGTTTCCCCTATGGAACAGACCTGACCGACAACAAGACACTCCTTTCCTTCCTCTTCTTCGCTGCCGCCCTGACCACCCTGAAGTGGAAGTACAACAAGTGGGTAGTCGGCTTGGCCGTACTCGTCATGATAGCGGTCTTTACTATTCCCCACAGCGCCTTCGGCTCGGAATATGACTACGCTAAACAAGAATTAAAGAAATAATGTAAAAAGGTAAAAAGGTAAAAAATAAATTGTAAATTGTCAAATAGTAAATTAAAAAGATGAAGATTAAGAGTTTTATGACGATGATGGTTGCTGCGGCAATCGTAGTTTTAGGTGTTAGTTCCTGTGGTAGTGACGATGACGAACCGGAGGTAGCCGTAGCTACACAAGTGGCAGGTTCCTATACTGGCAATGAAGTCATTGTGGTGATGGGAGAGGAATCGTCAAATACTACCACAACATACGAGTTTGTTAAAGCAACAGACGTTACCCTTGACTTGAACATTCCCCAGTCAGGCGAGGGAGCCATGACAGTCCCCGCACTTGCCGTCAAGAGCATTCCGCTGACAAAGAATGGCAATACCATTACCGGAAAAGTTGCTTCCTATACAGGCAGTGTTATTAATGCCAGCGGTGTGGAGAAAGCTTACACGATTAATGACCTGACTGTTGTTTTCACGGACAAAGCTGCTGCTCTGACCTTCTCGTTGAAGTACGGCAATATGCCATTTGCTTTTGCAACAACATTTACCGGTACAAAGAAGTAGTATCAAAAATTCAATCGTGACAGAGAGATTTTTGAATATGTTTTTTCATTCGCTATTAGCTGGCATAGTATTGTCTATGCCAGCTATTGGACTCTCTGCCCAGACGTTTCGCGACTCCGTGGAACTTGAACCGGTCGTCGTCACGGCGACACATTCGCCCAAGACACTCAAGGATGCACCTGTCGTCACGCGACTGATTACCCTCCACGACATCAAGATAACCGATGCCACCAATATCCAGGACATGCTCATTCAGGAGGTTCCCGGACTGGAGTTCGGCTTCGCCATGAGTCAGGAGACGTCGCTCAACATGAGCGGTTTCGGCGGCAATGCCGTGCTCTTCCTGGTTGACGGGGAACGCATGGCTGGCGAGACCATGGACAACGTGGACTATAACCGCATCAGCCTTGACAACGTCGGACGCATCGAGATAGTAAAGGGCGCCTCGTCGGCACTCTATGGTTCCAATGCCGTGGGCGGCGTCGTCAATATCATCAGCCGCGAGAACCTGGAACCATGGACGGCCAACGTCAATTCGCGCTACAACAGCTTCGGGCATGAATGGCGCAACGGAGCCAACTTCTCGTTCAACACGAAGAAATGGAACTCCCAGACCAGCTTCCAGCATACAACTATCGACCCCATCGACCTGCCTAAGGCCCACTCCTCCGAGGAGATTGCCTTAGAGCTGTTGAAGAAGGCACAAGGTCTGCCCTACGACGAGTCGATACTGAACGACGACTCCAACCTGAGCCGCCTCTATGGACAAAAGACCTACAACGTGAAGGAACGGCTGACATGGCGTGCCTCGGACCAGCTGACACTCATCGGGCGCGGCGGTTATTTCTTCCGCAGCAGCGAGCGCGACACTCACGACTACCACTTCAACGGATACAGCGCCGGACTAAAAGGCAGGTATGCTTTCTCCTCCCCTCATAGTTCAGGGATAGCGACTGGATCAGCCCTAGAAGTTTCCTACGCCTTCGACCAGTACGACAAGGCTAACTTCATGCCCGACGGCACCCGTACTCACGACCACGACTACAGCAACAGGCAGCATGTAGCGCACGCCCTCTTCAGCCAGCCATTTGGCAAGAGCAACCTGATTCTGGGAACTGACTACATGCATGACTATCTCTCGACCTATCAGTTTATGGAGGGCGCCACTCACTCACAGGACAACATCGACGGCTATGCCCAGTTCGACTGGAACATCACCGACCAGCTGAACATTGTGGGGAGTGTCCGTTACGACTATTTCTCAGCCTCGGCTCAGCAGGCCTTCACCGAACGTCTCGCCGTGGTGTATAAGTTTCCGTGGATGACGTTCCGCGCCAACTATGCCAGCGGCTTCAGGGCACCCACGCTCAAAGAGATGTATATGCACTTTGACATGGGCAATATGGGCTATCTGCTCCGTGGAAACCTCGACCTGAAACCCGAGAAGAGCAACAACTTCAACGTCGCTATCGAGCGGACGAACCGCATCCGCAACAGCGGCTTTCTCGACGGACGCTATAATTTTACCCTCATGGGCTACTGCAACATCTTCGACAAGCGTATCACCACCATTGACGGAGGTACCTTCGAGGGCATGGAGAGCGCCCTCTACTGGAACGAAGACGGTATCACCGTCTGGGGCGTGGATGCCAGCCTTGGACATATCTGGGACTGCGGAATAATGTTCAAGCTGAACTATTCATGGATGAAGGAGACTGGCCACGTATATTACTCCGACTTCTACCAGCCCCGTTCACACTCCCTGACGTGGCGAATAGGCTACGACCATCGCTTTTCGCGCCATTATGCCCTTGACACAGCAATCTCAGGACGCTACCAAGGCAAGCCACAGTCAGGACGGCAGGATGTCGACCAGGGATATACCATTTGGAAAGTAATGCTTCAGCACCATCTCTGGAGAGGCATCAACATCAACACAGCCATCGACAACCTATTTAATTATAAGCCTAAGTCATATTACTATTGCTCGCCGCTCACAACAGGTACCTCGTTCAGCATCGGACTGTCTTTAGATTTAGATAGAATGTTATAGAGTTCTTTGGTTGTTTATTTGCAGTTAAAGAACTAAGAATGCGTTAAAGTCGTTAAAATTAACGGAAATAATTAACTAAACAGTATCTTTGTAACAGGAAAAACGCTAACTTTGCACCCGTTATGAAGAAGTCTACCATTTGGATTATAGCTACCGTCATGGGCGTATCGTTCCTGATACTGCTCTTCCTCCAGTTCTCATACGTCGAGGAAATGGTGAAAATGAAGAAGGAACAGTTTGACGAAAGTGTCAACCGCTCCCTCTATCAGGCATCTCGTAACCTGGAAATCAATGAGACGCAACGTTATTTGGAAAAAGATATCATGAAGACCGAGCGCCGCGCCTATCAGCAAGACTCCGTGATGGTCGACGGTCTTGGCGGTAGCATCAAGCACTCACACCAGTTTGCCGTGGCTGCCGACGACGGGACGGTGTACAGTTCGTTCCAGCTGAAGACGTTCGAGATGAAACCCTCCAGCGTACCCAAGGCCATGATATTGCGCAAGGACAAGAACTCGCTGGTCGACGCGGCGAAGTCGATGCAGGAGATTGTCCGAAACCGCTATGTTTACCAGAAGGCGCTGCTCGACGAGGTTATCTATAACATCCTGTACACCGCCAGCGACAAACCCCTCAAAGAGCGTGTCAACTTCCGCATGCTGGACAAGGAAATCCGCGTACAGCTGATGAACAACGGCATCAACATTCCCTATCATTTCATGGTCTCTACCACCGACGGCCGTGAGGTCTACCGCTGTCCGGACTATTCCGACAAAGGCAAACAGTACAGTTATTCGCAGGAATTGTTCCACAACGACCCCCAGTCGAAGATGGGCATCGTGAGGATTCACTTCCCCGAGATGTCAAGCTACATCTTCTCGTCGGTGCGTTTTATCTTCCCCAGCATCATTTTTACCATTGTGTTGCTCATCACGTTCCTCTTTACCCTCGTAGTCATCTTCCGACAGAAGCGCTACTCGGAAATCAAGAACGACTTCATCAACAACATGACGCATGAGTTGAAGACGCCTATCGCCTCCATCTCGCTGGCTGCACAGATGATGAACGACGACAGCGTGCCCAAGACAGAACAGATGACGAAGCACCTGGGTACTGTTATTTCCGACGAGTCAAAACGCCTCCGGTTCCTTGTGGAGAAGGTGCTGCAGATGTCGATGTTCGACAAGAAGAGCGTCGTCTTCAAGAAGAAGGAACTTGACCTCAACGAAATGGTAGAGCAGATAGCCCAGACCTTCACCTTCCGCGTGGAGCATACGGGTGGCAAGATATACACGGAGATAGAAGCTGTCGACTCAGCCATCTTCGTCGACGAGGTACATTTCCAGAATGCCATTACCAACCTGATGGACAATGCGGTGAAGTACCGCAAGCAAGACGAGCCGTTGGACATCTATATCCGCACGTGGAACGAGCACAACAAGCTGTGTCTCTCTATCCGCGATACGGGCCAGGGCATCAAAAAAGAGAACCTGCGCAAGATCTTCGACAAGTTCTACCGTGTACATACTGGTAACAAGCATGACGTGAAGGGCTTCGGCCTCGGTCTGGCCTACGTCAAGAAAGTCATCGACCTCCATCAGGGCGACATCAAGGCAGAAAGTGAGGTTGGCAAGGGTACCAAGTTCACCATCTCAATACCTGTCCTGAAGGAAGATTGATAGAAGATGGGAAATTAAAGAATAAATAGTAAAGATTAAATAGTAAATTGTTAAATTTTAAATACTTAAGGTTATGGACGACAAACTGAAAATTCTTCTTTGCGAAGACGACGAGAACTTAGGAATGCTGTTGCGCGAGTATCTGGCTGCTAAAGGCTATATGGCTGAGTTATGCCCCGACGGTGAGGCAGGCTACAAGGCCTTCCTCAAGACCAAGTTCGACATCTGTGTGCTGGACGTGATGATGCCCAAGAAGGACGGTTTCACCCTGGCACAGGAAATCCGTCAGGCCAACCCTGACATTCCTGTCATCTTCCTCACAGCCAAGACGCTGAAAGAGGACATTCTGGAAGGTTTCAAGATTGGTGCCGACGACTACATCACCAAACCCTTCTCAATGGAAGAGCTGGTATTCCGTGTAGAGGCCATCCTGCGCCGTGTCCGTGGCAAGAAGAACCGCGAGAGTTCCGTTTACCACATCGGCAATTTCACTTTCGACACCCAGAAGCAGCTGCTGAACATCGGTGAGAAGCAGACCAAGCTCACCACCAAGGAGAACGAACTGCTGGCACTGCTCTGCTCGCACGCCAACGAAATCCTGCAGCGCGACTTCGCCCTGAAGACCATCTGGATTGACGACAACTACTTCAACGCCCGCTCCATGGACGTCTACATCACCAAGCTGCGCAAGCATCTGAAAGATGACCCGCAGATTGAAATCATCAACATCCACGGCAAGGGCTACAAGCTCATCACCCCCGAAGAGGAGTAAACCGAGAGGGAAAAATAAAAGAAAAGCGGGTAAAGTTTTTGTGCTTTGCCCGTTTTTTCGCAACTTTGAGCTTCGCTCGAAGCCACTCTCACTCGGAAAAACCCAAATAAAATTTGGTTTTTCTCTCATTTATTCGTACCTTTGTGGCCGATTTTCAGAAAATAACAATTATTGCGCAATGAATATATCTTATAAATGGCTTAAGGAGTACGTGGACTTCGACCTGACACCGCAGCAGGTTTGCGATGCATTGACATCGACAGGACTGGAAGTTGACGCACTCGAAGAAGTACAAAGTATCAAGGGCGGACTGAAAGGACTCTATGTCGGCAAGGTGCTGACATGCGAGATGCACCCCGACAGCGACCACCTGCATGTAACCACCGTCGACTTAGGCAAGGGCGAGCCGCAGCAAATAGTCTGCGGAGCACCAAATGTCGCTGCTGGTCAGAAAGTTATTGTGGCCGATCTGGGCTGCGTACTTTACGACGGCGACAAGGAGTTTGTCATCAAGAAGTCGAAGTTGCGCGGCGTTGAATCGTTAGGTATGATTTGTGCCGAGGACGAGATTGGTATCGGCACCGACCACTCCGGCATCATCGTTCTGCCTGACGATGCCGTAGTAGGAACGCCCGCCGCTGAGTATTACCACTTGGAAAGTGACTGGCTCATCGAAGTGGACATCACCGCCAACCGTGCCGACGCTCTGTCGCACTGGGGCGTCGCCCGCGACCTCTACGCATGGCTGAAGCAGAACGGCTACCAGACGGCTACCCACCGTCCAGTGGTCGACGATTTCGTCGTCGACAATCACGACCTCCCCATCGACGTCGTCATTGAGAACACCGAGGCTTGCAAACGCTATGCATGCGTCAGCATAACTGACTGTGAGGTAAAGGAATCGCCCGAATGGTTGAAAGAAAAACTGAGTGTGATCGGATTACGTCCTATCAACAACATCGTCGACATTACCAATTATGTTATGATGGCTTTTGGACAGCCCCTGCATACCTTCGACGCCGATATGGTAAAGGGTCACAAGATAGTGGTGAAGACCATGCCAGATGGGACGCCGTTCCAGACCTTAGACGGTATAGAACATAAGCTCTCTGACCGTGACCTCGCCATTTGTAACGCCGAGGATCCGATGTGTATCGCAGGCGTTTTCGGAGGCAAGGGTAGCGGAACCTACGAGACCACGAAGAATGTTGTGCTGGAGTCGGCCTACTTCCATCCCACGTGGATCCGTAAGTCAGCCCGCCGTCACGGACTCAGTACCGATGCGTCGTTCCGCTTTGAGCGCGGCGTTGACCCCAACGGCACTATTGACGCCCTGAAGTATGCCGCCCTGCTCTGCAAGGAACTGGCTGGCGGTAAGGTGTCTATGGAGATCAAGGACGTCTACCCTGAGCCCATTGCCAACCCCGTAGTCGATTTGAGTTATGACTACGTCCACCAGTTGGTGGGTAAGGACATTCCCGTAGAAACCATCAAGAGCATCTGCGAGTCGTTAGAGATGAAGGTCCTTGGGGAAACACCCGAGGCGCTGAAGCTCGAAGTCCCCGCTTATCGTGTCGATGTACAGCGTCCCTGCGATGTTGTGGAGGACATCCTGCGCATCTACGGTTATAATAATGTGGAGATTCCCACCCAGCTGAAATCGAGTCTTGTCGTCAAGGGCGACGAAGACCAGAAACACAAGCTGGCCAACATCGTCTCGGAGCAGTTAGTAGGAGCCGGCTTTAACGAAATTCTGAACAACTCGCTGAGTAAGTCATCATACTATGACGACGAACAGAAGAAGAAGGAACTGGTGCACATCATGAACCCGCTGTCGAGCGACCTGAACGTCATGCGAGGTACCCTACTATATGGTGGACTGGAGAGCGTAGAACACAACGTAAAACGCCGCCATCCTAACTGCCGCTTCTTCGAGTTTGGAAACGTGTACAATAAACGTGAAACAATAAACAATAACCGTGATGCTGCGGCTGAAGAAGAGGCTTTGAAAAAAGGTAATTGGTTATTGTTTAATGGTTATTGTGAAGAGCACCACATGGGACTTTGGCTGACGGGTAAGCGTGTAGAGGGTTCGTGGGCACATGCCAACGAGGATACATCGTTTGCAGAACTCAATGCCCATGTCGACAACATCTTCGCTCGCATTGGCCTACTGCCGGGTATGGTGGTGCGCAAAAAGTCACAGAACCCCATCTTCTCGGCTGGTCTGGCCATCGAGAACCGCGGCGGCAAGCTGCTGGCCGAACTGGGTGTACTGAACAAGAAGCTGCAGCGTCAGTTCGACATCGACACGCCCGTCTATTATGCCGAACTGAACTGGACAGCGCTGATGAAGGTGGTGCGCAAACAGAAGGTTGAGTTCACCGACATTCCTAAGTTCCCCGCCGTCAGCCGCGACCTCGCCCTGCTCATCGACCAAAGCATCGAGTTCAAACAGATTGAGGACATTGCCCGCCAGACAGAGAAGAAGTTCCTGAAGAAGGTCGAGCTGTTCGACGTCTACGAAGGCAAGAACCTGCCCGCTGGCAAGAAGTCGTACGCCGTGAACTTCATCCTTCAAGACGCCGAGAAGACCATGAGCGACAAGCAGATTGAGGCCATCATGAGCAAACTAATCGCCAACCTCAAGAAACAACTCAACGCCGAGCTGAGATAATAATTACATTTTTACATATTTGAATTCTTAAATTATTATAAGTATATGGGAAGAGCATTTGAATATCGCAAAGCTGCGAAACTGAAGAGATGGGGCCACATGGCCAAGACGTTTACCAAGATTGGCAAGCAGATTGCCATTGCCGTGAAGGCAGGCGGTCCGGAGCCTGACATGAACCCCGCGTTGCGTGCCATCATCGCTAACGCCAAGCGTGAGAACATGCCGAAGGACAACATTGAGCGTGCCATCAAGAACGCTATGGGTAAGGATCAGAGCGACTACAAGGAGGTGAGCTACGAGGGCTACGGCCCCCACGGCATTGCCATCTTTGTTGACACGCTGACCGACAACACCACACGTACTGTGGGTGACGTCCGCTCGGTGTTCAACAAGTTCAACGGAAACCTGGGTACCCAGGGCTCGCTGTCGTTCCTGTTCGACCACAAGTGCGTGTTCACCTTCAAAAAGACCGACGGTCTGGACATGGACGAGATGATTCTCGACCTGATTGACTACGGCGTGGAGGACGAGTTCGACGAGGACGAGGAAGAGAACAGCATAACGATCTACGGCGACCCGCAGTCGTTCGGCGCCATCCAGAAGCACCTGGAGGAGAACGGCTTTGAGGTGACGGGAGCTGAGTTCACCCGTATCCCCAACGATCTGAAGGACGTCACTCCCGAGGAGCGTGAGACCATTGACAAGATGGTAGAGCGTCTCGAAGATTTCGACGACGTTCAGACCGTCTATACCAACATGAAGCCCGAAATCTAAGGTAGAGACGGAAAGGAATAAAGAAATATATAAGGTAACACTTGTAGGCGGAGCAGTAAATATCATACTGCTCGCCTTTAAGTTTGTGGCAGGCATCCTGGGCCACAGTGCTGCGATGGTGGCCGATGCCGTCCACTCGCTGAGCGACTTCGTGACCGACATCATTGTGCTGGCCTTTGTACGCATCAGCGGCAAACCCCAGGACAAGTCGCACGACTACGGTCACGGCAAGTACGAGACACTGGCAATGACCATCATCGGCGTAGCGTTGCTCTTCGTTGCGATAGGCATCGTCTATAGCGGCATCATGAACATCCTAGCCTGGGCAAACGGTCAGCAACTGGAGGCTCCAGGCATGCTGGCACTATGGGCAGCCTTGCTGTCGGTGGTGATGAAAGAAGCAGTCTATCGCTACTCGATGGTGAAGGCCCGCCAGCTGAAATCGCAGGCAGTAGAGGCCAACGCGTGGCATCATCGCAGCGACGCCCTCTCATCCATAGGCACAGCCGTCGGCATCGGCGGCGCCATCTTCCTGGGTCAGCGCTGGACCGTGCTCGACCCCGTAGCTTCCATCATCGTGGGACTATTCATCGTTAAGGTGTCTATCGACCTGATACGCCGTGGCATTGGCGACCTGATGGAACAGTCGCTGCCCGATGATGTGGAGGCCGAGATTCTACAACTGGCCGCCTCAGTATCTGGCATCGCAGAACCTCATGACCTCCGCACCCGCCGCATCGGCAACCACTATGCCATAGAACTGCACATCCTGATGGACGGCGACATCACCCTGCGCGAAGCCCACGACAAGGCCTCGGAAGTAGAGGATGTGCTGCGAAAACACTATGGCGAAGACACCCACATCGCCGTCCACGTAGAGCCAGAGCGTTAAGAGTCAGAATGTTCATCTGTTTTTAACGCAACAACGTTACGAAAACATCTTTCAATGACGCAAACGTTTACGAAGCGTTTAACAAACTTTTCATGCGGCGACATTTGGAGTTCCCGCATTTTTTATTATCTTTGTACCCTCATAGCGTTACAACGCGATAAGCCCTGAAATCATTTAATTCACATAATTACTAACTAAAACAAAAAACAACATGAAGTACAAACTTTTACGTTTTTCACTTCTCAGCATGCTCGTCATGCTGTTTGGAGGCTTCTCGTTAGCAGCTATTCTCGAGGATAGTGACGAAAAGACTGCCACCATTGATTTGGCGGATTTTGATAATGCCGACAAGTCTTATACCGTTTCAAAGGCTGGAACATCCAGCACAGGAGGTGAAATGGAGATAATAACGACAGATGTTATCGTCTCATCGTCTCTTGGCTACGCTAAAAAAAGCGAAATGAGCATTTATAAAACAGGCTCTATGACTATTGCTTTTAACCAAGGTATTTCTGCTCATATTACTAAAGTAGAAATAACTCTAAGTAACAGCTATCCTTTCTCAGAACCAGCAGGTTGGACAACGTCCTACACTGCAAATGGAGAAAGTGTTACTGCATCCACGACAGCGAAAGTAGCAGATAAAACCGTCCAGACTTTCACAACAGATGCTACAAATGTAAAGTCTCTTACACTGACTAATGCCTCAAATGGAAAAACGGGTATTAGAAAAATAGTAGTATCTTACGTTAAAGACGCTAACGGCGGTGACGAGCCTACTACCAGTTTCCGCGACATCAAGCTGAACCTGATGGAGCATTCGGAGCTGTTAACAGAAAGTCCCGTGTTCATTACTGTTGCTGAAGATGGCACAATCGGCACAACAGAGAATGCCGACGAAGCTGCTGCCACAATCAAGGGAAAAGTACATGGTTCATACGGTTCGTCTAACTTCACTGCCAGCGTACCTGTTCAGGGCTGCGTAAAGATTACCTACGCCACTCATGACTACGGCAACGACATCGTCGTCACCAATGATGCAGGTACAGAGGTTGCCAAGTTCAACACCAACGGTAGCAAGTGGATGAGTGACCATAACAACGTGGTGGTTGCGTACTATCGTACCAACGAGCCCACCACCCTGCACTTCAGCAATGCCAACTACAACCCCTACTTCGCCGTTGAAGCCATAGACCCAGCAGATCTTCCAACAGAGATCACAAAGTACAACATCACATTTGCTGCCGGCGAAGGCACAGGCGTTGCTCCTAAGGCTCTTGAGGTAAATGCCGGTGATAAGTTCAACGCCCCGAAGAACTACACGCTCTACAAAGAAGGCGCTACACTGACTGGCTGGAACGACGGTACCACGACTTACACTACCGGCGCGGAGATAACTCCTGAGGCCGACATGACGCTGACTGCTGTTTATACTACTAACGAAGTCAGTCTGGCCGACCGCACCAACGCCGTCACACTGACCTACCCGCTCGACGGATATAACGACAATCCTAAGCACAACATCCAAGGCAGCAATGGTATCATCGTCACTCAGGCCACCGTTAACGGCAAGACCATCGACGTGAAGGCCGACGTGGACGCTACCAGTGGTAAATTTGCACATAACGGCAGCGGCTGGCATCAGGTGAACACTGGCACGAAGGTTACCGTTCCTTCCTGCAAGGACGCCACCTTTGCCGTCAGCACTTACAACGACGCCACGTCTGTCAACTTCAACGGTGCAGCAGGTACGGCTGACGGCAACACCGCCAAATTCACCGCCACCACTGACGATGCTACCCTTGAAATCTCTCAGGTCAGCAACAACTACTGGAACAACCTCACTATCACCCTGCCCGCAACGTCAGAGCCTCAGCCACACGATCCCGTCGTAATGATTTGGGATTACACGGAAACGGCTCCCGCTGATAATCCAGACAACGGACTTTACTATGATAGTAAGGTCAACGATCCCGCCGGAACCAATAACGGTATGAAGGGTATTAAGCTGAATAGTGAAGGCTGGGCATATTTTGAGAAGCCTGCCGTTGCCGGTAAGCTGACACTGACCTTCGGTAACAGAAAGAATTCTGACGCATACGAGGTCAACGTTTCCAGAGGAACTCTTGGCGAGGGCAACAAGGGTATCAAGGGCGACCTCATCGGTGTCGTCGCGATTAACGAGAGCCCGGGAAGTGCTACTATCGAACTCGATGAAACCGTCACCGGCATTTACATCGACCGCAAGACCGGCTCTGAAGGTGTGCTCCAGAAGATCGTTTTCAAGGAGAACGTTGCCCGCACGTTCAAGGACTTTGAGATTCCTTATGCCACTCTGACTGCCGAAGGCTATACTGGTGCCGACCTGCCTGAGGGCGTCACCTTCAGTGGTACGTTCCACGATCAGCAGCACGGCTACTCTAACGCCACGCTGGTAGTTCCCGTAGACGGTACCGTGAAGTTTAGCATCAGCGGTTGCCAGTTTGCTAATCCGGCTACCTTCGATGTCAAGAACAGCTTAGGAGAGACGGTGGCCACTCTCGACCAGAAGAGCGCTGGTTGCTTCGACAACAACGGAAATGGCATCATCACCTATTTCTATACGGACTACCCCACCACGCTGACCTTCTCTAACATTTCCTACCTGTCGTACTTCAAGGCCGAGGCTGCCGAGGTGACCGAGGTGACCATTACCTATAAGGATCAGAATGGCAATGTGCTGGGTAAGAAGACCGTCTTCGCAGGCGATCCTCTCGGCGAAGTGCCTTACACCGAGGCCGACCTCACCATCCCCGAAGGCGAGAAGTTCCGCGGCTGGGTTTACAACAGCGGCATCAAGGTGAAGCCGACGGACATTGTCAACGACAACATTACCGTCAAGGCCAGCGTAACACCGATAGAGACCGATCCTACCGTAGGCAGCATCCAGACCTACGACCTGACGCAGGCCACGTTCTATCCTGAAGACCACGAGAACTTCAACGTCACCGACGGCGCTTACTACAACAACCACGGCTTCACGTTCGACGCTGGCGGTTCGTTCGACGTCAAGGTTGGCGGCAAGGCACAGATTGTGCTGACACTCTGCCAGTACGGTAACGGCACTACCATCACCGTAACCGATGCCAATAACAACGTCATTAGCGACGCTGTTCCCGCAAAGGCTGAAACCGACGGCGGCACAACGACCGTTGTTTACGACGGCGAGGCCACAACGCTGACCTTCACCTTCGCTGCCCAGACTTATCTGCACAAAGTTGTAGTGTTCAACGTCGAGAATTTCCTGGCCAAGGACGAACAGTCTGGCTACTACATTGTTCCCGCCAGCGACGCAGCAAGCCTCGTCATTGCACTTAATGCCGCCGCCTCGGAGAATGGTGCCAAGATATTCCTCCCCAATGGAACCTATGACTTAGGTGAGGCCACGCTGACCAATATCAGTGGAAACAACATCTCTATCATTGGACAAAGCATGGAAGATGTCATCATCAAGAATGCTCCTCCCACCTCTATGGAGGGCTTAGGCAAGGCCGACCTCTTCAACAACACCTCGACGGGACTCTACATGCAGGATCTGACGCTGCAGAATGGCCTCGACTACTATGCTGCCGGTAGTGCCGGACGTGCTCCGACGCTGCACGATCAGGGTACCAAGACCATCAACAAGAACGTACGCCACCTGTCCTACCAGGATACCTACTACTCTCATAAGGTGGGCGGACTGTACTACTTCGAAGGTGGTGAGATTCACGGCACCGTCGACTACCTCTGCGGTAACGGTAAAGTTTACTTCAACGAGGTAACCCTTGTGAACGAGAAACGCAGCACAGCTACGATAGTTGCCAACTCTGAGCTCTATGTATTCAACAATTGTGTTGTTGAGAACAATGCAGACAAGTACAACTTAGGACGTGCCTGGAGCGACAATCCCGTCTGCATCTATCTGAACACCACGCTGAAGGATCCCGAGAGGCTCCTCAATACACGCTGGAACCTGAGCGGCATCAACTGCGACTTCAGCAAGGCTGGTGAATACGGTACGAAGAATTCCGCAGGCGAAGACATCACACCCGAGTCGAACGTCATCACGTTTACTAAGCAAAGTACCACGATGAATACCATCCTCACGGCTGAAGAGGCTGCCACCTACACCATTCAGTACGTCTTGGGTGACTGGGCTACTGAAGCTCAGAACCAGACGAAGCAGGTGGACGCTCCCGCAGCAGAGATGAAGAACGGTACCATCAGCTGGTCTGCTGCTGACGGTGCAACAGCGTACGCCATCTTCAAGAACGGCGTGCTGTTAGGAATCACTACCGAAGAGACATTCACTCCGGAGGCTATTACCAGTGTCCCCTCAAACCGCGCAGAGAGTTCTGACGAATACACCATCCGTGCTGCCAACAGCCGCGGTGGCTTCGGTGAACCGCAGAAGATTACCGTGGTTACTGGCATCAACGCCGTTAATGCTGCCCAGGAGAATGCCGATGCCATCTACAACATGCAGGGCGTCCGTGTCCAGAAGGCTCAGAAGGGCGTTTACATCGTCAACGGTCGTAAGGTTGTGATTAAGTGAGCGGAGCATGTCGGCGGGAAAACCGCCGACCGCGCGACACCTTATTATTATTAAAGGAGCGGGAGGCGCAAGCTTCCCGTTCCTTTTTTCACGTTATGTTTGCGTAAGCGTTTACGGAAAAAAAACAGGCCTTGGCTTTGGCAATGTTAATAATTCTTCGTAAATTTGCAGTCAAAACAACTATTTTATTAATTTAAACTACTAATTATGTCTGTTAAAACTAAGAGTATTCGAAGTGCGCTCTTGCTGACATTCCTACTATTTGTAGGCAGCATTAGTGCACAGACCGTCAAGGTCACCGTTAAAGACTCTATGGGTGAGGCAGTCATCGGTGCCAGCGTCATTGAAGACGGTACGCGCAACGGTGGTGTCACTGACTTAGACGGAGTCTTCAACATCAAGTTAACGGCTAACAAGCCCATTGTCATTTCATACATTGGTATGAAAACGAAGAAAGTCGATGCCAAGGGAAAGACCTCTATTGACGTCGTGCTGGAAGATGACGCCACGACGCTTCAAGAAGTGGTTGCCATCGGTTACGGTTCTGTCCGCAAGAAGGACTTGACCGGTTCGGTTGCCACAGTAAACAGCGAGGCCCTGCAGGCCGTTCCTGTTGCCAACGCCTCTGAGGCCCTGACGGGTAAGATGGCCGGTGTGCAGGTAACTACTGCCGAGGGTTCTCCCGATGCTGAAGTAAAAATCCGTGTCCGCGGTGGTGGTTCTATCACCCAGTCCAACGACCCGCTGTACATCGTCGATGGTTTCCCCGTAGAGAGCATCAGTGACATTCCTGCCAACGACATCGAGGACATCACCGTGCTTAAAGACGCCTCGTCTACCGCCATCTATGGTAGCCGTGGTGCTAACGGTGTTATCATGGTGACCACCAAGAGTGGTAAGGAAGGTAAAACAAAGGTAAGCTACAACGCCTACTACAGCTGGAAGAAGATTGCCAAGAAGATGGACGTGCTGTCTCCATACGACTATGCCAAATGGCAGTATGAGTTGGCTCTGCTGAAAAACAGTAACAATCCTGAGAAGATTTCGTCCTACACCGACTATTTCGGCAACTACCAAGACATAGACCTCTATCAGGGCGTTGAGGGTAACGACTGGCAAGACCTGATTTACGGACGTACCGGCCACACCTTCAACCACAACCTGAACGTCAACGGTGGTACTGACGCTATCAAGTATGCATTCAGCTATGCCCACATTAACGACAAGGCCATCATGGTAGGCTCAGACTTCAAGCGCGACAACTTCTCGCTGAAACTGAACACCAAGCCCAGCAAGACTACGAAATTGGACTTCCAGGCACGTTATGCCAAGACAAAGGTCAACGGTGCCGGTGCCAATGATGCCAACGGAACCTATGATACCGACAAGCGTCTGAAGTTTGCCGTCATCTACTATCCATTCCCATTGAAGAACCTTGACCCCGCAGCCGGTACTGCCGACGACGATCTGGGTAACCTCTACAATCCCCTTGTGTCGCAGGCCGACAACGACCGCCAGCAGATTCGTAAGAACTTCAATATGGCTGGTAGCTTCCAGTGGGAGGTCTACAAGAATCTGAAGCTGAAGACTGAGTTCGGCTATGACCTCTACAACAACTACGACAAGCGCTTCTATGGTCTGACATCTTACATCGCACGCAACTATGCTAATCAAGAATATGCCGACCATCCCCTGATTACGCTGGCTAACTCCGAGCGTGAGCGCTTCCGCAACACCAACACCATCAATTACGACTTCAAGGAGCTTTTCGGCAAGAACAGCCCTCACTCTCTGAACGTTCTGGCTGGTCACGAGTGGATTATCACCAAGCAGCACACCAACACCAATCAGGTTGTTGGCTTCCCAACTGACTACGATGCTGACAAGGCATGGAGACTGTCTTCACAGGGTTATGCATCAGCTACCAGTGACATCTATAGTCCCGAGGATAAGCTGCTGTCATTCTTCGGGCGTGCCAACTACAACTTCCAAGACAAGTATCTGGTCAGCGCTACGTTCCGTGCCGATGCTTCCTCAAAGTTCGCCGATGGCAACCGCTGGGGTTACTTCCCCTCTGTCGCCGTGGCTTGGCGTATCTCTTCGGAGCCGTTCATGAAGGGTACAGAGAAATGGCTTGACGACTTGAAACTGCGCCTGAGCTACGGTACCGCCGGTAACAACAACATCCCCTCCGGTCAGCTGATTCAGGAGTACGAGCCTTATAGTGCCACTGCTGCCCAGCGTACATGGGTTAACGGGTTCTCCAACCCGCTGCGCCCCTCTACCTATATGGCTAACCCCAACCTGAAGTGGGAGACCACCATCACACGTAACGTCGGTTTGGACTTCACACTCTTTGGCGGCAAGCTGAATGGTAGCGTCGAGGCTTACATCAACACCACAAAGGACCTGCTCATCGCATTCCCCGTACAGGGAACAGGTTACGAATATCAGTATCGTAACATGGGTGAGACTGAGAACAAGGGTATTGAATTCAGCTTTACCTACCACATCGTCAACAAGAAAGACTGGGGCATTGACTTCCAGGGCAACATTGGTTTCAACAAGACCAAGATTAAGACCCTCGGCGACATGCAAGACTTTGGCTGGAACACCAACTGGGCATCGACCGAGATTGGCAACGACTACAAGATTGCCGTTGGCAGTGCCGTCGGTGAGATTATCGGCTACAAGAGCGCTGGACGTTATGAAGTCGATGACTTTGCCAGCTACGATGAAGCTACTGACAGCTGGAAACTCAAGGAAGGTGTAGTAGATGCCAATGGTGTTGTCGGCAAGCTGCGTCCCGGTTCCATGAAGCTTGTGGATATTGATGGCGACGGCATCGTTGACAATAAGGATATCACTACCATTGGTGACGTTAATCCAAGTGCATTCGGTGGCTTTGCTCTTAGCGGACGTGCCTACGGCTTCGACCTGTCGGCCAACTTCAACTTCAGCCTCGGCAACCAGGTTTACAATGCCAACAGAATTGAGTATACCCAGACCAGTAAGTATCAGTATAGAAACATGATTACCGAGATGGCCGACGGTAACCGTTGGACCAACCTCGATCCTAATACCGGCCTGCTGTCAAACGACCCTGCTCGCCTGGCTGAACTGAACGCAAACACCAACATGTGGTCACCCTACACCAGCAAGATGGTGCTCACCGACTGGGCTGTCGAGAACGCTGACTTCCTCCGCCTGAACACCTTGACTATCGGTTATACCATTCCCGATGCACTCGTCAAGCGAGTTGGCATCCAGAGCCTGCGCTTCTACGCTACTGGTTACAATGTATTTACGATTACCGGCTATACAGGCTTCGACCCCGAGGCAGACTGTATCCGCAGAACAGCTCTTACGCCTAACTGTGACTACTCTGGTTATCCCAAGAGCCGCCAGTTTGTAATTGGTCTGAACTTGAATTTCTAAAAACAGGAGGAAAGTAAAATGAAGAATAAAATTAAAATATCCTTATTATCGTTGACGATTCTGGGTCTTGCATCTTGCGATATGGATGCCCCTACCCTTTCAACACTTGATGAGTCAACCATGTTCTCCACCTATGCACTGGCAGAGGCTGAAGTGATGTCTATCAACGTCTCATTCGGAGAAACCAACTCATATCGCGGACGTTATCTGCCGTACTACGGTCTGAACAATGACGTGGAAATCGGTAACTCTCCCGACCTCTCCAAGGCTGGTGATGATAACAAGAACGACTTGTGGAACATGAACACCAAGTCAACCAATAGCCAGATGAACACCGACAACAACGCTTACGCCATGTTCTATCAGGGCATTGAGCGCGCTAATCTGGCTATCCAAGGTATCCGTAAGTTCGGTAACATTGAGAATAACAAAGACATGGCTCATCTCTTAGGTGAGGCCCTGACGCTGCGCGCTGTGCTTTACAACGACCTGATTAAGGGCTGGGGTGACGTTCCCGGGCGTTTTGTTCCCAACAACAACGACAACATCTATCTGCCCCGTATGAACAAGGACAGCATCTTCATTCGCCTGCTTAATGACTTGAAAGAGGCTGAAGAACTGTGCTACTGGCCCAACGAGAACAAAATTACCTCGACAACCGAGCGCGTTAACAAGGCTTTCGTCAAGTCGCTCCGTGCACGTATTGCCCTCTATGCCGGTGGTTTCGCACTCCGTGGCGACGGCTTCCGCCGTTCAAACACAGAAGCGTTAGCTTCTGACAAGATGTTCCAGATTGCCAAGCAGGAGTGTGAAGAAGTCATCGCTTCTGGCCACAACAAGTTAGGTTCGTTCGAGGAGAACTTCAAAAAGCTTTGTGAAGACAACATTGCAGCCGGTGGCGAGAGCATTTGGGAGATTCCTTTCTCAGCCGGTCGTGGCCGCGTGCTCTACACATTAGGCGTCAAGCACAACAGCAAAGACCAGTACACCCAGCAGGCTCAGGGTGGTGCCAACGGCCCTATCGCCTACCTCTTCTACGACTATGATCCGGAAGACCTTCGCCGTGACATCACCTGCGTGCCATACGAGTGGAGTAAGGAACTGGTTAACGGTAAAGCACATGTCACCTTCCGCGCCATCAACAAGTGGTGTTTCGGCAAGCTGCGCTACGAGTGGATGAAGCGTACCGTCACCTCTACCAACGACGACGGTATCAACTTCCAGTATATGCGTCTGGCTGACGTCTACCTGATGGCAGCCGAAGCTGAGAACGAGCTGGGTAACACCGGCGCTGCATGGACTTATATGGAGCCCGTTCTGAGTCGTGTTCTTCCTGCTGCCAAGGTGGCTGCATTGCAGGCTAAGTACACCGCCAGCCAGCAGGCTTTCCGTGAGGGTATTTACGACCAGCGTGCCCTTGAGTTTGCCGGTGAGTCACTCCGTAGGGCCGACCTCGTACGCTGGGGTATCATCGACCAGAAGATGGAACTTGCCAAGCAGAAGCTGACTGCCCTGCAGCAGCGTACTGGGCAGTATGAAGGCTATCCTGACAAGGTTTACATCAACAATGCCGAGGACAAGGACAAGATTCAGGTTTACGGCTTCAACAAGGGCGAGGACGATCCCGATGTCATTGCTACCCTTGGCAACTGGGAGTCAAAGAACTGGTTTGTCAGCAGCGGCAAGTACACACTGGACGACAACTACATCAATGGTCTTTACACTGTTCAGCCGAGCACCCACTGCATCTGGCCCATCTGGCAGACCTTTATTGACAAGAGCAACAATATGCTGAACAACGATGGTAACTTAGGACAGCTATAATCAAAAACAAGATTGAAAATGAAAAAGATATATTTTAAAACCTTATTGATAGGACTTGCTGCCATCTCTGCCGTATCGTGCAGCGATCAGAGTGATGAAATCACTAACATCCTATTCAACCGCAACTTTTCTCCCATTGGTTTGGAGGCAAAGGTTCGCAACCGCACGAATGTGGAGCTGAGCTGGAATGTTGCTGATGGCGTTACTCAGTACAATATTGAGGTATTTGCCAACGACAGCCTGACATTTGCAGGTACTCCACAGAAGACGTTTAGCATTACTCCCGACAAGGTTCCTTTCCTGGTTACCGACTTGGACGGTGAGACGAAGTATTCTTTCCGAGTAATGGCTCTCGACGGCAACGAAGCACGCAACTCCAAGTGGAGCGGAGCTTTTGCAAAAACTGAGTCTGAGCAGATCTTCATGCCTGTTGCCGAAGAAGACATTCAGGCTAAACAGGTTACCCTGCGCTGGCCTGCCGGTCAGTCTGCCGATGTGATTACCCTCACACCGGGTGACATTGTCTATACTATTACCGCAAGCGACATCGCTGCCGGTGCTGCTACCATTACCGGTCTGCAGCCTGAGACGAAGTACACCGCCATCATGACCCGCAACGGTAAGACCCGTGGTAAGGTTTCGTTCACCACAGGTGTCTATCTTGAGCCTACCGATATTCTGGTATCTCCGGGTGATGACCTCTCACAGATGATTGCTGACGCTCCCGAAGGCTACCGCCTCGTCATCGATGCCGGTGAGTATGGCATCAAGGGTGCTGATACCGACTACGGCGGTTCAGTAACGATCACCAAGGCTATTGCCATCAAGGGTCTGCGCCAGGGCAGCTATCCCGTCATCAAGGGTCGCTTCAAGGTTGAGGCTCCTCTGTCACTCGATCAGGTCATCCTCGACGGTTTTGGCACTGATGGCGGTCAGACATTCGACTTCACCGGTGCTAACACCATTAGCGAGTTCTCGCTGACCAACAGCCAGGTGAAAAACTACACCAAGGGTCTGATGTATATCAACCAGCCCATCCTCGTTGACAAGATTACCATCCAGGGCAACATCATCAGCAAAATTGAGTGCTCAGGCGGTGACTTCATCGACAGCCGTAAGGGTGGCTACAACCAGCTGACATTCAAGAACAACACTGTCTACGAGTCTGCCAAGGAGCGTGACTTCTTCCGCATGGACGATGCCTCAAGCAGTGTAACAGCAAGCCCCGTCATTGTAGTAGACCACAACACTCTGTACAACGTGGGTAGCGGCGGTGCCAACTACCGTATCTTCTACATCCGCTTTGCCGGCAACAAGATTACCTTCACCAACAACCTGGTCGTTGGTACGAACCACAAGCGCGGCTTCACAAACCAGAAGAGCACCGATGCTGAGCCTACGCTGGACAACAACGTCTACTTCAACACCGAGAACCTGATTTCAGCAGGCGCCACAGCTGATGCCACCATTGCATGGTTCGACACGAATGGTACCGTTCTCGATCCTCAGTTCAAGGATGCCGCCAACGGTGACTTCACGGTCGGCAACGACAATGTGAAGGACCTGAAGGCTGGTGACCCCAGATGGATTAAGTAAACTGTCATCCCAATTCCCTTCTATAATAAGAGGGTGCGTCTGTCGATAATGACGCACCCTCTTTTCATTAAAAAAACAAGTAACCTAACTAACACAAGGACAACTATGAAGGTATTATTCACTTTTGCACTTCTGGCACTTTCTGTCACTTCAATCAATGCCCAGAAGTTCCCCTTCCAGAATCCCAATCTTTCGGCTGAAGAACGTGCTGCCGACCTCCTCGGACGCCTGTCGATAGAGGAGAAAGCCCAACTCATGATGGACACGTCGCCAGGCGTGCCCAGACTGGAGGTTCCGCCGTTCCAGTGGTGGAGCGAAGCCCTGCACGGCGTAGGGCGCAACGGTTTCAGTACTGTATTTCCCATCACCACGCAGATGGCAGCCACCTGGAACGACCATTTGGTCTACCAGATCTTTACCGCTGTCAGTGACGAGGCCCGCGCCAAGTACCAACAGGCTAAGAAGAGCGGCAACGTGCTGCGCTATCAGGGCTTGTCATTCTGGACACCCAACATCAACATCTTCCGTGACCCGCGCTGGGGACGCGGCCAGGAGACTTACGGCGAAGACCCCTATCTGACGGAGCGCATGGGCTTAGCCGTCGTTAATGGTTTGCAAGGACAGAGCCTGACAGGAGAAAGCGGTCAGCACAAATACAAGAAACTCCTGGCCTGTGCCAAGCATTTCGCCGTACACAGCGGACCAGAGTGGAACCGCCACGTATTCGACGTGCAGCAGTTGCCTGAGCGCGACCTGTGGGAAACCTACCTGCCGGCATTCAAGGCTTTAGTCCAGAAGGGTAACGTTGCCGAGGTGATGTGTGCCTACCAGCGTTTCGCTGGCGAGCCATGCTGCGGCAATGCCCGTCTCGAACAGCACATCCTGCGCGATGAATGGGGCTTCCAGGGACTTATCACCAGCGACTGCGGAGCCATCCGCGACTTCCTGCCCAACTGGCACAACGTGTCGAAGGACGGTGCTGCCGCCTCGGCAAAGGCCGTGCTCAGCGGAACGGACGTGGAGTGCGGTTCGGAATATAAGTCGCTGCCCGCTGCCGTCCGTCGTGGCGACATCAGTGAACAGCAGGTTGACGTCAGTCTGAAGCGCCTGCTGAAAGCCCGTTTTGAATTGGGCGACTTCGACCCGGACGAGATGGTAGAGTGGACGAAGGTTCCTTCATCCGTTATCGCCTCCCCCGCTCATAAGGCCCTTGCCCTGCAAGCTGCCCGCGAAGGCGTCGTGCTGCTGAAGAACAACGGCGTGCTACCTTTGCTAAAGGGAAATGGTGAAAACCTGCAAGGCACCGGTCAAACAGCAAACAGCCTGCCGTCAAACAGTAAGATAGTCGTGATGGGTCCCAACGCCAACGACAGCATTATGCAACTTGGCAACTACAACGGCTATCCCACCAAGACCGTCACCGTCGTGGAAGGTCTGCGCCGGCTGTTAGGCGACATCCCCTTCATCCAGGGTTGCGGACTGACACGCAGCGAGGTCTTCGAGAGCCGTTACAACCTGCTGCGCACACCACTCGGCGCCCAAGGCATGCAAGCCTCCTACTGGAACAAGACGATGGACGGCGCCAATGGTCCCGAGACGCTGGGCACACCCGTGGCAACAGCAACCCTGCCCTCGCCCATTAACCTCAGCAACGGCGGGAACACCGTCTTTGCCCCGGGCGTCAACCTCGAATACTTCTCTGCCCGCTACGAAGGCATCTTCACGCCAACGGAAGACGAGACGCTCCTGCTCCGCGTTGGTGCCGACGACAAGGTACGCGTCATCGTCAACGGCGACACGCTTATCAACATCTGGCAAGTACGCCAGCGCATCCAGGAGAAGAACGCCGAACTGAAGGTTGTCAAGGGCAACAGCTACCGCATCCAGATAGACTACGTGCAGGAGGGCAGCATGGCAGCCCTGAAGTTTGACATCTGCAAGAAACTCTCTCCCACCCACAAGGATTTGCTGGCACAGATAGGAGATGCCACGACAGTAGTCTTCGTCGGCGGCATCTCGCCACGCGTCGAGGGAGAAGAGATGAAAGTCAGCGAACCGGGCTTCAAGGGCGGCGACCGCACCGACATCGAACTGCCGCAGGTCCAGCGCGACATGCTGCGCATGCTCCATGAGGCTGGCAAGAAAGTCGTCTTCGTCAACTGCTCCGGCGGAGCTATGGGACTCGTGCCCGAGGACTCAGAGACGTGCGACGCCATCCTGCAGGCATGGTATGGCGGCGAACTCGGCGGACAGGCCCTGGCAGAAATCATTACGGGACAAGTAAATCCCAGCGGCAAACTACCCGTAACGTTCTATCGCAGCGCCAACGACCTGCCTGACTTCCTGGACTACAAAATGGCCAACCGCACCTACCGCTACTTCAAGGGCGACGTGCTCTATCCCTTCGGCTATGGCCTTAGCTTCACGACGTTCGAAATAGGAAATGAGAAATTAGAGCATAGAAACGACGGCAGTGCAACGCTTCGTGCTACTGTCAAGAACACGGGCAAGATGGAGGGCACCGAGGTCGTACAGGTCTATATCCGTCATACCGCCGATGTTGACGGACCGCTGAAGACCCTGCGCGCTTTCCAGCGTGTCACGCTGAAGCCTGGCGAGAGCAAAGACGTAGAGATTGACCTGCCTCGGGAGAGCTTCGAGGGCTGGGATGTTCAGACGAACACCATGCGCGTCATCCCCGTAGGCCAGTATGAGCTGATGGTCGGCACGTCCAGTGCCGACAAGGACCTCAAGAAATTGCCGTGATTCCCTTCAGAAATCGCCGTGATTTCCTCCAAAAGTTGCCGTGATTTCCTCAAGAAGTTGCCGTGATTTCCGCAAGAAGTTGCCGTGATTTCCTCAAGAAGTTGCGGTGATTTCCTTAACTTTTCTAGGCGATTTCTGCA
>JAEEGH010002002.1_pt1 | contig 56493 bp, 51 predicted proteins | sample 9134181 | NCBI WGS metagenome assembly JAEEGH01 (sample SAMN16246544, study PRJNA631951) | gut metagenome | biome: gut microbiome; feature: rumen; material: DP-attached | host: Bos | place: Iran: Karaj | collected 2018-10 | reverse complement strand
CTGGCGAATCTTCCTTTATAACGTCTGCAACAGATATGATTCCTAGATACTTGCCATTCTTAGCAAAGAATAATGGAGTCTCGCCCTTTTCTGCCAGTCTATCTGCAAGCTCAATTATTTCTTTACTAACAGTCACATGCTGTTTTATAAGATCAAGGTTTCCTCCGTAGACTTCCTCTCCATCCAAAATAGCTGTGATTCCATTTCCAGATAAGACCTTAAAGTCTGTAACCTCGGCTGGCTCCATGCCATTTTCAAGGCCATTTTCTACAATAGCTTTAGCTAGCGGATGCTCTGATTTATTCTCTACTGCGAAGGCAACTCTAAGAAGATCCACATCATCCACATCCTCGGCCTCAAAGATTCCTACAACCTTTGGTTCACCTTTTGTGATTGTACCTGTTTTATCAAGAGCGACAATCTGAACCTTTCCTGTTTCTTCAAGAGATACAGCTGTCTTGAACATGATGCCATTCTTGGCGCCCATGCCATTGCCTACCATAATGGCAACCGGCGTAGCGAGGCCAAGGGCACATGGACAGCTGATTACCAGAACAGAAATCGCTCTAGCCAACGCATATCCTACTGGCTGTCCAACAAGCATCCACACTATAAATGTGATTATCGCAATTACGATAACTGTTGGAACAAATACTCCTGAAACCCTGTCTGCAATTTTAGCAATTGGAGCCTTTGTGGCTGCCGCATCACTAACCATCTGGATAATCTGAGAAAGGGTTGTGTCCTTTCCAACTCTTGTGGCTTCGCATACCATATATCCGCTTTCATTGCTTGTAGCTGCTGAAACCGAATCACCAACCGACTTATCAACAGGAATGCTTTCGCCTGTAAGTGCGGATTCATTTACTGCACTGCTACCATCCACAACAATTCCATCCACTGGGATGTTGTCCCCAGGCTTTACAACAAATCTGTCACCGATTTTGACCTGTTCAATAGGAACCTCTGTCTCCACTCCATCCTTTAATACAACTGCGGTCTTGGCTGCAAGCTTCATTAAATCCTTCAGGGCATTGGTGGTTCTTCCCTTTGAAATAGATTCCAGCAATTTGCCAACTGTAATTAGTGTAAGAATCATAGCCGCTGATTCGAAATAGAACTCCATCATGTAGTCCATGACTTTATCCATATCGCCAACAACCATAGCTGATGTCATTGCAAATATAGCAAATACACTGTATCCAAAGGATGCTGTTGCACCAAGGGCCACAAGAGTATCCATATTAGGTGCACCATGCATGAGCCCTCTAAATCCGCTGACAAAAAACTTTTGATTGATAATCATAATCGCGATTGTAAGAAGCATTTCATACAATCCCATGGCAATATGATTTCCATCTAAGAAACCTGGCAGTGGCCAATCCCAAAGCATATGTCCCATCGACACATACATGAGAGGAATCAGTAGTATCACTGAAGCGATTAATCTATTTCTAATCTTTGGCGTCTCTGTATCAGCAAGCTCATTATCATAATTTGGCACTGAAGCACTTGCTCCTGCAGAAACATCTGCCTTTAAGCTGGCACCATAGCCTGCATTCTCGATAGCCTTTATGATTGCTTCTGAGTCTGCATTTCCTTCGACTCCCATTGAATTAGTAAGAAGACTCACTGCACAACTGTCCACACCAGGAACTGCGGATACAGCTTTTTCCACCCTAGCCTGACATGCCGCGCAACTCATGCCCGTCACATTATATTGTTCCAATATATCACTTCCTTCCGGTGCTTACTTCATAAGTTTTTGTAGAACCGTTACAAGCTCGTCTACCACCTCTTCATCTCCATTGCGGATGTTGTCTGCAACGCATGTCTTTACATGATTTGCAAGCAACACCTTGTTGAAGCTGTTAAGAGCTGATGTGATGGCAGAAACCTGCATGAGAATATCTGTGCAATAGGCATCCTTCTCAAGCATACTTTCCACTCCGCGAACCTGTCCTTCAATTCTTTTCAGGCGATTCATCAAATCCTTAAATTCTTTATCCTCGCGACTTTTGTGCTTGCCAGAGCAACAGCATTCGCAAGTTTCCTCTATTAATTCGTCCTTATTTCCCATAATTAGTACTCCTTTATATACCCCCGAGGGGTATCCTCTTTGTTAAGACGATAATATACCCCCATAGGGTATTTGTCAACAATTAAATTTTATACAATAAAAAAAGACCACATCACCTACTGGCAATGCGGCCCCAACATTAGCTTTATTTAATTCTGTCCGTAGTAAGCATTTGCTCCGTGCTTACGATTGAAGTGTTTATCTCTGATGCAATCTGGAGCTGGTTCAACCTTTGGGTTAACCTGCTCTGTGAAGAGTGCCATCTTTGCTACTTCTTCGAGTACTACTGCATTATATACTGCCTGGTCTGCATCCTTGCCCCATGTAAATGGGCCATGGTTTTTGCAGATAACACCTGGCACATACTTTGTATTAACGCCACGCTCTTCGAATGTTTCGATGATTACTTTTCCTGTGTTTACTTCGTATGCCTCATCGATTTCTTCTGGAGTAAGGTTTCTTGTACATGGAATAGGTCCGCAGAAATAATCTGCATGAGTTGTTCCATACAAAGGAATGTCTCTTCCTGCCTGGGCCCAAGCTACTGCGTATGTAGAATGTGTATGAACTACACCTCCTATATTTTCATACTTTTTATAAAGCTCAACATGTGTAGCTGTATCTGAGCTTGGCTTGTACTTTCCTTCTACAACCTCTCCATCAAGGTTTACAAGCACCATATCCTCAGGCTTAAGCTCATCATATTCTACACCTGATGGCTTAATTGCAAATATTCCAGATTCTCTGTCGATTCCTGAAACATTACCCCAAGTATAGGTAACAAGCCCACGCTTTGGAAGCTCCATGTTTGCCTCATAAACCTGCTTTTTTAATTCTTCTAACATTATCTCCATTCCTCCACTGCGCATGCCTCAGCCTTAAGTGCCTTGCGGTAGTCAACCATCCACTCATCGTAACCCTTTACCATATCAGCATCTGGCTCCATTGTTGTAGATTCCTGACCTGCAAATACCTTTTCATCAAGATAATCCTGTAACTTCTTGCTCTTGTCCTCACGAAGAAGATAATTAGCAAGAACAGCCATACCCCAGGCACCACCTTCGCCTGCTGTAGCCATTACAGTGATAGGTGCGTTGAGCGCTGCTGCAAGAACAGACTGACCAACACCCTTTGTCTTGAAAAATCCGCCGTGACCAGTGATAGACTTTACTTTCACATGCTCTTCCTTAAGAAGAATATCGTTACCAATCTTTAATACTCCAAGTGCCCCGTAAAGATTTGAGCGCATGAAGTTTGCAAGACTAAACTTGGCATCTGGTTGTCTAACTACCATTGGACGACCTTCATTTACATTAACAACAGGCTCGCCACCAAAGTAGTTGAAAGAAACAACACCACCGCAATTTGCATCTTCTGTAAGTGCTTTGCGATAAAGTGTGCCGTAAATATCGTTCATTGAAACATCCATTCCAAACGCATCTGCGAACTCTTTGAAGATTCCAACCCACGCATTTAAATCGGATGTACAGTTGTTACAGTGAACCATTGCAACTGCCTCGCCAGTAGGAGTTGTAACCATATCGATTTCCTCGTAAGGCTTTGATAATGGCTTGTCCAAAACTACCATCGAGAATACTGATGTACCAGCAGAAACATTTCCTGTACCTGCTGAAACTGCATTTGTTGCAACCATGCCTGTACCTGCATCACCTTCTGGTGGAGCAAGTGGACAACCTGACTCAAGCTCTCCTGTAGGATCAAGAAGCTTTGCCCCTTCCTCTGTAAGAGTTCCTGCATCGTCACCTGCAACTAAAACAGCTGGCATTAAATCCTCAACCTTTGTTGTTACACCATGAGCAGCTGCAAGCTTGTTGAACTTTTCAAGCATTGCTGTGTCATACTGGCATGTCTTTGAATCGATAGGGAACATACCAGATGCTTCACCAACACCTGCAACCTTCTTGCCTGTCATCTTGAAATGAACATAGCAAGCAAGTGTCATGAAGTATGCAACATCTTTTACATGTGGCTCCTTGTTAAGGATGCACTGATAATAATGCGAAATACTCCAACGCTGAGGCATATTGAAGTTGAGCTCTTTGCTAAGCTCTGCTGCAGCCTGACCTGTAATAGTATTTCTCCATGTTCTAAATGGAACCAAAAGATTATCATTCTTGTCGAATGCAAGATAACCATGCATCATAGCTGAAAATCCGATGGCACCAATCTTTGTAAGCTTAACATCGTATTTGTCATTAACGTCTTTTTTAAGCTTTGCATAGCAATCCTGAAGTCCAGCCCACACTTCCTCAAGAGGATATGTCCAGATACCATTATCTAAATGGTTCTCCCATTCATGGTCCCCCTGAGCCAAAACCTTATTCTCCTCATCAACGAGAACGGCTTTGATTCTTGTCGAGCCAAACTCAATACCAAGGGCCGTCTTCTTACCCTCAGCAATTATCTCATTAATATTCATGTGTAAATTCCCCCAATATATCTCGCTGGTTACGGCTACAAGCCTACCAGCTATTTATACTTTATGAAAAAAAATTACTCTCCGAATACCGCGATGTAATCCTTCTGGAATTTCTCGATGCCAGCAGTTGTAAGTGGGTGATTAATCATCTGCTCGATAACATGGTATGGTACTGTTGCGATGTGAGCACCTGCAAGAGCGCAGTCTGTAACGTGGATTGGGTTACGAACTGATGCAGCGATGATTTCTGTGTCATATCCATAGATATCAAAGATTTCTGCGATATCGCGGATAAGGTCGATACCTGGCATGTTGATATCATCCAATCTTCCAAGGAATGGAGATACATAAGAAGCACCTGCATTAGCTGCAAGAATTGCCTGGTTTGCAGAAAAGATTAATGTAACGTTTGTCTTGATGCCCTCAGCTGAAAGAACCTTTACAGCCTTAAGTCCTTCTGCAGTCATAGGAATCTTTACTACCATGTTTGGATGCATTGCTGCAATCTCACGGCCCTCTTTAATCATACCTTCTGCATCAACAGTTGTTGCCTTAACCTCGCCTGAGATAGGTCCGTCTACGATAGATGCGATTTCCTTAAGGATTTCTTCCTGGCTACGTCCACCTTCCTTAGCAATCAATGATGGGTTTGTTGTAACTCCACAGATTACTCCAAGATCGTTAGCCTTCTTAATGTCCTCAATTTTTCCAGTGTCAACAAATAACTTCATTTTATTTCTCCTTCTTTCTGTGCTGGCAATTTTGCCATTTTCTTCTAGTTTTTAACTACTAAAAGTTTAATGCTTTTAACATTTGCCTTCAATCAAATTTATGACTTTCTAATGGCAATTTATTTACCGTATACAAGATTTCCAAGTGCAAGATCACGCTTGAAATCACGAATCTTTGTATCCTTATCAATGTAAACTGCTTCGATTCCCATTGCTGCAGCCCAGTCGCCCATCTGCTCTGCTGTCAAATCATAAGAGAATGCTGTGTGGTGTGCACCACCTGCAAGTAACCAAGCCTCTGTTCCTGTGTAGAAATCTGGCTGTGGTGTCCAGAAGTTGATAGCTGTAGGAAGCTTTGGAAGTGGCTTCTCAACCTTCTTGCAATCAACGTCCTGAATAATGAGACGGAATCTATCACCAAGATCAATAAGAGATGTAGCAATACCCTTGCCTTCCTTTGACTGGAATACAAGACGAGCTGGATCTTCTCTATCGCCCATTGAAAGAGGCTGAACCTTAATCTGGATAGGGCCATCTGCAAGTGTTGGGCAAACCTCAAGCATGTGAGCCTGGATGATTCCTTCCTTGCCCTTTACAAGATTGTATGTGTAATCCTCAAGCATTGAAGTACCCTTAGCATCCTTCATGCCTGTTGTCATAATCTTCATAAGGCGAACCATAGCTGCAACCTTCCAGTCACCTTCTGCGCCAAAGCCATAGCCCTTTTCCATAAGTCTCTGGATAGCAAGACCAGGAAGCTGTTGAAGTGAACCAAGATCACCAAAGTGTGTTACGATTGCCTGATAATTCTTCTCCTCAAGGAATCTTTCAAAACCAAGTTCAATCTGTGCCTGAACTGCAACATGCTTTTTGAATTCCTCTGGGTCTCTACCTTCAAGGCAGATATCATATTTGCTGTAATACTCATCAACAAGAGCATTTGTATCAGACTGAGAAACAGCTGCAACTGCCTCAGCAATTTCATTTACAGGGTAAGCATCAACTTCCCATCCGAACTTAAGCTGAGCTTCTACCTTATCACCTTCAGTTACTGCAACATTTCTCATGTTGTCAGCTACTCTCATTACACGAATGTGACTAGACTCAACAACACCAACTGCTGTACGCATCCAAGAAGCAAGCTTGTCCTGAACCTCAGCATCCTGCCAGTAGCCAACGATTGTCTTTCTCTCGATACCCATTCTTGAAAGAATATGAGCATACTCTCTATCTCCATGAGCAGCCTGATTCTCGTTCATGAAATCCATATCCATTGTTGCGTATGGAATCTCTCGATTGTACTGTGTGTGAAGATGGCAAAGTGGCTTTCTATATTCCTGATGTCCAAGAATCCAAGACTTTGCAGGTGAGAATGTGTGCATCCATGTGATTACACCTGCACATGTTGGATCGTTGTTTGCCTCATTAAATGTACGTCTGATTACCTCGTTTGTAATCATTGTTGGTTTCCAAACTACCTCGAAAGGAAGACGTCCCGACTTATTTAAAGTCTCAACAATCTCCTTTGAGTGTGCTGCAACGTGCTCTAAGCACTCGTCTCCATATAAATCCTGAGAACCTGTGCAGAACCAAAACTTGTAGTTAAGCTGTGTTTTCATAAGATTTACCCTCCTCCTAAAACGTTTACCGTATATAAATAAAATACAACTTGTCCAGCAGTTGGCACAAGTTGTATTTCTTTAATTTAAAATATTATATTTTAGCCGTTTCTGACATGTGTACAAGTTGTATAATCACTGTACAAGTTCTGCCTTTTCTCCATTTCTTTCAATTTCAAGGCTCCAATACATGCTTTTAAACTCCGTAGGAGTGCATCCTTTTTGTAGCTTAAACATTCTAATAAAAGAAGAAATAGACATAAATCCGCAGTTAAGTGCTACATCGGTAACAGAATTTCCCGGTTCAATCAATAGCTCTGATGCCTTAGCAATACGTTTTTGGTTAACATATTTATAAAAACTGGTACCAGTAAATTGCTTAAACAATCTTTCAAAATAGAATTTACTAAAGCCACTCATATCCGCCACATCATCTAACTTCAAATCCTCTGAGCAGTGTGCATCTATATAATCGCAGATTTCCACAAATTTACTTGCATAATCTTCTTTCGAAGAAATACTATAGTCATTTGTTTGAGAAGACTTGCTTGAATAGTTTTGTCCTATTAGCTTTAGCATTTCTAAAAGTCTACTATAAATACTAAGTTCCGAAAAAGATGTGCCCGCCATATACTCCTCTTTTATTTCTACAAGCATATTTACAAGCTGCTCATGTATGCTTGGATATTCCTCTGGCGTGATGATTGCATATGGCGACATAAAAGAGATCAAAACCTCGAATTCTCTAAGAAATCTCAGATATGTAGTATTTGGTTGAAAGATGATTCTACGACCGGTTTCAGGTGCTTTTATAGCATGAACGCATCCAGGACATATAATGCAGATATCCTTCTCCCTCAAATACACTTCTGAATTTGAAAACAGCATTGTATATCCATTTTCCACTGGCATTATTATTTCAATAGCAGGATGCCAATGCTTTGGATAATCCTCGTATTCTCTATTATCATAAAGCTTTAGCGTGGTGCTTTGCTTATAATGGACGGTTTCAAATATGCCATCTAAAGTCTCTATCATTTGTAAATTCCCCCTATAGCAACAATTAGCAATAATTCTTGTTTTCAATTTTTGCTCTAATTGTCAAAAAAATCAAGACATTTTTTATCAAATTCAAATTATATTTCTCTCATTTTGTGCATAATGCACATTTCACATCATAGTCTTTCGGAAATCATATACAAATCACCGATAGAGTACCGTACCACTATGGCAAGATTTGATAATCAAGAAACAACAATTTATAAGAATGTGAATAATCTGTGTGCTACATTTAGGTTAACAACAACGAAGCAGTTTATTTGGGGTTTTTATAACAAACTGCTATCTAAGAAAAAAAGGAGAAAGGTATGAGAAAAAAATTATTATCAGCAATCTTATCAACAATGATGGTCGCTTCTTTATTTGCAGGTTGTGGCCAGTCAGAAAGCTCTAGCTCATCAACATCTGCTGATGGAGTAGAGGAAATCACTTGGATGTTCTGGGATGACTTAAATGCAACAGAGGATCTTATCTCTCTCGGTTACAAAGATGTTATCGACAGATTCAATGCAGACTACGAAGGACAGTATCACGTAAATGTAGTTACAACAAACCTTGAAGAGTACTACGCAAAGTTAAATGCTCTTGTAGCTGCAGGCGATACACCTGATGTATTTATTGTCAGCCCTGGTCCAAACCTTACAGATTATGTAGAGCCAGGAGTTGCTGCTCCACTTGATGATTATCTTGCACAGGATGGCTGGAAAGATACATTCACAAGCGATGCAGTATTTACACAGCAGACATACGATGGAAAGATTTACGCAGTACCTCTTAACACAGCTGCAGCTTGCTGCTTCTACAACACAGAGATGTTCGAAGATGCTGGTGTAGAAGTTCCTACAAACTGGGATGAAATGCTTACAGCTTGTGACAAGCTTCAGTCAGCAGGTTACACACCAATCACAATCTCAGCTGGTACAGCATGGTGCCTTTCAATGGTAGCTGGTTACCTTTGCGAAGAGGAAGGCGTTGACCTTGCAGCTCTTGCAGATGGTAGTGCTTCTTGGGAAGATGGAAAGCTCGAGTCAGCTGCAACAAAGCTTGTTGAACTTTCTAAGTACTTCCAGCCAACAGCTGCTGGTGATACAAATGATGTAGCTACAGCAAACTTCTACAACGAAGAAGCTGCTATCCTTATCCAGGGTTCATGGGCAATCGCACAGATCAATGGTTCAAACCCAGACTTTGAGTCTAAGTGTGGTGTATTCCAGTTCCCAGGTTGCGACAGATTAATTGCTAAGTCTGATTCACTTGCTATGAGCTCAACAACAGAGCATCCAGAAGCTTGTGCTGCTCTTATGAAGTACTTCACAGATGACACAGCTCAGAAGTACACAGCAGAAGTTGGTGGAAAGATTCCTGTAACAAACGTAGAGTACGATGCATCTAAGGCTCCTGCACAGCTTGCATACGTTATGGATGTATTCCAGAACGCAAAGGGAACATTCGGTTTCTACAACGAGTCAATGCCTACAACTGAGACAGGTTCTCACTTCGATGACACAATGGTTTCTGTATTCCTTGGCGAAATAACCCCTGCTGAGGCAGCTACAGACATGGAAGAATATTACAAGGCAAACTGTAGATAAAAACTAACTTCTTCTTCATAATCTCATTCTTTTTGGGGCACTTCAATGTGCCCCAATTTTAAAAAGAAACCAATTCAGACTAACTAATTAATAAGGATATTGTTATGGATAAACTATTAAGAAATAAAAAAGCCATATTCATCTTTATGGCGCCAGCATTTATACTTTTTACATTTGTTCTATTTATACCTATTTGTCAGTCAATCTATTATTCATTCTGTGACTACAATGCACTCACTCCTCCTAAATTCATAGGACTGGAGAACTATAAAAACCTTTTACAAGATAAGACTTTAGCAATTGCATTAAAGAACTCATTGTTCTTTCTTATCTTCTCTTGTGTAACACAGCTAATTATGGGTCTGTTTCTTGCAGCCCTTCTCACAAATATAGACAAAGGAAGAAACGTATTTAAAAACATCATTTATTTACCATGCGTTCTTTCATCTGCAGCATTAGGACTTTTGTGGATGTTTATCTTCAGTCCTAAGCTTGGTATCAACCAATTACTTGCGAAGCTTGGTATCGAAGGCCCTCTGTGGCTCATGGATATAAACGGATTCATCATCCTTCCTATGTGGGTAATCGCTTTCGTGGCCCTTTGGCAATATGTTGGTCAATCTATGATGCTTTACATGGCCCAGATATCAGGCATTAGTAAGTCTCTTTACGAGGCTAGTTACATTGACGGATGCAATAAGGTCAAAAGTTTTCGTTACATCACACTCCCCCTCATCAGACCTATGGTTGCAACCGCAATGTCACTTAATGCTATTGGTTCATTAAAGTTCTTTGATTTGATTTTCAACATGACTGAAGGCGGACCAAACCACAAAACAGAAGTTCTTGCAACACATCTTTATCAGCAAGGCTTCAAATACTTTAAATACGGTTATGCAAGTGCCATCGGTGTACTCTTACTAATCCTGTGTCTGCTTGTAACAGCTTTCATTAATAAAGTTGTAAAAACCGAGCAGTACGAAATGTAATAGGAGGGTTTAGTAATGAAAAAAATATCAATTCCTAAAATTATTATTTATATATTTTTAGTACTCATGGCTGTGCTTTACCTTGCACCACTTCTTTGGGTATTTAACGTATCTTTTAAAACAAATGCAGAAATATTTACAGCACCATTTGCTTTGCCACAGGCTCCTACCTTTGAAAACTTTTCATTTGCCTGGACAGCAGGAAAGCTTGGAATCGCTACATTAAACTCTTTCCTTGTCTGCGTAATCACACTTGTATTAAGTATGATTATCGGCTCAATGGCTGCTTTCGGAATCGCTAGACTTCGTTGGAAATTTGCAAAGCTTTCACTTACTTATTTCCTTCTTGGAATGATGATTCCTGTTCACTGCGTAATGATTCCTTTGTTCACGCGTTTTGCAAAGGTTCATCTTACAAATAGCCTTACTGGATTGGTATTGCCTTACCTGACATTTGCACTTCCAGTTACCATCTTCATCATGGTTGGTTTCTTTGAAGGTATGCCAAATGAGCTTATTGAAAGTGCTTGCATCGATGGTGCTACTATTTACCAGATTTTCTTTAAGGTTTGTCTTCCACTTGGAAAGACAGGTTTATTTGTAACAGGTCTTATGACTTTCATCGCAAACTGGAACGAACTTCTTTTAGCTATGGTATTTATATCAGATGATTTGAAGAAAACCCTGCCAGTTTCACTTTCCAAATTCGTAGGACCATATAACACTAATTATTCCCAAATGTTTGCTGCAATCATTATCGCTATCGTTCCTACAATAATTGTGTACTGCGCATTCTCTAACCAAATTGTTGATGGATTGACCGCTGGTGCAGTTAAGGGCTAAAGGAGACAAAATGAAAAAACAAAACACACCCCTAGTGACACACATTTTTACAGCAGATCCATCTGCACATGTTTTCAACGACAGAATTTACATTTATCCATCCCATGATATTCCTCATGATGGTGAAGACAACGACAATGGCGATGAATACCAAATGCGTGATTATCATATCCTATCAATGGATGATAAAAGCGATGAAGTAATCGATCATGGCGAGGTTCTCCATCAGGACCAGATTCCTTGGGTTAAGGAACAGCTTTGGGCGCCAGATGTTGTTTACAAAAACAATACCTACTATTTAGTTTTCCCTGCTAGAGATAAGGATGGAATCTTTAAATTAGGAATTGCAGAAAGCAAGAATCCAGAAGGCCCATTTACTCCTAGAAAAGAGCCTATTCCAGGAAGCTTTAGCATCGACCCATGTTCTTTCATCGATGATGACGGAAAGGTTTATATCTACTTTGGCGGTCTTTGGGGCGGTCAGCTTGAGAAATACCGAGAGGGCAGCTTTAATCCAAATGGAACAGAGCCTGAGAAGAATGAACCTGCTGTATGTCCAAAGGTTGCTGTAATGTCAGATGACATGGAAGGCTTCGCTTCTACTCCTGCTGATGTTGTAATCCTTGATGAAGATGGAAAGCCACTTTTAGCTGGAGATGAAGACCGTAGATACTTCGAAGGTCCTTGGATGCATAAATACAATGGTAAATACTACTTCTCTTACTCTACAGGCACAACACATACCATTGCGTACGCCATTGGAGATAATCCACTTGGACCATTTAAATATGCAGGCAAAATCCTAGAGCCTGTTATTGGTTGGACAACTCACCACTCTATTGTTGAGTATCATGATAAATGGTATCTCTTCTATCATGATTGTGAGTATTCAAAAGGAATCAACCATCGCCGTTGCGTAAAATACTGCGAACTTACCTACAACGCAGACGGCACTATCCAGACAATAACTCCTCAATATAATTAATCAACAAAGCTCCTAGCATTAACGCTAGGAGCTTTTTGTATCTTCTATTAGTTTTTGAATGAATGAATAGGTGCTGGGATTCTTCCCTGACGATTTACAAAATCAGCACATGAGAATTTGTTAACTGGCATGATTGGAGCATATCCAAAGAGACCACCAAACTCTACTGTATCGCCTACGCCCTTTCCGATTACAGGAATAAGACGAGCTGCTGTTGTCTTTTGATTTACCATACCAAGAGCCATTTCATCAGCAATCATACCTGAGATTGTTGTGGCTGGTGTGTCACCAGGGATTGCAATCATATCAAGACCTACAGAACATACGCATGTCATGGCCTCAAGCTTCTCTAGAGTGATTGCACCTGCTTCTACCGAGTTAATCATACCCTGATCCTCTGAAACAGGAATAAAGGCACCAGAAAGGCCTCCTACGTATGAGCTAGCCATAACGCCACCCTTCTTAACCTGATCGTTAAGCATAGCAAGAGCTGCTGTTGTACCAGGTGCACCTGCATACTCAAGACCGATTTCACAAAGGATATCAGCTACAGAATCGCCGATAGCTGGTGTTGGCGCAAGTGAAAGGTCGATGATACCAAATGGAATACCAAGGCGCTTGCTAGCCTCCTGTGCAACAAGCTGACCAACACGTGTAACCTTGAATGCTGTCTTTTTGATTGTCTCGCAGAGAACTTCAAAGCTCTCTCCACGAACCTGCTCAAGAGCCTTCTTAACAACACCTGGGCCAGATACACCTACATTGATGATGGCATCTGCCTCTGTTACGCCGTGGAATGCACCTGCCATAAATGGATTGTCATCAGGAGCGTTGCAGAATACTACAAGCTTCATACAATCAACTGAATCTCTGTCCTTTGAACGGTCAGCAACCTGAAGAAGAATATCTCCCATAAGTCTGACAGCATCCATATTAATACCAGTTTTTGTGGAAGCTAAATTAACTGAGCTACAAACTCTTTCTGTTTCGCAAAGAGCCTGTGGAATTGAACGAATAAGTAATTCATCAGCTGTTGTCATTCCTTTTGAAACAAGAGCTGAATAACCACCGATAAGATTTGCACCAACTGCTGCTGCGGCCTTGTCCATTGTGTGTGCCAAAGTAACGAAGTCCTCTGGCTTCTTGCAAGCTGCACCGCCGATTAAAGCCATTGGTGTAACAGAAATACGTCTATTTACAATAGGAATACCGTAATCACTTTCGATTTCCTTTGCGACCTTATCAAGGTCCTTTGCAACTGTAGTGATACGGTTGTAAACCTTTTCATTAAGCTTATCTAAATCTGAATCTATACATTCTAAGAGACTGATACCAATAGTAATAGTACGAACGTCGAGGGTCTGCTCCTCAACCATTTTATTTGTCTCAAGTACTTCCTGTAGATTAACCATATTCCCTCCTATAATCTGTGCATTGCGTTGAAGATGTCTTCCTTCTGAGCCTTGATCTGAACTCCGATTTCATCTCCAAGCTTTTCCAAATCACACTGAATATCGTCAAAAGCACGTGAGCTTGAATTGATATCTACAATCATCATCATATTGAAGAAGCCTTGAACTATAGTTTGAGTAATATCCAACACATTAACACCGCTCTCTGCCAGATAAGTACAAATACGCGCAATAATACCTACTGTATCTTTGCCAACTACAGTAATAATAACCTTATTCTCCATCTTTTCCTCCTATAGTCCATTATCTACTAGTTATATAACCACCAATTGGGAAACCTCGCTGCGGGATGCAACTGTGATATTGAAATCATTTCCCTTGTATGGAGTGGTTTCATCCATGGTAACTTCGAGTCGGACAGTCTCGTAAGCTAAATCTGGATAATTATTTTCATGGCTTAAATGCCCTAAAAATACGTGTTTAATGTTGTCATTTAAAACCTTGCTTAAAAGCTTACCGCTGGTTTCATTTGACAGATGACCATAATTTCCAAGAATTCTTTGTTTTAAATGATATGGATATGCCCCAACTTCTAGCATGTGGATGTCGTGATTTGCCTCCAATAACATGGCGTCCAAACCTGTTAAATTCTCCACAATATTGTTGTCATAATACCCTAAGTCAGTGCAGACTGCAACCTTAGATTTATCATTTTCTATACGATATGCAACTGGATCAGCCGCGTCATGGCTGATGTGGAATGGGTGAATTTTAAGACTACCTAAGACGAAGTCCTCATCGGGCTTGATAACATGAAAAAGAGTGTCATCGATAGCCCCAAGGCTCTTCATAGAACGTATTGCTCTGATGGTACCAGCTGTAGCATAAATCGGAATGTGATATTTACGAGAAACAACGCCAAGACCAGAAACATGGTCTGAATGTTCGTGGGTCACAAGAAGACCAGCCATATCGGCTGTGGTGTAATCGTACTGATTCATACCTGCTTCTATGCGTTTTCCAGAAATACCAGCGTCAATCATTACGTGGGTGCTACTGTCACCCACGCAAATACAATTACCGCTGCTACCACTTGCAATACTAAAAAAATCCATTACTAAAATACTTCCTTACTAACTTTCGCTCCATCTGATTTCGACTTCATCGCCAGCGTTAAGATCCTTGGCGTAGCCGCATGGCTGTCCATTGACCTTTGTGATGAGCTGTCTACCACCGCCTGTGCTTGGGTCGAAATTGATGAGATTGTATACATCTACAAAGATGTAATCCCTTTTACCTGCCAAGACCATGTTCTTGCCATTGACCTTGATAGGGATTTCAACGGTTTCGATTTTCATTCTTGTACGAGCATCCTCTGCTGGTGCCTCAGGAGCTGGTGCTGGAGCTTCGTAATCCTCTGGCAGACCTTCTGATTCATCAACTAGATAATCTGCTCTGTATGCAATCTGATTTGTAGTTGTCCACTCGATTGCAAAGTTTTCATATACAAGGGAATCCTTGGTAGATGGACGGTTGTTTACAAGGATTTCATATCTGTCATCAATTGTAACATCCATAAACTCTGCCAACTGGCCAACTGTGTAGAATGGACGTGTCTCGATGACATCTCCATCCTTAACTGAATATGTAGGTGGTTCCATAGAACCATTAACCTCAACAAACTTTGGACACTTAACTCTGTGACCACAAACATTGAAGTAGAGATACTCTGTAGTAAACTCTGCTAAATCAGCGATTGTACCACGTCCGCCTTCGCCAACAGTAGAAGGAACCACTGTGACATCTGCATTAAACTCAAGTGGTGTGTTGATTCCAACTGTTTTGCCATTCATTGTAACAACTGCAGATTCGCCCTCTGTACCACGAATCATACGTGATACACCGTTGACTGTGAAGTTGATTTCACGTCCACGTCTTGGGAACAACTGATCAGCAGAGAAGCCTGCCTGCATAGCTGCATCCACAATTGTAAGCTGTCCATTATCATAAAGCTTCATCATCTCACCATTGAAGTGAATCATAATGAAGTTGTTCTTTGTCTCGTAGTAGTTCAAGCAGATACCGATTGGTGTAACAAGGAGCGAATCCTTTGCAATATCCTCCTGCTCGAATACGATGTTTTTCATTACTTCCTCGCCGCGGAGAGCAACACGCTCTGGGACGATTTTAAGGTCTGCCGCAAGAGCTTCTGTGAAGCCATGGATTTTTCCACCGCCACCAACAACAAATGCTGCTGATACAGATTTGCCACCGTTAAGCTCCTTAATCTTTTCTGCAACCTCGGAAGCTATCTTCTTCATAACTGGATCTGTAAGCTTCCATACATCCTCTGATTTGATGGTATGGCTAAGACCCATAATGTCTTCGTATGTGATTTCTCCACCTTCTGTAGATGCACGCTTGATTTTTTCTGCTGTAGCAAAATCTACAAGGTATTCATGTACTAAAACTTCTGTAAGCTCATCGCCTGCCATAGGAATCATGCCATATGCGATGATACTGCCATCTCTGGTGACACAGATATCGGATGTACCTGCACCAACATCGATAAGGGCGATATTAAGCATTCTGAAGCTCTGTGGGATTGCAACATTGATAGCTGCAATAGGCTCCAATGTAAGGTTGGCAACTGAAAGATTTGCCTTGCCAACTGCTGAATAAAGACCATCAACTACATCCTCTGGAAGGAATGTTACGATGATATCCTCTCCGATTGTATCCGCCTTGTGGTCCTCAAGTGATGTGAAAACATCTCCGTTTAAGTAATATTTAACAGTAGAATAACCTACACAGAAGAATTTGTATTTGTTGTCCTCGTCACCTTTGATTTCCTTACCAGCCTGCTCGATACCCATCATATCAAGTGTATGTAAGTCCTCTCCAGTAACAACTGTTTCCTCTGGAAATTCCATCTCTACGTGAGTAGTGATTGTACGAAGCACACGACCAGCGGCAGCGATACATACTTCTGATAAAGCAAGACCTGTCTGTGCCTCAAGGTCTTTTTTCACCTCATCACAAGTAGCACCAACTCGACCAATGTCGTGAATCTGACCGTCAAGCATGGCTCTAGTGTCGTGTTCTCTAAGATTTTGAGCGATAACATGGAATTCATCGCCATCAAGATATCCTACTGTACCAATGACATTTCTGGTACCAATATCAAGTCCAAATACAATATCTTTCTTCTCCATATAAGTTACTCTCCTCGGGAATTATTCGTGAATAATCTGGCGCAGCTGAGCAAGTGTCTGCTCCTTTGTGCCACTGTTGTCTATGATTCTGTTGCAGTGAGCTCTGAAGCTCTCCTCACTGCGTTGTGTACTGATTGTTTTTGCGATTCGTTCTTTGGAATATCCGCGAGTCTCCATAAGGCGTTTTTCCCTTACTTCCTGGCTTGCATAGATATACCACATCTCATCCACAAGTTTACCATAACCACATTCTATGAGCAATGCAGCTTCAAAGAAAAAATACTCTATATTGTGCTTTTCTTTTTCAGCTTCTACTTGATTTAGTACTTCTGTTTGCACTGCAGGATGTACTATACCATTCACTGCCTCACGAAGACTGTTGTCAGCAAACATAAACTTTGCCATCTTAGGTCTGTCAATTTCACCCTGAGTGTCTAAAATGCTTTCTGGCCATGGCAATGCCACCACCTTATCAAAGCATTCCTTTCCAGGTCTCATTAAATCGGCAGCAACCAAATCTGCCAGCAAGACCTTACAATTAAAATTTTCCTCTAGTAAAGAGAGCACCGTGCTTTTTCCAGCACCGATGCCCCCTGTAATGCCAATAAATTTCATTAATGTGCCTCTGCCCAATTCATTCCAGTTTTCATGTCGATTTCCAAATCAACTGCCAGTGAAGCAGCATGCTCCATCTCTTCTGCAACAAGCTTTTCAACCTGTGCCTGCTCGTCCTTGAATGTCTCAATAAGGAGCTCATCGTGAACCTGAAGCAATAGCTTAGATTTGAGATTCTCTTTTAATAATCTGTCATGAACATTTACCATAGCAATTTTGATGATATCTGCAGCTGTACCCTGAATTGGAGAATTCATAGCTACTCTCTCACCAAACTGTCTTGTCATAAAGTTTGAGGATTTAAGCTCTGGGATAGGACGACGTCTGCCGTACATAGTAGTAACGTAGCCCTTTTCATTGCCCTCAGCCTTTAATCCCTCCAAAAATGTGTGCATCTTTGGATATGCCAAGAAATAATTATCAATATATTCCTGAGCTTCTTTTCTACCTACTCCGATATCCTTTGCAAGTCCAAATGCACTGATTCCGTAAACTATTCCAAAGTTTACAGCCTTAGCGCTGCGGCGCTGAATATCTGTAACCTCATCAAATGGTGTGTTGAACACTAAAGAAGCTGTTGAGCGGTGAATATCCTGCCCAGCCTTGAATGCACCGATAAGATTTTCATCCCCAGACATATGAGCCAATACTCGAAGCTCTATCTGAGAATAATCGGCATCGATGAATACGCAGCCATCCTTTGGATAGAATACCTTTCGGATTTCACGGCCAAGCTCCATTCTAACTGGGATGTTTTGAAGGTTTGGCTCAGTAGAGCTGATTCGTCCTGTAGCTGTAACTGTCTGCATAAATGTAGAACGAATTCTGCCGTCTGAATCTAAGCAATTTGCAAGGCCATCTGCATATGTGCTCTTAAGCTTTGCAAGCTGTCTGTACTCTAAAATATCGTTGATAATTGGATTCGCAGGAGCAAGCTCTTCAAGAATATCTGCTGCTGTAGAATAACCTGTTTTAGTCTTCTTACCGCCCTGGATTCCAAGCTTTTCAAACAAAATCACACCAAGCTGCTTAGGAGAATTGATATTGAATTCCTCACCAGCCTGCTCATAAATGCTCTTTTCAAGCTCTGTGATACGCACTGCAAGCTTGCTTCCGTAGGCTGATAAAGCCTCAGCGTCCATTGCAATACCTGCTATTTCCATATCAAACAATGTGTATACTAATGGAAGTTCAATATCTTCGTAGATATGAAGCATTCCCTGTTCTTTTATTTCAGAAATAACCTTTTCGTATGAAGCGTAAGCTACATAAGCGTTGTAGCAAGCATATGTAGTTATGTGCTCAAGCTCTGAATCATCTTCTAAGGCTGCCTCAAGCTTTTTCTTGCCAAATAAATCTGCAACTGCAGGGATGATTACGCCAAGCATCTCACTTGCCACATCATCTGCTGTGTAAGCATTTTTAGTTGGATTTAAAAGATATGCTGCAACTGCAACATCGCAGGCAGTTGGGAATATTTCAGCCTTTCCACCATTTGCATCTACCTGAGCTTTTTCCTCTGAAGAGAAAAGCTGATAGATAATGTGCATTGCATTCTTTAAATCCCAGAAGCAAAGCTTTACTCCTGCCTTGCTGATTTCTACAAGCTTGTGTCCTAAATAATCAGGAGTAATGAAGCCTGCACAATCTACATAAACAGTCTCGTCGCCTATAGAAAGGGCTACGCCCTTAATAGATTTATCTGCGCCAGCCATAATGCTTGCACCGATAAAGTCTTTTCCACTTTTGCTTAAACCTGCAAAGAAGTTTTCCACATCTGACAAGTCCGAAATGTGCTTAAATGTCTCCGATGTGGTGTCTTGTACCTTTGAAGTGTCTGTGTTTTCGAATCTTGGGAGAAGCTTTTTAAGCTCGTAACGCTTGCAGAGAAGATATGCTTTCTCTGTGAAAAGGTTTTCAAGCTTTGTAGAGCCTTCCTCAAGCTCGATTGGAGCATGTACATTGATAGTAGCAAGTTCCTTTGATAATACTGCAATATCCCACTGAGCAATGAAGTTATCAAGGACTTTGCCCTTTTTCATTTCATCTACATGGGCATGGCACTCTTCGATTGAGCCATACTGTGCAATCCACTTTTCAGCTGTCTTTGGACCAACGCCTTCAACACCTGGGATATTATCGCTGGCATCACCCTGAAGTGCCTTTACATCTATAAATTGCTTTGGTGTAACACCGTATACTTCCTTAACATCAGCGGCATAATACTGCTCGATTTCAGTGCCTCCCTTTTTTGTCTTTGGAATAGAAATCTTTACTTTGTCTGTAGCAAGCTGAAGAAGATCTCTGTCTCCAGAAACGATAGTTACGTCGAATCCCTTTTCCTCTCCGATTCTAGAAAGAGTTCCTAGGATATCGTCCGCCTCCCAGCCCTCTAATGTGATTACAGGCACCCCCATAGCTTTAAGCATTTCCTGAATACGTGGAATCTGCTCCTTAAGCTCTGGAAGCATAGGCTTTCTAGTACCTTTGTATGCATCATACATTTTGTGGCGGAATGTTGGAGCTGAAACATCAAATGCAACAGCGAAATTGTCAGGCTTTTCGTCGTCAATAAACTTGAGCATCATATTCAGGAAGCCAAAAATGGCTCCTGTATGCTCTCCCTGACTATTTGTAAGATCTGGAACACCATAGAATGCGCGGTTAGCTATACTATGGCCATCAATCAATAATAATTTTCCCATTAAATGTCTCTTGTCTCCTTAGCAAGCCAAGCATTTTCCTCAGCGGTTAAGTATGGCTTAAGTGTTTCACGAACGAATGCATGATAATCGTTAAGAGTCTTCTTTTCTGCCTCTGTCATCATCTCTGGGATAACTGGATCAAGGTCGATTGGGCAAACTGTAAGTGACTCAAAGTGACGGAAATCACCGTACTCTGTTGTCTCACCAGCTACGCAAAGAAGCTCGTTTTCAATTCTGATACCGAAGCCGTCTTCAATGTAAAGACCAGGCTCGTCAGTTGTAATCATTCCTGGCTGAAGCTCTGCAGCGTTCTTGCCCTGTGGAACTCTCCAACGGAAGTTGTTTGGTCCCTCGTGAACATTGAGGATGTGACCAACACCGTGACCTGTACCGCAACGATAATCAAGTCCCATATCCCAAACTGGTCCACGTGAAAGTACATCAAGGTTTGCACCTGTAACTCCCTTAGGGAAGTTTGCAGCCATAAGTCTTAAGTGGCAACGAAGAACTACTGTGTAGTATTCCTTCATCTGCTGTGTAAGCTCACCAAGAGCGATTGTTCTAGTGATATCTGTAGTACCCTCAAGGTAGTGGGCTCCTGAATCAACAAGAAGGAATCCCTCTGGCTTAAGTGTTGCTTCTGAGCCTGGCTTAGCGCTGTAGTGCATCATTGCAGCGTTTGGACCATAAGCTGAAATTGTATTAAATGATAAATCTACAAAGTGCTCCTGTTCACGACGTCTAGCCTCGAAGTAGTCTGAAGCTGTGATTTCTGTCATTGGCTCCTTTGTAATGTTTTCTTTGATGTATTTGATAGCCTTTGTGCATGCTACACCGTCCTTGATGTGAGCAAGCTTTGTATTCTTGATTTCTGTCTCGTTCTTAACTGCACGCATAAGCTCTGAAGGGTTCTTGCCATCGATAATCTTTGCTGAGCCCTTTAAAGCCTTAACGATGTTGTAGTTAACGATTTCCTGATCAAGAAGGATACGTCTGTCAGCCATATCAGCGCTCTGCATATAGTGGTAAACCATATCGTATGGATAAAGCTTTACGCTGTTGTCGTTGAGGTAGCTCATAGCCTCCTCTGGCCAGTTTGTTGTATCTGTAAATAAGATTACGCTATCGTCTGTAATAAGAAGGAATGAAAGGAAAACTGGTACGTTTGCAATATCATTTCCTCTAAGATTAAGGATATAAGCTACATCATAAAGGCTTGTTACTAAGTGAGCGTCAGCCTTCTTCTTTTTCATCTTTTCACGGATGCGGTAAATCTTTGCCTGCATGCTCTCACCTGAGAACTCATCCTCAAGTACCCATGTTGTAGCCTTTGGAAGCTCTGGTCTGTCTTCCCAAATAAGATCAACTAAATCCTCTGTTGTAGCAAGCTCGCCGCCCTTATCCTGAGCGATATCAAAATACTTTGCAGCATTCTTTGCAGATACACATCTGCCATCAAAACCAAGGCATCCTCCCTCAGGGAAGTTCTTCTCAATAAATTCTTCTACCTCTGGAACCTTTGGCTCACCCATTTTTTCAAGGATAACTTCTGAACCAGCAATCTGCTTTGCAGCCTGTACAAAGTAACGTCCATCTGTCCAAAGATGTGCCTCTGTCTTTGTGATAACAGCTGTTCCTGCTGAACCTGTAAAGCCTGTCATAAAGCTACGAGCCTTGAAGTGCTCTCCTACATATTCTGATGAATGGAAGTCATCTGTTGGAATCAAGTAAAGGTCGATTCCTCTTTCATTCATTAATTCTCTAAGTTTTGCGATTTTCTCATTTGTTGTCATTATCTCTTTTTCTCCATATTACTTTTTTCTTTATTGAGCTTTTGCTCTTTTTCTTCTATGTCTTCTGATGTTTTATCAGAGATTTCTTCATCATCCTGCTTGCTTGTATCTATTGATTGAAGCATATTGACGAAATACTGGCCCTGTTCAGAAAGCTCCTCTTCTTCCCAGTCAGCTGTCTTGTCGCAATCTGAACTAATCAAAGCAGAACCCTCTGCCTTATTTGAAAGATTCCAGATGCAAGATGAAAGCTGATACTCATCGATAATATCCTGCCATTTAGCAGCTTCCTTTGTATCAACAGAACCATCGCCATCAGCTGAGACGAAACCGTACTCAGAAATGAATACTGGAAGTCCTGCATCAAGAGCATCTGTAAGGGTATTTCTAGCGCTGGATTTGTGTGTGCCTGCATAGAAATGATATGTGTACATGATGTTGTCGTAATCAAGTGGAGCTTCCATAACTGAATCAAGGTCACTTGACCAGCTAGGAGTACCAACTAAAATCACTGCATCACTGTCAACATTTCTGATTACAGGAATCACTTCGTTGGCATAAGAACAAATATCTTCCCATGTGGTGTCACCGTTTGGTTCATTGCAAATCTCGTAGATAACATTTTCGTTGTCTTCGTATTTACGAACCATCTCTCCAAAGAACTGAATAGCCTGAGCTTTGTATTCATTTGGATTGCTATCATTTAAGATATGCCAATCAATGATGACATACATATCGTTTTCTGTTGCAGCTTCAACTGCAGCATCGATATTGTCCTTTAATGTATTTTGAACATCCTCACCTGCTACACAGTAACCATTGTAGTCGCTTGTGTACATAGCAAGACGGATAACATTGATTCCCCAGTTATTTCTAAGAGATTCGATAGTCTCTGGTGTGACATATTCTGGATACCAGCTAAGTCCATGAGAGCTAACACCTGTAAGCACTGCTACATCACCAGACTCATCTACAAGCTTGCCATCCTCTACATGGAGTGCACCATAGTAATCAAGTGAGACGCCTGTAGTAGCTGCTGTAGTCTGTGGCTCTTCTTCCACTTCCTCAGTAGTTTCTTCCGGCTCTTCCACCTCTTCTATTTCCTTTTCAGGCTCTTCCTTCTGAACAGGCTCCTCAACCACCTCTTCAGCTTCTGGCTCCTCGGCAACCTGCGGCTCTTCTTCCTGCTTTGCAGTTACTTCCCAAGGAAATACCACACTGCCCTTGGCATAGCTTATTCCAAATACTCCAGCGATAATTGCTATCGCAAGAATTATTATTAACAATACTGTTCTGAATTTCTGCTTTTTTGAAACCATACCATTCTCCTTATTATTGAATTAGTCGAAAGTAACAGTAGCCTCTCCATTGTGAGCATACTGAATATAATCATAGAGGCGTGAACTGGTTAAAAGATCTGTAGCCTCAAGGTCAAAATCGTAATCAGCAAAATCTACTTCTTCGATAAACTTATCAAGCTCCTCATTGCTGAGAGAGTTTACATATTCTTTTATTTCTACAATTGTTTTTCCCGTTAAATCGTACATACATAACCTCTTTTCTATAAAACATTCTTCTTAAGATTATAGTACATTCTCCCCTTTTAAAAAAGAATGTTTTTGTTGTGAAACTCATTGTAGTCTGTTATCATATATGATAACATTATATTATCAAATTGGTGGGTAGCTAATGAAGGAAAGATATTCAGATGGAATCATTTCATCTCAAGCCATAGCAGCCCGGCGTTCCATTGCAAAACAGCTTAAGGACGCACGCAAATCCCTGCATCTCACGCAGGAGGTTTTAGCTGACATGGCCGGCACGAAAAAATCAAATATCTCCCGCATGGAAAGCGGTAAATACAATCCCTCATTGGATTTTCTGGTGAAGGTTGCAAATTCTATGGGTAAAGAAATAAACATACACTTGGATTGATAGGAAATTGTTATGAGAAAGAAACCAAAGCTTGCCAAAAACATTGATAAAGACGTTGTCTTATGCGAAATCACAAACAGAATAGTATCAAATCGTACTTCTAATCTACTTCTTCATGAATCAGTACCTTTTTCAAAGAATTGGCATCGAGTACCATTCTTTAAACGCAGAACATACAATGGAGCTAGAAATGTCTGCGTCATTTCAATTAGTCGTACACAATATTCAAGAGCCCGCCGTGTTCTAGATTTACTCGAAGAACGTGACTACAACAGACTCTTACTTAACATCATATAATTAATGCCAGGTTCAGTTGAACCTGGCATTTTATTTAATCTCTATTTCTTATTAATTTATATATACCTATTATAATTCCACGTATCAGAGCATATATCAAAAACATCAGCATAAAGCCCCACACGCCAAACACGATATCTTCGAATTCCATTGCGCCTGAGCCTGTAATCTTTTGCTCAATCTCAATTGCAAAGGTAAGAAGAAGTATTAACGTAAATACGTATATCCAACTGATTACAAGAACGTGACCTGTTTTTGCCAAGAGTGAGAAAATTGGCTGTACAACAAAAATCATAGCCATGCCAATTGCGCCAATTACAAGGAAATGTAGCTCTTTATCTGTGAAATTTGCCTCATATGCATCATTCAGAGAAAGAAGATATGTGTGCATGTCGTTAATAAAATCCAAAATAGCGTATAAAAAGGTGTTCATAGTATCTCTCCTTATGTTAGAATAATCCCTAGAAGCTTAATTATAAGCATACGTTCGGGAGGTAATCAAATGGGAAACATCATCGTCGCACAGTCGGGCGGACCAACTGTGGCAATCAACGCCAGTCTTGCTGGTGTTATCGAGGGAGCCTTGTCTTCTAAATACGACAAAATATACGGCTCCATCAACGGAATTGTCGGCATAAAGGATGACAACATCATCGACTTAACCGAAACAGTAAAATCTGATTCCAATTTTCTAAAAAAACTTAAAGTTACTCCTGCCATGTACCTTGGCTCATGTCGTTTCAAGCTTCCAAGCGTCACTTCAAACGACCCTATCTATAATACCCTATTTCAGCAATTTAAAAAATATGATATCGAAGCATTTTTCTACATCGGTGGAAACGACTCCATGGATACTGTAGACAAGCTTTCAGCATATGCAAAATCAATGGATTCTCCTATTAGATTTATCGGTGTGCCAAAGACAGTAGACAACGATTTGTGTGTAACAGATCATACTCCTGGTTTTGGTTCAGCTGCTAAATACATTGCTACCGCCACTATGGAGGTTATCTATGACGCTAAAATCTACAACTCTCCTAGTGTTACTATTATAGAAGTAATGGGACGAGATGCCGGATGGCTTACAGCTGCCACATCTCTTGCAAGAAATAACTGCTGCTGTGGACCAGATTTAATCTATCTTCCAGAGGTTCCATTTAACACAGAGGTATTTGTAAACGATTTATCTCGTCTTTTAAAAGAAAAGACAAATATAGTTGTAGCTGTATCTGAGGGAATTCGCGATGCTAATGGTGGATATATCTCTGCATCTACAGGCCAATTAGACAACTTTGGTCACGCTCAGCTTTCAGGTGCTGGCAAGACCCTTGAATACATTGTAAAAGACAGACTTGGCGTAAAGGTTCGTTCAATAGAAGTAAACGTTCTACAAAGAGCTGCTGCTCATATGAGCTCACTTACTGATTTAAAGGAATCTGTTGAGCTTGGCAAACACGGAGTGCAGTATGCAGAAGAAGGTGTAACAGGTGCAATGGTAGTTCTTAACCGCACAAGTAACGCACCATACACTGTAGACTACAGCTATGCTACTATCCATGATATTGCAAATGAAGCAAAGGAAGTTCCTCAGGCATGGATTAATGAAAGCCACAACTGGGTTACAGATGAAATGGTTGAATACCTCAAGCCTCTTGTAATCGGAGAGCCTGAGCTTGAATACGAAAACGGACTTCCTGTTTACGTAACAAGATAATTTTGCACATTTCACAAAATTAACACTTACATTTTGTTGAAAATCATGTTATCATTGCTGACGCAACAAAAGATAATATGGTTTAATTGGAAACGCACATCCTCCGGATGATAACGAACAACACATGTAATTTTATGTATTATTCATTATCAGAAGGAGGATTTATTATGCCTAAAAACAAATTTCAAGACGTAGTATTAACTATAATTATGGCCACTATTATGGTTTACGGAATGGTGGTTTACAACGTTGCATTAAACACAGGTGGAGTAACAGGTCAGACATTCTTTTTAGCACTCCATGAGCTTCCTATAATGGTGCCTATCGCATTCATCCTTGAGTTTTTCATCGTTGGTAAGCTTGCACGTGCTCTTGCATTCTCTGTAATGAAACCTACTGACAGACCTCAGTTCATTACATACGCTATCTCAATTTGCATTTGCTGCATCATGTGCCCAACAATGAGCCTTGTAGCTACTATTCTTTTCAAGGATACTCACACATTCGGAACATGGATACAGACATGGGCAATGAACTTCCCAATGGCACTTCTTTATCAGTTGTTCTATTGTGGACCATTTGTAAGACTTATTTTCAGAACTATATTCAGAGAGAAAAATACAGCAAACGAAGTTTCAGCAGAAGCTGTAGCAGAATAATATGTATAAAAAAACCAGCTTGTAGGATTCCTACAGCTGGTTATTTTTATAAGTTCATACCCGCATTTTTTTGTCGCTTTTTTCTTTCTTTGATCATTTGCTTGTACTGAGCCAAGCTCATCATTTTCTTTGGGCGCTTTGTGTATTTGATTTTAAGTTCCTCTGGCTTGTACATCTTCATAATGCCAGTGTATGTGATAAGTGTGCCGTCAGACTTTGTAACACATCGTCTGTTTATATGGATATGATAGTTTGAAACCGAACCATTAATGATAAGCTCTGCAATGCCCTTATCATCGGAGATTTCACCGCTCTTCACCTTTGCCTGAAAGGTGTAAATATCCATAATCATGCTGGCTTTATCTTGAATTTTCTTTTGAGCCTCTTTTGCGGCCTGGATGGTTTCCTGGTCTGGGGCCTCTATTGTAAATCTATTACCCATTTCCTTATTCCTCAAAACTTCAGCCATTTTATCACAATTTAGTCACAATTTAAAGATGCACAATTGATTTTACTCCAATACAGAATTAAGTATAGTTATATACTGATATTCTCCCTCTGTGTAAGTTGAAAAATCGCCATAAATAACAATCTCATCTCCATTTTCTGGATAATCTGAGGCTTCATACTGGCTTTCGTCAAGAACAAACTCTAATCCTTGAGAACAACACTGTGTAGCATCCTGAACAATACATGCATAGTATGTTTTCCCAGTTTCTGAATCCTGATACACATTGCAAACGCCATCCATTTTAATTGTTTTTCCTTCGTATTCTTCCGGCGCCATCATCATGTTAAACACCTCAGAATAAACCATTGTTGAGGAAAGTGCCGTTAAATCCAAATCAACACCTGGGTCTGCCTCAACAGTTTCGTCTTCTAATAGCAGTTCATTTTCCAGTCTTTCTGAATCTTCCACTTCTACCTCTGGCTCTTCGGCTACCTGTTCCTCTGCAACCTCAGTCTCCTGAACTGACGCAGCCTCTGTCGAGCCACAGCCTTCAAGCAACAAAGCCATAAGTAGACCTAATAATATATTAACTTTTTTATACATAAATTATCCTTTAATCCTTCCAATCAAATAGCATACGCCAAAAAGAATGCAGTCCACTGCTACAATTGTGGAACCTACTGGTGTACCTGCCAGTATAGAAATAATGATTCCTACAAGTGCACAAATCATTGATGATACTGCGGAAAAGATTGTCACACTTCTAAAGCTCTTTAAAATGCTCATGGCTGACAATGCCGGGAAAATTACCAAAGCAGATATAAGTAATGAGCCCACAAGATTCATTGCAAGAACAATAATTACAGCTATAACTGTGGCAATAAGTAGGTTGTAAAGATTTACCTTTGTACCTACCGCATTGGCAAAGTTCTCATCAAATGTAACTGCAAAAATCCTGTTGTAAAACAATATGAAAATCAAAATCACTATAACAGCAAGGATTCCACATGCCCACACATCAGCCTGTGTAAGGGTGAGTATAGATGTTGAGCCAAAAAGTGTTGAGCATACATCACCTGATATATTAGCTGATGAAGGGAATAGGTTCATAATCAAATAACCAAAGGCAAGAGCTCCAACAGAAAGCATTGCTATAGCGGCATCGCCTTTGATTTTTGCGTTTTGGCCTTTTCTCAGTAAAAGAATAGCAAAGAGTATAGTCAGTGGAAGCACAATAATCATTTTGTTTGTAAGCTGAAGAACTGTTGCTATGGCAAGTGCGCCAAATGCTACATGTGATAATCCATCTCCAATAAATGAATATCTCTTCAAAACAAGAGTTACTCCTAAAAGTGATGAACAAAGAGCTATAAGCACACCTACGATTAATGCGTATCGTACGAATGGGAAGCCCATATACAAAATAAGTTTATCTAGCATGACATTCCCTCCATATCGTTAACATTTAAAATGCGAGTAGCATAATCCTTTACAGCAACCATATCATGACTAATCATGATGATTGTAAGTCCCTCGTCATTAAGCTTTTTTATGAGCTGATACATTTCCTCTGTAACAAGAGGATCAAGTCCTGCTACTGGTTCATCCAAAAGAAGTACACGTTTTGTAGCGCAAAGAGCTCTTGCAAGTAATACTCGCTGCTGCTGTCCTCCAGAAAGCTCTCTATAGCATCTATCCTTTAAATCCTCTATGCCCATTCTTTTGATGTTTTCCATAGCCAAGGCTTTGTGCTCCTTAGTGTAGAAAAATCTTTTCTTAAGACTATTCTGGCAACCAGAAAGGACAATCTCAAATACTGAAGCCGGAAAATCTCTTTGAACAACTGACTGCTGTGGCAAATAGCCAATTTCATTTTGAATAAGACCATCCCCAAACTCAATGCTACCGGAAATAGGACTTTGAAGTCCTAACATTGTCTTCATCATTGTGGACTTTCCTGAGCCATTCTCCCCGATAATGCAGAAGTAATCTCCTGCATTAATCTCGAAATTAATATCTGAAAGAACTGCCTGACCTTCATAGCCAACGCATAAATCCTTTGCTGTTAAAAGTGCCATATAACCTCCTACTTTAGCCCCTGGCTAAGTACATCCAAATTTCCCTCCATAACGGAAAGATATGTAACGCCGGCTGCCACGTCGTCTGATGTGGTAGACTGCATGGAATCAAGCGCAAGAATCTGCGCATCCTTTGCCGTTGTGTTTTCAATAATAGTCTGAGCTATTTTTTGATCTGAGTTTTCTATCGTAAATACGGTATTAAGATTAAGCTCATCAACCTTTCCAGCAAGGAATGTAATAGTTTCAAAGCTTGCCTCTGTCTCTGCGGAGCAACCAACAAATGCTGCATAATAATCAAGGCCATAATCATCTACCAAATATCTAAATGGGAAACGATCCCCAAAGAGAACTGTTTTTACTGATGCTTCATCAATTGTAGCCTGGTACTTTTCATCAAGTGCAGCAAGCTTGTCATTGTAGGCTGATGCATTGGCTGCATAAGTATCTGAGTTATCAGCATCTACTGTTGCGATAGCCTGTTCAATGGCATCTACAAGGACCTGTGCATTCTTCAAAGAAAGCCATACATGCTCATCGTACTCAACCTCTTCCTCTTCGCCTTCTTCCGCCTCTGCTTCTTCCTCTTCTTCGGCCATCATTCCTTCAACAACTTCCTCTTCCTTTACAGATGTTCCTAATACATCAAGAAGATTTACAACCTGCATATCTTTGTTTGTAGCCTCTGAAAGTGCATCCTCTACCCACTCATCTGACTCACCGCCCACATAAATAAACACATCACATGTAGCGATTTTCATAATGTCATCTGCTGTTGGCTGATAGTTGTGAAGATCCACACCATTGTCCAAAAGCATTGTTATATCCACATTATCATTGTCGCCAACGATTTCTTTAACCCAATCGTACTCTGGGAAAATAGTGGTCACTACAGAAATCGTATTATCTGAATTTGTATTATCCACTGATGAATTATTGTCTGCGGTTGCACCACATCCTGTAAAAGCTGAAACGCCAAGTGCTGCAGCTGCAAGTAAAGATATTATTTTATTAGTTTTCATTTTATTATCTCCATTCTTAAAAAATTATGACTTCTTGCTGACAGAAAAACAGAAATCTATACCAAAACAGAACCTGCATTGTGTTAAATGCAGAGTGAAAGGCAGTATTTTTCAAGAATCCATTCTTACCTTTTGGGAAATCAATGTAGCCTGAATAGACTCAAAAGAATAGCCCTGGAAAGCCTCTGTTAAAAGCTTGTGTATAAAAAGGACTACTGCAGCGACTATCAAACCTGTACCAAGAGTTTTGAGAGCGTTCTCGCATTGTTCTAAAATAGAACAAACAGGACAGTGGTCGCTGTCTTCACAGTGATGTGACACGTGCTCAGAAATATACATATTAGAAAAGAACATCATAAATAAAGCAGTTGCAATTACTACTGTAGCAATTATGATATTTTTTGAATTGCCGTATTTCATGATTGCTCCTTTCTCTGATTAGATAACTCTAACTAAATATCATTGTCATGATACTTATTACCAGTTCCTTTGTCAATTTGCAAAACTCCACATTAAAAGCCAAAAATCGAACTAAAAATTTTGTTATTATTTCTTGACATATGAGTAGCTGTTCAAATCAAAGAATTAGTTGTTAGAATATTCACACAACTAGTAGAATTTTATGATATTATACTAATAGGATTTTTTGAGCGAAAACTAGAATTTAATGAGAGGAGGCTCTTTTATGTACGACTACATAGCAATAGAACGTAAATATGGTAGTGGTGGTCATGAGATTGCTGATAAGCTTGCAAAGAAGCTTGGATATCAGCTTTACGATCGAGGAGTTGTTGTTGAGACTTGCAAGCGAATGGGACTTCCTTATGATCAGGTTTCTGGAATGGACGAACAGACTCCGGTAAAAGCTCTTTTTAAGGCTTCAGGAACTGACAACACTTCCATGGAAGAAAAAATCTACAATACCGAAGTAGAAATCATTAAAGAAGCTGCTGAAAAGCCTGGTTGTGTTTTTGTTGGCCGTTGTGCCAGCGAAATACTGAAGGACAAAAAATGCCTTAAGGTTTTCATCACAGCCGATGATGCTTACCGTATGAAACGTGCAATTAATGTGGAAAACATTGAAGCCGACAAGGCTGAAGATGTTATGAAACGTTTTGACAAAAAGCGTGAGAAATTCTTTACCACACATTCTGGATATAAATGGGGCTCCACAGACTACTTCGACATAGTTCTCAATGTAAGCGAACTAGATGAAGAAGCCTGTGTTGCAATGCTTGAAGCATTAGTTAAGTTTTAAATATGCATCAATTCCACATTTTAATCTATCAAGGCCATCCTGTAGGGTGGCCTTTGTGCATGCCACATTCATACGAAGGAAATTGGCGCCTGTGCCACCGTAAGCTGTACCAGCTGACAGGTAAAGACCTGTTTCTTTTCTGATAAAGGCAGCAAGCTTATCGCTTGATATTCCTATAGTTGAAACATCAATCCACAAGAGATATGTAGCATCTCCACGTACCACATGAAGCTGTGGAATGTTGGCATCCACATACTCTTCTACAATACGTCTGTTTTCAAAGAGATATTCTCTGAGTTCATTGAGCCACTGCTCACCTTTAGTAAAAGCAGCAACTGCTGCATGAGCTGCAAATACATTTGGCTCTGCAACTTCGTCAGTATTGATTCCACGCCATACCTTGTGACGAAGAAATTTATTTGGAACAAAAATAGCTGCAGTCTGAATTCCTGGAATGCTGAAAGTCTTTGTAGGTGCGATGCAAGTGATGCTGATATCTTTGCATGTTTCTGACACTGAAGCAAATGGTACATACTCCTTACCTGGAGCAACCAAATCACAGTGAATCTCATCTGAGACTACAATTACACCATGTTTCTTTGCAAGCTCGCCAACCTTGGCCAAATCTTCCTTTGACCAAATCTTACTAACTGGGTTGTGTGGGTTACAAAGTACCATAAGGCTAGCCTGTGGATCAGACATTTTCTCCTCAAGGTCTTCAAAATCCATTGAGTATACGCCGTTTTCATATTTCAAAGGATTCTCTAATACTCTGCATCCGTTATTTACAATACTGTTGAAAAAGATATTGTAAACAGGAGTCTGGATAATAACCTTTTCATTTGGAGTAGTAAGCTTACGCACAATTGATGAAAGGGCTGGAATTACTCCAGTACAAAACATCAACCAGTCTTTTTCTATTTTAAGACCATGGCGACGGTCCCACCATGAAATGTAGGCCTGATACCAGTCATCGTCCACATCAGTGTATCCAAACACACCGTGAGCAACGCGCTGCTCAAGTGCTTCGATTATTTCTGGGGCTGTCTGAAAATCCATATCTGCTACCCACATAGGGAGCTCATTTTCAGCCACATCCCACTTCATAGAATCTGTGCCGCGTCTGTTTATTGCTCTGTCGAAGTTGTATTTCTCCATTCAACTATCTCCTCTTTCTTTCCAACCACCTGGCATTTGATAATAGTCTTTTCAGGATCAACGAAATCCTTTTCTACAATCAAAGTCTCAATTTCAGGTGCTGAAATAGTACCGCTGATTGGGTTAAATACGCTGTCAATCTTGTTTGTAATCTCTGCATCGATATTCTTAGCAAACTCAAATGAAAGAGTTGTATTGATAAGCTTACAGTTTTTCATTGTAAGATTGTCGATGTAGCAAAGTCCCTGGAGACTCTCGATAGTACAATTTACAAATGTAAGATTCTTAGCATTCCATCCAAGGTACTCACCGCAGATGTATGAATCATATACAGTAACATTCTCTGTATTCCAGAATGCATCCTTTGAAAGGATAACTGAATTTCTGATAGTGATGTTCTTACCACCATCAAATGAATAGTTGCCATCAAGTCTAAGATTATCTATTTCGATATTCTCAGAGTTCATAGCAAAGTAATGTCCCTTTGCTGTAACATCCTTAAGATTGATGTTCTTACACATCCAAAATGTTTCTTCTGCATTTGTAAGATCTACATTATCAAGTGTAACTCCATCACATCTTCTGAAATTCTTTGGAGCTGTGATAAGAGAATTCTTGATTTCGATATTGTTTGTGTACCATACACCAGAACGAGCCATCTCGAACCAGTTACAGTTTTCTATCTTTACATTATTTGAATACCAAATTGGGTACTTCCATTTAAACTGTGAGTGGTATACCTCTATATTCTTGCTCTCCTTTAATGGTGACTCACCTTCATCAAAGATAGAGTCATAAATCACAGCATCCTCTGCTGCATAGAGAGCTCTTTCACCTTTGAAAAATTCCTGTCTATATTCCTTCATATTGTTATAACCTCCAACATAATCCTATAATAATCCCTAAAGTTAACTTTAGGTCAAGGTATATTTTATTTTCCAGATACATTCTAACATCAAAATTTGATTTTGTAAAATTAAATAGCACGCTTTGATGTTAAAATTCTGTTAAATATCATTATAAGATTAATAATTCCATCTGTCAGAAGTACTCCACCTAGGAAAACCATATACCATCCCAATGTATCCTTTGGTGCTATCAGTATGAAGCCACCCAGAATTATAAGCACAGTTATTTCAGCTATAAGCTTTATCTTTTCACCACGTCTTTCCTTCTTTTCCGTTCTCTCACAGAGATTTCTGAAAGCAATGCCATTGCGGTAGGCCCATGCCAGGAAGGATACCCCGATTACAGCACTACCTATTAAGAAAATGGCATCCTCTTTCACAAGAAGCATGGCATATACACCAATCATCGCAAGGCATATGTACACCCTGGCTGATTCTTCCTGTAGGTTCCACTTTGCCTTGTATAAGTGCCGGATTGTGACACCCACTTCAAATACAATTACTGCAAACAGAGCCAAGCTAATGGCAGTCTGTAAAATGTATTCTGGAATAATAAACAAAACTACACTACACAGAATCATTCCTAGATAAGGAAGCCAATCCTTCTTTTTAATTTCTTCCTTAATCTTTTTGGCTTTCTTTTCATCTGGTGCTTTATCTAGCGCAGCTGTGATTGGCAGCTTCATAAAGGTCTTTACAGTCTGCTTATCAAGAGCCAATAACTCTATCATTATCTTTTCAATGGCAAAAGGCCCCTTTGCCACTACCTGACTGGTCGTTTTAATTCCAGCTTTATCAATTGCATTAAATAAGTCGTTAACAAAGCTTGTTCTCTTGGTGTTGTTAACGCTTTCAATCCACTGATTAAGAACCTGATTTATAAACACACAGCCTGGATCAAATCCATCACTAACAAAAGCGTTTCCATGATCTACTGCCCAAGATGTAGGGTCATGCTGCATGACGCCTTCATTTGTACTCTTTACAATTACCTGTGGAATATCATGCTCCTCAAACAGCTGTCCAAAGATGGAATACTCTGGAACATATCGAGTCGCTTTATCTTTTATTTTTGAAACACATGATTTATCGCATACTTCCGGGCAAAGTCCAGGACCGTCATCCAGATAAACATGCTGAACCCATTTTTGATATTCGTCTGAAATATGTGTTGAAGCATAAAGCGCAAGATTGGCACCTTTGCTGTGACCAGCCACAATTACCTGGTGCTTTTCATCAAAGGAATCCTCTAGATAAGCCAAGGCTTTCTTCTGTGCCTCGGTTTCAGTGAAGCTTATCATGAAATCTTCCTTCCAGCCCGCCATGGTATCATCAGTTCCCCGGTATGCTACGAATCTGACTTCGTCTGTCAAATCAAAGGTCATGGCTGAAAACTGGGCTGATATTGATTCATCCAATACGTCCTCATGCTTCACTAAAAGCATTTCTCCGTATCTTTTAGAATCAGCAGCAAGCGTAACGATTTCTTCTCTGCCATAGAATGTGCCCTGGATTCCAGTTCTTGCCATAACTTCATAGACAACATCCCTGAATGCCCTAGGCTTATCCAGCTTTACATCCTCAAGTATCAGATATGCAAGCTTACACAGAATAAAGTTGTCCACTTCTGTAAGTGGCTTTTCCTGGAAAGAATAATCCTTGTACCATTTTATATAATCAATTACGTTATCCATATTATGCTCCACAGATTATAAGAAAGAGTTTTGCTTTGCAAAACTCCAGCAGTGCGAGCCGGCAATTGCTTTAAGCAATTATCTTCCTATGCCGGCGAGACACATCATACAAGCGTAGCTTGTTTTTTACTTTATAGGAATTACAAAGTAATTTCCTATAAAGTAAAAAAATAATAGTCACTATAAAAATAGTAACTATTACTTTTCCCAAATACAATAAAGCAAATATTAAATTTTTGAAAACTTTTTGTTACTGAAGTTTTTCATCATAATCCATATAAATTTCCTTATTCACTGGTGTGTAGACCATGTATGTTTCTTTACCATAGATAAGTGATGCTGGCACCTCCCATGGCTTGCCATAGTAATAACAGTCAGCCACCAACTTTCCATCTGCAATAATCTGTGCCACATCGAATTCTAGATTAATAGAAACAAGTCCATCTGGACTATCTACAGCCAGCTTTTTGCATAGTAGCTCTTTTCCATCACATACTGAAAACTCTTCTGGATAATCCAGCTCAGGTGTATAAACACTGTCCTCAATTATAAGATTTGTGTGGCATATTTCCTTGTTGATATTTCGTTCAACAAAGACTTTTCCATCCACTTTTCGCAAATATAAGGCAACCTCCCATGGAATAGTGACTATAGTTAAATCTCCTACCTGGTTATGGCTTACATGGGTAGAATCATCCACCGCAATCACCTTTCCATCCACAGAATACTCAGGCTTTACCCCAGGCACTGCTGCAAAGAACAATGTATTATCATACTTGCACAATAATTGAGCAGTAGCATATTCAATGTTGTGTTTTGCAAATGATAAATTAAATGGCAGAATAAATGCCACATCCCACTTAACATCAAACTGTGGGAACTTTACACTTCCTGTGTCTATCACCACATCCTTAACATCATTTAGCTTCAAACTTCTCTGATGATGATTAATAAATACGAAACCACTGTGCCCATCAGTACGCATTGCATATCTAAGGCTATCTGCATCATCGGCTTCCACAAAAGTCTGACTTCCTACATGCTCCATTGGTGCCAAAATGTCACCGAAGTCATTTATAAACATGTGAAGCAGATTGCATAGTCTGTATTGATCCCTGACCTGGCCATACTGACCAATGCAAGTCATGAAATCGTAATTCAAGATTGCATAATCATTAGGATATCCAGTAGCCTTGCTTTCATGCAATGTGGAAAGCGCACCAAGCTTGTTAGTGCCACCATGATACATGTAGTAGCCTACCAGATTATTTCCGCATCCTAGTTTTACCAGGCTAAGTGCATAGGCATCCATTGGAGCCACATATGGCCTACGTATATACGAAGTAGGAAGTCCACTACCCAGCTCACATGTAGCAAATGGATAGTCCTCGTAAGGAAGTCTCCAGCCCTCGTCATCTGTTTCATTAATCAAATCTACACCTATGGCAGCATCATTTCTGATGGTATTAAATGTGAAATGATGTGATGGAGGAAGCGGCTTTGTATGATCTAGCCATGGAGCATCCACATATGCGCCAAACACTGGCAGAAATTCCTTTACTGGAAACTTTGCTCCGTACAATCTATCCCATCCTGTCACAGTCCAAATAGGCACATCAAAACCAATTGAAACAGCTATTTCCTTGAGCTTTCCTAAGTGTTCGCACTGATCTACAAGTTCATTTTCAATCTGAATACCTATAATAGGACCCCCATCTTTAAAGAAAAGCCCCTGCACCTGCTCATAAATCTTTGAATACCAAACTCTAACACATTCCAAATATCCAGCGTCATTTGTTCTCAGCTTGTAGCCCTTTTTCAAAAGCCAATCAGGAAAACCACCATTTCTAACCTCTCCATGGGCCCATGGTCCAATCCTTAGCATCACAGTAAGACCTAGTTTTTGGCACAGCTCTACAAAATATCGTAAGTCTCGGTCTCCAGTAAAATCATACTGTCCTTCTATCTCCTCGTGATAAATCCAAAACACGTAAAAAGCCACAGTTGTGATTCCACCAGCCTTCATCTTAGCCAGCTCCATCTCCCAGTCACTACGAGGATATCGCACAAAGTGAAACTCCCCCATTATTCCAATCCAAGGCTTACCATCCTTCTCAAGGTACAAGCTATTTACCTGATAGCTACTTCCATCTGCTCTAACCTGCCCCAAATTGAGATGATTACGTTTTATCTCAGCCTTCTTGTACTCTTTAAACCCGTATTCCATTTTCCTTCTCCCTATTTTTAAACTAAACCTATAATAACAAAAAAATACTCTTATGGCTTTCCATAAGAGTATTTTCCATTTTAAAATCATTGTTTAGTTTTCATCAACGTACTTCTGGATGTTGCTTGCGTTAGCATAACGCTTAACATCATCGCCGTTAACTACTACAAGAGTAGGTGCCTGCATAACACCATATTTCTTTGTCATATCTACCTGTTCTTCTGCATCAACAAGGATATAATCCTCATCCTCAAGGATTTCCTTTGCTCTTGCACAGTTTGGACATGTCTTTGTAGTGAAGAGGTATTTAACACCTGTTGTAGGCTCCTCTGAAACTACCTCAAGGTTGATTTCAGGCTGTTTAGCCCTTGCTGCTGCCTGCTTTTCTCCGGCACGGCGGCATATAGAACCTGCAATATCGTAAAGCTTACGGTTCTTGTACTCCTGAGTCTTTCCTTCGTTCCAGTTCTGTACTGGACGATAGTAACCAGTGATACGGCTGTAAACCTCTGCTGTCTTTCCGCAGTGTGGGCATGTGTAGTGCTCGCCAGCGATATATCCATGATCCTTACATACTGAGTATGTAGGAGACAATGTATAGTATGGAAGCTTGTAGTTTTCAGCAATCTTACGTACAAGATTTGCTGCTGATTCCCATGTAGGAAGCTTCTCACCGATAAATGCATGGAATACTGTTCCAGATGTGTAAAGTGTCTGGAGCTCATCCTGAACATCAAGAGCATCAAAGATGTCTGATGTGTACTCTACTGGCATGTGTGAGCTGTTTGTATAGAATGGTGTATCGCCTTCTTTACCAGCAGTGATGATATCTGGGAACTGCTCTCTATCATGCTTTGCAAAGCGGTATGTGGTTGACTCAGCTGGTGTAGCCTCAAGGTTGTAAAGGTCTCCGTACATCTCCTGATAATCAGAGAGACGCTCACGCATGTGATTAAGGACATCCTTTGCAAACTCCTGTGTCTTCTTGCTTGTCATGTCTGCACGAAGCCAGTTTGCATTGAGACCTACTTCGTTCATACCGATAAGACCGATTGTAGAGAAGTGGTTGTTGAATGTTCCAAGGTATCTCTTTGTGTATGGGTATAATCCCTCATCAAGAAGCTTTGTGATAACGCCACGCTTAATCTTAAGAGAACGTGCACTGATATCCATAAGCTTGTCTAATCTTGCATAGAAATCTGCCTCATCCTTTGCCTGGTATGCAATACGAGGAAGATTGATAGTAACAACACCAACTGAACCTGTGCTCTCGCCTGAACCAAAGAATCCACCTGACTTCTTGCGAAGCTCACGAAGATCGAGACGAAGACGGCAGCACATAGAACGAACATCGCTTGGCTCCATATCGGAGTTGATGTAGTTGCTGAAGTATGGAGTACCATACTTTGCTGTCATTTCAAATAATAGTCTGTTGTTTTCTGTGTCAGACCAATCAAAATCACTTGTGATAGAGTATGTAGGAATTGGATACTGGAATCCACGACCATTAGCATCGCCCTCAATCATGATTTCAAGGAATGCCTTGTTAACCATGTCCATTTCCTTCTTGCAGTCCTTGTACTTGAAATCCTGCTCCTTGCCACCGACGATAGCTGGAAGCTCTGCCAAGTCGTTTGGTACTGTCCAATCAAGAGTGATATTTGAGAATGGTGCCTGTGTACCCCAACGTGATGGAGTGTTTACACCGTATATAAATGCCTCAAGGCACTTTTTAACTTCCTGATATGAAAGGTTGTCTGTCTTAACAAATGGTGCAAGATATGTATCAAATGAAGAGAATGCCTGAGCACCAGCCCACTCATTCTGCATGATACCAAGGAAGTTTACCATCTGATTGCAAAGTACTGAAAGGTGCTTTGCTGGAGCAGATGTAATCTTTCCTGTGATTCCACCTAAGCCCTCCTGAATAAGCTGCTTAAGTGACCAACCTGCACAATAACCTGTAAGCATAGAAAGATCATGAATGTGGATATCTGCATTGCGGTGTGCCTGTGCAATTTCCTCATCATAAATCTCTGAAAGCCAGTAATTAGCAGTGATTGCACCAGAGTTTGAAAGGATAAGACCACCTACAGAATATGTAACTGTAGAGTTCTCCTTTACTCTCCAATCTTCTACCTTAACATAGCTATCTACAACGTTCTTGTAATCGAGAACTGTAGACTTCATGTTACGCATCTTTTCGCGCTGTTTTCTGTAAAGAATATATGCCTTAGCAACATCTGTATATCCAGTCTGCTCAAGTACGTTTTCTACTGAGTCCTGAATATCCTCCACTGAGATCTTGCTTTCTTTAATTTTGTTCTGGAAATCAGCCGATACTCTAAGCGACAATAATCCGATAATATCGTCGTTGTATTCCTTTCCAGTAGCTTCAAAAGCCTTTGCTATCGCATCGTTAATTTTGCCTAAATTGAATTCTGCGACTTGACCATCTCTTTTTACAACATCAAACAATTCTACTCACCAAATATTCCTTTCTCTAGTATCCTTATAATGTCAAAAAAAGGACTCCCCCTTCACCTTCTTTCAAGGCACTTTCGACTTGTTTATATGTTATCAAAATATAGGGTGATATTCAATTTAAAAAGACTAGATATTGTGCTTTTCGTCATAATTACCTAAATTGCTTCCAAGAATTTGATTATTTTCTAAGTAGAATCACGTTTCAACACACACAATATTTGGTATTTTAACACAAAAAGGACACACCATATATAGTGTGTCCTTTTTACCTATTTTATCTTGTCTCCAAGAATATTAACTCTTTTGATGCCGCTTCATCATTTGGATAGCTCTCAAGATATTGTGTCAACACATCCTTAGCTTCTGAGTATCTTTCCAGCTTTTCAAGTGCTGCAACCTGTCCCTTCATAAGTTCAGACATATTGTCTATTGAATCTAGACTCAACCCTGCCTGATAGTATCCTAAAGCATTTTCATAATTGCCATTTGTCATCTCAATATCGCCCAGAGCAGCAAGTGCGCTGCTGGTAACTTCATCAGATGCAGCGTACTCTTCCAAGAGAGTCTGTGCTGAATCATAATCACCTGCGTCTTGATATAGCTTTGCTAGATAAAGCTTAGCTTCTGTAATGTCTTTATCCACCGCTGCCTGCAGGTATTCCTGAGCCTCTGAGGTTTGGCCGAGCATGTAATAAATTCTGCCCTTGTAGTATTTGCCGTTGGCAGATTTATCAGATACATCCAAAGCATTGTTTAAATAAACCAATCCCTGGTCTGTGTACCCAAGTGCATTTAGATTTTCATAAATCTGTATATATAATAGGTAGTTCTTTTCATCGATTGCTACGGCAGCATCATAATCTGTGATGGCTTCTCCGATTTCACCCTCTGTTGCATAAATGCTTCCTCTAAGGAAATATGCTTCGTAATTATCTCCATCGTATTTGATAAGGTAGGTGTACGTCTTTACCGCATCATCAAATGAACCTGCTGAAAACTGGGCTGCTGCTTTGTAATAGTTAATGTCTATCTCTAAATCAGTAACCTTGCCAATGGATTTTGCAAGTGCCTGGTCAAAAAGTGTGATTGCGTCTTCGTAGTTGCCTGCATCCATCTGCTCAATTCCCTGATCTCTAAGGTCGATTTCAGACTGACTATATTTACCACATCCTCCAAAGGATGCTGTCATTATTAAAGTTAGTAATACACATAGAATTCTTTTTCTCATAGCATTCATTTTAGCAAAGATGAAGTCCTTTGGGTAGGTTATCCTTGCAACAACTTTTTACCAAATGTATAATTCTAGTTATTAACTGACGAAATAATATTTTTGGTAAAAGGAGCATATATTATTGGATACACACCTGTTAATTAGACTGATAATTCTTATATTACTGTTAGTCCTGTCCGCGTTCTTTTCATCAGCAGAAACGGCACTGACAACAGTAAATAAAATCAAACTGAAAACCATGGCAGACGATGGCAATAAAAAGGCGGCCAGAGTTTTAAATGTTGTCACCCGTCCTAAAAAAATGTTATCTGCCATACTAATAGGAAATAACATTGTTAACCTGTCAGCCTCATCACTTGCCACAACCCTTGCAATAGACATATTTGGAAGCGTTGGAGCAGGAATTGCAACAGGTATTCTTACATTATTAATATTGATATTTGGAGAAATCACTCCAAAGTCTATAGCAACCATTAATTCCACATCCCTCAGTCTTCTATTTGCACCTGTAATAAGCGGACTGATGTGGCTACTTACTCCAGTCATTATAATTATTAATTTCCTGGCTGGTCTTTGTATCAGGCTTTTCGGAATCGACCCCGATTTCAAAGATGACACCATCACTGAGGATGAGCTTAGAATCATGGTAGATGCCAGCCATCAAAGTGGCGAAATCGAAGGTGACGAACGCACCATGATTCATAAGGTGTTCGACTTCTCTGATGCTTGTGCAAAGGAGGTTATGATTCCACGTATCGATATGACCATGGTTGACGCTGATATTTCTTATGAAGATTTAATATCAGTATTTAAGGAAGACATGTTTACACGACTTCCTGTTTGCGAGCCAGACAGTGAAAAGATTATAGGCATGGTAAATATGAAGGATTTCCTTGGACTTGTGCCAGGTGATGACTTCTCTGTTAGAAACTACCTTCGCGATGTTTACTTTACTTATGAAATGAAAAACGTATCTGATCTTTTTGATGAGATGCGCGAAGAATCTACAACAGTCTCCATTGTTTTGGATGAATATGGTGATTTATCCGGAATGATAACCATGGAAGACTTGTTGGAAGAAATTGTTGGCGAGATTCGTGATGAGTATGATGAGGACGAGGAAGACCCTATCGTACGTCTGAACGATAGAGAATACCAGGTTCTCGGTTCAATGAATCTGGAAGATTTATGCAATATAATTCCGCTTGGCTTTACAAGCGAGGACTATGATACCATCGGTGGATACATAGTTGGAGCCTTCGATCATTTTCCAAATGCCGGCGAAACCTACGTATCGGAAAATGGCACCATAGTACGTGTACTTGCAGTTGATAAGAAGCGTATCACAAAGCTTAGAATCAAATTACCTTATCAAGATACTGCTCCACAAGCATAGTTACATTGATTATTAGACCCAGGCTAGCTACAGTTTGAAAGATTTCTTTCATTTTACGTGCTGGTTTTAGGGTCTTTTTTTCTATCGAATTATTTCTTGCAAGTTTTCTGTCACGGAATTCCTCATCTACATCAACACATTCATAATCCAGAACAATGAATAAAACTACGCCAATTGTATTAACAACAATAAATATAAACAGGGTAATATTTAGTCTACTTCTGAAATATAACGCCAAATTTGCAATCATAAAAATTGTCTTTTCAATTATGTAGATAAGCCTGTTAGTATTTAAATGTTCTTGCAGTTTTTTTCTAGAAGTTATCCACAATTCCATTTGATTTTGAAAATACTCAATGGTATCCTTGGTGACTTTTCTATCCTTGCTATGCACCAAATATCCATTTAGACGTCTGATAGGTTCGCAATACAAAGCTTTAGTCAAAAATCTGAATCCGCTGTTAGGATTCTGAAGGCTCATAGCCTTAAATAATAGCCTTTGCAATGGTTTACAGGACGTTGTATTCAAGTAGCATTCCTGAATCAATCTATCCTGTGGCACCTTTCTTTCCAGTAAATACAGCATTCTATTGAAATACAGCTGTTTCATGTGAAAAGCCTTGTTACTTCTATGTTTATGGCAAATGGCCGCAAGTATAGAAATAGCCTCTACACCTATCCATAAAGCAAAACAAAGCCTTAAATTATTAAGTTCCATAATATTATTGGGATATGAATGAAATAAATGAAAAAGCGACACGCAAAACGCGTGCCGCTATAATATCACGATTCTTTGAACAAATCAAGATTAATGTGTCTGAGGTTCTGGATACTCAACTCCGAAAGTCTCTACTGTAACCTTCTTCATCTTCTGCTCATTAACAGGTCTGTCTGACCAATCTGTCTCTGTCTCTGCGATTTTGTTAACAACATCCATACCCTCGATAACCTTACCAAATGCAGCATAGTCGCCATCAAGATGTGGACTATTCTTGTGCATAATAAAGAACTGGCTACCTGCTGAGTTTGGCATCATTGTACGAGCCATTGAAAGTACACCTGGCTCATGCTTTAAATCATTCTTAAAGCCATTGCTTGTGAACTCGCCATCGATAGAGTATCCTGGGCCACCCATACCTGTTCCGTCTGGATCTCCACCCTGAAGCATAAAGCCCTTGATAACTCTGTGGAAGATAACTCCATCGTAGAAGTTGTGGTTAATCAAACTAATAAAGTTATTAACTGTGTTTGGCGCAATCTCAGGATAAAGCTCAGCCTTCATGATATCGCCATTTTCCATCTCAATAGTAACTACTGGATTCTGTGCCATAATTAATTCTCCTTTTAATAATATACTCACTAGCTCATCTAAATTTAGAGCTTCTCTAATACCTCTTGTGCCTTAACAAGGTAGTTATTTGGCATATCGAAGATGCGTCCTGCATCTGCAGCTGTTGCGAAGGCTCTATCCATTGGCATCTTGCCAAGTACTGGAATATTAAGGCTTGCTGCAACCTCATCAATGTGGCTTTCACCAAAGATTTCGATCTTCTTTCCACAATCTGGGCATGCAATATATGAATAGTTTTCAACAAGACCAAGCACTGGGATGTGCATCATATCCGCCATGTTGTATGCCTTCTTAACAATCATCTGTACTAATTCCTGTGGGCTTGTTACGATAACAATTCCATCTACAGGAAGTGACTGGAAGCATGTAAGTGGAACATCACCTGTTCCAGGTGGCATATCTACGAATAAATAGTCGATATCGCCCCACTGTGTGTCTGTCCAGAACTGCTTAACAACGCCTGCGATAACTGGGCCTCTCCAGATAACTGGAGCTTCCTCATCCTCAAGCATAAGGTTGATTGACATGATTTTTGTACCATCCTCAGCAACCTCTGGGAATGTACCGTCATCATTGGCCATTGCTGGTCCGTGTACACCGAACATCTTTGGAATAGATGGACCTGTGATATCTGCATCAAGAATACCAACACTATAACCTGCTCTAGCCATAACACCTGCAAGTGAAGATGTAACTAATGACTTACCAACTCCACCTTTACCAGATACTACTCCGATAACATGTTTTATATTAGAATTCTTATTCTGTTCTTCTAAAAATGCTGTATTTCTAACACCTTTTTTTGCTGCCTCTGCAGATGGACAGCCTTCACAAGAGCCTCTGCTACAAGAACTAGCTGAAGCACATGTTTCTTTCTCTGCCATTATTAGACCTCCTAATTTCTGTAATCCGTCAAACATTATATCATAAATACCTTAAATGCCCTACAATTCATAGGTTTATTTAAGAAAACATTAATAAAAAATTGCTTGTTGATTTTTGTATCAACCTGCAACTCGACTTATCCACAATTTCCACAATGGATTTTTTTCAGTTGAGGATAACTTCTATTTTCCATGTTATTAACATATTTATCCACAAATTGCACTCAATCAAAATACCGACAAACATTGATTTTATCAGCGATAACGTTTTAGTGATACACATTTCAACGAACAAAGTTTTCCCCAAAAGTTATCCACAATTGTAAATAACTACACATTTGGTTGAAAAACTTCTGTTAATAATAGATAATCATTGTAGAATTTTTATTTTAGGGAGCAACAATGTCAGATACAAAAAAAGTATTGTCCTTTGCCGTCGAATTAGGTGACATTCTTCTTCGAAATGGAGCAGAGGTCTATAGGGTCGAGGACAGTGTCCTCGCCATTTTAAATTCATATGATATTACAGACTGCGATGTGTACGTATTGAGCAACGGAATATTTGCCAGTGCAGATGAGGTTACAGAACACGCCAGCTCAATGATCAGACACGTGCCTATGTATCCAACACACTTAGCTCGTATCGCTGGGTTAAATGCACTATGCCGTGAAGTCTGTTCAAAAGAGATTACACTTGATGAAGCTTGGGTAAAGCTGGAAGAATGCAAAAAGCTTCCATCCTACAATTTCCCAATGTTGATAATTGCTACCGCCATTGGATGTGGTGGATTTTCTTATCTATATGGAGGAACAGTTTTAGATGCTTTAATCGCCTGTGTAGTTGGTGCAGTCCTTAGATTATTCCTTCATTTTGAAGCACGCATGGGTAATTCCAAAACAATTACTAACGTTCTAGCCAGCATGGTTATATCCCTCACAGCTATTCTCTTTTATGCAGTAGGGCTTCCTGTTCACTACGACAAAATAATCATCGGTGCGATTATGCCATTAGTACCAGGTATCCCTCTTACTAACAGCATTCGTGATTTTATCAACAGTGACTATTTGTCTGGTTCTATTCGACTTATAGACGCCCTTCTTACAGCCTTCTGTATCGCTGTAGGAGTTGGTGTTGTAATCACCTTTGCTCATTTCATAGGAGGAGGTGCTTACATCTAATGATAGCTGATTACATTATTCAATTTATAGTAGCTATGGTAGCCACCTTAGCATTTGCAATGATTTTTTCCGCACCAAAGTCAGAGCTTCTATTTTGTGGACTCTCCGGAGCGATTGGCTGGATATCCTACTCTATAATATCCACCGTCCTTGGTGCACCAACACTTGGAAACATGATAGGTTCATTGTTCCTTACCCTGTTTTCACGTTCCCTTGCTGTAAAAAGAAAAAATCCCGCCACCGTGTACCTTATAGCGGGAATATTCCCAATGGTACCTGGTGCCGGAATTTACTATACTTCTTACTATTTAATTATGAACAACATGGAAACCTTCGGTTCTTACGGGTTATCCACCATCAAAACAGCAGGTGCAATCGTAATGGGAATCATCTTTGGTATGGCGTTCCCTCAAAGCTGGTTTAATACAGTTTTTGCACCTTCCTGTCATAAGTCATCAAGCCATTAACCTCATCTTCGATGTCAGTAGCTTGAGTAAATACAGCAGCACTTAGTCCCTCTTCCTGGAGGGACTTTATTTTTGCCATAAGTTCATCGTAAGCATTCTGCAACTCATGTTGCTGTTGATATTTTTTATATCCATAAACAGCGTCTCTCTTCACGTGAGTCCCCACTTTAAGTGAATATCCGCCATATTCAGAGATAACATAAGGTCTTCTATTTCGTTTAACCTTCAACTCTTCAAAATAAACATGCTCAGAGAACACATCTCCACAACCTTCATGGAACCAGCCGGAAGCTGCATCAATTGGCCTTGTATCGTCGATTTCCTTGGCATAATCAAGGCAACCTGCAGCATCAAACTGTCCCCAGCCCTCATTAAACAGGCACCACTGACCGAGGGATGGCACATTATAAAGCTGATGCATCATTTCCTTGCATTCCTTAAACCATACTTCCTTGGATTTTTCAGTGTTTCTACCAGTAAATCTAAGGAATAGTCTGTTTTTATCTTTAGCATTGCCAAATGGACGAACCACAGTAGGAATGTTGCAAATCATGTTCATATCGTATTTTGTTCCACCATTTACGATATCCTGCCATACTATCATTCCGATTCTGTCACAGTGGAAATACCAGCGCATTGGCTCTATTTTGCAGTGCTTGCGGATCATATTGAAGCCCAATGATTTGATTGTTTCAATATCGTTTATCATAGCTGCATCAGAAGGAGGTGTCATGAGACTCTCAGGATAATACCCCTGATCTAATACTCCATTCATAAAATAAGGCTTGTGATTCAAAGTAAGACGAGGAATCCCCTTCTCGTCTCTATCCACACCAAAATGCCTCATGGCAAAATATGTGGAAAAACTATCCTTACCATAATTTACATTAAGAAAATATAGTACAGGATTTTCTGGTGACCACAGCTGATAATTATTAAGGTCTACAGTGACGTAAAGCTTATCGTCCTTGATTTTATCAACCTTATATTCTTTTATTAAATCCTGATTTGATGATGTGATATCCAGATGTCCCTTCATTTCAGACACCTTTATTATCATATTAAGCTTGTTTCCATCAATATCAGGAGTAATCTTTAAATCCGTTACAAATGCATCTGGAACCCATTCCATCCATACTGTCTGCCAGATTCCACTTTGAGCTGTATACCACATGCCTGATGGTTCGATACACTGTTTTCCTCTAGCGTATCCTATTCTGTCTGTGTAGTCTCTTACCTTTACTTTAAGCTCGTTATTTCCCTCTACAACAAAGTCTGTTATATCAAATGTAAAAGAAGTAAAGCCACCATCATGTGAGCCTAAATTGATACCATTTAACGACACATGAGCCACCTGATCAACTGCTCCAAAGTGAAGTAACAAATGCTTTGACCTTTTTACCTTGTCTATCTCAAATACCTTTGTATATTCTAGAGTTTCTTCAGGCAGAAGCATATGCATATCTGTACCTGAAAGCTTAGTCTCCGGTGAAAAAGGGACAAGTATACTGCCTGAACTGCATACTTGTCCCTTTCCATTTATTATTCGATAGTCCCACTGACCATTTAAGTTAATATAAGATTTGCGCTGAAGCTGAGGACGAGGATACTCCAACAAGCCCTCAAACTTGTAATCCGTGCTCAACTCATATGTCTTTGAATCTTTACTAGGCTTAGCAATAGCTCCAAGCATTTCTTTCCAATACATAACTAACCCCCTAGTCCGCCTGTCACGCTCACAAGCATGATAATTCTACGCTCGAGGATTTCTCGCTTTAGAATTATCATAGCTTGTTAGCTACAGGCTCATTTAGTTGTTATCTACCGCTGTTTAACGGTTATTAATTCTCGATTTAAATTCTCACCTCAGATGCTTTACGCTTTACCCAGGCGTGATATACCACTACGAGGCAGATGCTGTGGACGCTTAGAGTCAACAGCCAGCTTCCTGGGTAAGAGAAAAACAGAACTGATTGTGTATGATGAACATGGAAATATGTGGCAATCCAGATAAGTCTAGTTGCACATGCTCCCAACAATGACACTATCATAGGAACTGTTGAACGTCCCAATCCTCTCAGGCCACCAGTTAGTGTATCCATGACTCCACAAAGGAAATATGGACAGCAAACCCAGAAAAGACGCAGTGTTCCGGCCGCTATGGCATCCGCACTGTCTGTGTATATGCCAAGCAATGGAGTTGCAAAATGGTATGCTAAATTACCCATAGCAAGGCCAACCACAATTACTATACCAAGTGTCTCAAATATAACTTTCTTGACACGATGCTCATCTCCAGCTCCGTAGTTTTGACCAACGAATGTAACTGTCGTCTGTGAAACAGAGTTCATAGAAACATATACGAAGCCTTCGATGCTGGCAGCAGCTGATGAACCAGCTATTACTGCAGTACCAAATGAATTGATTGCTGACTGGATAACAACATTAGATAAAGAGAACACAGTTCCCTGAATTCCGGCAGGTAATCCAATTCTTATAATACGATTTAATATTCTTTTATCTATTCTAATCTTTGAAAACTCAAGTCTTAATGCATCATCTTGTTTCATAAAGAAACCAACTAACAAGAAACAAGAAATGTAACTAGAGGTAGCAGTGGCAATTGCAACTCCGGCAACCCCCATATTAAAACAAATAACCAAGATAAGGTTTAAAATGACATTTACAACGCCTGCAATAGTAAGGAACACAAGAGGATGAGTGGTATCTCCTGCCGCCCTAAGAATTGCTGCTAAAAAGTTGTACAGCATGATAGCTGGCATTGCAATGAAATATATACGAACATACAAGGCCGCCAAACCAATAACGTCCTCTGGTGAGCCCATAATCTCAAGTATTGGTCTTGCCAAAAACAGGCCAACAAATACAAGAAACACGCCACATATCAATGAAAATGCAGTGCTTGTATGAACTGTCTTTTTTACATCATCATGCTGATTTGCACCATAAAACTGAGCTGCGCACACATTGGCACCTACAGACATACCAATAAATAAGTTTGTCATTAAATTAATAAGAGCACCTGTGGAACCTACAGCAGCAAGACTTGCTTCGCCGGCAAAACGACCCACAACTATTACATCAGCTGCATTAAAAAGAAGTTGCAAAACACCTGACAAAATAATAGGTATTGTAAAGATAATTAACTTGCCCAAGAGGGGGCCATGGATCATATCGATTTTTTTTGAATTATTCATAGGATGATTGTAGCACTTTACCGTATAAAATAAAAGCTTGAGGGCAAGTCCATCTGGACTTGCCCTCATAAAATTAAAGAAAGAAATTATAGGAAAAATCTATACTTCTAAAAGAATAGATATTGCCCTTAAAGGAATTATTTTGAAGCGATCTCAGCCTTGAGTGCTTCTGTAAGAGCTGGAACAATCTTGTTAAGATCTCCAACGATACCGTAATCAGCTACGTCAAAGATAGGAGCTGTCTCATCTTTGTTGATAGCGATGATGATATCTGACTCTTCCATACCTGCTGTATGCTGAATAGCACCAGAGATACCGATTGCAAAGTAAACGTTAGGACGAACTGTCTTACCTGTCTGACCTACCTGAAGATCCTTTGGCTTCCATCCAGCATCTACTACTGCACGTGAGCAAGATACTGTACCACCAAGAACCTCTGCAAGATCATCAAGAAGCTTGAAGTTCTCTGGAGAACCAACTCCACGACCACCAGATACAAGGATCTTTGCATCCATGATATCTACAGTTGTTGCAACGTTCTTTACTACGTTAAGAATCTCAACGAATCTATTGTTTTCCTTAAGCTCTGGCTTGAAGTTGATAACTTCAGCCTTGCGACCAGCCTGCTTCTCAAGCTTCTGCATAACACCTGGACGAACTGTAGCCATCTGTGGACGGTTGTCTGGGCATGCGATTGTAGCGATTGTGTTTCCACCGAATGCTGGACGAGTCATAAGAAGCTGATTGTGCTTCTGCTCCTGACCTTCTCTAGCCTGAAGTGGGAAATCACCAATCTCAAGTGATGTACAGTCAGCTGTAAGACCTGTCTTAACTCTAGCTGAAACTGTAGGACCAAGATCACGACCGATAGCTGTTGCACCAACGAGCATGATTTCTGGCTTGTACTCATTAATATAAGCTGTAAGAGCCTGTGCATATGGCTCTGTACGATATGTTTCAAGTGCTGGATCATCAATAACAACAACCTTGTCTGCACCGTACTCACCAAGCTCATCTGCAAGGTTAGCGATACCTGAACCAAGTACTACTGCTGTTACATCTGTTCCTAAATCTGCTGCAAGCTCATGTGCCTTGCCGATAAGTTCGAAGGCAATTGAGCTAAGTTTATTATCAACCTGCTGAGCGAATATAGCTACGCCCTTGTATTCTTCTAATGACATTATATTTGCCTCCTCTTATTAAATTACATGCTTTTCTTTAAGCTTGCCAACGATATATTCTACTGACTCCTTAGGATCAAGTGCAACCTTCTCGCCTGCACCCTTACGAACCTTATCAGAAGCCTTTGCAATCTTTGTTGGAGAACCAGCAAGACCGATGTTTGCATCATCAAGATCTGTAAGATCATCACGGCCCCATACTGTTACTTCCTTATCGAAAGCATCGAAGATTCCGCCTGGAGTCATATAACGTGGCTCGTTAAGCTCTGAAAGAGCTGTGATAAGACATGGCATCTGAGCCTTAATCTCATGATATCTGTCTTCATACTGACGCTTAACGATTACGCTGTTTCCTTCAACCTTAATGTCCTCAGCATATGAGATAACTGGAAGACCAAGGTGCTCAGCAATCTGTGGACCAACCTGAGCTGTATCACCATCGATAGCCTGACGACCTGTGATGATAAGATCATAATCAAGTTTCTTTACTGCAGCTGCAACTGTTGAAGATGTAGCCCATGTATCTGCGCCACCGAGGCGTCTATCTGTAACAAGTACTGCTTCATCAGCGCCCATAGCAAGAGCTTCACGAAGCATATCATCTGCCTTAGGAAGTCCCATTGTAAGAACTGTAACCTTTGCACCTGTCTCATCCTTGATACGAAGAGCAGCCTCAAGGCCTGCCTTGTCATCAGGATTCATAATTGCGAGCATAGCTGCTCTATCAAGAGTTCCATCTGGGTTAAACTTAACGCCGCCCTTTGTATCAGGAACCTGTTTAATACATACTACGATATTCATGTATTTAATCTCCTTTAACTTAAATGCTACTAATCAAAATTATTTGAGCATTGAGCCAGAGATAACCATTCTCTGAACCTCAGATGTTCCCTCATAAATTTCTGTAATCTTTGCATCACGCATCATGCGCTCAACATCGTACTCTCTTGTATAACCGTAACCACCGTGGAGCTGAACAGCCTTTGTAGTAACAGCCATAGCAGCCTCAGCAGCGAAAAGCTTAGCCTCAGCAGCTTCTACAGAGTAGCTTGTCTTGTGATCAACAAAATACTGATCCTTTGTGCAAGCAGCCTTGTAAACAAGATACTTAGCAGCATCCATACGAGCCTTCATATCAGCAAGCTGGAATGATGTATTCTGGAATGCAGCGATTGGACGACCAAACTGCTTTCTCTCCTTTACGAAATCAATTGTCGCGTCGATTGAGCCTTCACCAATACCAAGTGCCTGAGCAGCGATACCAATACGTCCACCATCAAGTGTGTGCATAGCGATACCAAATCCCTTACCTCTCTGTCCAAGGAGGTTCTCCTTTGGAATACGGCAATCCTGGAAAATAAGCTCGTATGTAGAAGAAGCACGGATACCCATCTTCTTCTCCTTTGTACCGAATGTAAATCCTGGTGTGTCCTTCTCTACGATGAATGCAGAGAACTTCTTAGACTTACGTCCCTTAGCATCTTCAACGATATCTGTAACAGCGATAACGATGTAGATGTCAGCTTCCTTACCGTTTGTGATGAAGCACTTAGAACCGTTAAGTACCCAAGAATCTCCATCTTCAACAGCCTTTGTCTGAGCACCCTGAGCATCTGTACCAGCACCTGGCTCTGTAAGTGCGAATGCACCAAGCTTCTTACCACTTGCAAGTGGAACTAAGTACTTCTGCTTCTGCTCTTCTGTACCATATGTAAGAATAGGATCGCAGCAAAGTGATGTGTGTGCTGAAACGATAACACCTGTTGTACCGCAAACCTTTGAAAGCTCCTCTACGCACATGATGTATGTAAGAACATCACATCCCTGTCCGCCGTACTCCTTTGGTACTGGAATACCCATGAAGCCATACTTCATCATCTTCTCAACGTTCTCACGTGGGAAGCACTCTGTCTCATCAATTTCCTGAGCAACTGGCTTTACTTCATTCTGAGCGAAATCTCTGAATAACTGTCTAGCCATCTCATGCTTTTTATCTAATGTAAAATCCATGATCTGAATCTCCTTTTATTTTTATTACTGAGCATCTACTGCTGTCTTAGTACGGTCTGCGTTGTATACGTAGAATCCCTTACCAGACTTAACACCAAGGTTACCACCACGAACCATCTTACGAAGGAGTGGGCAAGCACGATACTTGCTGTCACCTGTCTCGTTGTAAAGAACGTCCATGATTGCAAGGCAAATATCAAGACCGATGAAATCGCCGAGCTCAAGTGGTCCCATTGGGTGGTTAGCACCAAGCTTCATAGCTGCATCGATACCAGCGATATCAGAAACACCTTCCATCTTGATGAAAGCAGCTTCGTTGATCATTGGGATAAGGATACGGTTTACTACGAAACCAGCAGCCTCGTTAACCTGTACAGGAGTCTTTCCGATTTCCTCAGAAATCTTCTTGATTGTCTCTACTGTCTCAGCAGGTGTGTTAACACCAGCGATAACTTCTACAAGCTTCATTCTATCTGCAGGATTGAAGAAGTGCATACCGATCATTGGACGGTTAAGACCATTTCCGATTTCTGTGATAGAAAGTGATGATGTGTTAGAAGCGAAGATGCACTCAGGCTTAGCAATTTCGTCAAGCTCCTTGAATGTTGTCTTCTTAACTTCCATATTCTCGAAAGCAGCCTCTACGATGAGGTCGCAATCCTTGCAAAGGTCTTCCTTAAGACCTGGAGTAATCTTAGCTAAGATAGCATCTACAGCTGCCTGCTCCATTTTGCCTTTTTCAACAAGTCTTGCATAACCCTTAGCAATCTTGTCCTTTCCGCCTTCAGCCCATTCCTGCTTAATATCGCAAAGAGCTACTTCATAACCATCAACCATAGCAAATGCCTTAGCAATGCCCTGGCCCATTGTACCTGCGCCAATTACGCCTACCTTCATTTTTTTATTCCTCCTGAATAATTTAGCCCGTGACATCTATCAGTTGTTCTCTCGCCTGTTACAGCTACAAGCCTGATGATTTCTTCGCTCGACAACACGTCTCGCTTAAGAAATATCAGAGCTTGATGCTTACAGGCTATTTAAACTTACAGTATATGTCACTCACTTAATATTTATATTGTTTTGAATAATAGAATATTCAAACGTAGTCTTATTGTCTTAACGATTAACCTTCATATTTCTCTACGATAGTAGCGCAACCCATACCGCCACCGATGCAAAGAGTAGCAAGACCCTTCTTGTACTCTGGGTTGTGAATCATATCGTAAAGTAATGTTACAAGAATACGAGCACCTGAAGCTCCTACTGGATGACCAAGAGCGATAGCACCACCGTTTGGATTGAGCTTGTTAAGATCGAAGCCAAGCTCCTTACCAACTGCTACTGACTGAGCAGCGAATGCTTCGTTTGCTTCGTATACATCAAGATCATCAATTGTAAGACCTGCCTTAGCAAGAGCCTTCTTTGTTGCTGGAACTGGACCAACACCCATGATTTCTGGAGCGCATCCGCCAAGTGCACCAGCTACCCATGTAGCAAGTGGCTTAACGCCAAGTTCCTTAGCCTTCTCCTCAGACATAACTACGAGTGCAGCTGCACCATCGTTGATACCTGAAGCGTTACCAGCTGTAACAACACCGTTTGGATAAAGAGCCTTAAGCTTAGCAAGACCTTCCATTGTTGTGCCCGGTCTTGGGCCTTCATCTGTATCGAAAAGGATTGTCTCCTTCTTCTTCTTAATTTCTACAGGAACGATCTCATCCTTGAATGCACCAGATTCCTGAGCTGCAACTGCCTTGTTCTGAGAGTTTACAGCAAACTCATCAAGCTCTTCTCTTGTGAGCTTCCACTGCTCAGCTACGTTATCAGCTGTCTTAATCATGTGGTAATCATTGTATGCATCCCAAAGAGCATCCTTTACCATTGTATCTACTAAAGCACCCTGGCTGTTTGATGGCCATGTCATTCTGTAACCGAAACGACCATTTGGAAGTGCAAATGGAGCAAGTGACATGTTCTCCATACCACCAGCTACAACAACATCAGCGTCACCAGCGATGATCATCTGAGCTGCCTGGTTTACGCAGTTAAGACCTGAACCACAAACAACGTTTGTAGTAACAGCTGTTGTCTCGTTTGGAAGACCAGCCTTGATAGCTGCCTGACGAGCAACATTCTGTCCTAAACCTGCCTGGATAACGCATCCCATGTATACGTGCTCTACATCCTCTGGCTTGATTCCAGCTCTCTTAACTGCTTCCTTAATTACGATAGCACCTAAGTCTACTGCTGGAGTGTTGCTAAGTGATCCGCCCATTGTACCAATGGCTGTTCTACATGCGCTAGCAATAACTACTTTTTTTCCCATGTTTTCTTTCTCCTTTTTAAGAATACTTATTTTTTCCGGCTGATTAAGAACCATTATTTTTCTTCCAGAAGTTAATCCCTACACAGATTAGACACATTGCACAAATCGGTGCTTTCCAAACTGTTAATTTTTTAACGAACCCGGACAAAAAAAATAAACCTCAAACCGCCGCCGATGTGAAAATGGTAGCATATCTGAGGTTTAATTTCAATTAAAATTTTTGTCATTAAAACACATAATTATGAGATTTCTGAATATTCCTCATACAGTTGCGCAATTCTCAAACTCCGCTTGTTAAAAAATTATCAAGAAATCCACATTTTTCGTCCAAAAGGAAACTATGTGTATTTTTCTCAGTTTCCAAATTGTGTCTAATCCCGTGAAGATTATACTTAAATTCTTTATTTAAAAATTTAGATTTGGGGCTGAAAACAGCATCTATCTCCAGCCCTATTTCAATATTAACTTCAACTTATAACACTAGAAAGACTCTCTAGACTTCTTTATAAACATTACAACTAATGCAGCTATAGCAAGAAGAATCATCCAATACTGATTTCCAAACTCCCAGATAAGAGCTGCTGTTGTAAGGTAATGAATATTTTCTACAGTATCTTCGATTGAAATAACCTGCTGCTCTGCCACTACAGGAGTCTGATCAAACATAAGCGCATATGTTGAGAACTGTCCTGTTGCGATTGTGATTGTGTTAGGGTCATCATCAAGATCCTCAAGAAGTGTGCTAACACCTTCATGAGCTCTCATGATAAAGTATTTCTCTGCAAGGCCGCGGTATTCCTCTGGGATTTCAATAACGATTTCAAACTGCTCTGTTTCTGTAATCTGGTTCCAATCGCTGTCGTCTACACGCATGTACATGCTGATGTCGATGTAGTTGCCCATTGTAAGGTTAGGCATTTCCTCTACATACTGGCTTACGCCGTCATCGATAACCTGCTTGTCAAATGTAGAAACTGTAGTAGTCTCAAGAGGGATAGCCTCTACCTTGATTTCTACGATAGAGCCATTTGCTACAAGACCATACTGTTCCTCTGTAAGGATTGACTTTGCAACGCTCTTTGCATCTGCAAGACCTGCATTAGTCTTTACATTGTCAGAAAGCTCCATTGTAACGATGATAGCGCCTTCGCCCATTACAAGTGCTACAGGCACCTCCTTTACAGGGACCTTTTCTGCAGAAGCTTCTTCGCCAGCTGTTGCAGCATCTGTTGCAGTACCATTTGTGTCTAATACATTTGCATTAACAATATGACCACCCTTTTC
>JAEEGH010002000.1_pt1 | contig 56519 bp, 49 predicted proteins | sample 9134181 | NCBI WGS metagenome assembly JAEEGH01 (sample SAMN16246544, study PRJNA631951) | gut metagenome | biome: gut microbiome; feature: rumen; material: DP-attached | host: Bos | place: Iran: Karaj | collected 2018-10 | reverse complement strand
TGCTGATACTAACGCATCGGCAAGGCTAAAGGTCATAGACTCAGTGGAAATCAGTGTGCAAAGGGGCGCGCTGCAAAGATACAAAGAATTTTTGAGTCAGCAATGACGGACTTCACCGAACAGTTACGTAGGAAGATGTCTTTGGCTGTTGAGTATGCGGTTAATGAGGACATAAAGAATCTCTATCAAGAACTAAATAGAACAAATGATAGCGGTTCTACATATAACTTGCTGTATGCGGCTTCATTCATTCCTGGGTGTATCTATTTCTTGTCATTAATATTAAAAATAAGACATTATTGTTATAAGCTAAAAAAATGAATATTCCACAGTCAATTAAAAAGCCATTAATAAAGATATATGGTTATTTCCTTGCTCGTAACTATAAGTTGCGAATAGGGTTCTATCATCTTAGAAGATCTTTAAAATACGCTGCGAACAAAAACAATCGTAATGGTTGGATTGCAGCATTGAGAGTAAGTTGCCATATACTAGAAAAAGGTCTCACTATGCCAAATACACGTTATGGATTTGGTCAATCAAGAATTTTAGCAATAGTGGATAACCTTAAAAACAATCGTCAATACGAAAAAGAAGAAGAATACCTCTATGCTATTGGCCTTTTAAAAGAGTACCTTGATTTGCATGATCGCAATCAACAGGAACTGCCGACATCTTATAGAAAGGCAATCGAGGACATTACTTCTCGGTTCCCCGAAATAGAACCGGTCAAGCAGATAGACATAACTTCTGATATGTATTTTGCTGATATTAATGCTCCTTTTAATGTGCTAGTAAAATCGAGAAGAACAATTAGATATTTTGAGGATGCAGCTCCATACGAAGATGTGGTCGAGGCTGTTCGAATGGCGGGATATGCACCATCTGCCTGTAATAGACAGTCAGTAAAGTGCCACTACTTTGAAGGTGAAAAAGTTCAGGAAATATTAAAAGTTCAGACGGGTAATAGGGGATTTGGTCATCTTGCACCACAACTGATTGTTCTCACTTCTGACGCTTCGATGGTGGGGGCAAAGGAATATAATGATTCTTTCACGAACGCTGGAATTTTTGCTATGAATCTTTCGTATGCACTTTATCATAAAAAAATAGCCTCTTGTATTTTAAACTGGAGTGTGCTTTCAAAAGATGATAAGAAGCTTAGAAAGATTGCAGGCATTCCTTTCCAAGAGACTATTGTGCTGATTATTATACTCGGAAAGACACCTAAGGAGTTTAAGATAGCTGTGTCCAAGAGACAACCTGTAGAAGAATACCTCATAAAGCACTAAACAACAATGAAAATAGGAATTTTAACATTTCATAGGGCAACCAACTACGGTGCAGTACTTCAAGCATACGGATTAGTTTCGTATTTGAAGTCTCAAGGACATGAAGTAGAAGTGGTGGATTACAAGCCTTCAGGGATGGGATTATTGTATTCACCTATCATGGTGCCTACGCTTTTTAGAAAACTAAAACGTATTGTTCTAAACGTGTATATGCTTCCATCTCTTCCACGTAGAAAGAAGAAAAGAGACATGTTCTGGAATTACACGGAAAGGACATTGCCTTTATCAAGACCAGTTTGTGGAGTAGAAGCCTTGCCTAATTATGATGCTTATATAGTTGGGAGTGATCAAGTCTGGAGTACAAAATTTACGGGTGGTCTTGATAAGATGTATTGGGGCCAATTTGATAAGCGAGTTGCTAAACTCATATCGTATGCAGGGTCTGCTGCTGAGGATATGGAGGGTTCTTTTTATGCGACTGATAATGCAAAGTTTCTAGAATCCTTCAATAGTATTAGTGTTCGTGAAGATGAATTGAGGCAATATTTACAGAGCAAGCTAACTAATAAAACTATTTCGAAGGTTCTTGACCCAACATTACTTGCAGGGCGAGAGGTATTTGATGAGTTGATCAAAAACGAAAAGGCTCCAGTAAAACCTTACGTACTGGTTTATCAGGTAATTCGCGAGAAGGATAGCGAGATACAAGAATATGCGTCAATGATAGCAAACTCTCAAAACAGTGAAATATTCGAAATAAAGAATTCACAACTTTATGTCAGTAAAAACGGTCATACCAAAGTGATCTCGGAGCTAATAAATCCATCCAAATTTGTTAGTTTGTTTAAGCATGCATCATACATTATTACGACCTCATTCCATGGAACGGCCTTTTCGCTGCTTTTTAATAGGCCATTCAGCGTAGTATCAGTAAAACCAGAAGTAGATTCCCGAGCAAAGGATCTCCTACAACAAATAGGAATTGAAGAAAGGATGGTGACTCTTCCACAATTAGAGTATAATATGGATTTAAATTGGGAGTTCGTCAATTATAGATTAGAACAGCTTAGAGAACCATCTAGGAGTTTTTTGGATGAAGCATTAAAATAGTATGTCAATAGCGCGTAAACTTATCAAAACATATCGTAGTGTACAGTATGCCGTTTGTGGTAGAGCTACATATGGAGTTATGAAACAAGGTCAACCTTGCCATATAGAGCCTTTCAAGGAGGATGTGAATCATGGTGATGTTGTGCATCCGTGTGTGAGATATATTCCTGAAGGTTATGAAGGGCACTGTTGGTGGCTGGTTTATACTCCTTATTATAATGCTGATGCTAGTATGGAAAACCCCATTTTGTGTTATGCTGAAAGCAACGAACCTGTGCCACCAACTGATTGGAAGGTATATTGTGAAGTAAAAGGGAAACCGAAAAAAGGATATAATTCTGATCCAGTACTGCTTTATGATGGTGGAAAACTTTTTGTTTTCTGGCGAGAATATGGTACAGAAGGTTGCGAAAGGAGTGGTCATAAAGTTGCTACTTTTGGGGGCATTGTAAAGGATGGGAAGATTGCTGATGAGTTCGGTCCAGTAGTATGGTCAGATGACATGGAGATAGATAAAGAGGTGAGCCCAACCTTTATCCTGAAAGATGATTCTTATCTTTGTCTTGCCATGCATCTTCAATTCCATTCTAAGTGGATTAAACGACAAAGTAATCTATTGAAGGGTTTCATGACAAAACTACTTTCCGTAACTGACGTACTTGGATTAGGCAGTCAGCAGAAAAGCTTTGGAATAGCTCGTTGGTTTTCTAATAATATAGATAAGCCTTTTCGGTATAGAGATACTGTGAAATTCAAAAACTGCAATTCGCTATATCGACCTTGGCATATGGATTTCTTTGAATATCAAGGTCGCCTCTTCGCTATTGTGCAAACAAATCAGTGCAATGCGGACTTGTGTTTGGCTTACAGTGAAGACTATGAATATTTTACATTTTACTCAAAGCCTTTAGTTACAAATGCCTCTATTGATAAACTCGGAATATACAAGCCTACAGCAGGAGTGGTCGATAATAACTTCTTCCTCTACTACACTGCCCAAGATAAAGATAACCGTTCGCTGAATAAGCTTTATTTAACAGGAATGGATATGAATTCTTTGTTGGAACGGCTTAAGAAATAGAAAATCATGGGTAATCGTTTAATCTTAACTATATCGATATTACTTTTTCTGTTCACGCCATCATTGGCTAGTAAAACTTATTTTTTATTATCTCCTGACAAGGCCTTCGCCATTCAATGTAACCGTGAAAATACTATCTATGAAATTAGAAGTGACTTTAACCTTAATGGTACTACGGTTCGCATCCCTAGAGGTTGTGTTTTACGACTTAATGGCGGATCTGTAAATAATGGTCGCTTGTTTTTATTGTCAGATTCCAAGATTGTTGGGAATGGCGAAAAACTCAGCAAACTTGTACTAGGAGTAGAAGATAAGAACGTTGAAAATGTTCTAATTGATGGAGTTGAATTAGAAGGAAATAAGGTCGCTGCTAAAGAGAAAAATGGCTTAGCGATAGGAATAAAGGTTTATCCTGGCGGAAGTGTCAATGGCTTTACTGTCTCTAATTGCAGGATTCACGGGTTTAATGCAGGAGCATCTATACGTGGAAGCAATGTGACTATTAAAGATAATGTTTTCTATGATAATGGTCATGAGAATACTGTTACAGGTGTACATGATGATGAAGTAGATGTTTGTGCGGGTTATAGTCCAACAGACTCAAATACTTGTAATTTTATTATTACAGGTAATAGATGCCTCTCCAAGTATGTCCACCGAAATATTGACTGTGGAGAACTTTTGTCTGAGGATAATATCCTAATCTCAAATAACATCTGTGTGTGTATGGATGGAACTAATCAGAAGACAATAGGCGATATCAGGAAATCTCAATGTATTATGGTGGGCTATACTGGCCTTTCTGAAAATGATAAGGGTGTAATCATTTCCAATAACATTTGCAAAGACTGTAGCTGGGCAGCTATCTATGTAAGGGCCAATAATACAGAGAAAACGGTCAGTAAGAATGGTTATGTGGCACTTATAACGGGGAACTATATTGAGAATGTAGTCAAAACATCAGGAAGTAAATTTGGAGCAGGGATTGCTTGTGAACTGAGAGAAGGTTCCATTATATCGAATAATATCATCAAGAATTGCACTCACGGCATTAATATAGGACAGATATTCGCTAACGGATATGTAAAGGTGTGTGGAAATATGATTGATAACTGTGAGTATGGTGTACTTAATGATGCGGTTGCAAAGCAAGTGGATATAACCAATAATAGCATAACGAATGTGGGTGTGCAAGGAATATCTATCACAGAGACGACATCTACGTCTACTATTAGTAATGAGAAATTCATGAGCATTGATGATAATACCATCACGCTAAAAGGAGCAAAGTCTGTGGGGCTGTTTCTTTATAACATAAGTGCCACAGCATGCCGTGTTGGAGGAAACTATATTCACGGGGTGAGTGCTGGGACGAATGTGGGAATCCTATTCAGCAGCAGTTCAGCATCGTCATCGATGACCATCAGTGATAATTATCTGAGTGGTTGTAAAGTTGGCATCAGCAGACAGTATGGCGATAAAGCGAATACAAAAGCGTATAAGATGAATGATAATGTATTTACCAACTGTTCACGGGATGTGTCCGGTTTATAACCATTAGAAGGGATGATAGTTCTGTTTTTTCATTTGAATGGCATAGACGGCAATGCCGGAGGTGTCTCCCGAACGACAGAAACGTTGGGGATGATATTTGAAGATAATGGAATAGATGTATGGTTTGTTGGTGCCAAGAATATAAATAAGGGGAAACAATATCATCCACATCAAATATTCCTTCCCAAAGAAGATTGCATTAACAATAAGGAAAATGTGGATTTCTTGAGTCAGTTTATCAGGCAGAAAGAGAATATTAGTATTATCAATCAGGCGAGTTTAAGTAATGAAGCTGTTAGTTTTATCGCAGAGGTAAAGAAACATACGGGAGCCGGTGTTATATCGTGTCTACATAATTCTGTGTTGACTCCAGTACTTTATGGGGCTTATCAAAAGGAGTTTTTGTTGAGAAAAAAGCATCTCTCGTTTTTATTTGAGATTATGCGTACCCCACTAGTCACAAATTTGATGACGAATATATATATATGTAAGTACAGGCAATTCTATCAAAACATATTAGACAAAAGCGACAAAGTAATATTGCTTTGCAATGGTCAAGTTGATGAACTTAGGAAGATGTGTGGGACTATAGATGACAACAAAGTATCTGTTATTCCCAACTGTCAGTTGCCTGTACAGGAGTCTGAAATGAATGAAAGTAAAGAAAATTTGGTGTTGTGGGTAGGTACTGTAGACTATTCGATTAAGCGTCCTGACAATATGTTGCGGATTTGGAATAGGATTTATCAAAAACATCCAGATTGGAAACTGACAATTGTGGGTGATGGTTCAGCATTGAATGATGTGAAGTCAATGGCGAAGGCTATGGGCCTGAAAAGAGTGTCATTTGCAGGACGAAAGTCACCAGAAGAATACTATAGGAAAGCTAAAATAGTTTGTGTAACCAGCGTCCATGAATCTTTTTCGTTGGTTACAACAGAGGCACAGGCTAACGGGGCGGTACCGGTGGTATTTGATAGTTTTACAGCTGCATCTATTGTGGTAAGGGATGGTGAGACAGGTATATTAGTGCCTCCTTTTAAACTTGATGCTTTTGCAAATGAAGTGAGTAGATTAATGAATGATAATTATCGGCTGAATAATATGAGTGAAGGGGCAAAGAAATCAGTTTCTCAGTTCTCTCCCGATATAATTTACAAAAAGTGGCAAGAAGTGTTATGAAAGAAATGGATATAGCTCCTACCAAACTTGAAAAGCAAATATCCTTATTTGTTACATTGCAGGTGGTTTTGCTGGGTGCCAAGAATGTATTGGTACAGGGAGTACCATTCCTATATGATATCAACGAAAGACTGAATATAATAATTTTGTCCTTTGTAAGTTTATCGTATGCTATTGTTCTAATAAAATCTTTGTCAAGGAAATCTTGTAAAGAGGCTTTTGTTTTCAATGCATTCATTATTCTTTCCATTGTTATAACTTTATGGTTTTTCCCGCAAAATATTAAGCCGATACAAGCAATAGCTTTAAGGTGGATTGTTGTATGTTTCATCACGGGCTATCTGGTAAGCAAACTCAGAACCTTTGAACTATTAGAGAAGTATATGCTGACAGGAAGTTATGTCTTGACATTTTCATGTTTGATTTATGCATATGTTATTTCTCTTATAGGTCATACTGCAACTTCCGATTGGAGTTCTTACTCTATGACCATGTCAAATGTGGCATTGCTGTCTGTAATATGGCAGTTGCATGCTTTTTTCAAAAAAAAGAATAAAATAGCACTTTTGGCTGCTATTTTGGGCTTTATGGTAATATTCATGTATGGCTCACGCAATCCGTTACTAGCTATAATATGCTATATAGTGATTGAATTATATGATGATGTAAAACAATCCAAATCATCATTAAAAAAAAGTTTTGCCATTATTATAATTATTATTGCCGGCCTTTTCGCTATTCAAGGGAAACAGTTGATAACAGCTGGAGCAAAATCTTTAATAGCAATGGGAATCAATAACAGAACAATATCTCTCATAGTTAATGCTGATACAGAGGATTTCTCAACAGGTAGGGACGATATTCATAAAGATATTAATGCTTTGATATGGGATAATCCATTTACAGGTAATGGCATATGTGGTGCTGAAGCAAAAATCGAAGAAATGGCCCACAGCTTTTATTTGGATATATTTGTTACATATGGCATTATTATAGGATCGTTTTTCTTAATAGCTATTATCCTTTTATGTATTCAAGCTCTTAAAAAATCAAAAGGGATAAACCATCAAATTTTAATAATGTATATTTGCCTTGTATTTCCTCGTGGATTTACGGGAGGTGATATGTGGCAGAGTGATGTGTTTTGGTGGTTGATGGGAATTGTATTTATGATATTGACAACTACAAAATTTAAGAGAAAATGGCAAGTATTGCAATCTTAGCAAAGGAAATTGTAGCAAAAGTAAGTCCAAAGCTATTGGCATCAATAGAGTTTAGACATGCATTTGGTCGAAATCTTAATTGGAAGAATCCTAGGGATCTGAATGAAAAGATCAATTGGTTGAAGTTTTATTCAGATACTACTTTGTGGACACATCTTGCGGATAAGTATGCTGTGAGAAGTTACGTTGAAGAATGTGGGTATAGTGAAAACCTTGTGAAACTATACGGAAAATGGGATAGAGTGGAAGATATCAATTGGAATTTGTTGCCAGAACGTTTTGTGATGAAGGTGAATAATGGAAGCGGTGATATTCTTGTTTGTAAGGACAAAAGTAAACTGAATAAGGATGAGACTCTAGCAACATTCGATAAGCTTCTTCACAAAACTTTCAGCAATTACAATGGTGAGCCACACTATGCGGCAATGAAACCTTGTATAATTGCTGAAGAATTGTTAGACCCCACGAAACAGCCAATAGAGACAGATACACTTATTGACTATAAGATATGGTGTTTCAATGGTGAACCAAAATATGTGTGGGCTTGTTATAACAGGCATGAAGGCTCCGTGGAGGTGGCTACTTATGACCTTGACTGGAATCGTCATGATGAAAAGTCAATATTTACTTGGCATTACAAGAGGGCACAGAAAGATTTACCCAAGCCAGTTTCATTGGAACAGATGCTGAAAATGGCAGGAAGACTGTCGGAGGGATTTCCGCAAGTGAGAGTTGACTTATACGAAGTTGACAGCAAACCATATTTTGGTGAGATGACTTTTACGTCAGCAGGAGGTTTTAATAATTTCTACACTCAGGAGTTCTTGAACGAACTAGGTGATTATGCAGACCTAAACATATCCAGAAGGAAATTATGATTGAAAAGATAGTTTTTCTTGTTAGTTCGCTTTCTCAACCTAGGGCTATTCGTAGGGTGGAAAACATTGCAGCTCTTGGTTATAAGGTTTTCGTCTATGGTTATGACCGAGGGCAGTATAACTGCAACAAGTTTTCAAAGGACATAGATGTGGTTGTATTGGGTAGCATGAGCAAAGGCGGAGGCTACATAGGTAAGTTCAAGCAGATAGGACAAGATATTAAGGATGTAGTGAAAAAGCATCGAGGAGAGAATACTTTATTCTACTCCTTTGGCTATATTGAGACATTCTATCTACATAAACAAGGTGTGAGATATGCTTACGAAATATCAGATATTGCTTATAGCGGGGGGATGATGGGGCGGCTACGCCCTATTCTTAAGCAGATAGACCGGAGGATGGTGAAGGATTCAGAATTTACCTTGATGACATCAGAAGGTTTTAAGAAATATCTGAATGTGAAGGACGCAAAGATAGTAATTCAGCCTAATAAGGTAAACAGAAAGCTTCTTGGATGCCAGCGGAATGAGCTTAATAAGGAAGAAAACAGGTTTGTGTTTTCTTTTGTTGGCTCTATCCGTTACGAACCGGTTCTGCAATTTGCAAGGGTCATTGGAGAGTATTTTCCGCATCACGAATTCCATTTCTATGGTGTGGCAAATGTCGATTACACTAAGCAGAAGTTGGATGATATGACAAGCAAATATCCAAATGTTAAATTGTTTGGAGCATTTATGAACCCTGATGACTTTGAGGAGATATATAATAAAGTCGATATCGTTGTGACTACTTATGGACACACGTTTAACGAAAACATTCTTGATCCTAATAAATTATACGAAGGTATTCTTTTCTGTCGTCCTCTAGTTGCGACAGAGGGAACATTCTTGGCTGAGCAAGTGGAACGTTACAAATGCGGATGGAATATTGATTCATCTACAGATGACAGTATTAAATTGTTTGTAGAGAAATTATCCGCTAGTGATGTTAATGAGTTCTCTAAAAATGAGAAGGCTCTTCCAGACGAGTTTGCTTTCGATAATATGGATGCTTTAAAAGGAGTATTATGCACGCTATAGCAAAAAATTTGGTTATTGCCTGCCAGACTTGTGGTTATCTGATGAGGGATATGATTAGGGCATACTCTGAAGCAGGTTATACCGTAACGCTTATTTCATCTCAAGACAGTTGGGATGGAATTAAGAAAGAGTTGCCAAAGAGTGTAGGTCATCGTAAGGTAATAGCCTATGACAGATCGTCAACTATTAAGCGACTATTGACGTGGAGTTTTTGTGCCTTACAGATGTGGTGGAAGGTTTTAGTTCACCACCATAAGGACGAAATACTCTATGTAAGCAATCCTCCTTTCAGTCCACTTTTGCCGCTGGCACTTGGAAACAAGTTCTCGCTTTTGATATGGGATATTTATCCAGATGTTTTGGTCAGTCAGCACGTATTTGGGAAAGAAAGTAGGGTGGTGAAATGGTGGGCCAAGAAGAATAACAAGGTTTTCTCTCAAGCCAAGCATGTGTTTACAATCAGTGATGGAATGAAAGATTGCCTTAAAAAGTATGGCTCTGATGAAAAGATGAAGGTTGTGCCGCTATGGCCAGATGGCATGATGCTGCGAGTAGACAAATCGGAGAACCTGTTTATTAAGGAGCAGAAGTTGGAAGGCAAGTTCGTTGTAATGTATTCTGGCAACCTTGGTAATACTCACAGGATGGATGTTCTTCTGGATGTGGCACAACTTGTACATAATGAAGATGTTGTCTTCCTGTTGATTGGTGAAGGAGGAAAGAAAAAGATGATAGAGGAGAGAATAGAAAAGGAAAAGATTCGGAATGTGCGATTACTTCCATTTCAACCTTTAGAAATGCTGCCTCATTCACTAAGTGCCGCAGACATTGCAGTAGTCACCCTCGATTATACTTCGTCGCAGATGAGCGTGCCAAGCAAGACTTTTAATTTGATGGCTGTAGGGGCACCATTGATGTGTATTGCTTCGCCAGATTCAGAATTGGGAAATTTGGTAAAGAAGTATGATGTTGGTGCTATTTATCCCCCTGAAAGTGCTGTGGAAATGGCGAAGTTCGTAATACACCTTAAAGCTGAAGAACAAGTTAAAAATCGCTATAGAACAAATGCTATGGTTGCTGCTCACAATTATACAAGTGAGAATGCTAAGATGTTTGTTGAAACTATTTGAGTTATATGTATAAACACTTTTTCAAACGATTAATTGATTTCTTGATTTCGTTGATAGCTTTGATTATCATTAGTCCTATTATGCTGGTCGTGACTATTTGGCTTCACTTCGCCAACAAAGGTGCTGGTGTATTTTTCTTTCAAGATCGCCCAGGTAAGAATGCGAAGATTTTCAGGGTCATAAAGTTCAAAACTATGACTGACGAACGAGATGCTGATGGTAATCTTTTGTCTGATGCAGACCGCATAACTAAGGTTGGTAAATTTGTTCGTAGTACATCTATAGATGAATTGCCTCAGTTGATAAACGTTCTAAAGGGTGATATGGCTCTTATTGGGCCACGGCCTCTTTTACCAGAATACTTGCCGCGATACAGCCCTGAGCATAGCCATCGCCATGATATCAGACCAGGAATCACAGGATGGGCGCAAGTCAACGGAAGAACGAATATCAGTTGGAAAGATAAACTGGATTATGATATATGGTACGTGAATCATATTTCATTCTGTCTAGATTTAAGAATTATCTTTATGACAATCAGAAATGTGATTAAACGTGAAGACGTAATATTGTCTGACGTACCTTTTGAAAACGAAAACATTTAAACGATGAAACATTTGATTATTATTGCCGCCGGAGGTTTTGGGCGGGAAACCTATTGTTCTGCCACAGAAGCAATAGGGTATGGGACAGAATTTGATATAAAGGGGTTTCTGGATGACAATCCGAATGCCTTGGATGGATATGAAGGATATCCACCCATTATAGGAACACCAGACAATTACGAACTGCAGGAAGATGATGTATTCCAGTGCGCAGTAGGAAGTGTGAAAACCCGAAGAGAACTTAGTGAGAAGATACTCGCAAAGGGAGGTGAATTTCTGACTTTAATACACAAAACGGCTTATCTTAGCAAGAACGTGAAAGTCGGCAAGGGCTGTATGATTCTTGCCGGCGCTAGAATACAATGCGATGCTAAAGTCGGAGACTATGTGATAATGCAGCCATACGCGATACTTGGTCATGATGTTCAGGTTGGGAATTGGAGTTTAATCAACGCACTTGCTGATTGTGGTGGAATGTCTAAAGTTGGTGAGATGTGTACGATTAACACAACAGCTTTCATATTGCCGTTAAGTAAAGTGGAAGATGGTGCTACTGTAGGTGCTGAAAGTCTTGTGCTTAGGAAGGTAAAAGCCGGTCAGACAGTGATGGGAGTGCCAGCTAAGCCTTTGATGATGCCAGGAATGCCGAGTAAAAAATAGTTCAATATAAATAGTTAATAACAATTTAAAATTTTTTGAATGATGGAACAGAGTTCAGAAGAAAAAGTATTGTCATTCGACGCAATGGAATTGACAAAGTATCAGCCGAATCGTTATCCGTTCTTGCTGATTGACAGAGTAACAGAATGTGTGCCTGGCAAATATGCTAAGGGTTTCAAGAACCTGACATGGAACGAATGGTGGTTTCCTGTACATTTTCCAGGTAACCCCAATATGCCTGGTTGCTTGCAGGTTGAGGCCATGTCTCAGATGCTGACCGTTGCTATCATGACCACTCCAGGTATGGAGGGTAAAGTTGCACACGGTTATAAGGTGAACGTGACATTCCACGAGGAGTTGCATCCTGGTGACAGAATGGACATTGAAGCAGAGGTGTTCTCATTTAAGAGAGGCCTTTGCAAGGGACATGTAGCTTGCTATTGTGAAGGAAAACTCATCGCAGAGATGGATAACACCATCATTGTTCCTGAGATTTTCTATCAGTACCGTCCGAAACCAGTTCAGAAGTAATTTATAAAACTCATCGAGTATGAAGAATATACCCGATATCAAAATTGGCATCATTGCAGGCACCACGGACTGGATGCCCCAAGATGTGGCTGCTGAGAACCGTCAAAGGCTTGTTGAGACCTTTAAATCAAAGTATGGTGAAGAGGACGTTTATGAAAGTCCCATCATCATTACAGACAACGAGGTGAGTATCAAGCGTGCGATGAAAGACGTTCAGAAAGCAGAGTGCAATGCAGTGGCTTTGTATTGGGCTAACTATGGCCCTGAATCAGCAGGTACGCTGTTCGCACAAGAATTCGACGGTCCTATCATGATGTTTGCAGGAGCAGAGGAAGGGAATGAACCCTTTATCCGTGACCGCAAGGATGCGATGACTGGATTTGTGAATGCCTGCTATGCCCTGAAGTTGAGAGGGACCAAGGTCTATGTGCCTTCAAGCCCTGTCGGAACATTGGAGCAGTGTGCTAAGATGCTTCATGAATTCTTTACGATTGCCAGAACACTGGTGGCTGTCAAGGATCTAAAAGTCATAACCATAGGTCCGAGACCATCCAGTTACCTTGCAGCCAGTGCTCCTAACCACTTGCTCTATGATTTGGGCATAGAACTGTCTGAGTACTCTGAACTCGAGTTACTGAATGCCTACCAAAAGCATGAGGGAGATGCCCGTATTGAAAAGGTGGCTGCAGAGATGACCGAAGAACTTGGCGAGAAAGGTAATAAGTACCCTGCTATTCTGCCCAAGTTTGCCCAGTACGAAGTTACCATTGAGGACTGGATTCGTGGCCACAAAGGCAACCGCAAGTATGTGACGATGACAAGCACCTGTTGGCCCGCCTTCCCGCTGAACTTCGGATTTGTACCTTGTTATGTAAATAGCCGTATGACAGGCAAAGGAACACCTATTGCCTGCGAAGTAGATGTTTACGGAGCGGTTTCCGAGTATATTGGACAGTGCGTGAGCAAGGACATTGTAACCATTCTGAACCTGAACAACAACATTGCTGAAAGCGTGTATGAGGCCAAGGTGAAGGGTAAGAAGTTCAATGGCAAAGAGTACCAAAACAGCGACCTCTTTATGGGATATCACTGTGGCATAACCTGCTCAAAGAAACTGAAGAGCTGTAGCCACGAACTCCACTTTGTGAATAACTTGCTGATCGGTGAAGAACAGTCCAAGGGTACACTCCACGGAGAGGTGATTCCCGGAGCCATTACACTGTTCCGCCTCCAGGGCAATCGTGACGGCAAGTTACAAGCTTATGTATGCCAAGGTCAGGTGCTCCCCGAAAGCATAGACACTTACGGTGGTCGTGCCTTCATTGCAGTGCCTGAGTTTGAACGTTTCTTCAGGAATGTGGTGCTTGAAAAACAGTTCCCAAACCATGCTGCCGTTATTTTTGGACATTATGGCAAGGAGCTGATGGCAATCCTGAAACAGTTAGGCGTTGAGGATGTTGAGTATAACCATCCAAAGGATATGCCTTATAAGAATGAGAACATCTATCATTCGAACCCAGAATGGTTCTGATTATGTAAAAAATGACAGTTAATTATTTATTAAACTTATAGGAGATTAAGAAAATGACAAACAAAGAAAAGTACAACAACGCATTTGTAGAAGCTCTCGATGCACAGGAAGATCAGCTGGAGGGCTTGAAGTATCAGGACATCCCAGCATGGGATAGCGTAGGTCACATGGGACTTATCAGTGAGATTGAGGATGCTTTTGACATCCAGTTTGAGACTGATGACATCGTGGACTTCAACAGCTATCAGAAGGGTATTGAGCTCCTGAAGAAGTATGATGTGGAAATCTAGTTTAGAGTTGAAAGTTTAGAGTTGAGAGATTCTATGACTGATAACGATAAGATTAAATCGTTACAACAGCATGCCAAGCAGATTAGAAAGCGTTGTCTTGACATGGCTTTCAACTGTAATGGCAGCGCACATCTGGGAGGAGGGTTGTCGCTTGTAGAAGCGATGACCGTTCTCTACGGAGATGTGATGAATACCAGTAACCGTGCTTTACCATACGAGCAGATGGATAAGTTCATCCTGAGTAAGGGACATGGTGTGCTGGGATTCTATGCTGCACTGGCAGAATTTGGGATTGTTGACAAACAACTGCTGATGGATACCTTCATGCAGAACGATTCTGATTTCATTGCACATCCAGTGATGAAGCCAGAATACGGCTTGGAGTCTTCATCAGGTAGTTTGGGGCAAGGTATCTCAATGGCTGTTGGCTTGGCACTTGCAGCCAAGAAGAAAGGCTACCCCTATCAGACCTATGTCCTTTGCGGTAATGGCGAAAGTAACGAGGGTAGCGTTTGGGAAGCCTGTATGAGCGCCGTGAACTATGGCTTGGATAATTTCACTATGTTCTTGGATAACAACCATATGCAGAGTGACGGTCATAGTCCTGAAGTGATGAATATCTCAGATAAATATACTGGGATGCTGAAAGCTTTAGGTTTCCAAGTGTTAGAAATTGATGGTAATGATATGCAACAAGTCTATGAAGCTTTCCATGCTCCCCACGAGCTGGGCAAGCCCAAGGCTATCGTAGGTAATACCATCAAAGGAAAGGGTATCAGCTTTATGGAGAATAATAACGAATGGCATCATAATCGTCTTACAAAAGACCGATATGATGAAGCCATGAAAGACCTGGAGGAGGCATAAGATATGATACAGATTTCAAAAAGAGAAGCAAAATTGTGGTCACGCCTTGGTGCAAGAGCCACATACGGACAGGCTATTCTTGAAATGGCTCGCCAGAGAGATGATTTCTATGTCATGTCTGCAGACCTTTGCCAGAGCTCAGGTTTGTTTAAGTTCCGTGAAGAATTCCCTGACCGTTTTATTAACTCGGGTATAGCAGAGCAGAACCTGATAGGCGTTGGCGCTGGTATGGCCAAGGATGGTACTTGTATCTTCGCCAGTTCATTTGCACCATTCGTAACCATGAGAGCCTGTGAACAGGTTCGTATGAATATGGGCTATATGCAGTTGAACATCAAAACCGTCGGTTTAGGTAGTGGTTTGATTATGGCTCAACTCGGTAATAGTCACTACGGGGTAGAGGATGGCTCTGTAATGAGAGTAATTCCAGGAATGACGGTAGTGAATCCTGCCGATGGCGTGGAAATCATGAAGACAGTGGAAGCCTTATGTGATTATCCTCATCCAGCTTACTTGCGTTTGACTGGTGGACCTGGGCTGCCTATGGTGCACGAGGATGATATAGATTTTCAGATAGGTAAAGCTATCAAATTACGCGAAGGTAAGGATATTGCAATCATCGCCTGTGGTACAATGGTGTATTATGCCAAGAAAGCAGCTGAGTTGTTGTCAGGAAAGGGAATAGAGGCATCTGTTATCGACATGCATACTATTAAACCTATCGACAAAGAGGCTATTGATGCTGAATTAGGCAAGCAACTGCTTGTGACTGTCGAGGAAGCTTCAATTGTAGGCGGACTTGGCAGTGCTGTGGCTGAGTATATTGCACCTAAGAAGCAAAAGCCTGCCCAGTTGATGTTGGGTATCAAGGACACCTTCCCTCATGCAGGTACTTACCAGTATTTGCTGGAGAGTTGTGGTTTGACTGCCGAGCAGATTGCTGCTGATATAGAAGCTGCTCTATAAAGCATGGATAGATATACTATCAATGTAAAGAATACCATGATGGAAATCTACAGGTTTCGCTATGAGCCTGTAGATTCCAATATGTATTTTATTCCTGTTGGTGAAGAGGGATTTGTACTTGATCCTAATATCAATGAGGCTATTCTTCCTTTATTCGACAAGTATGGTACCAAGCGGATTCAGATCATGTTGACGCATGAACACTATGACCACACTACTGGTGTGGAATGGTTGCAGGAGAAGATGGAAGCACCAATCTTTTGCCAAGAAAGGTGTGCATATTCCATTTCATCTGACAAAGGGAACAACCCTAAATTCGTGGCATTGGTGTTAAAGAATAAGGACAGAGAAGATGGCGGACACCGCTATGAAGATTTTAAGGCTAACTATAAGCCATATACGTTAAAAGCAGATGAGACATACGAAGAGCGAGGAATTGTAAGAGTAAGCGATGTCTCATTTGAGTGCTTTTACACCCCTGGGCACAGTCCCGGAAGTACTTGCTACATTCTGGATGGCAAGTATGTTTTTACGGGAGATTCCTTGATTCAGAATACTCCTACCGTTTTACGTTTCAAGACTAGCAATAAGGAAGTGTTTGAGCAGAAGACACTCCCTTTCCTACAATCACTGGATAAGAATATGCTGGTTTTCCCTGGTCATGGGGAGCCTTTCAAAATAAACGAAGCAAAATACCTGTAGATGTTTGATTTAAAAAGATACAAAGAAAGAATAGCTGTTATCTCCGATAAAGGAGAACAACTTACTTATGGCGAGCTGGATGTCCAGGCCGCCAAGTTTGCAGATGCCGTAAAAGACAAGGGCCTGCTAATCTGTCTCTGTGAGAACCGTGTTGGCTCATTGGTGGGATTCGTAGGATGCCTGGAGCACCACATTCCCATTGTGCTGTTGGATGGTGGAAAAGATCCCGGGAGCATTAAGAATCTGGTAGAGATATACCAGCCTGAATACCTCTGGCTTTTGGAAGATAGGTTGGGAGATTATGAAGGAGAGCGAGTATATGAATGTGCCAATTACGTTCTACTCAGGATGCATTATGCAAATGAGATTGAAAAGCCCGAAATCAATCCCGAGTTGGCATTATGTTTGACAACTTCTGGCAGTACTGGTTCTCCTAAATTCGTAAGACTTTCTGCCAAGAATGTTTTTGCCAATGCAGAGTCTATTGCGGAGTACTTGGAGATAGATGAAAACGAACGTCCTATAACAGTGCTTCCTTCATACTATAGTTATGGTGTATCTGTAATAAACAGTCATCTTATCAAAGGTGCAACTATTTTGTTGACGGAAGGTACAGTTGCGCAAAGAGAGTTCTGGAACTTCATTAAAGAACAGAAAGCAACATCAATAGCAGGGGTTCCGTATATTTACGAGATGCTGAAGATGCTTCGTTTCATGCGTATGGACTTGCCTTACCTAAAGACCATGACGCAGGCCGGTGGTAAATTGAACAAAGATATAGCTAAGGAGTATATTGAGTGGGCACAGAGCAAAGACAAACGGTTCTTTGTGATGTATGGCCAGACAGAAGCTACCGCCCGTATGAGTTACCTGCCCTTGGAACATGCCTTAGATAAATACGCCAGCATTGGTATTGCCATCCCCAGAGGCAAGTTCTCTTTGATTGACGTCAATGGTAATGTCATTGATGAACCAGATGTGGATGGAGAGCTGGTTTATGAAGGCCCCAATGTAAGCCTTGGTTATGCAGAATGTAGAGCTGATCTTACTAAGGGTGATGAGAACAATGGTGTACTCCATACCGGTGATGTCGCCCGTAGAGATGCAGATGGCTACTATTACATCACAGGCCGTTTAAAGAGATTTGTAAAGGTTTGGGGTAACCGCTGTAATCTGGATGCCACAGAGCAGATAGTAAAGAGCAATGTAACCACCAGTTGCGCTTGCGTGGGTGTGGATGATAAGATAACCCTCTTTGTAACTGAGCAAGGCTTGGAAGAACAGATAGTAAAATTGCTGGTTGAAAAGACTGGCTTGAATAATAAGGCATTCGAAGTACGTGTAATTGATGCCATCCCTGTAAAGAGTTCGGGTAAGATAGATTATCCAGCCATGCAGGCATTAATCGGTTGATAGTTTAGAGTTTAGAGTCAGTTGAAAGTAAATAGATAATAGTATATGACATTAGAAGAATTATTGGAGATAGCTCCGTATTCCTTAGGTAAAGAAGACAAGCATAAAGTGTTGGATGAGTATTTGGTGAACCTCACCAAATACCACTATGAGCATAGTGAGGAATACCGCAAGATGCTGGATGGTACTGGCTTTGACATCAGCAAGGTCAAGCATTATGAAGATCTTCCGTATCTGCCGGTAAGCCTGTTTAAGGATCTTACTCTGAGAAGTGTTGCAGAAGATGAGGTGATCAAGACTATGACATCTTCTGGAACCACTGGTCAGAAGACTTCCAAGATATATTTGGACCGCGAGACATCTGCAAGCCAAACCAAGACGCTTACCAAGATTGTGGCCTCTTTGTTGGGTAACAAGCGTGTGCCCATGATTATCTTGGACAGCAGCAATGTGGTGAAAGACCGCAATATGTTCTCTGCCCGTGGAGCTGGTATCCTGGGATTCTCCATGTTTGGCAGCAAGCGTATGTATGCGCTGGATGAGAATATGGAGCTGGATATTGAGGGTATGAAAGCCTTTTTGGAGGAACACAAAGATGAGACCATCTTCCTCTTTGGCTTTACCTTTATGATCTGGCAGCACTTCTATAAGAAGTTGTTGGAGAGCGGTTACAAACCTGACCTCTCCAAGGGTGTGCTCATTCATGGTGGCGGTTGGAAGAAACTGGTAGCAGAATCAGTTTCTACCGCACAGTTCAAACAGTGTTTGAACGATGTCTGTGGCATCAAGGTAGAGAATGTACACGACTACTACGGTATGGTGGAGCAGACAGGTACCATCTATATTGAGTGCGAATGTGGCCACCTTCATGCATCCAACTTCTCTGATATCATTATCCGTAACCCTAAGGATTTCAGTGTAGCTAAGAATGGTGAGACGGGTATCATTGAAGTGGTGAGTGTACTGCCTAAGAGCTATCCTGGACACGTACTGCTTACAGAAGATGAAGGTGTAGTTCTGGGTGAAGATGATTGCCCTTGCGGACGTAAAGGCAAGTACTTCCATATCCACGGGCGTATCAAGAATGCGGAAATCCGTGGATGCTCTGATACCTATGCTGCCAAGTTTGGTAAACTAAGTGGACTGGAGTATGTGATTGGTGATGACAAGACCATTGAGGAGATGCCTCATGTTCCCGCATTACCTCCGTTTGCAGAGCCGGTTATCTCTTTCTTCAACGACCTATCAAAAATGGTCATGCAGAGAGGCCGTCAGTATTCTGATGTGATGACCTTTGGTTTCTGGTGCCGCAAGGGAGCCTTGATGCAGGAGAAGGCCAAGTACATTGATTTGGAACGTAGATTGGGCCGTGGTATCGTATTCCATAGCACCCCGAGTAATGTGCCTGTAAACTGTGCATTCAGCTTTGCAGCCGGTCTGCTGGCTGGTAATGCCAACATAGTTCGTCTGCCTGCTAAGGACTTCCCGCAGGTACAGATTATTAGTGACTGTGTCCGTGAGCTATTAGAGACCACTCATAAGAATTTGGCACCTTATATCTGCTTTGTGAAGTACCCGCCTATCAAGGAGATTACTGATTTGTTCTCTGGTATGTGCCAGAGCCGTGTGGTATGGGGTGGTGATGCTACCATTGCAGAAATCCGTCAAAGCCCGCTGCAACCCCGTTCCAATGAGGTGAATTTTGCAGACCGTTATTCCTTCTCTGTACTGAATGCAGATGCATTCTTGGCCGCTGATGATCAAGATAAGATAGTTCAGAACTTCTATAATGACACCTACTTCTCTGACCAAAATGCTTGTACTGCCCCCCGCATCATTGTGTGGGTAGGTAACAAGAAGTCAGATGGCAAGGAACTCTTCTGGAAGAAGGTGGTGGCTTATGCCAAGGAGCATTACAATGTTGCTCCCGTGCAGACCATTGGTAAAATTAATGCACTATATAAAGCAGCAGCCAATATGAAGTTGGGCAAGGTCACGGTAGAACAACCGTTGCTGACTCGTATTCAGATGGAGAGCCTCTATCCAGGCATTATGGATTACAGATTCAATAGCGGTTTCTTCTATGAGTATGATGCCAAATCACTGACTGACCTGCTGCCCATTGCAACCATCAAGAGCCAGACGGTAACGTACTATGGTTTGACTCGCGAAGAGATTATTAAGTTTGTAAACGAAGACCATCCGCAAGGTGTAGATAGATTCGTGCCATTGGGCAAGTCTATGGATTTTACGCTGGTTTGGGATGGATATGATTTGATTACGACATTAAGTAGAATTGTAAATATCATTTAAATATGGCAAGTAAACGTATTTATTTGTGCCTCGCACACGTGTCTGACGAAGGCTTAGAGCAGAAATATATCAAAGAGGCTTTTGATACCAACTGGGTGGTTCCCCTGGGACCGAATGTGAATGGCTTCGAAAATGACCTTGAAGAATTCGTTGGTGAAGATAAACGAGTTGTTGCGTTATCATCTGGCACAGCTGCAGTTCATTTGTCTCTTTTAAAATGTGGCGTAGGTCCCGGTGATGAGGTGTGTGTGCAGAGCTTTACCTTCTGTGCTTCTTCTCATCCTATTACTTATCTGGGTGCAACTCCTGTGTTCATTGATTCTGAGAAAGATACTTGGAATATGGATCCTGAATTGCTGGAAGAGGCCATTAAGGACCGTATTGCCAAGACAGGGAAGAAGCCTAAAGCTATTGTTCCGGTGGCACTATACGGTATGCCGTACAAAATTGACCGTATCATGGAGATTGCCAACAAGTATGACATCCCTGTAGTGGAAGATGCAGCTGAAGGGTTTGGCTCCAAATTTAATGGTAAGGTGCTGGGTACGTTTGGTAAGTATGGCGTGCTGAGCTTCAATGGGAATAAGATGATAACCACCTCTGGTGGTGGCGCTTTGATTACTGCTAATGAAGATGAGTGGCGGGAGATTATGATGTATGCTACTCAGTATCGAGAGAGCTATCCTTATTACCAGCACGAAAAGATAGGTTATAACTACCGTATGAGTAATATCTGTGCAGGTATTGGTCGTGGACAGATGACAGTGGCTAATGACCATATTGCGCATCACAAACATGTACAGGCACTTTACGAGGAGCTGCTGAAGGGTGTAAAGGGCGTGACTGTACACAAACAACCCGCAACAGGCGAGTATGACTCGAACTATTGGCTTTGCACCATCACACTTGACCCAGATGTCGAGGTGAAGGGGCAGGAGAACGCCTACAAGACCATTGTTCAGGAGGCCGTAGGAGGTGCAGCTGGTGTTATCCATGTGGCTGATAGCGCTACTACTGATTGTCAACCAAACGAGAACGTTGAAGCTTTGCGAGTCTTTATGGATGCAGCTGGCATTGAGGCTAGACCAGTTTGGAAACCCATGCATAAGCAGCCTGTATATAAGAATGCTCCTGCATACGTAAATGGTGTATCTGAAGCTATCTTCAAGGTCGGTATGTGTCTGCCTGCTGGTCCCTACGTCAGTGATGATGACGTCAGGTATATCGTGGAGTGCATCAAGAGCGCAATTGAGAGATGAAGCAATCCTTAAAAGGAATATAGCAATTCCTCTCCTACCCTATTTTGGCCTAGGTTGGAACGTAATAGATCACAAATAATGAGATATCTCGTTTTTTTGTTTCTTTGGATTGCCTCATACAATCTGACTATTGCTGCACAAGATGAGCATGAGGTCGATTCCAAAGAGATAGTGACCAATTCGCTTTGGGATAACTGGTATGGACAAGTTGGAGCCGATATGATTTTGCTATTTCCCAAAGGACATTCCGCTAAAGACGTTTTCCCTAACGGGAAGTCACTGGGTGTGAGTTTAGCTGTAGGAAAATGGTTCTCACCAGAATTTGGTGGCAAAGTGAAGGTTAACTGGAATAACGTGATTATCAGGGAAACCCACAATATTTGGTATAAGCCTTATGGTGAGCCTGGCGGAAATCACGATGAAGGAGGATTTATTACTTTCAGTGGTGATATACAATTGAATCTGCACAATCTGTTTGATGTTTATAAACCAGATAGAAAATGGAACCTTATCTTTGCTCCTCATGCAGGTGGATGGTTGAATGTCAAGGAAGGTAAAGCAGGCCCGATATTGGGTGTTGGACTGCATAACACTTATCGACTTAATGACAAGTGGCAATTATTTGGTGATGTAAACTATACTTTTGTTCCGAGTATGAATGACGTGAGTTCTGGAACTGATCATGGTGGTAATAGCTATGCTGAAATTAATGTCGGTGTAGAGATGGCATTGTCGAAGAACAACACATTCCGTCGTGTGTCAGATAAGGCCAAAAATGATAGCAAGGCCGTCTTGCTCAATTCTTTCTGGGACAACTGGTTTGTACAGGCTGGCTTGGGCATGTCGCTTCAAAACCCGTATGGAACGAATTTTGCCAATGTCTTCCCAAATGGCAATACACTTGGTGTGAATCTTGATTTGGGAAAGTGGTTTACACCAGAGATAGGTGTACGTGGTGGTGTAAACTGGCAGAATAGTATTGTCACTAATCATCATGCTTATTATTTAGCTCCAAAAGATGACCCAGAATGGGAACTGGATAAAAGGGGATTTTATGCAATCTATGCAGATGTGTTCTTTAACCTCCATAACTTGATTTCGGGATATGACAAGAATTGTAAATGGAATGCTATCGTATTCCCACGTATGGGACTTGCCACTAACTTCTCGTCCAGTTACTCTGAATGTCCAATGTTAGGTATTGGTACTGAGCAGACATTTGCTATTAGCGACAAGATGAAACTGTTTGCTGATGTCGCCTATCAGGTAATGACAAGTGGTTTTCATGACAAAAAATTCAAAACTCCCAAAAACGGAATCAGCAGTAACGGCTGGTTCGACATCAATATCGGTGTTCAGTATGACTTAGGAAAGAACTGGTGGAAAAAGCTAAGGGAGCACAAAGGATTAAGGGTTCAGGATTAAGGGTTCAGGATTAAGGGTTCAGGATTAAGGGTTCAGGATTAAGGGTTCAGGATTAAGGGTTCAGGATTAAGGGTTCAAGATTAAGGGTTCAAGATTAAGGGTTCAGAATTAAGGGTTCAGAATTAAGGGTTCAGGATTCATGGCAATAAAAGTGCTTAGAGGAGTGAGTACCAAAGCTTCCCTATCAAACAGGATACAAGGATTCACGATTGGCTCTAAATATGAAGGTTATAAATGAGTGTTTGTTGGATGAGGTTCAGATAAAGGCGAAGGACTCCCCTCGCCTAAGGATGAACTATAACTTCCATCAGTCGTTGGAGGACAAATGTCATCGGTTCCTTAATGCCGTAGAACCGGGAACGGTAGTCCCCATCCATCGACATCCGACAAAAGACGAGACGTTTATCATATTGCGAGGTAAGGTCAAGGTTTCAACATATAATGATGATGGTTCGGTAATAGATAGCATCGTACTCTGTCATGAAGAAGGCCGCTATGGCGTTGACATTCCCAAGAATGTGTGGCACACCCTGGAATGTATTGAGAGTGCCACAATCTTTGAGGTCAAAGAAGGTCCGTTTGTAGAGCATGAAGTGGAGGGGATACTTACGGTTAAGGGTTAAGGGTCTAATTCTAGTTAAGGGTGAAAGGTTAATACTACAAACAGAATTCCAATTATAATTTGGAATTAGTCTCCTTTTCGAAAAGGAGCAAAAGGTATTGTTCTTTCTTCGAAGAAAGAAGCAAAGAAAAGATATAGGGGGATACCCCCTAAAACCCCAATTTGTCCTTTCTTTCGGCGCGAATGAAAGAACTAAAGAAAGCATCCACCCTCACCACGCCTCTCCCTATATGGAGAGGATGCAAACTCAGGTTTGCAGAGACCGCAAACCTTCGCGGGATTTAGTATCGCGGGACGACGCGATGAAGTTATAAGATGATTTACATCAAATTAAGCTATACCACTTCTACCCTGCCCTATCAGTTAGACATTTTTTTCGAAATCCCCCGTCCCCTTTGCCTAAAGGGGCTCCACCTCTCCCTATATCCCCTTCTCCTTAGGCGAGGGGAAAAACTCAGGTTTGCAGAAACCGCAAACCTTCGCGGTTTTTGGTATCGCGGGACGACGCGATGAGGTTATAAGATATCATTGACATCAAATTAAGCTATACCACTTCTACCCTGCCCTATCAGCAATGCCATGGAGTGCCAAGGGTGCATCTCACAGCCAACTTGAAAGATTGCTAGGTGTTGGTCGAGGGCTAATAGAGAAATTGTGAAACATGTCCCAGTGACAACAGAGCCCCCAAAAGGGTGAATACTACTAAATATTTCACATTAAAGTTAGATAGGATTAAATCTACAAACTATGACAAATAAGGAAAAATGGAAACTTCTTTTCGAAGATAAGAGGTTCCGTGAAAAGTCAACGACGACACCATCAGATGGCAGGACCCCATTTGAGAGCGATTATGGGCGGCTCATTTCAAGTGCTCCCATCAGACGATTGCAGGATAAGACGCAGGTTTTTCCACTTGAATCCAACGACTACATTAGAACACGTCTCACACATTCACTGGAAGTATCGTATATTGGTGGTTCAATCGGTCAGAGTGTAGAGAAGTGGCTGATTGACAAGAAGGACATGGATGAAGATCAAAGAGGGTATTTGAGTTCACTGCTTAGAACAGCTGGCTTGGTTCATGATCTTGGTAATCCTCCTTTTGGTCATTTCGGTGAGGAAGCTATCAAGGATTTTTTCCGTCACTATCTAGAAAAGAACAAACATGGTCTCAATGAAATTGAGGTGGCAGACTTGGAGAACTTTGACGGAAATGTGCAGACATTTAGAATATTGACTAGGCTATATTTCTTTGGTGACGAGTTCAGCTATAATCTGACATATACAACGCTGAGTTCTGTGGTAAAATATCCTTCAAACTCCGTAGAAGGTAATAAGTCACCCTATACTGAGATTGCCAAAAAGAAGTTCGGTTATTTTGTGACTGAGACAGAGAAGTACAAAGCCATTAATGATTTCTTGCAGCTACATCACAGAAGAAGTCCAGTGGTATATCTGATGGAAGCTGCTGATGACATTGCCTATACAGCAGCAGACATTGAGGACGGCATTAAACTGGGAATTATCACCGTGGATGACATTTGTGAAGTGTTTGAGGATAATCTCGACAAAAATAAAGATGAGGTTATGAAATTCCTTGATGAGCTGAAGAAACAGTACAAGAATGAACCCAAGAATAGGGAGTCCATTATGGTGCAGAAATTCAGGATTAAGACACAGCAATTGATGATTGAAGCAGTCCTTGATACTTTCAAAGAAAAATATGACTTGATAATGAATGGAGAATTGGAGGATGAGATTATCATGATTTCAACAGCGAAGGATATCAGACTTGCCTATAAGAAGTTAACAGGAAAGATATTCAACAGTAAGACGATTTTGAAGAAGGAACTTGCTGGATGGGAAGCTATCAAGGGACTGTTAGAGATATTCGTATCAGCTGCTGAAAGCCCGAACTTCAAGTCTTCAGGTAATTGCAGAGAGTCGCGCCTGTACAATATCATATCGTTGAATTTCAGAACCATCTACGAACGTTATCCCGCATACGAGAATAATATGTACAACAGGCTCCGACTGATAGTTGACTATATATCGGGGATGACCGATCGGCATGCAATCTCTCTGTATCAAGAACTTAAAGGAATCAAACTTTGAGATGAAGGGTTCGAGTCAAATCATACATGAAGATCTTCAAACTAAGTTCAGAACATTGCTTTATGAGGAATCTAACTTGAAAAGTGTGTTGTTTCAGATTCTTATTGAGGGAACAGCTTATCTGATAGGTGGCTATGTAAGGGATGCTCTTGAAAACCGAGTTAGTAGGGACTTAGATATCGTAGTTGATATACCGAATGAAAGACTTCGGGAAATTGTGGATGGGGAAAACTGCAAAAAACACTTCAATAGAATTGGAGGTGCCAAACTGATACTTAACAGCATTAATGTCGATATCTGGAGTTTTGACAACAACTGGGCTTTTAAGAATAAATTGGTAAAACTAAATGAGAAAGAGAAATTGAATAGCTTGGCCAAAGGTTGTTTTTATAACTATGATGCCTTAGTGGTCAATGTGAGCAATTTCTCATATCACATACGTTACTACGAGAATTTCGTGGAAAAAAAGGAATTGGACATTCTTCAGAAACGTGTTGTATATAAAAACCTTAATCCTACATTAGAAGCAAATATTTTAAGGGCACTTTTTTTGAAAAAAGAATTCGGAATAAGTTACACAGAACATCTTAAGGACTATATATACCGGAAGATGCTATCGCTAAATGATATATTTGGAGATGTTACTGAAAGGCTAATGGCTGTGAAGGAAACATATCCGAAGTATGGAATTGTTAACAGAGAGGATATCATTAATACTTTTGAGGAACTGAGGATTGAACGCCCTCAGACGCTATTTGGATAAATGAATGCCACGAGGACAAGTCATTGACATCAGCATAAATTGAAGCTATAAACATAAGCCTATATATGCAGCATTTTGATACTACAGGAAAGCAGATAGAATTCAAGACTTACCTTGAAAACTCGCCAAGAATCATATTTTCAGCCAAATTTGGTGATGGGAAAACGCAGTTCTTGAAAGAAGTTGCTCAGAGCAAAATATTCAAGGACTACCAGTTCTTTACCATCTATCCTGTGAACTATGTGGTGGCAGAGAATGCTGACATTTTTGAATATGTAAAACGTGATATACTGATTCAGATGGCTAAGGCAGACTTACTGAACAGTATAGACCTGAATGCGTTGATGACATCGTTTGCCTCTTTCGAGACCTTTAAGGAAGTGCTTTCATTCCTCGTTTCTTGTATGCCTGCGGGTGATTTTATCAATAAGCTCATTGAAAAGGGGCTAGCCATTAAAGATGAATATGATAAAAAGAAAGCGACTCTGGGAAAATACAATGATATCTTTACGGCGATGAGAGGTGGTATATACGAGGAGGATGCATATACGCAAATTATCAGGGAAGGCTTGAACTATTTGCGTGATAGTATAAATGCTGAGGGTGGTAATAAGAAGTCGGTTTTAGTTATTGAGGATTTAGACAGGTTGGATCCTGGTCATCTGTTCAGGATACTTAATGTTATCAGTGCACATATTGATAATCCATCTTATGTAGGGAATATTTCAGATAACAAGTTTGGCTTTGATAATATAGTTATTGTTATGGACTATAGTGTAACAAAGAGGATTTTTGAGCATTTCTATGGTCCTGATGCTTCGTATGAGGGGTATATGAGCAAGTTCCTTACTTGTCAGCCTTTCTATTATAGCATAGATTCGTTGGCTAAACACGCTTTGTATTCGCATATAGTTGACCTGATAGGCCTGACTGAATTGGTGGAATGTATGCCTAATTTGAAAGAACATATAAAAGCGATGTCTGTTAGGGATATTGAAAGGGTTATCAATTTCGATTATAGGAACAGAAAGAAGAAGGATAAGACGCAGATAATGGCGTATTGGTTTTCATGTGATTTACCAATATTCAAGTTGCTGTGCATAATGATTGAGTGTGGTCTTAATAAAAGGGAAATACAGAAGGACCTCGCTTTGCAAGGAGATCAAAACGTAGCAAGTTACATTGAACTAGTCTATCCTTTGCATTTACAAGCCAGTGATGTTTGCTTTAATTGTTATCATGTGAACAATTCTATTTATGATGTTTGTTTTAAGCAAGGAGTAATTGATAAGATAGATGTCCAAAAAGTCGCTAGCAGAAGGGCTACGACTAAAGATATAGGCTCTCTTAATATTGTATTCTGGAGACTGTTCCGCATGATGGATGAATGCTATAATGTGTCTTCACTAAAACTGGAGTGACCTACTGGCGAAGAATTCTGCGAGTGGGCAACTGATGGAGGTAAATGCCACGGGGACAGGTTATGAAATCAGAAGGAAGAAGGAAGATAGCTTAGGGGTGATTGAAGGGACGGAGGGACAGGTTCTCTCTAAGAGAGTGTGGCGATGCAATCCTGTTTCATGAAAAATAGAAGTTTGCAATAATCAATAGTTAAGCAATGCCTCGGCAGGCTAGAGAATCATCAGGAACTGTATAAGGAATATTATAACCCAGATTGAGAAGGAGATTACAGAGAAATACCTGGAGCAATTCCCACAGTATAAGAACTCGTTCAAGGTGTACTTCTGTAAGAGTGATGATGGGGCGAGGTTTGTCTGAGGAACAAAAAATGAAAGTTATACATTATGGAGAAAATAAGTTTAGATAATAAAAGTATTTTAGTTACTGGGGGTGCAGGCTTTATTGGCTCGAACCTGATTAAGCGACTCTTTTCAGATATAAAGGGCGCCACGATTGTTAACATTGACAGCGTCAATAGTTATTACGACCCTTCGCTGAAGGAGTACCGACTGCAAGAATTGAACACGAATAGCACGAATTCTACGAATAACTATGAGTTCGTGAAAGGCGATTTGGCTGACAAGGCATTGATTGAGAAGCTCTTTGCTGATTATCAGTTTGACATCGTGGTCAATCTGGCTGCGCAGGCAGGTGTCAGGTATTCGATTGAGAATCCGGATGCGTATATTCAATCGAATATGATTGGATTTTACAACATCCTGGAGGCGTGTCGGCATAACCCAGTAGAACATCTGGTATATGCTTCGTCGTCGAGTGTGTATGGTGGTAACAAGAAGGTGCCATTCTCGACGGATGACCGCGTAGATAATCCTGTGTCGCTGTATGCAGCTACCAAAAAGAGCAATGAGCTGTTTGCTCACTGCTATTCGAAACTGTATAACATCCCGACGACGGGGTTGCGTTTCTTTACCGTCTATGGTCCTGCGGGCCGTCCTGACATGGCTTACTTCGGGTTTACGAACAAGCTGTTGAAGGGAGAGACCATCCAGATTTACAACTACGGCAACTGTCGCCGTGATTTTACATACGTTGATGATATCGTCGAGGGTATTGTGCGTGTGATGCAGGGGGCACCAGAGCGTAAGAAAGGCGAGGATGGGTTACCTGTTCCACCGTATGCCGTGTATAACATCGGTGGCGGCCAGCCGGAAAATCTGCTGGACTTCGTGCAAATCCTGCAGGAGGAGTTGTTGCGCGCTGGTGTGCTGCCTGCTGATTATGACTTCGAGGCCCACAAGCAGTTGGTGCGCATGCAGCCGGGCGACGTGCCTACTACGTATGCCGATGCCACAGCCCTTGAACGTGATTTCGGGTTTACACCAAAAATAACGTTGAGGGAGGGACTGAGGAAGTTCGCGGAGTGGTACAAGGAATATTATAAGTAATCAACACTAATCTTACGGATTGGACGAATTACTTTTGGCGCATGATTACAATACAGGATTTATACAACCACTAATGGTGAATGGTTAATGATTAAGGTTCTTGTTTATAAGTGACCAGAGTTCGAGCGAAGGAATAAAACCGATAGAATCACTGGACAATAGAGGAAACTATATGATAAGGAAACTAACTACCAATTCTCGATTGGTTAATGACATATTGGCGGCTTACATAAACACCTATAAGGCGTTGTGTGAGCTTATCAATAACTCGATACAGGCGGATGCTAAAAACATAAGATTGAATATCGATTATGCGGATGAAAATGTCGTTACACCGCTGCCAGTTAGTCGTATAGTTTTACGAGATGATGGTTTTGGTGTTCATATCAATGATATTGAAGAAAAACTGCTAGACATTGGAACTGCTAATAAGAAAGGTGGAAAGGGAGTTGGGCGTTTTGCAGCATTTCAGATTGGGAATAAGTTCACGATAGAGACTGTAGGTTATTCACAAGAGGACAAGACTTGGTCTCATGCCGTAATCCCTCTGGAGAGTGATGACTTTAAGAAAGAGAGCGACGTAAGGCAAGTGGATATTGATACCATTGAGGAACTGCTGGACAAGAAAACGGATACATACTACCAGATTACAATAGAGGATCTCTATGATGTAGATGCAGGGAATATTGAACAAAGGAAAAGGCTGACTAAACACTTTAATAGGAATAACATCAAGGATAGTCTATTCGAAACTTATTGCCTCAAAATCTTTAATGGTGACATAGCTGTCTATGTCAATGACGAAAAGATAAATCCTAAGGACTATATCATAGGAGAACCTGAAAGGAAACTCAGCGAATACATTGACAAGAAAGGAACCAAGCATCGGGTGGAAATGGACTATATCCAGATAAAAGGCCTGGATAAGATTCGAGTATATCTGACAACGCTAAATGCTGGTGTGCATGAAAATGCGATGTGCTTTGAATATGCAGCACCTTGGTTAGGTCCAAGCATTGGCGGATGGTTGGTTTATTATTATGCTGAAGGTATAACATCTGATGTGCTCCGAAATGCTGACTTGGAAGATTTGGACGAGGAGTTTGCCTCGTATAGACAATTCGTAAAAGAAAAGCTTAACGACTTCTTCAAGAACAAAAATAAAAAATATGATGAGTTCGTGAGCAACCTCAGAGGAGATGTGTATTATCCATTCAAAGATGGGAATACATCTGAATCGCAACTGCTTGCATTTGATAAGCTTGCATATATGGTTGAGGATAAATACGGCTTTCTGGAAAAGAAGGATAAGGCTAGGAGCATTCTTTATCCGCTAGTGAAAAGGAGCATTAGCAGCGGTGATTTTGAAGTGGTATTGAAGAGTGTGCTAAAACTGTCGGATAAAAGCGTGAAGCAGTTCAATGAGCTTCTTGGACGGTCGGAACTTGAGGACGTGATAGAGTTCTCGGACAAAGTTTCGAAGAAGATGCAGGACTTGGAGTTTATTGAGAAACTGACCATTTCGGAAATATCAAAGCGGGTGAAGGAAAGGAGCGAGCTGCATAAGTTTCTGACCAAAATGCTCTGGATTTTCGGCGAGCAGTATAGTAACAACACGACACTGCTTTCTGACAAGAACCTGGAGAATAATCTTAGGAAACTGAGTGAGGACTGTATGGAATATAAACCCTCGAAGAAGGATGACAATATCAATGAGGCTATTACGGGTAGTGCCAAGAAGAATATAACAGACCTGTTTATGTATTCGGAAAGAATACTGGACGAGGAGAAACGAGAGGTATTGATAGTTGAGCTTAAAGCCCCAAGGGTGAAGATAAGCCCGAAGGAACTCGGCCAGGTACGGAAGTATGCAACACAAATAGCTCAGAGCCCTTATGCGCCTAGTGATGTTCGCTTTGTTGTTTTGCTTGTCAGTTCAGACATTAATAATGAAGCTCTGCTAGAGATACCCGGGAAAGAATGCAATCCTTATTTTCTGATGAGCCCGAAGAACAGCAACGTGAGTGTCTATGTGATGCGCTGGGTAGATATCTTAGAGAAGTCTAGACGGCGACTACAGTATCTTTCCTCGCTCCTTAAGACAAAGGATGTGGACGTTGTGGAGAAGGCAAGGAAAGAATTCCCAGAGATAGACTTTGGACTTACTTCTACGCTGAGGAAGAGGGCGTTGTAGAGGATTGAGCGTGTTGTGGGAGCACTTATGGAGAATGGTGAAGGGCGCAAATAGTGAAAAGAAAGAGTAATGGCTTTTGACCCTGGCAAATATTTTGTAGAAGATTGGACTACGTATCAGGATAAAGGCGTGGTTGTCTATCGTTTTAGAGATGATCTCTTGGATGAGTTCATTTCTGACTTTATATTGCCTTTCAGATTAGCCTATGTTAGCACGGAAGAAATAGTAAGCGGAGTGGAGCACGGCTATTGGAGCAGGAAGCAAGGTATTGCTAACCAATTGCCAACAACGCCAATGATCAAGTCTGGAGAATTCTCTGAAATTCTTGTCTATTTTCTTTCCTTGTGTTTTCGTTGTCCGGACGTTAATGTATATCCGTTGAAGTGGCTTTGGAAAGAGAATCCAAATACCCCGATGCACTTGTCGGATATAGCCATGGCAAAGTGCGAGGACTGTCATAATCCATCAGAGGATGATTATCTCTATTTTGTGGAATCGAAAGCCGGAGCAACACCTCTACCTAAGGTGACCAGCAAAAGTGTTATGAATGATGGAATACTTGGAGCACTGGATGATATTGTATCAAGAGCCAGCAAGATGGTAACTTTTCTGATTGTGAAGTTCAATAAAGAGAAGAACTATGAGATGGCTGACAGAATGAACCGCTTTCAGGAAACCGTCAAGGTGAAATACCACCGGAGATTTAATGCGGCAATAGTTGTTGATAGTAAATCTCTGGACCAGCATATCAATAATACTACGCAAGAGAATTTGGATAAAGCCAGGCGACTGAGAGTGGAACTGTTTGCCATACCAATAGCCCACATGAAGGATGTCTATGAACGAGTGCTGGTTGAAGCACAAAATACATAGTCGATGGAAGAAACACTATCAAGATGGATTAACGACTCAGAGGCATTTGAGATGCAGCGCAGTTACCATGTGCTGAACCAGAAAATGTTTGAGTTTCAGGCAAGGCAGGATGATTTTTACATCACTCTGCTAAACCGCCTGTACTTCCTTCTTGAGGAGGTGAAGGATGATGACTATGGGACTAAAGAGGCGGAGTTGCTGGAATTGGCAAAAGGATTACTTGTCTATTCGGATAAAGACACCAAGGACTTGTTTACATCCGTAGATCAGGTGGAGAATATGCTTTACGTAGCCTCGGCCTACTATCTGACAGGCTACGAGGCCATCGCATCGCTATTGTTGAGACCACAGCCGATAATTGAATACAATAATAGATATGCATGGTTGATAGCCTATATCATAGAAGGAGGAAAGGACCTTGATCCAGAGAGGGATGAAGAAATAGATGATCTGTACGGTCATATAGACTTGTATCTGCAAACGGGTGAAGAAGACTTTCTTGAATTACTAGAAGAAAGAATACAGCAGCTCTGCGATAAGATGCCGTTTACTACTCTTGACGAGTTTTTTGACTGCAACATATTGCGCCATGTGCTCAGGAAATTCAGGAATGATAACCTGTGGAGAGACTTAAAAGCGACAGACGGAAGCGTAGAATGGGATGACTATGTGGGTTTTTCGAGAACGCAAGGCATTCTGCAGTTTCTGCCTTCACAAAGAGATGCCATCGGGAAGGGGTTGTTGACATTTGAACACTCGTTCAGCTTAAAAATGCCTACAAGTGCTGGAAAGTCGTATATTACAGAACTACTGGTGTATTCAGAACTTCGCAGGAATCCACAGGCTAAGGTGCTCTATCTGGCTCCACTTCGCTCACTAAGCCACGAACTGAATGAAAGATATAATAAAGTAGGTGAGGCATTGGACTTCGAGAGTTTTGCTGCATACGGCGGTAATTCCTCGACTCTGGATAATGCCAGACTTACCAATGCCCAGCTTTTTATTACCACACCAGAGTTTTTCGCATCGATGGAGGGAGGTGATGATGGCTTGTTGGACTTGTTTACACTGGTTATCTGTGATGAAGGACAACTGCTGGACAGTCTGAACAGAGGGGTCAACTATGAGTTACTACTGTCTAGAATCAAACGTAGAGGAATTGCCCGTTTCCTGTTTATATCGGCCATTATACCCAATATTGAAGATGTTAACACATGGCTGGGAGGCGGTAGGGAAGAGGTTGGCGATAGTATCTACAGACCTTGTGAGATTAAGCTGGCCTATGCAGAACGGAACGGCAGAGACATCAACCTGAAAGTACTGAATTCGGATTATCAACATGAGAAGTACACCATCGAAGGATTTTTAACAAGGAAAGAGAATGTCAATGTAGCTATAGGAACACCAGCTACGCTTAGTGTTGCATTGGGACTGAAATCGGCCAATGCTGGCTCAACACTGATATTTACCTATTCGAAGGGAGGAAAACGAGGCTGCCAAGTTGTGGGCAACAAGCTTGTAGAGGTATTAAACCTGCATCGACATGGTGTGAGACTGATTGACGACCGAAACCGTAAACCCATAGAAAAGTTGACAGAATATTTAGCCTTTCAATATGGTGGTGATTATCCACTCACCAATTATGTGCGACTAGGCTTTGCCTATCACAATGGCGGCTTACCACAGGATGTCAGAGAATTTATTGAAGACTACTATAGGGACAAGAAAATCAAGATACTCATTAGTAACAGCACTCTAGCAGAGGGCGTTAACCTGCCGATTAAGACACTGGTTGTGTATAATTTGGCCAGATTTAATCACGACCTGATGCGCTGGGAACTGATAGAAAGTACAGAAATCAGAAATATCTTAGGAAGGGTAGGAAGAGCAGGTCGAGAAAAGTATGGCTTAGTGATATTGCCCAAGAATGAAGCGGTGACAATGGAGACCATTGTGACGGCACTGAAGGGGAATGGCATCCATACCATCAGAGGAATATTCTATAACGTCATACAAAAGTTGATCGAAGTAAGAGGAGAACTGACAGACGCCAAGATAGACGAGACTTTGTTTAAATATGGAGCATCGTCGGCTATAGACCAAATGATCTACAGATATTATGGCATGGCAGAAGAGCAGAATATCATAGAGGATTGTATCCAGGATTCGCTAGCCTATCATCTGTCTGACAATAACTCCAAGCAGTATATTCGCAGAGCCTTTAACGTGAGATATAATAGAATTGAGGCAAGCGTGGAAGGCGATAAGGTGAATCTGTTGAAACAGACGGGGTTAGAACTGGATGATTTCTTGAGGCTGGAAGGAATTGAATCCGAAGATGTGAGAAGGTTTAGTACGGAGACCGTTATAGATAGTGAATGGCTGAAGTATATTATTGGCATCGTTTATTCCATGCCGACAATGGGGTTGGAAAAGGAAGGGCTGTCAGGCAATGTACGGGAGCTGGTAGAAGATAAGGAAGCATTCACTGCTTTTCTGATCATGTGGATGACAGGTGCACAATATTGCCAGATAGCTGACGTTGCAGGGCTTGCCGTGGACGAAGTGCTGGAGTTGTTAGCGCAGTTGCAATATCAGTTTCATATCCGGCTGCAGGGGCTTATCAGGTATCTGAGAGCCAAGTGTGATTTTGAGGATGAAAATCTTGTATTATTACCGGACTGTATCAAGTTTGGCATTTCGAACAAGAATCATATTACGCTGATTAAAGGTGGATTGAAAGATAGGATAGCTGTGCATAAGATAGGCGAATTTGTCGAAAACATGGAAATAGAATACACAAATCATCGCAGTTTGCGCAGACAGTTAAGGAGGACTTTTGACAGATTGGAGGTGTATATAGAAAATGCGAATATTCCTTTATTGTCGAAGGAAAGAATTATCAAATGGATAGGAGTTTAATCATTCGGAGGAACGGGGACGGGTTCTCTGACCTAAAGGTGCAGAGTGTGGCGGTGCAATCCTGTTTCACGAATAATAGGAGTCAGTAATAATCAATAGTTGAACAATGCCAAGGCAGGCGAGAAAGGAATCTAGCACTGGGACATTTCATGTGATGATGCGTGGCATCAATCATCAGGACTCTTATGAACAACAGTATGGAGAAGTTAAGTAGAGCCTATAAAAATGATGATATGGAATCAATAGATTTATTAAAACTACAGATAGAAAAAGGTAACAAAATTTTGGAAGATGTCTCTAAGATGAGAGAACGTCCCACAAATGTTATCAATATGGTTGCTTATGTGAGTGAGGATGTTCAAAATAATCGAAAGGCAATCAATACTTGGCAATATTTGACACAAGATGTTCTTCTGACTATATATTCAGAAGCTGATTATCATGTTAATCTTTTTAAGGATACTATTACTGCTAAAAATATTGGATACAATTATCAGAGAGAATTTACTACTGAAATTAATAATGGATTAAGTGTTTTAGAATCAGCATATGAATCATTAAAGTTGGGGTTGACAAGTAGAAAAACAGATAATAGTGGTAGCGCCAAACCGCCCAAGATATTTATTAGCCATAAGACAGAAGACAAACCATTTGTAAATGAGTTGGTAAAGTTAATTGAGTTTGTTATAGGCTCTGATCCTAATAAAATTTTCTGCAGTTCGATAGGTGGGTATGATATTAAACCTGGTAAAGAGATACTAAATGAGTTGAAGCGACAATTTAATGATTATGAAATATTATTTCTTGTAGTACATTCACCAAGATATTATAAGAGCCCAGTCTGTCTAAATGAAATGGGTGCCTCATGGGTATTGGGTACAAAGTTTATATCCTTCCTAACCCCAGATTGTGAATATCCTATGTTGAAAGGTGTAATTGACGGTAAGTATATGTCAATTAAGGTGAATGATGCTCAAGATACGGTTTCGTCAAAACTAAATTCATTCAAGGACTATCTTCTTGATGTTTTTTCTTGTGATAAGGAGAAGTTTAATCAGACAAGATGGGAAACACTAAGAAATGATTTTGTTGCGATAACATCATTATTGAAATGTGATACGAGACAGAATGAGGAAGATAAAAATGAGACTTCTGTCAAGAAAAAGGCTGATATACAAGCAGAATTAATCAGTAAAAATCCATATGTCATCTCTGTCATTAATCGTGGCGAGGGTGTTGCTAAGAATCTAAACATCATGCTTGATAAAGAATGTGAAGGCATGCTCGTAAGTGGTTTGGATCATTTTCCTATGGAGTATTTAAAGCCACAACACCATATAAACTTGAATATATACCCTTGTATTGGTGACCCAGAAAAGTTTAAAATATATTCCACTTGGTATGAAAAGGATGTAAAATATGAGTCGGAAGATATTATAACTATTTAAACCTACAACAATTATGATTTTAGAACTGATAACTCTTTTTAAAGATGAACTTGTGAAGACTGTAGGCGTATTATCTGATGAGATTAGTCAATCTCTTGATGATGGCCTTCAGAAATATACGACTAATTGGTATAATAAAATCAGCAGTGTCAAGACCTTTCTATTTAGTGAAAATGCTGTTGATTTTGAAGAAGTGTATGTTCCACTATCACTGCAGTTTCAAAAGAAGAATATCAACTTGCCTAATGACATCAGTTCTTTTTTCAAAATCAGTAATTGTATCACTATATTGGGACATGCCGGTTCAGGAAAGACAATGTTAATGAAACATAGTTTTTTAAATATTCTAAGAAATGGATATTTGATACCTATTATTATTGAATTGCGCAGGATTGACAATACGGAATTTTGTCTGTCAGAATACATTAGTAGTCTTGTGTTTAAACTCAATTTATCAAGAAATGAAACGATTTTCAACAGATTAATGGATGAAGGAAAGTTTGTTTTCTTCCTAGATGGTTTTGACGAGATATCCATTAAAAACAAAGAAAAACGAACTGCGGAGATAGAAGAATTTGTAGACCGATATAATAAAAATAGTTTCATGCTAACATCCAGACCTGGTGCTGGAGCTGAGACCTTAAGCCGATTTCGCAGTTATCATGTTTGCGACATGAATGATGAACAGGTTAAGAGTTTTGTAATGAAACAAGCAAAATATATGGATGAAGAAGGTGATCTGATAGCGCAGAAAATAGTTGGATCTATATTTTGCTCAGACAACTCTATGTTTATTGACTATTTACGAAATCCACTGCTGCTTTCCATGTTCATTCTGACATTCAAATATACACCAGAACTGCCTTCTAAAAAAAGCGGATTCTATTTTAATGTATTTGACACTTTGTATTGCAAGCATGATTCAACAAGTAAATCTGGTGGGTATCTGCATGAGAGAAAATGCAAAAAAGAAAAAGAACAATACAAAAATATTCTACAGAGTTTTTCATACAACTCTTTCTTTGATTCTAAGTATGAATTCGATAATGCCTATATCAACAAATTGTTTGAAGATATTAAGAAAAGACTCTCAGTTAAGTTTGACAATGATGATATGATATATGACCTAAGTGTATCCATAGGTATTTGGGTGCTTGATGGGTATACTTATAACTTCCCACACAGATCTATGCAGGAATACTTTGCTGCGTCACTCATCAGTGAGTCTGAGGAGGATACAAAAAAAATGGTATACTCTAAGATTATGACGCGTAAATATGGTTACGACGGTTTTAATTTCTGGTCTTTATGTCAAGAAATGGACGAGTTTTGTTTCTTAAAGTATTTCGTATTGAAGAATCTTAAAGATTTCAAAAAGTTCTTGGATGCCTCAATTGAAGGTATTACAGAAAAAGTTGAGCTGACTTTCTATAATTTATTGAAATTATCGGATTTTTTTATTGGAATCAGCAAAAGTGGAGACATTAATTATATTAGGCGAAATAACAGTATCTATATTCCTGTATTAAGATATTTGAAGAAAGTTGATATTGTTGACACTATTTTTGACTGGTCTAGAAAAGCTCCTCAGGAAATAGAGACACTTTGTAATTTGACTAGGAATGATGATAAACTTATCCGCCTGGATGTAGAAAATAAAACGGTATATAACTACCTTCGATGCACATCTTTGCCCAAAATGCTTTATGAAGAGTATATAAAACTTAATAATACCATACTGGAATTGGAGAATGACTTAGATCAAAAGAGAAAGAAGGAAATCAATCTCTTGGGGTTGTGAAAATACTGGCAAAAATGCTACGTGAACAGATCTTTGACATCAGATGGAAGATGTCTGAGGGCTGAACGAAGTCGGAAGGCTGAGGGCTAAACGAAGGCTGAGGGCCGATGGCGATATGAGGGGTGAGGTTAGAAGTCTGAAGTCTAAGGGCTGAAGGATACTCTGCGGAAAATAATAGGCTAAAGTGCAAATATGGGCTTTTGGTTCGTTGGTCTGCTAAAAAAGCATAATAAACCATAAGGAATGCAATAAAATACAAGAGGAATTGCTATTTTTGCACTGACTTTGTCAAAATTGGAATAGTATACCTACGAGAATGGATAAAATTGAAATAAAAGGATATAAGTCGATACACGACATGGAATTGGAGTTGCAGCCTATCAATATACTGATTGGTGCCAACGGTAGCGGAAAGACCAATTTCCTGTCGTTCTTCGAGTTCCTGAGGAACATGTATTCGCAGAACCTTCGAGGATATGTGGCTGAGCGTGGTGTGGAGAAAATACTGCATAAGGGAGCAAAGATAACAGAAGAAATCTCGTCGAAGCTTTCTTTTGGCAAGAATAAATACTCGTTCGCCATCAAGGCTGCTGAGGCGGGCTTTATGTTTACGCATGAGGGTTTGTGGTACAGCGGTAATCCCTACGTTTCTAATCCTCAGGAGATTTCGACGATGGGGTATGAGTCGAATCTTCGTCAAGCTACCGTGGAACGAGCCAAGTACATCAGGGATTATTTGGGTGGCTTGGTGAAATACCATTTTCATGACACAAGTGTTAATTCGCCATTTACACAGACCTCGAACGTAGAGAATGACAAATTCCTGCTTTATTCGAAAGGGCAGAATTTGGCCGCATTCTTATATAATATCCGCGAGACGGCTCCAGTATCGTATAACCTGATAGTGCATACGGTGCAGTCGATAGCTCCGTATTTTGGTGACTTTTATCTGAGGCCTACAGAGAATGGTATGGTGAGACTACAGTGGACGAGCCGCTACTCTGAAACGATCTACGGTCCTACAGACCTGAGTGACGGTACCATCCGTTTTATTGCTTTGGCAACACTTTTCTTGCAGCCAAAGTTGCCTGCAACTATCATTATTGATGAACCAGAGTTGGGCCTTCATCCTGCTGCCATTACGAAGCTCTCGGGAATGATAAAATCTGCTGCTAATAAAAAATGCCAGATTATAGCGGCTACGCAGTCGACCGACCTGCTGTCGCACTTCCAACCAGAAGATATCATTGCGGTGGACCTGGTGGACGGAGCCAGCCGTTTCCAGAAGCTAGACAACAAAGCGCTGCAGCTGTGGCTTGAGAACTACTATTCTGTGGATGAGTTGTGGAAACGCAACATTCTCTCACAAGGACAACCAAATATCTAATGGCTATGAAGAGAATAGTTGTTATTTGTGAAGGTCCTACGGAAAAGGAATTTTGCGACACCATCCTTTCACCCTATTTTTCACCACAGGGCATTTATCTGAATGCACCGCTGATAAAGCACTCTCATGGCGGCATTGTGCCATGGTCATTGTTGCAAAAGCAGATAAGCATCCATCTGCGTGCAGAGCGGAATGCGTACGTTACCACCATGATTGACTATTACGGCATTTCCGGTAAGCATAACTTTCCTCGATGGGAAGAAGCCAAGCAGGAACCTGACATTTACAAGCGTATGGCAATTTTGGAGCAGGGAATGAAGGAGGGTGTTGAAGAGGAATTGCGCACACGTTTTATCCCGTATCTCCAACTGCATGAGTTTGAAGGGCTGCTGTTCAGCAACATTGATGTATATGAAAGGGTGATACCCAAGGGTGATCTTGTTGGCGTGGAGGAGTTAAAGCAGACTGCGGCGACATTTGATAATCCGGAACTGATTAATAATTCGCCAGAGACGTCGCCATCACACAGGTTGGAGCGTATAGTAAGAGGTTACGACAAAGTGGTGTATGGTAACTATCTGGCCGAAAGTATTGGCTTGAACAAGATCCGTGAGCGTTGTCCCCGCTTCAACCATTGGATAGAGAGTCTGGCGGGAGTTAGGGATTTGTAGTCACGGAATCACGAACTTCGGGTGGAACAAAAAAAGGAACTCCATCGGGTAGATGAAGTCCCATTCATGAGGAGGAGGTCAGTCATGGAAGGGCGCTTAACAGGCTACGGAGTTGGTTCATGTCGGGGTTTACTCTGACGGGAGCATGAGAGGCGGAGATGTCCAGTTCTGAGACTCCCAATATTTTGGCGTTGGGCCAGTGCCTGCGCAGACGAATGAGTTCGTCAAAGAGTTGTTCATTGAACCATGAACCCTGAACCATGAACCCGTCGGGGAAGCCTGGGGCTTCGACGACAAGACAGTGTCCGATGTGAGGGATAAAGCGATGACGAGAGTTACAAGCACGGCTTTTACTACCGGCATCATTGACGAGAAGATATTTGATATTATACATTTCATATAAAGTTTAGAGTTTAGCGTTTAGGGTTTAGAGACAGTTGTAAAGTTGAGAGTTGAAAGGGTGTGGCCCAAGGCCAAGAGCGAACCCTTGAGCCCTGAACCCTGAACCCTTGAACTGTTAGTGGATACCCATGCAAGAGGTAGCACCAAGTGCGGTGAGGATGGCCGTGAGGATGCTGATTAGCGTCTGCAGGATGAACTTCCAAAGAGCCTTCTTTGAGCCCCCACCGGGCTCTACCTCAGGCACTACTACTGGAACTTCGCCTTCAACGGCTTCCACCGACTTCTTGACAGCTTTCTTGACAAGCTTCTCAAGGATTTTTTGAAACAGTTTTTTCATAACGATAATTTTTTAATTTGTTAATGACTTAATTCTCGTTTATGCTGCCTTCGCCGTCGCCACCACCGTCACCACCGGGTGTGTTGCCTCCGCCAGAGTTGTCATCACCACCGGCCGGGGTGTCAGAGCCAGAGCTACCGGAGTTAGAACCGCCACCTGTGTACGTGCCTGTAGTGATAGTACCATCCGCGTTGATGGTGGTCTGCTGACCATGCTCGTTGACGATGATAATCACGGTGCTGTCGCCTGCGAGGGCGTTGAGGGTGATGGTAGCAGGCCAAGGGCCAGTGAGGTACACCTCGCTATAACCGCTTTTGGAGGCGACCTTGATAGAGGTGGGATGCTCTGCAGCGTAGTCGCTGATAGCTTGCTCTACATCGGTGATGGTGACGTCCTGACCGGCGCAGTAGAGTTCAGCCAGAGGGGTGAGTGCAGCCGTGAGTGCCTTGCTGTTGAGGCTGTAGTATCGGTTGGAAGGACTGCCGTTACCCTTGGGGGTGAACGTCTGGCGGATAGTACGGAGGTGGTACTTCAGGTGCATCTGAACCATCTTGAAGATGGCCTGACGCAGCTTTGCCTCGGGGGTGTTGTAAACACTGGCGGGCATGTTAGGAGTACTACGGGCGTAGGTTACGCCACCACGAACATAATAGGTGATACCATCGATGGTACCGGAAGATTTGCGGCCAATACCGACTTGTTTAATTTGTGCCATAATAGAAAAATTTTAAATTTGAAATTGAAAATTTGTTTCATGTTTCATAGCGGCTTGCGCCGCGTTTCAAGTTTCAAGTATGAGCTACGCCAAGAACTTTGAGGAACTCGATATCTTTCAGAAAGCTCGTGACCTCTGCAAGGAGGTTTACGCAATCACTAAGGATGGAGAGTTCCATAAGGATTCCAGGTTCGTTCAACAGATTCATGCTTCAGCAGGTTCTGTGATGGATAACATCGCTGAGGGTTTTGAACGGGACGGAAACAAGGAGTTTATCAACTTCCTATATATTGCGAAAGGGTCTTGTGGAGAAGTTCGTAGTCAAATCATCAGAGCCTCAGATGTAGGCTTCATTGACAACGAAACCGCTAAGCGTCTTTACAACGACATTCTCAATCTCAGCAAGTCCATCGCCAAGTTCATTGCTTCATTGAAGTCAAGTCCAATCACAGGGCTGAAAAACCTGAAACCTGAAACCTGAAACCCGAGTTTACTCGATCTTGAGCGCTTCGTCGCGGGTGAGTGCGCAGAACGAGCCTTGGCCGTTCGCCTTGGTCAGTTTGCTGCGGTTCTTACGACCGGAACGCACGTAGCTCACGTGGATGAAAGAGGGATAGATGATGCACTGATCGAAAGCAATGCTGTCATCCGTGATGATCAGGCGGAAGGCCCGAATGAGCCTCTGACGAGGCGTTTCAAGTTTCACAGGGCTGTCGCCCGTTTCATGCTCCAAGTCACCTAAAACTTCAGGAGCTCCACTTGAAACCTGAAACTTGAAACCTGGAACCTGAAACCTGTAATCAGCAGAGCTGATGTAAAAGTCTGCGGCCTCGCCACTCATGTGTTGGCTCTTGTTGGAGTGGCACACCAGAAGGCGGTTGAGCTCACGGGTGCGGTAGCCGGAGGTGATGACGATGGGAAGACCCAAGGCTTCACGTAGCGGCTCCAGCGTGTGGAGGCAGAGTGCTCGCAGATTCTCCACAGCCTCAGCAGGAGGCGTGTTGTCAAGCCCGTGGTCGCGAGCCGTATGGCTGACGACAAACTCTCGGAGCTCGAAGTGCGGTGTGAATTGAATGTTGTTCATTTCTTACCTTTTTAATTGTTTTACTTAAGTTTATTATCTCTGTGAAACCCTTGAGGAGTGGCTGCCTAGGATGCTTATCCCGTTGGATTTCGAGTGCAAGTTTAGGCTAAGAGAATCCCTCTTAAAAATCACTTTGGATTATTAATTCAAGTATTTTTCAGGTGTTGATATACAGAGAGTTACAGATAAAAGTGATTGGCAATCACCTCTTTTCACATTGCTGGAGATGGCCATCACCTGAATAATCACTATCTTTACCAGAAGAGAATATGTACGAAGAGACAAAACATATAACTGCCCGTCTGCAAGTGCTTGAGTTCTTGATGACTCAGGCAAATCTTGCAGACCTTTTCCGTCATACAGACATACTTCTTTTTGTGATGTATGCCCAGAATGTGGCGGAAGGGGTAACTACGCAGTATAAGCGAATGTCGGAAGAACTGGATATTAGTTTCTATGTCAGTTTCCCCTTTGACGAGTGGCTACGAAAAATCCAAAACTGGAAGGAGAAGCTAAACAAGCCGGAATTTCAGCTGGAGCATGATATCGCCATAGGAGAGGGGCGTGCATTACGGTTAAGATCACTGATGGAGAAACTGTGTGACAGGAATGCTGTTACTGATGACACTGCAAAACTTCAGTATCCGTACGATAAGATAGCCAGTAAGCCATACCACGAGTCCATCGTTGATTTGGAAAAGGCTCTTGATTCTCTCAAGGCCTACCTGAGCAACCTGGCTTTACTGCCATTAAAGACATCTAAAGAAGTACGCGGCAAGGCTCTGAGGGAATATCTTGGTTACGCCAATAAGAAAGAATCCATTCAGACTGAACTGCAGGATTACCAGTACTTCTGCAGAACAAAACGCAATGCCTCTGTTATTCGGCAATTACTTTACTTGAAGCAGCAGATTCTGTCTCTTGTTGGGAAGGATGAACTGGCCGGCTTGGATCTTTCAGAGAGTGAGCGGAATGAACTGTTGGGCGGTTTAAAGAACATCTTTGAGGAGAATGAGATAAATCCCGCCACCAAGCATATCCCTGCAAACGCCCAGCCCCGGGCTACTGATGAGCTGTTTGCCAAAGCCCTTTTCTTCGTAGACTTGAGCGCCGGTCAACATTTCCCTGTTTTGAACGAGGATAATATTGTTGACTTTCTGGTACGCAAGGATGTTACCTTGAGCGACGGGGAGGAGGAGCACATTCAAACCTTGCTCCTCTTGATGACAGCCATGTGCAAACAACTTGAAGGCACATTAAAAGAACGCTTTGATAACACAGCAACACACTCGGTTGATATTCAACAACGGATAAACCGTGTACTTAAGAAAGTGGAGTATTTCAATGCACGCCTGTTGCCTTGTATGGCATACGGAAAGACAGTCGCTGACCTGAATGAACTGTTCCATCGTTGGTTCTCAACCAAGGTTGATGTGTCGTTAAGGGAGCCGCAGGTGGAACTATTAAAGCTATTGGAAGATGGCCTTGACAAAATCAAGATGGAAACCTACGTTCATCTGCTACGTGAAGCTGCTGACCTGAGCCTGTTCAAAAAAGCAACACCTTTCAGCGACAAACTGTATGAAGCCTTGTCGCGTGTGGAGAGTAGGGAAGATGAAGAGTTTCCAATTGCAGGGCCTTCATTCAACAAGTATTTCAGGAATCCGGATTTCTGTAACGAGGATAAGTGGACTGAGGCAGCCAAGGTATTACGAGATGTAAGAAGTAAAATGTCGGAGGGCTGAATTACTTGAAACTTTGAACATTAAACTTGAAACTAAAGCGAAAGCGTTATGGGGAAGCCATTCAAAGGAGAGTTGGAAAAACTATCGGACACCATAAGGTGGGCAGAGAAGCAGGACGTGACCAGTCTTGCTAAGTTCCTGTTTGCTGAAGATAAGCGTGTTCCCCTGGTCTGCATTGGCTCCGGTGGTTCTCTCAGTGCCTGTCACTATGCTGCAATGCTTTACTGGCAGTGCAATGGTGTGTTGGCAGAGGCAATGACTCCGCTTCAGTTGATGTATGCAGGGCGGGATATAATAAGGGACAGTAAACTACTCTTTCTCAGTGCCAGCGGCAAGAACAAAGATATTTTGAATGCCATCAAATATGGCGTGAAATATAACGAGGCAGGGATGATGAGCCTGACTCTCCGCAAAAACAGCCCTACAGAGGAACTCCTAGAAAAGTACCCCAAAGTACAGCGTTGGTGTGAGGATATTCCCAGTGAGAAGGATGGTTTTCTGGCCACCAATTCACTGGTCGCAACATTCACCTTGTTATGCCTCAGTTTTAACCAGGCTCCTGTCAGCAATGGAATCTCACAGGGAAGGACATATTCCACGAACTATGAATTTGATCTTTCTGCTATTCAGAACTTCTTGGTACTCTATGGAGCCGCAGGTGAACCCGTTGCGTGGGATATTGAGTCTAAACTCACAGAAGCTGCTTTAGGCTCTGCTTTGCTCAGTGACTACCGTAATTTTGGTCATGGCCGTCATCATTGGTTCGCCAAACGAAAGGAGAACTCCTGCATTATTGCACTGATAAGTCCTATTGAAAAGGAGTTGGCAATTAAAACCATTGGTTGTTTGCCCAAGGACGTACCAGTGATATTCATAGAAACGGAGTTGGAAACGCCTGCTGCATCTATAGACATGCTGCTAAAGGCTTTCCGTTTTGTGAATGATTTGGGAGAGGCCCGTGGCATAGACCCCGGACGTCCGGGTGTTCCTGCTTATGGCCGTATGCTTTATAACTTGGATTATTACAAGCTGACCAATCGCATACTGCCCAAGGAGGAGACCATAGATGTCGCGGTACGCCGTAAACTGGGGGATGCAGGAAAAGAGAATGCAGCCTTGTGGGAGCATTATAGCCGGGCTTGCAAACGGTTCGTGCAACGACTCAATAAGGGGAAATACACTACCGTCGCCTTTGACTATGATGGGACTCTCTCTGCAAAAGACCGTGAAAGCAGATATACAAATGGACTTTGCGATGACATTAAGGATGCATTGGTAAAGCTTCTTGATAATGGAGTAGAGATAAGAATTGCCACAGGCCGTGGAAAGTCTGTTGGAAAATCCCTTAAGCAGTCTATAGATAAGAAGTATTGGCCTCAGATCAAAGTGGGCTATTATAACGGCGCCTGCCTACTGACGCTTGGAAATGAAAAGGAATTGGAAGCCTTCTTAGATAACTCTTTTGACGCTGAGCTGAAAGAGCTGGAAAATGAACTGATGCGTAGAATCTCGAAAGATTGTATCAATTATGAGTTATCAGAGCGCAGGCAGCAATTATCGATTGAGGGCGAAATGACGGCAGAGGAGTCACTGATTATTTATGACATCTGTCGTGAAATCATCTGGGACAAACAGCTCACGGGCATTCGTGTATGGCGCAGTAGCCATAGCATGGATATTGTGGCCTTCCACGAAGTGAGCAAACTGAATGTGATTGAGAACCCAGATACAACCCTCTGTATAGGTGATTATGGTAGCGTAGAAGGCAACGATTACGAACTGCTTACCAGCCGTACTTCGCTGAGCGTTGATAAAGTGTCAAAGAATGCAGACAGTTGCTGGAACATAGCACCTTCTGGGGTATATGGCTTAGATGCAACCCTTTATTATCTGAGCCGCCTCATTGCAAAGGATAGTGTGATTAAATGTAAGTTTAGCGTATGAATAGCAATTTAGCACATAGACTACTTGCCAGTATTATGGGGTGGGAACCCCAGCAATTGGCAAATGAGAGGGCGGCCCTTGAATTTATGGGCAGCATGAAATACGATGGTTATGATCGTTTTATGCCGGGTATGAGGTTTATGAGTAGTTTGGTGCAGTGGTTGAATCGTTTAGATCAAGATGACCGCGATGTTGCTTTTACATTTATAAAGAGTAGGTTGGTATTTATCTCTTCCACTCAGATGAATTATCTGGTAGATTTGCTGTATGATACTAATATACGACCATTGTTATTAAGCAAAGCAACTAAGGCTACAGGGAAGGCTTCCTATTGTTTAGCAAATAAGGAGGTCGTTAATCGTTTCAGGATAGAGAAACGCTCCTCTCTAATTATTGGACTTAGTGATGGTGCCCATATTGATATACTTCGTCGTGATGCAGGTTTTAGCAACGAGCAGGTGCTTACCAATTACTATCCCGATGCTGAAAAAATTGATGACCTACTGAAAAAGTTGCAGAAAGACATGAAGAAGATGGGTGACAACACCAAGTATTATCAGAGCATTTTCCTGATAGATGACTTTACTGCCAGTGGCAAAAGTTTTGTGCGCTACGACAAAAAGGAAAAGAAATATAAGGGAAAACTCACAAAAATAATAGATCAGCTTTGTGCTGAAAATAAGATAGCAACTGAAGAGGAAAAGAAGGCCGGTGCGGAAGATAAGAAGCATTTGAGTTTTGTTCTTGACCCTAATCAGAACGATATTCATATAGACATCTTTTTCTGTATGGCTACTCAAAAAGCTAAAGCCAACATAGGAAATGGACTAAAAAGCTATTTGAAGTCACGGCAGTTTAAGAAAAAAGTGACTTCCGAGATACACATCGTTCAGGAACTTGAGAATGAATTGAGTAATTCCATTATTACAGATGTTGACTTAATGACAGTTCTCGAAAAACCACAATATCTCACAGATGAGGTTACAAAGAGCGAAGCCTACCAAGTAGGAAATACGACACGTCCTTATCTGGGATTTGATGAATGTGCCTTGCCTTTGGTACTCTCTCACAATACACCCAACAACTCCTTGCCTATCTTATGGCAGGATTCCGAACAGTTCCGTGGTTTGTTCCCACGAATTAGCCGTCATTAATACCTATGAGTTACAAGAATCCGTTTTCCATACGGGTCTCTGAGCGAATAGAGACTGACGAAAGGTTCCTTGACTTGTTTTCAGTGGAACCCTTGACCTATTTAGAGGAAAACTATAAGAACGATTCGCTATGGGGTACGCTTACCTATATCATGAGTACTCCAGGTGCAGGTAAGACCACTCTTTTGCGTCTTTTCTCACCGTCTGTTTTACAAAAGGTTACGAAATCCAACTATCCTGTGTTATTTAAGAAATTGAAAAGGTTGGAAGTACGTAATGGAGAACAGATACAAAAATGCGGTGTCTATCTTCAGATGGGGCGTGAATATAAACTACTTGAAGATGAACAGTTTAGCGAAGCAGAGCAGACAAGTATATTCCTATCGTTGTTAAACGCCCGTATTGTGCTGGCAACGCTGAAGACCTGTATGACCATGGCTGGTGTGAAGTACACGGATTTGGACAGGTTGACATATACTCCGGATGAACCTATTCCAGAGTTTGGCGCAATCAAAGCTTCATATACAGGTAAGGAACTGTTGGATTGGGCCGCTGACAAAGAAGGGCGCGTATGTGAATTCCTTGACAGTTTCTTGCCGCCAGAAGGTGGATTTAAGGGAAATATTAGGCTGTTTGCACTAAGTGCCATGAAAGCATCATGGTTCAGGTTTGATGACAAACCGCTGTGCGATGAATTTATATTCCAGATAGACGATGGCCATAAGTTGTCAGATAATCAACAGAAGATTATTCGTGACGAGGTGGCGGGATTACGTCAAAAAGCCACATTATGGCTTGCAGAACGAATGGAATCACTCAGTTCCGTAGAGATACTGAGTGATAACAACATCATGGAACGAGACTTCCAAGTGATAAAGTTGGATACTTTGTCTCAGAGTCTCTTCAACAGGATGGCCACTACAACAGCATCCATCCGTTCCAAACAATCAGAGGATGGCATAGACCTGTTTACCTATCTTTCAGAAATATCTACCGTCAATTATACAGATGATTACAACGAAAAGAGTGCGGAGTATCTGGCACAACTGAAAGCCCTTCCTGTCTATGAGAATTTTGCTGATGGCATAGAGGTCATTCAGAAGGAGGAACCGTATGAGAGGGTGCTGCATAGTCGTGCCTTATTGATTTACGCCTCAAGGCAGTCTATCAGGCTGTTTGGATATGATACAGAAGAGATACAGGGTATTCTGAGAGAATTTACACCTCTTGCAGCAGACTTGTTGCCCGGAGAAATCAAGAGACTGCCCCAGTATTATGGCTCGCAGACATTGATTAATCTGTCTGCCGGGAATATTGAACTTTTTCTTCACTTGTCTTCCAGAATGTTTGAAGTCCTGTTGGCCAAGAAGATTATGGATTCTGCTAACTATGCGTTGGAACCCGAAACGCAAGACAGCATCATCAAGTCTTTCTGTAAGAAACGCTTTGAAGAGATCAAACGACTGCCCAGAGGCAACAAAATCTATGCATTCTTGAATCAAGTGATAGATTTCTGTAAGGAACAGACTTATTCTGAGAGTTATTCATATCGCACCGTGAGCGGTTTCGCTGTCAGGGAAGAAAATTCTGGACGATATGGTTTTGACGGCTTCTGGTTCCAAGATGAGAAGAATAGTGATTTGGCACTTTTACTGAGAGACTGTATGGCCTTTAATCTTTTGGAGAAAGACCCTCATACACAAGGGGAGAAAGGCCAAAACTGGACGGTATTTTATCTTAATTACTGGTTGTGTGCCCATGCAAACCTTCCATTGCGCCGGGGTGGCTGGCGAAAACTGCCTCTTAGCCAACTTAAACAATGGATAAATCAGTAGAAATGAGAGACGATATGCTTAATAAGTGGGAATCATACGTATTGTATCATAAGCCCGAAGAATTGAAAGACTTTTGGGTGGAGTTCTATAAGGAAAAACCCCAATCCAAGGTTCTCTTCTTGTTAGGTAAGGGCTTTGATCCTCGTATGAATAACGTGCTGGAGTTGTTGCTAAGTTCCGTTTCCGGATTGAGTATTGATTGCATTGCTTTTGATTTTCCTGATGGCGATGATGACCATAAAGAGAAAAAGAAGCTATACAAACTGAATGTTCAGCATCTGGAAGACTTGCAGAAACAATATGGCTTTGAAGTTAAGGATATACCGGTTGATTCCAACTTGATTTGGGATAAGCGAATATCCAAGATGAGCCTGGAGGTGCTGAATATGGATTTCAGCATCTATAACGACATCATTCTGGATGCCAGTTCTTTACCGCGGTCGTTTTATTTCAATATAGCAAAAGCCTTGTATCGCAAGTTGAAAGACGACAAATCGAAGAACTTATTCTTTGCCGTCTCAGAGAATTGGGAGATTGACGAGAAAATCAAAAAGAATATCAGTAACGAAAGTATTGAACCCTTGGTAGGATTTAAGGCTATGTCCAATAGGGAGTCGGTGCTTGACAGAGTGAATATATTGATTCCTTTGATGGGAGAGCATAATTTGGCAATCCTGAACAGGATTTACAATCATTTCCAGCCTTCTGATATGTTCCCAGTTCTGCCTTTCCCGTCAAAGAATCCTCGCCGCTCCGACAACCTGATGCAAGAGTATCATGAGTTTTTCACAGACCATCACTTGACCTCTGCTCAAAACTTTACTTATGCGGACGAGCAAAATCCTTTTGAGTTGTATAGAAAAATATTGAACTTGATGAAGGGACATAATGATACATTAAAACCTATTAGTGATCATGTGTGTTTTGGCATTGCGTTGCTGACAAGTAAATTGCTTTCAATGGGCGCATTGTTGGTGGGAATTGAACACAACGATTGTGTGGCCATATACAATGTGAGCACAACGAGTTATGAAATAGATGATGCCACGGAGTTTGAAAAGTTGAACAAGGATAGTGAACCGTTCCTACTTTGGATTACAGGCGAGGCTTACAATGAGGATTGAACATTTTTTTATCCAAACAGTGTTAAATATAGAATAAAATTCGCTGTATATTGAGAAGTTTTTGTACTTTTGCAGAAAATTCTAATTATGGAGAGAATTAAACGTAATGACTATATAGCTCAAGTTTCCAGTTTATTGGGCAAAGGAGAGGCTGTTGTGCTGACTGGACACAGGCGTGCCGGAAAGAGCTGCATCTTGGAGCTGCTCTCTGGTGATTTGAGTGTTGACGGCCACGTGATTTATATCGATATGGAGAACCCGGAGAACGCTGACATAAAGACGTTCCGTGAGTTGTCGGAGAAGATTAAGGCTGGCGTGGAGGAAGGTCGTCGCAACTATGTGCTGATAGACGAGGTGCAGGAAGTTGCGGAGTTTGAGAAGGCTTTGCGCTACTGGGTGAAGCAGGATGGCGTGGATGTGGTGATGACGGGTAGTAATGCGGCTATGCTGTCGAGCGATATCGCCAACTCGTTTGCGGGACGCTACCATCGTGTTCACGTGAACAGCCTGGACTATCGGGAGTTCCTTCTGTTCTATGGTTTGGAGGATTCAGACAACGCTTTTTCACAATACCTGCGCTGGGGAGGACTGCCGTTCTTGTACCGTGTTCCCTTGGAGGATGAGCGGACAAGGACAGAGTATCTGGGCAGCATCTATGATACCATCTTTGTAAAGGACATTGTGCGTAGGAGGAATGTACGAAATGTGTCGCTGTTGGACAATCTGGCTCGGTTTGTGGCGGATAACAGCGGAAAGGTCTTTTCTGCCAACAGCATTGCCAAGTACCTGAAGGGCAGTGAAAAGGCCGTGAGTGCCAATACGGTGGGCGAATATATGGACGCTTTGTGCGACACGTATATGATTGACCGCGTGAAGCGCTACGACATCAAGGGCAAGAGCGTTTTTGAGCAGCAGGACAAGTACTATTTCGAGGATTTGGGCCTGCGTAACTACCTGTGTCGAGACAAGCGGGCTTTGGATATTGAAAAAGTGCTGGAGGGTGCTGTCTATCTGAAGCTCAAGCGCAGTGGCTATGATGTATATGTAGGACAACTGAATGGGAAAGAGATTGACTTTGTGGCACGTAGGGGCGATGAGTTGATCTATGTTCAAGTGGCCTTGCAGGTGAGCGGCGAAGAAACCTATGAACGTGAATTTGGCAACCTGAAATTGATTAAGGACAATTATCCCAAGTATGTGGTGACGATGGACCCGAACGTGGGTCTGATTCACGACTCTGGAATTGTGGCCTGTTCCGCCAGGCAGTTCCTTTTAAACTCTTGATTTTTGAACATTATGCATAATAATATTGCAGTCGGAGCCGGTCTGATAAGCCTTGATGTGTTGATTTGGGATGGGAAACTAATCCCTGTGGGCTATTATGTGGGCGGCACTTGTGGAAACGTGATGATGATTCTTTCTCGCATGGGGTGGGAGTCATATCCTATTGCACGCCTGGATGAGACCAAAGACGCTCAGAGGATTAAGGAGGATATGCTTAATCACAATGTGCACGTTGATTTTGTCTCTACCGGTGACGGTAAGACTCCGGTCATTGTACAACGTAACTTTATTAATAAAGACGGGGTTCCTACCCATAAGTTCGAATCTCGAAACAACATTGGCAGGTTCTATCTTGATTTCAAATCATTGACATTAAAGCAAGCTAATGAGGTTATTGAGAAGATTGACTTTGTTCCTAAAGTATTCTTCTTTGACCGCGTATCTCCTGCTATTTTGAAACTGGCATCTGTTTTCAAAGAGAAAGGTTCAGTAATCTTCTTTGAACCTTCTAGTAGGGGAGGTGATGTTAAGTTGTTCAACAAATGCGTTGAGGTTTCTGATATAGTCAAGTTCTCTGACCAACGTATAAAAGATGTTCATCAGTTTGATGACATAAAAGACAAACTGTTTATTCAAACCCAGGGTGCGAATGGGCTGAGCTTCCGTCTTAATTCTGAATGGATTCATCTGGAGCCTTTTATGAATGACAATGTTGTTGATACGGCTGGCGCAGGTGACTGGACTGCAGCCGCATTGATTAACGAATTGTATAAAGACAAAGAAGTCAAAGAGATTAAGAATCTCACGTTGGCTGGTTTAAAAGCCGCTTTGAACCATGCGCAGAAAGTGGGAGCAAAAAGTTGTTCCTACGAAGGTGCCCGCGGAATGATGCAAGAAAAATAGCCTTTAGACATACTCTAGCCATACTCTAAGCTGCTTCTAGGCTGCTTGTAGCCATACTCTAGGCATACTCGTTGAGTATGGGTGGAGCGAAAGTGAGGCGAAGGTAAAGAGAAACAAATACGACGCAAAACGAAAGGTGGCTGGCAAGATACAATGAAGTGAAGACCTTCATTGAAACGAATCACAGAAATCCAAGAGGGGACGGGTTCTCTGACCTAAAGGTGCAGAGTGTGGCGGTGCAATCCTGTTTCACGAATAATAGGAGTCCTCAATAATCAATATTAGGTAATGCCAAGGCAGGCGAGATGATTGGTTCATGGTTCAAGGTTAATGGAGATTGAGGCAGGTAGTAAGGAATACTTACGGACTGATGGATAAGAATATGATTGAAGAATCACAGAATATAGAGCATAAAGAGAGTTGGCGGGACGAATATCTGAAATGGATATGCGGATTTGCCAATGCTCAGGGTGGGCGCGTGTATATCGGTGTGGATGATGACCGTCAGGTGACGGGCGTGGAGGACTCCAAGCGACTGATGGAAGATATCCCTAACAAGATTAGGGACGTGCTGGGCATCATTGTGGATGTGAACCTGCTGAAGGAGAACGAGAAGGAATATATTGAGATAGTGGTGCCTCCATACAGCAATCCCATCAACTACAAGGGACAGTATCACTACCGTAGCGGCAGTACGAAGCAGGAACTGAAAGGTGCTGCGTTGAACAAGTTCCTGCTGGAGCGGGGTGGCATCCATTGGGATGAATATGTGGTTCCTAAAGTGAATGTGGCGGATTTGTCGGAAGACGCGTTCAAGCGATTCAGAAGAGAGGCTGCTGCGAGTGGACGTGTGGATAAAGAGGTGCTGGAAGACAGCAACGATGTGCTACTTGAGAACTTACTGTTGAAAGACGAAACAGGACAATTGAAGCGTTCTGCTGTGATGCTGTTTCATCTCAATCCGGAGAAGTTTGTACCCGGAGCCTATGTGAAGTTGGGTTTCTTTGCCGGTGAGGATGATGAACTAGTGTTTCAGGATGAGGTTCACGGACCGCTGATGCTTCAGGTAGATGAGGTGATGAGACTACTTGAGGAACGCTATCTGATTCATGCAATCTCGTATGAGAAGCACCATCGAAGGGAGAGAATACAATATCCCGAAGATTCACTCCGTGAGAGTGTGCTGAATGCTATTACAAACAAGGATTATACATCAGGCTATCCAATCCAGATAAGTGTTTACCCAGATCATCTGTCGGTATGGAACTACGGTCAGTTGCCTGAGGGATGGACTGTTGGCAGATTATTTGTGAAGCATCCTTCGATGCCTTTTAACCGTTCGCTGGCGAATGTGTTTTTCCGTTCGGGCGACATAGAGTCGTGGGGCAGAGGTTATCGAAGAATAGTGAGAGGAAACGAAGCTGCAGGGCTGTTACCGCCAATCGTGGAGACTGAGGACGGACTAAGGGTGACGCATTATGTGGATGTGGCTGCTCAGGTGAATGCTATGGGTGCAGAGGAACGTGCCATACCTATATTGGAACACGTGCTGAAAAACCATCGGGTGACGAATAGTGATGTGCAGAAGATGTTGGGCGTAAGTAGGGCTACGGCTATGAGAATACTCCAGAAGTTGGATTCGCTGTTGGAACCGGTGGGACAAGGTGCTGGCGGTTACTATAGGATTCGCAAATATTAAATGGCTTATAATTGCATCACAATTGCATCATTTGAAGTTTGAGATTCAAGGTTTAGAGGTTGAGGATTGAGTTGTAAATTGTTGGTATTCAGAAAGAATTGTAGTTTGAGGCTGTTTCCGCAAATTGCATCACTAATGGCTCAACAAAGGAACGGACGGGTTCTCTGACCTAAAGGTGCAGAGTGTGGCGGTGCAATCCACTTATGGTTTATGGTTAATGGTTAAAGGTTAAGGGTTAATGGTTAAGGGTCTAATTCTGGTTCATGATTCATGGTGAAGGGTTCATGATTATACACTATGGCAGAGAAGAAAAGCTACTATAAGAAAAAAGGAGAATTCAAACCCAAGGTGGAGTATAAGCCGAGACGTGGAAAGTTGGCTCCTTTAATGACAGAAGAAGCAAAAACAACTGCGGGGATACATGAACTGAGCTATGATTTTGGATGTAGGATTACGAGGCTGTTTCAATACTTGACTGAGGATGCAGAGTATAAGGAATATGTGATCTCTAAGCAGATATACAGGAGTGGAACATCAGTAGGAGCTAACGTAAGGGAGGGTAAGCATGCACAGAGTGATGCGGACTTTCTGAGCAAGATGAGTATTGCTTATAAAGAGGCTGATGAGACGGAATATTGGTTGAACCTGTTGCATGACAATGGATACATTAACGATGAACAATTTCATTCACTATCACAAGATTGCAAAAGGATATTGAAAATTTTGACTTCAATCGTGAAGACAATGAAAGATAAAATCCGCCCCAAAATTTGGAACATTCAACATTAATTCGTACATTTGCACCCGAGAATTAAAAAGAATAATCATGATACGCCTGGCCATAATATATTGGTTAATGGTTAAGGGTTAATATAATATGAATCAGTTACATGACATCAAGCACGTTCTCATAGAGCGACTGAAGCAGCAGCACATGCTGTGGAGCTATGAGAATGACTCCATACAGGACATCCCCAACGATGTACTGGTGGAGTTAGTGATGTTGTATCTGGACATAGAGGAAATCAACATGCTATTCCAGCTACTGGGCTATAAGGCCGTGAAGCGGGCATGGATAGAGAACGTGGTGGCTCAAGGCGAGCGCTACTATAATTTGAATTACTTCTTCGCTTGGTACTATTTCCATGCCAAACAGCCTCGCCGTTATGTAAAGGCAATGGCTACGCGACAATTCAACAAACGACTGGCGGCAAGTATGGCAAAGATGAACAGTTCAAACAACTGCAGCCAGTATATGACGTAAGCGCAGAGGATATTGAAATGTATATAAAGTCCCTGCTAATTTCCGCATAAGGAATACAGGGACGGGACGGGTACCTGTTTCACAGAAAAACTAAGTCAGTAATAATCAATAGTTGAGCAATGCCAAGGCAGGCAAGAGAATCATCAGAAACTGTATAAGGAATATTATAACCCAGATTGAGAAGGAGATTACAGAGAAATACCTGGAGCAATTCCCACAGTATAAGAACTCGTTCAAGGTGTACTTCTGTAAGAGTGATGATGGGGCGAGGTTTG
>JAEEGH010001999.1_pt1 | contig 56585 bp, 43 predicted proteins | sample 9134181 | NCBI WGS metagenome assembly JAEEGH01 (sample SAMN16246544, study PRJNA631951) | gut metagenome | biome: gut microbiome; feature: rumen; material: DP-attached | host: Bos | place: Iran: Karaj | collected 2018-10 | reverse complement strand
GCAAGTCGAACCAATACAACATCATCACAAAGAAGGGTGCCGATGGCAAGTGGCACGGCTCACTGAAGAAGAGCGACGCGATGGATGCCTATGAAAAACGGTTCTATCTGCAATGCCCATACCGTGGCCTCAACCTCAAAGGCTATTTCATCCTCACCGTCAAAGTGTTCAACGAAAGCAACCGAAAGGACATCGACAACAGCTTCAAGGGGATTTTGGACTGTCTGCAATCGTGCCAAGTTATCAAGAACGACCGCCAATGCACCGAGATACACGCCTATAAGTTCGTGGATAAGAATAACCCGAGGGTTGAAATCACCATCACCGAAATAGAGCTATGAACAACGACATCACATATTGTTCAGGCACTTACCTTGTGCCTTCGGGAAATGGTGCCATACCAAAAGACTGCGACAGGAGGGATTCCTGTCGCAGATTCATTGAATACCGTAACCAAAGGAAACACGGAGTGGAGATACTTTCGTTCTGCCATCCGTTGAAAGAATGTATCGGCGAGAATTACAAGCTGTATTGGAAAACCTCCGATTAAACAGGCGACTCCTTCTTATACAGCTTGCGCAGCAGGTCGTCCAGCTGGAAGTTGGCACGGTCGATGTACCGCTGCCTGAAATCGGGTCTCACGCTTGCCAGCCAGTCCTGCATCATGTAGTCCACGATGTACATCTTGATGTTGTCGTCCAGCCCGTCCGGGGTGCTGGTGGCCATGAAATCAAACTGGGCCATGCTGGTGTTGATGTTCGAGCCGGTAAGAAATTCGTGCATCTTCTCCCTCAGCTTAGCGCAAGCCTCGTTCCATGCGCCGTTCAGCGAATCGTCGGCCTGTTTGTCGATGACAATATCCTCAAAGTCGGAAACGCCGTCCTTGCGGATATAAGTCCTCGAAACATTGGTGCTTTCAGCGTGTAACGCCGTCCTTACGGCCATCCTTTGTATCGTTATCGTTGCCATTGCTCATTTAATTAGGTTCAGTCTATATGTCACTGTCAGCCCTGCGGCCCAGTCGCCCTCATGGTTGACGGCACCAAAGGCCGTGAATGTGGTGTGCGGTCGGTTCAGGTTCAGCTTCCCGACGGCGAAAGGCTTCACGGCCTGTTTGTGCCACATGGCCCCTGCGCCCATGTCGAGTGTCAGTACCGGCATCTTCGGCACCTCGTAGGGCTGTTTGATTATCTGCGTCGTGTGGTGCTTATATGCGACAATGCTGTCTATTTTCGCCTGATAGCCGCTATACCATATATCTAACAGGCTGTCCACCTGCGCATGATGATGCTCGTATGGAAGCATAACAAGCACGGAATCGTGTACCGTGTCCGTGTCCTTTATATAATAAGGAACGGGGACGGGTATCTTCTCCTCGCTTGTTATGGTGTCAGGCGGTGAAGGCAAATAGGTGGTGTCCCAATGGTCGATTGTAATCGTATCGGGGACAAGCGGCTGTATCTGCCTGTCACGCACATGGTAGCCTCCAAAGAAGCAGACCATTGCAAGCAAACAAGCCATAACCAGCACGAAAATCAGCGTTACTTTGTTTTCCCTTTTCATCTTGCGTAGTTGGTTATGAAATCGACTATCCCCTGTGAATCTGCAACGGCAGCGGCTTTGTCGGGGTAGTCCATTGTCCTGACGATGGGATAATCCTCTTCGCCGTCGCGCCGTATGGTTATCGTTATATGCGTCATTGGTTCAGGTATTTCAGGATGGCCTCAACGTGCATTTCCGCGATGGTCACGTGGCCCTCAACGGTCAGCAGGTAGTCCACGTCTTCCTTGTTGTCTTGGAAAAGGTTCTCGGTCAATATAGCCGGGCAACTGGTATTCTTGACCATAGCGAAGTCTGCCTGCCAATACTTTTCCTTCGGTACGCTTCGGTTGCCTTTCAGGTTGCGCTTCTCGGCCTCGGCATACATCAGCTGGGCCAGCTTCTTGCTGTTCGCGCTGCAAGTGCGGGCAACCCACACGGAGAATCCTCTTGCGTCGTGCCATTTTCCATCGGCACCGGCTGCGTTCACATGGATGGAAACGAGTGCAACATTGCCTGCGCCGTGCTGCCTGCATACCACGTTGGCGCGTCTGACGCGCTCCGAAAGGCTGATGTCCGTGTCCTCGGGTACGAGCAGACGGGCGTCGATGCCTTTTTTCATCAACATCTCACAAACCATAGCGGCCACCTCTCGCGTCCACTTCCATTCCATGAGGCGTTTGTCGGGGCTGCATTTGCCACGGGTATTGATGCCGTGGCCGTTGTCAATAAGGATTACCTTGCTCATGCCGCTTCCTCCTTTCCTTCCCCTTCAATATCCATGCGCCATTTGTCGCCCATAGGGGGTTGGCGTTTGGCGCAGTTGATGCAGTCGCATCGTTTCAGTTCGTTGATGGCGGCTCTCGTATTGGCCGCGTCCAGTTTGTTGTGCAGGTCGTCTATCTCCTGATAGAGTTTGCCCACTTTGTCCGTCTCGATGTCGAATCGGCTTTGCAGTTTGTCATAAAGGGCTTGCAATGCGTCAAACATAGTCTGCATATTCTTCAGTGCAGCAGCCGTTTTGCGCTCCGCAATAATGAACAGCCCGGTGATGCCACCAGTACCGATTAGCACTTCAATAATTGATGTCCAATCCATTTTTGCATATTATTCAGTTGATTACTGATGCAAAAATGGAAAACTTGTAAGGCTCGGACAGCGTAAAAAGTCAGAAATCCGCTTCCTTGAACTCGGCGACCAATGTACCGCCTTCTTCCCAAACAATTAGCAGCCTGTCACCGCTCAGGCAACTTGTTCTAACGCAAGCCTCGCCGCTTCCTTTGCCTGTTCTCTCCACGCCTGCAGCTCCTGAAATTCGGTCACGTTCACTTCCTTCCTGTTGTCCTTGTAATAGTTGAGGATTATGGCCTCCACGTCGTCGGCTGAATACTTGCTTCTCACCACGGCGGTCACCATCGGCCCGTAGTCGGCCTCGGTCAGCTGGTTCGCATGGTGGTACGCTATCGTGTTGGCCGTCCAATACTCGTGTTGAGGCTCGTTCGACCCCTCCGGCACGACAAGACCGTTGGCCTCCAGCTCCTCCCCGGTCAGCTGTCGCGGCTCCAAGCGGATGTAGGTCACATATTCTCTCAGCATCTTTACTGTCGATACTGTCTGCGGGGTTTCTTCGTAGATGTTCATATCTTCTTTGTTTTATGTTGATTCTCTTCTTTACGGTGTTCACAAGCCTTCGCTTCTTCCCTTTCCCGTGGGCCTCCAAGCTGCCTTTCAGGTAGAAGTATCTCCAAAACTCATCACCTACTTCCTTCAAGGCTTTCTGCCGTATCTTGTATGTCTCACGCTTCCGCGTGAAGCCCAAGTACGAGTTGAGGGTTTGGAGCATGGCATCTATTTCCCATTCTTCCAAGTCCCTCGTCTCCATCATCTTCCTGAAACCGTGGCACCGCTCCATCATGCGCGATACGGTTTGGTTGGAAAGGTATATCCTCTTGGGCTTGATATAGGCTCCCACAAACTTCACTCCATGCGACACGGGTTGCAGATACCTTTTGTCCTTGTGCAACTTGAGCCGTAGCTTGTCGCCCAAAAACGCCTCTATCTTCGGGATGCTGTCCACAAGGAAGCGCAGGTCGTCGCACACAATAACAAAGTCGTCCACGAACTGCGCGAAGCAATAATTCTTCCCCCTGTAAAGCCATTGGATATAGGCCACGAAAAACGACATCAGGAAGTTGGCGAACAGCTGCGTCGTCAGGTTGCCGATAGGCTCTCCCGTCGGGCTGGTGAACAGGCTCTTGTTCGGGGCCAGCCCAAGCCATTCGTTGGCGTGTGTGTTCAGTATGCAGTCCCTTTCGGGATGATGCATCACAACCGCCTTGGTCGTCCTGAGAAGGATGTCCCAATACATTTCCGGCATACCGCACATGTCGAGCCGGGCGAGTATGGCCGTGTCGAGGCCCTTCCATCCGTGACGCTCGTAGCGTGTGTGCTGGCGACGGATGAAGCGTTCCAAGAGATACCACAACAGTTCCTTGTCTATCGACATGAAGAAACCAACCAAGTCGCCCTTGAACACCCAAGCCTTCTTGTGATAGTGGCAGCTCACGCGCTCCATACCCTTGGCCACATGCTGAACGGCCTTCTCCGTCCCGAACTCCTTTCGGCAGTTGAACGACACGTTCCCCTGCTTCTCGAAACGTTCCTCGAACAGCGGATTGAGACGCAGGCATATCCAATGATGGACGATGCGGTCTCGGAAGTTGGCTGCGAACACCTCCCGCAGCTTGGGGTAGTGAACCAAGAAAGCATGTGGACGTACCGGGTTGGTACGTCCCACTCCATAGCTCTTGTGCCAACACGGGTATGTCCTCGTCGGCTATTTCCATATACTCCACGGCTTGCTTCGACCGCATCTTTCCACGAAGGCAGTCGTAATAGGCTTCCCAAACGGAAGCAACGAAGGCTTCAGGCGCGTCATAATCTTGGGATGCTGCGACAGGCCTAACAACGTTTCCGTTATACTTGTTGTTGTTGTTGGCGTTACCATTGTTGAAGTTCACGTTCCTCGCGTTGGTACGGTTGTTCTCGGTGCTACTCCACTGGTTGCTACTGTCTTTTTGCGGCTTTGCAACTTCGTAACTGAAGGGCTTTTGCCCCGCAGTAAGCCGCCCATTCATAGGATTATATGACACTCCGTTCATAATAGTGTATATTATTTCACGCCCTGTTCATTGGTATAATCGCGCCATGCTACGCATTGGGCCACGACTGAACGCGCCTGCGCCTTCATCTGCTTTTCCTTTTCCTTGCTGATAAGATTCTTGCGTGAAAGAATTGTCGCGTCATCTTGTAAGTCCTCGACAAACACACGGGCTATCCTGAGATAATGCGCCCGCTCCTCGGGGTCATGGCTTGATTCCGCAAGGCCTATGCACTTCTTTGCCTCGCACACCGTCGAAAGCATCGCGTCGATGTACTTGGTCAGCTTACGCGGCACGGTGTCGTACAGGCACACCACCATGTATTTCAGGTTCGATGCATCGCGGTAGATGGGCAGCTGTCTTAATGTGCGCTTCGCCCTCTTCTTTGCCGTGCTGTCCGCTATGGTTTCCTGCGGTACGGCTACCCCTGTGTTTTCTCCACTCATTCGTCTTATGTTTTTCAAGCCACAAAATTACATATTATTATCGCACGGCCACCATCTCACGCAAGATTTTCGGCCAGCCTCCAAGGGCCGCGCCTTTAAGGGCGCGACCCAATCAAGGCAAAACCCCATGTGCCTATGGCACAAATTTGAATGCTGCGACAGGCCTAACAACGTACCCGTTATACTTGGTGCCGTAGCTGGCGTAACCACTGTAGAAGTACACGAGCCTCGCGAGGGTACGGGTGCTCTCGGTGCTACTCCACTGGTAGCTACTGTATGAGACAGGAACCTCCCTTCCTCTCGCTATGGCATTGGCAAATAGAGGCAGTTGCGCCTCCAACAAGCTGTTGCTTTCATTGGCATAGGTTGAGCTTGGAGCCGAAGAGGTGTTGTAGGCTGCACGGCTATTGCCAACAAAGTTGAAGATTCTCGCCAGCAATGCGCTTGAAGGTAGCATCCACTTTCCTCGCTTGTATTGCTCATCGAGCATGGCCATTGTAAGACCAGCCTCCGAATTGGCGGTCACATCGAACGGACACCATGTTTCGGCCAGTCTTGCGGCTGGGAACATGAATTCACGGTATCTCGTCGGGTTGGCAACACCATGGTCGTCGGCATACTTCACAAGCATCTGTGTCAGGTCGGCCAACGCCTGCGGTGTCTGCGGATGGGTGTGGCCCTCGCTATCCTTGCAGTTTGCGGGCAGGTCGTCATCACTGATGTTCATATAGTCAAGCACGGCTTGAAGCACGGTGTCAGCGTATGCCAGCAAGGTATCGCGCTCGCCCTCGCTGTTAAAGTTGGTCATGTAGCCCAAGGACTGGTCTGCCCATCCGTCGGTCTTTGTGGCATCCTGCATCGGTGTACCGCTGCCCGACGAAGCGTCTTTCCTCAGTGTGGTATCACCGCTCCTGTTGGTCAAGGGGGTGTCGAAGATGTCACTTCTTCCCGTTGCCGTTGCAATTGCGGCAAGCAATCCGTCCACATACACACTGTTTGACTTGGTATCGTCCAATCCATTGGCGTTGCCGCCTGTAACGGGATACATGCCCCAGTTTTGCGTCGATACGCCGCTGTAGTTTGCGCTCGTTCCGTCTGTCGAGGTACGCATGGTGACACTTCCCGAGGAAGAGCTGGTGCCGCCACAGTACGAGTAAATCCACAGTTTGTAGTAGGCGCATTCGGCTACGGTGGTGGTAAGCACATTCTCCGAGGTGTACATCTGACGCATGACAACCAGTCCGGCCAAGTATTTCGAAGCGTCGTTCTCGTTGTCAAACTCGCCGTCAGTCCACGCGAAATCGCCCACCTGCGGTATTCTTCTCCAAAGACCTATCTTCTTCTCTACATACCTTGTATTGCCGTTTACATCGGTCACGGTGGCCCTGATGACTACCGTATGGTTGTCCACTTGGATGATATGGAGCGAAGGCGAATACTGGTCTTGAATCTCAACGTATGAGCTTTGCCCCGATGTCTCGATAGTCCATACCACATTTGGTGTCCATGTACCATCAGACTTTTGCACGGCGGCAACATTATTGCCGGTTCCGTTGACAATCAAGTCCAGTTCGTTGAAGTATCCGCCTGTGACGCTGCCGCCTACAATGGTCGGGTCGTCAAGTTCAGAAGGATTGATGTACTTTCTTCCCTTGATGGCAAGCATTTCAGCGGTGATTGAAGTCTTGGCAAAGTCCACAAACAAGCCGCTGTCAGTGATGGCAATGTTTTGGTCGTAGATGTTGCCGTAGCGTCTAATCAGCCGCGCCACATCTTCATAATACAGCCTGCCGTCGGGCGTTGCGCTCGTCGAGGCCATCAGGATGCGCCCTGAAAGGTTGCACACTCCAGCATCGCCCACATCAAGCAGCCAGCGCATGGTGTCTCCGTCAATCGTGCTGCCCTCTTGCCAGTCGATGTTGTCGATTTCGATGCGGGTTACATCCACCTCGGCGTATCGCTTCATGTTCAGCACATGCAGCCTTGTTGTCTGCCTCAAAGGCAGACAGCCCTTCACAACGAAGCTCGACAACGAGGCGTAGCCTTGTATGCTCAACGATTCCAGCGAGGCGCAGTTCTGAATGTTCACTGCGGTCATGCCAGCGGGCAGCTGCAAGGTCTCAAGCGTCGCGGTCTGCGGCAAGGTGACGGCCTGCATCGCCGTATTGCGCAGGTCTATGCTCTCAATCAGCGTAAGGCGTGTCAGGTTCAGCGGTATCAAGGCGGTGCTGCCCGTCGTGGTGCAGCCGTTCAGCGAGAAGGAGCGCAGCCTTGTGGCCCCGTTGCTGCCATCCGCTATCTGCAAGTTGGCAGGGCGCGAGAAGGCGGGCGCATAGCCTGCTTTCTCCTCGTCGGTCAGGGCCTCGTAAGCGGCTCTTGTGATGCTGCCGCCTCCGTTGGTGGTGCTGTAATAGGTGGTCGGCTCTGCCTTGAACTCGGTAAGGCGCGAGCCTTGGATTTGGAAGCTCGACGCATTGATGGTCTTGTCGCCGATGTTACCCACCGAACGGAAGTAGTTCAAGCCTCTCAGCTCTATCGGGTAGGTGTTGGCGAACTGGAAGGTGGTCGTGTGGGTGTAGGCTTCGCCCGGTGCCGTGCGGTGGCGCGTCGCGTCGGTCTGCCCCTGCCATGTGAACACAGGGAACAGGTATTGGTGAGGCACCACGGTAAAGGTTTGGTCGGGTGTGCCGCCGTTGGGCAGCTCCACGGAGTTGACGGCCAAGGTTGCCGCTGCGTCGCCGATGCCGATGCTGCCGGTGCTGGTGCCTACCGATGCGGCAAACTCGCCGAAGCCCGCGTAACTCGCCATGTAGATAAGCCTGCGCTTCATGAACTGTATTTCGGCCTCCAGCTGGTCGCCCATCGACTGGGCCAGCGGGTCGGCCTCACCGTTACGGCCGATGAAGCCCAGCATGGCGGGGAACTCGTAGCGGATTCTCGCGGTCTCGTTGAAGGCGACCTGCGGGAAATAGCGTTGGATGTCGAACAGGTAGCGGTTCAGGGTTTTCCATACGCCGCTCTGCTCGTCGCTCTCCGATGAACCGATGCCGCCCGTCAGGGTGAGCATGGAGCCGAATATCGAGCCTACCGCGTTGGCAATAGCCCCGTTCTCTGCCCACATGCCTTCCACCAAGTCGAACAGCGTGTTCAGCATACCGTCGTAGCACGATGAGTTTTCAGCCCTCACGGTGTCCTTGTCGTCCCACGGGTTCATGCGGTCAACATAATAGGGCTTGGTTTGGAAGCCGAAGTTGTCCGTGGCGATGGTGGTGTCCACGTCGTCCTGATGCAGCTCTATAAGGTGGGTAACGGGGTCTATTACATAATAGGTGTTCTTTGAGCAGTTGTCAGTACCGGCAATGAAGTGGTTTTGGAAAGCGTAGTGGAATCGCAAGCTCTTGGCCTTGAAGTAGGCCCCGATGCCGTTGCTTTCATCTGAATTGGTCGGCCTTGCCTCATCCACTATCTGTGTGATGTAGGCGGCAATGACGGCATCTTGGTCATCTTGTATCGAGGTGGGCGAGCCTATGGCCTCAAAGATGTTGATGGGGTTGTAGGCGTGTGTCTCCTCGTTCCACAGTCCGGCATCAACAAACCTGCGTTCGCAGAAGTCCCAGCGTTTCAGCAGGTAGTTGTCGTTGGTAATCCACTTGCGTTTGCGCTGCGCGTCGGTGAGGTTGGCGGCTGTCAGCTGGTCGAGGGTGCCGTTCCAATGCCTGATGTTGGGGTTGTGCAGATAGACATAGTTCCATGCAGCGCGCAAGATGCCCGTGATGGCGGCACTCGGCGCGTCGGCTGGGCTGTCGCATGAATTGCTGTTCGCCAGCAGACCGTCCGCGTCGGTTCGTCCTGTCTTGCCTCCGTCAAAGCCTATGCCCTTCTCCCATGAATCGCTCTCCACTCCGTTCTGCAACACCGTGTGACGGTAGTAGAAGCATTCGGGGTCTTTTGCCACGCCGGGGCTTACGGGGTCTTGGAGGAAGTATTTCACCTTGGCGCGTTGGATGATGTTGCCGCCTGCGTCGAGGTGGTCGGTGTCGTCCCACGGTGCTATTTGGTCGCTCAACACGGAGTTGTTCACGGCTCCCTCAAACATGGCGAAGTAGTCATGTCCATTGGGTCGGTAGTGTTCATTCGTCGGGTCGGTTATCTTCGACGCTTTCTTGGAGTAGCCCCATGATGGTTTATCCATCTTGCCGGGGCCGAAGCCGCCCAACCCCCTGAATATGGCCGTGCCGTCGGTGTCGTCGGAGTTGGTGGTGTTCACGTCTGCCGTAAAGAACATGACGGGGACGACCTGTTTCGCCACTACAGCCGTCGGCGTGTCGCGTTGCAGGCTGTTGGCACCGCAATAGGCCTTGTGCAGGGCATCGTAGAGCCAGTTAATGCCAATCAGGTGGTTCTGCATCGAGGATGCGTAGTTGATTTTGATGACGTGCTTCGAGCCGAAGGGCAGTCCGGGGCCTGCCTGCCAGCCTTGGCCGCAGTACAGTCCGCCTGTCGGGTTGCTCACGGCGTTGTAGAGGTCGCCCGAGCCGTTAATCCATCCGTCGGGCAGCATGATAGTGGCCACGTTGCCGCTGCCGTCCACGGTGCAGGGATAATACTTCGTGCCTGTGCCGACGGGTTCGTCCTTGCCGAGGTTGCCGCCGTACACAGGGCAGACATGGGTATAGACCTCGCCGTCCACGTTGGCGAAGATGTTTTGGTCGCTCTCCGAAAGGGTGTCCATAGCCACAGGCGTACCCATGTGGATATAGTTGCCGTTGATTTGCGAAGGCGTAAGCACAAGGCACTGTGCCGGGTCGAGGCGGTCGTAGTCGTCATAGCCGATGTCGCCGAACTTCCATTGGATGTTCCAATAGAAATAGGTCATGGCCGTGGTGCCTTGCCCCTTGCCGCTCAGCTTCTTGTAATTCTTGCAGAACGAGCCTGAATACTGCGGCAAGAAGTTGCCGTCGTAGTCGTATCGGCGTATCTCCAGCCAGCCCTTCTTCTTGTCGTCGCCGTACATCACCTCGACACCGTGCCAAATCATGCAGGTCTTGCCCGCGTCGCACGACTTGCGGAGCGATATTCTTCCGCTGGTCTCGTCTATGATGTCGTTGTGGGCCTTCACGGCGCGTTTCTCCGTCGAGCCGGGCAAGCCTGAAACATAGTTCTGAAGCACGGCCTTGGGGGCAAGTCCGCTTTCCCATACACGGATGCTGTAAATGTCGATGTCGCAGCCGCTGCCGCGTCCCTCCGTGCCAGTCTGCCCGATGATGATGCCGCCGTTGCTCAATGCGCCGGTGCAGAACTCGGTCGGGTTCGAGGGGTTGTATCGTATCTCCCTGACGATAACGCCGTTGAGGTACACCCTTACGAGGTTGATTGTGCCGTTTATCTGACCGGCATAGCCCGAGGTGTATCGCGCGTCGCCGTTGTTGGGCTGTACGCTCGGCGTTATGGTGACGGCAAGGTGCTGCCGTCTGCCCTCTGCCCAGCGGAAATCGGTGGTGGCCTCGTCGTTGTTGGTGACGCTGCCCATCGTTCCCGTCATGGGAAGCAGGCGCAGGCCAAGAAAGTGTCCCGCCGTTCCAGCCGATTCACACAGCCTTACAATCGGGTCGTCCTCGTTGGTAATGTTGTTGACTTGGAAATCCATCTCGAAGGTCAGCGACTTCGACGGGGCCGGTGCGGTATAGAAATGGTTCAGGGGGTTGTAGCTTATAGTGAGCTGTCTGCCCGACGGAATCCTCAGCACCTTTTCGCCTGCGTCGTCGGTCACCCATCCGTCCGATCCGTCCATCTTGAAGGTGTCGCTCCATATCGAGGCCACAACGGCGTTGCCGTCTCTCGCGTTGAGGATGGTCTTGGGTGTCGCCTCGTCGTTGTCGCGGCTCTTCGGGTTCATGTGGAACACCGAGCCTGCCGTAGGTTGGAAGCCTGCCGTGTTGTCGATGGTGAACTGACGCGACGGCACCAGCATGGCCGTGCCGTTGGCCGACAGGGCATGAAGTCGGGCAAGGTAGCTTTGCTCCGCTGTCGCGGTCTCCACCTCCATCGTGGCCACCAGCGTACAGTCAGTACCGGGAATGACGCTGACAGGCAGCGACACATATTCCGTGTGTTCCTGCGAAAGGTTCGGGGTGTCGGCCACAACGAAGCGCACCGGCACATTCTCCGAAGTGTTGTTGATATACACGCCGTCGCTCAGGACGGGGTTCCATACCCAATAATGGCACAACACGGACTGCACGAAGTTGTCCACCGTCTGCGCCATCTGCTGCACCAACACGCGCTGCCCTATGGCACTTGCCGTTGAGGGTTTCAGCACAAGAAGCTGGTGGACGATGACATCCGAGCTTATCATGTCGGCCCCGCTGCCGTAGGTCACCCAAGCTGTGAGGGTGTGAACGCCGCTGTTCGAGGTGCCGAGGGTGCCTGCGTCGTCCTTGATGGTGTAGTCGTATTCTCCCGTGTTGGTAAGGGTCGTGGTTTCCTCGTAGGTCTCGTTTCCCGATGCGTCCGTGAACTTCACATGCAGCACCTTATTAATACTGCCTTGCAGCGTGAACCTCACGGGGACGCTCGTCGCGGTGTCCGCGATGCGGATGGGCGAAATCCAGTCCGTTGTCGCCATGCTCACGCCAAGGGTGACGGTGCGCAGGTACATTACAACCCTGTTCGATGTCATCGTGGCGGTCTCGCCTGCCGCGTTGGTGTAAACATACGACGGGATGGTGAATCTCACCATGACGGCACCGTCGCTGCCGGTGTCCATCATCGAGCCGATGTCCACCAAATTGGGGAAGCTGTCGTCGTCGGGGCTGCTGGCGATGCCTGTCAGGTTCACCGAGCCTATATCGTCCCATGTCTCGCCGTTGGCCGAACGCTGCACCAAGATTTGGGGCAGACGGTCGTAGTTGGCCGGGTCGCCCTCTCCGTTGGGCGGGTAGTGCCATGCAAGCACACGCAGGGGGACGATAAACGGCTTGCCCCTTGCTATCACGATGGGTTCTGCCGCCGTGCTGCCCGTCCTGCTCGTTGACAGCACCAATGAATAGATGTCGGTCGAGGTGGCCGCGATGGGCAGTTGCTGCGACCTGATGTAGTTCGTCAGCGAATGGTCTTCGTCCCATGCCGCCGCGTCGGCTGCTGTGGCGAATACAAGAAGGGTGAAATAGTTCGCGTCGCTCGGCTGGTACCAGCGGAAATCGCCGCCTTTCGTCCCAAGCTGCGCCTTGATAAACCGCTCCACCTCGCCACGGTTCATGCCCCACTCTGCCCCCGCTGGCACGGCCGTACCGTGTATGTTGACCGGGGTCGTGCCGTTGTTCACGCCTCCCCAATCATCGGCAAGCGTGGTCAGGTGGTTGCTTCCTGTGATTGTGATTTTCTTTGCCATAGTATTGTGGGTTTTATGTTTCGGTTACCACGGCTCGCTGCGGAACCAGCCTTCGCTGCGGAACCATGCACTTAAATGCGTGACCGCCTGCCACAAAAGCCTCGTGCCTTTGTAGATGGCGGTCAACGCTATTCTTCCGTATCGTATAGCGGTAATATTGTGGTCGTCCTGTCGAAGCATGGCTACACCTCCTCGTATAGGAAGTAGAACTTGTCGCTGTCAACGACGGCCAATGCTTCGTACTGTTCCTCGGTCATCACCATATAATGCAGTCCGGGTATCACGCCGATGGTGACGCCGTTGTCAAGCTCCACGGTCACCGCTGGGCCGTTGATGGCATCCACCTGCCCGACATCCAGCCCCTCGGTCAGGACTTCTATGTCTATCGTCCTGCGGGTACTCATAGGATGCTGTTGTTGTGGCGTTCAACGAAATCCAATATGACGAGGCTCGTCGCGTGGTTCACCTCCTGAAGGTTGTCGTCAACCACCGACACTTCCAGCGTCACGGCACCGAGAAGGCCGACACTCTGCGCATGGCTCACCTCCATCACATAGATGTAGTCGTCGTTCTCGTCTTGGGTTATCTGTATCTCGTTGCCCGTGGCCGTCGGATACCTGCCCGAAAGGATGAGCTTGCCCTTGGGCGTGTACAGGCCCGCAATGAGGCTGTACCCTTCGGGAACATAGGCCACATAGCCGTTTTCCTTATAGGTAAACCGCAACTTATAGGTGTTGCCCTGCATTATGGTAATCCTGTTGGTGGCCATATCGGTAGGATATTATCTTAGCTTGCAATATGCGTCACATCCTTGCTGTCGTAAGTCCATGCGCCTTCAACCTTCTCGTAAGCGATGGTCTCCACGTTCTCGCAGTCGGAGTAGGTCAGGCAGATGCCCGTCGCGCCCTTATACGAAACACGATAGGAATGGTCGCCTGTCTCGTCGCGCTTGACAACCATGTCGCCCGCTTGCAGGGATTCAATCTGCTTGTCAGTCAAAGCCTCCATGTCGGTCACGACGATGCGCTTCAATCCTTCGGTGGTGAGCTTCTCGATGATTTCCGAAAGCAACTTGCCGCCAATCTTTATGATAGCGGCCTTATTGATAAAGCCGGATAACCCCGGAATCGTCAATCTTGTGTGTCCTAATGCTTCTGCCATAGTGTTGTGGTTTTATAGTGTTTGTTATTCTCCGTCTTGGGCAATCGTGTAGGTCACCGTGTTCGTGTCGTCGGTAAGCTCGAAGATGATTTCTACCTTCGTGTTCGTCTTTTGGAAGGTCACGGGTATCTTGAAAGTGTACTGCGCATCGGTGCCGTAAGGGATGCTCGTCTCGAACATGACACCAGTATGCGCCGTGCCGCTGGCCTCCGTGATGGTGAACCCGTTAGTCCATGCCTCGCCGGTTGACATGTTGTTGAGGTCGGTCTGCTGTGTGCCTGTCGCCTCCGATGCCTCAAGGAAAGCCACGTTGGCGTGTCCGCACATGTAGTACAGGCCGCCTGCATGGTCGATGGCCTCCACGGTGTCGCCGTTCTCGTCCTCAAAGCGGTCTATCGCCATGATGACACCGGCGGCACTCTGCACCACCTCTATGTTGGCCTGTCCTCCGTGGTCGGCTTCAAGGTCAAACTGCTTCGAACGCTGGCTTCTGCCCGTGTGGGTGGCCGCGCTGAAGGTGAGTTGACCGTTGCCCGAAAGGTCGCCGTGGTCGTTGATGGTCACAAATCCGTATGCCGTGCTGCTCATGGTATTTCCTTGTTAGGTGTGTACACTCACTTCCCAGTCGTCGTTCGAAAGAACATCGACATCGACGCTGCTCGAACCGTTGCTTTGGCCGTTGGCACCGAAGGTGATGGTCTTGCTGGTCGTGCCGGTCGTGTCAACATAGATGTAGCTCTCGCCTGCGGCTTGGATGATATTGGTCGAACCCGTCACGCCAGTCGAGCCTGTCGCCGTCAGGGTGCAGTATCTCGAACTGATTGTGGCGTTGGCCGCTATGGTGACAACGATGGTGAAGGCGATTTCCTTGGTCGCGCCCGGGTCGCCTGCGAAGGTCTGCCCGCTGACGGCTTGGTTGCCGGTAGGCGAAATGTCGCCCGTGGGTTGGATGCTGAAATAGGTCGGCAGGGTGCCGATGCTGTCGGCATCCACAGTCAGGGCGAAGTCAAGTCTCGGGGAGTTTGTCCTGCCCGTGATGGTGATTTGACCGCCTGCAGCCGTGGCCGCATACGACACTTGGTCGAAGATGATGTACTCGGGCAGCGGCAGCTGTATGAACTCAATCTGCGCCGTGGGCGGGTTCTCGCTGTCGTCATCCACGGTTACGGTGGTGTAGCCCCTGCGCTGCACACGGCCTTTGTAGGGGCCGAGGCAGGAATGGGTAAGGTAACCGTTCCCTGAAGTCGCTCCGTGGTCGTTGACCGACATCCAATCTACATCGTTGTATATCATTGCTCGTTTTCTTTATTGTTGTGTGGTGTTGAATCTTTCTCCGACAGGCGGGTTGAGCCGTGCGTAATCCGGGTCGATATAGAAGGGCTGCACCGCCATGCGGTCGTATTGCGCAGCCTCTTGGGTCTTGCCGATGCCGCGAAGCACATGCGCCGTGATTTGGTTGAGACAGGGGTACTTCAAAGGCGCGCAGATAGAGGTGTACTTGTCGCCGTTATAGGTCAGGACGTAAGGCTCGGGGACATACTGGCCGAACATCATGGTGGCCACGTTCGAGGTGCAGGAATACAGCTCGGCCATTGCGATGCCGTTCTGATGCACCAACGCGCCTATCGGCTTGGTGTTCGTACCGCGCAGGTAGCGGTTGCGCTGCTTGTGGTACTCCGCGCTGTCCTCGTTGACCAAGGTCTGTATCGGCCTGTCCCAGTCGCTCATCTGCAAGGTGACGAGACGCAGGAAGTCTGACGGCAGCACGAGGAAGTATTTGTAGTATTCCAGCTGGAGCGTGCGCTCCGGCTCTCCCTCGCTCACATCCACCTCCCAGCTCGGCACCGTGCGGACGATGACATTCTGCATACCCCCTTCGGGCGGGAAGATGAGCGTCTTAGGCTCGACGACAAGCACCATTTCGTCCTCGTCGTCCCTTCCCGCGGTCTCGCAATAACACGGGAACTTCTCCAAGGGATAGCCGTCTTTCAACAGCACGTTGGGCGCGTCAAGGTGCATCTTGCGCACCGATGGAAGCACAGCGGCTTCTATCTCCTTATCCAAGTCCTCCACGGCGTTGTCCGATTGCACAAGCAAAGCGTCCTCGTTGTTCGACAACTCGTCCAGCCTTGCCTTCACATACGCCTTAATATCGCTGAAATAAAGGGGTAGCATGATTCTTTTTTACTGGTTTACCATTTCATGTTCGGCAACTCGATGCCAAGCTCCTTGACCTTGGCCTTCATGGCGTTGGGCGATGAAACCTTCTGACGGTCGCATCCGCATTCCTCCACGAGGTAGTCGCGCAACTGTTGAATGTTCACGATGCTTTCCGGGGAAAAGGCTTTCTTGGCCTGCTCCAGCGGAATCGGGTCGCCATCGGGCAAGATGTGTCTGCCGTACAGGTCGCTGTGTTCAATGGCGCGCTGCACAATCTCGTTCGAGGTCTGCATGGTGGCGCATTGGTTCAGGCGCATGTTGCCGTTCTCGAAGTGGCAGGTCACGTCAACGCCTGCGTAGGTCAGTTTGATGATGGCTTCGTTGATGCGCATCTTGTATCTTTTCAGGTATGCCATATTTCTCTATGTTTTTGCGGTGAATGATTTGTTTTATAAAAGAGGACAGCCTGCCTCTCGGTGGAGCGACAGGCTGTCTCGTTCGGGTTTAGGCGGCAAGTGCGCCCGAATACTTCTTCCAGCTGGTGGTGCTGGCGTCGTATTGGATGATGTCGCCCGCGTTGAAGGTCAGGGCGGAGTCGTGCAGCATAATCAGCAAGCCGTCCACCAGTTCGGTAGGTGCCGTGCCTTCGGCTACATCGGTGTTGCCGATGAAGTAGGCACTCTTTTCAGCCGTGGAGCCGTCGTAAGAACCGCCTGTGTGGGTGCTGTCCATGCTCAGGTAGTAGTCGTTGCTGCTCACCGATACCTTGGCGTAGAAGTCGTACACCTTCACGTTGTCGTACACGGTGTCCATGTGGTAGATGACATTGGCGGGGCCAATCAGCATGGAGTTGTATCCACGCAGGCAGATGCAGTCAATCTTCACATGGATGTCGCGGGTGGCTTCCAGCGGCTCCTTGCCTTGCTTGCTCAAATCCACCGTGGTCTTGTCGCCCTTGTTGGGCTTCTTCCAGTAGTGGGTGGCGTTCTTCATGTCGATGACCATAGCGCAGTCCTCGTAGCCCATTTCGTCAAGGATGGGGCACAGCTTGAAGTTGAAGGTGCCGAAGGAGGTCTTGAACTTCGTGATGTTGATGCCGAAGGTGGTTTGCTCGGTCAGGATGTTGGTCTGTGCAACCTTGGTGAAGTCGAGGTTCAGGAGCTGTTCGATGAAGCCGTAGGAGCAGTACACTTCGGCCACGTTGCTCATGCTCCACTTGCCGAACTGCATTCTCTGCATGGAGATAAGGTCGCGGAAGGTAAGGTTGCCGTTGGTGCAGTACTTCATCAGCAGCTGCGTCAACACGCCTTCCTCGTAGTAGCAGTTCACGATGCCAAGGTCTTCGTCGTTCTCTTGCAGCACGTTCGGGACACCGCAGAGCTTGGTGCGCTCGTTTTCCTGACGGAACACCATCATGCCGTTGTCCTTGATGTCCTCGGTGAAGAACGGGAGTTTCTTCTTCTTCTCCTTCCACTCTTCCTCGATGGTGGTGTTCATAATCTTCTTTTGCAGGTAGCAGTCCACAAGGACGGGCTTGGTGTTCTTCGGCGACACGGCCAACTGTGCGGTGTGGCCAGCGGTGGCCATCATCTGCAACTTGGTGCCTACCGGCATGGCGGGAACCTCGTACTGGCCATTGGTGTAATAGCCGTTGACGGGGATAAGGGTAATCTTCGCGCTGGTACGCGACACAACCTTCAGCACCAGCTCACCCTTGACGGTGTTCTGCGTGTCTTGCGTGTAGCCGTCAACGCCTTTCACATGGACGGTCTGCGAACGGCCGAACATACGCTGGGCGTCGCCCGAGATGTTGTAACTCGAACCCGTGCCGATGGTCAGTTCAACGACACCCGTGGAGGTCAGGCTGGTAGCCTTCTGCAAGGTGCAGTCCATAATCGGGGTGGCCATAGCGGCGTGTTCCTGTTTGTAGTCCGTCACCTTCTTCTGTCGGGCAATGGTCTCAATGTCCGTGGTCAGCGTGTAGTTGAACGGTCTGAACTTGACGATAAGATTGTCAATCTCGTCGTCGTTGAAGTCCTCGTCGCCCGTGATGCCTGCCTCGGTTGCGGGAGTACCCGAGAGGTCAGTGCGCAGTCCCTTGGTGTCAGGACTGGCGGTCTGCGATTGCGGAGCGTCGGTCTGCGGCGTGGGAGTGGCAGCGGCCATCGACAGGTCGGCACCCATAAGCAACGCCACGAATGTCAGCAAGAAGCTGAACAGCGAAAGAATCTTGAATTTCTTCATTGCTTGTGATTTTATTGGTTATTACTTAGTTTATTGTCGTTGTCAGGCTTCCTCCATCTCATGCGAGAAAGGATTGTAGAACTTCTTCTTCTGCACCGGCTTCGGCTCGGCTGCAACGCCTCCTTGACCTCCGTCGAAGGTCGGCGGGATGCCCTCGGGGCCTTGGCCCTTGGCCATCTGCGTCTGCACCTTGGCGTTGTGTCCGGCAATCTCGCCCTCCTCACGGGCTGCGGCCACGTCGTCGTCGTGGCTCATGCCTTTATATACCAAGTCGAACAGCTCGGGGGTAAACTTGAGTTGGCACAACTCAACGGCATGGTCAAGACACTTGCCCCAAATCTCGTTGGCTACGCCGCCATCAATGTTGTTTTCATTGCAATAGGCGTTCAATTCTTTGATGCTTTGTTGCACATTGACTTCGCGCTCTTCAGCAATTCTCTTGTTGTCCTCAACACTTTTCAGGTACTCGGCCTGAGCGTCGGCCAGCTTCTTCGCCATTTCGGGGTCGTTGCGGGCTGCGGTGATGTCCTCGTCGGAGAATCGGGCAAGGAAGCTCTCGATGAAGCTCTTGCCTTCCATCATGTCGGCGACCATGCCGCCGTACTCCGGGTGTTCGTTCACCAGCTTGCGGAAGTTGTCGTCGTTGGTTCTCAATCGGTCATAGTCGGCATTGCGCTGGTTCATGCGTCCGTATATGGCTTCCTCGTCCTCATAGTTGTCGTCGGGGAAGTCAGCCTTATAGCGTTCCATGAAGGCTTCGCGGTTGCTTTTCTTGGGAGTTTCCTCCTCGGCAGTGGGGTTTTCTTTCTCTTCCATTTTGCTGAAAATTGAATTTCTGCAAAATTCAGCCACTTTTTTTACGCAAAATCCGTAAAAAGTCAGAAATGATTTATATCTTTGCAGCGCAATTCCCAATCAATGAGGCACCGCGAATCGGTGTATGGGTTCAGGGAACGCTACGACGACCTGAATAATGCTTACAAAAAGGCGTTGTCCCAAGGGAATTACAATACCCAATATGATGCGATGGCCGTCGCGGTCAACATGCCCAGCAAGCGTTTTTGGGTTTCCGAGGAAAGACTGGTAGAGGTAATCAACGCCTTCGAGGGCGGCAAGGACTTGCGCGTCAACCCGAAAAGCCCGCGCTACGAGATGTTCACCGATCTTTACCGCCGCTATCTCGACTACAAAGTGGAGCATCCCGGCCTTTCCAAGATTGAAATCTGCTCCGAAATCATCTACCAGCCCGCGCCCAAATTCTACATGAAGCCCTCTTGGGCCTTGAAGATTCTATACAAGGGCCGCGCCAAGCGTCCGCGCCGTCACCACCATCGACACAGCCACGAATCATGAAGCCCAACAACATCATATTATATATAGTCGTGCTGGCCTTGGTATTCTTCGGCTTCAACCCCGACTGGGGCTATATGACAGGCTCCCCTTGGTGGACGCACATCACCTACAACTTTGCACACGCCAACATCTTCCACCTCGCCGCCAACATGCTGGTGGCGTTCCTTTTGTTGTTCAACCGCAACGATAAGTGGTGGTTGTGGCCCGTGTCGTTCCTTGTCGCAACGGCTTGCTCTTTCATTATCAGCACACCAAAACCCACAGTCGGATTGTCGGGAATGTTGTTCGCCTACTACGGCATCATCTTCCTGAAAGACGGCGCACAATGGAAACCGCTCCTCCAAACCGTGGTTTACATGGCGGTCTCCTGCCTATTCGTCTCACGCATGGCCGTGGGGCTTCACTTCATCTGCCTGTTTATCGGTGTGCTTATCGGCGGCTTCATGGATTTGCACAGGGCGATAAGCGGAAAGGTGAAGATGTATGACTGATGAAGAGAAACTGGAGAAGGAAGTACAGCAGATGCTCTTTGAGAACCAAAAGCGTCTGAAACACCTCGAAGCGGACTACAATCCAATCACGGGCGAAGGTGCCGACATTCGCCATCCCTCCACCAACGAGAACATCTATTGCCGCAAGCGCGTCGAAATCCCCGACCACATCGAACAATTGCGGGTGCAGTGGCTCCCCTACGAGACCCGGCACAACCTTCTTTACAAGGCCGTGATGAAATACGGCAGCATCGCCGAGTACATCCGTCAGGAACTCGAAGAGGAACCCGACGAGGACATGATTCAGTTTACGCAACGCTCGCTGATTGAAGTGCGCTACAACACCGACCCCTTGTTTTGGTTCTATGTCGAGTGGCACATCAAGGACAAACGCGGTCAGACCGAAAACCTCTACATTCAGACCAAGGCGCAGGAAATGGAAGAGGACGAAGAGGAGGAAATCGACATCAGCAAGTCCGACGAGGACAGCTCCCTTATCCCCTTCAAGCTCAACTGCGCCCAGCTCATGCTGCTGGCCGTGCTTGAAAGGTTCAGGTTGAGAGGCTTGCCCATCCGCATCATCCTCGCCAAGTGCCGCCAATGGGGTGGCTCCACGCTCGTCGAGGCCTACTCCGCATGGATACAGCTGAGACTGAAAAACTCTTGGTATTCGGTCATCGTGGCCCAAGTGTCGAGTACGGCAAAGAAGATTCAGATGATGTATGAAAAAGCCATCAGCCAGTACTCGCCTTGGCTTTTGAAGCTGCCCGAGGGCGAACGCCTCCGTTTCTCGCAGTACGGCAGAAGCGCGACCGACTTCCGCATCACCTATGGCTCCGCATCCAATCCCAAAAACGCCCGCGACATCGTTATCTCCGTGGGAACCTACGAGAACCCCGACAGCCTTCCCGGTACCGACATCGCCATCGCCCACTTCTCGGAGCTTGGTTTGTGGAAGCGCACCGAAGGCAAGACCCCCGAAGATGTGTTCAAGAGTGTGGCCGGTGGTATCGCCAACCTGCCGCTTACCATGATTGTGAGCGAATCAACGCCCCGTGGAAGTGGCAACTTCTTTGCCGAGGAATACCACCGTGCCAAGAATGGCGACAGCGCGTATGAAGCCGTGTTCATCTCCCCTGCCTACAACCCATACGACATCGTGGAGGTGGCCAACAAGAAAGGCTTCGCCCGTTGGATTATCCTCAACAAAGACCGCCGAGACAACCCCGAGGAAATCTTCGGACACAAGGGGAAGCGTTGCCGTGTGTCCGGCGAATACATATACAAGATGTGGACGCTCGGCTCGTCGCTTGAGAACATCATGTGGTATCTCCTGAAGCACCTCGAACTGAGCCGCCACAGCGACATGGCATCCGAGGCCCCCATCGACGACATCGAGGCTTTCAGCAACACCGATTCGCTGGCCTTCGACATGTACGACATCGAGGAAATGGAGCAACGCGATGTGAAAGACCCGGTGAAGGTCGGCGACATCTTCTCCGACTATCGCCTTGGCAAGGAGGTGCTGCAAAACTTCAAGTTTGAGGAGAAGGCATCGGGGACGATGAAGGTGTGGGAAGAGCCGAACCCCGTGCTGATGACCGACCAATACCTTGTCATCGTCGATATTGGCGGCAGGTGGAAGAAGGCCGACTGGAGCGTTATCCGCGTCCTCGACCGCTCCGAGCTTGCCACGGGCGGCATGGAAAAGACCGTGCTGATGTGGCACGGCCATGTGCCGCACGACCATTTGGCATGGAAAGCCGTGCAGGTGGCCATGTGGTACAACAACGCCCTGCTCGTCTTTGAGTCCAACACCCTCGAAACCAAGGACAAAAACCGCGAGGTAGAGGAAGGCGACCAGCTGGAATACATCCTTACCACCATCAACCGCTCCTACCGCCGCCTCTTCAAACGCCGCTCCAAGAAGTCCGAGGACGTCAACCAACAGGGCGGCTCTTGGAAGTTCGGATTCCATACCAACCGCGAGACCAAACCGCAAATCGTGGACTACCTCGACGATGCCATCCGCAACAAGAACTACATCGAGCGCGACGCTGGCACCATCGGCGAGTTCAAGACCTACGAGCGCATCGACGGCGTGTATGCCGCCATGCCGGGCTGCAAGGACGACCGTCTTATGACGGCAGGCATCGGCCTGCTTATCTCACGCAGCCCGAAATACGGCCTCCGCATACCCAAAGTCCGCGACCGCGGCAAGCTGACCAAGCTGAACCGTCCGCACCACGACTACCACAACCAACACGCAGAAGCATCAATGTAATACCATAAGACTATGAACTGGTTCCAAAAACTACGCCGCTACATCATCATCAAGACGGCAGAATCCTACTACACAAAGATGTCCCGCCAGTGCGTCGAGCTGCACAAGCAGACCCGCCAGCACCACTACATCATCATCGACCCTTGGCTGGGCAAGAAAATCACCATCACCAACCGCGCACAGTTCCGCACCATCAAGCGCGCCATCAACGACAGCGGCACACGCATGATGGTCAAGGACAGGTACGACAACACGCGCAAGCTGACCGACGCACAGTTCCAAATCTCCGACTTCGAGAAGCGTATTCGCGAACTCAAGCACAACCCCGAGAAGAATGCCGAGGCAATCCGCGTCTTGCAGGAGCAAATCGAGGCGCAGAAGAAAAGCTATGCCGAGGCCAAGGAGAGACTGAAAAGAGCCGAGGTGATATTCACGGATTCCTCCATGCCCGATGTGCATAGCGGCTGCTTCTATTCATCCATGCTGCAAACCGACTTGGAGAAGCTGCAACGCAACCCCGTTGAAAACGAGAAGGCCATCCGCAAGATGGAGAATGTCATCGAGGCCCGTCGCCGCGCCTACATCAAGTGGACGCTCGAACACGCCAAGATTCGCCAGCGCAAGACCCGCAAGCAACGCCGCGAGGAGCGCATCATCCGTCGCGAACTGAAAGCCATAAGGAAAGGAAACAAGCATGGAGCCGATTAGATGCGGAAGCTGCGGAAGCGTTGAGTTTGAGCAATGGCATGGACTGACAAGGTGTTCTTATTGTGGAACGACATACAGGCAACTCGGTCATCCATTGCTTATAATCGACGCAGATATAAAGATTGACGACGTAAGAGAGCAATGGAAAGACCCGGACGGTGTTTTGTTCTTTGATTCAAACAGCAATAAGCAACCAAGGTTTATCCTATATGAGCAAGCCAAAGAATAAAGAATACGAACTGATTATAGGAATGATAGAGGCAGGCGGAAAAGAGCTGCAACAGGCCATCTACGACCATTTCTTTGCACCGTCTTTGACAACTGACAAGCCTGTATGCAGTTACGAAGATTTGAACGATGAAGAGATTGACGACCTGATTGCAAGTTTCTATACAAAAAACCATCCGTCACCGTTTTAGTGGCGGATGGAAAACAAAATCAATTCACCCATGAAAAAGACTCCTGTTTTGTATCTTATCTCGGCTTGTTGGTAAGCCTCTTCTCGTATTCGATGGTAAGGTATGAATACCGCTCGTTGGGCTTCAGGTAGGTATATATCACGAAGATGAAATACTGGTAGCTCATGCCGCGAAGCGTGTTAATCCTTCCATACTTCACACCGTCCCTGCTGCCGTACATGGCAAACCTCACGAAGCTCTTCTTGGCATAGTGGTTGTACCTGTGCAAGGCGTTCACGATGGTCTTGTATTCGTCCGTGCCGAAGCGGATGGGGCGCGAGACGATGTAGCCGTATTGGTACAGCTGTTTCACGCTGTTCTGCCCCTGCACCTCCATAGTCTTATACAGCCAGCCGTCCTCGTCTTGCAGGTACATCTCGGTGTAGTTGTTCACGGCGGCACGGATGGGCTTCACCTTCAGCAATGGTACACCACTGCTGCGCTGCGCCGGAAGCTCGTTGCCCGGCACGACCTCCACTTGGAAGCTGTCAAGGTTGGTGTATATGATTTGCTTGCTCCAAAAGCCCGTGTTCAGGCTGTAAACATACTGGTAGTCCCTGTCGCTGCGAAGCAACAGCACACGGTGATGGGCGTAGTCGTAGGCAAGGAAACCGCTGGCCGCGAAGTCGCGGAAGTCGGTGTCGTCGCTCGTCCTGCCTATCAGGTTGGCGAAGGCCCCGATATGGTAGTCCACATCGGCCAGCTCGCGCATGGGGTTGAAGTGTCTGCCGTTCATAGCCTCACTCAAACACTTTATCTGCGTTCCTCCGATAGCCATCACGCCGCGCTGGGTAAGGAACATTAAGGCCTGCCCTGTTTGTACCAAGGTGGGTTGCGAAAGTCCCCGAGGCTCACGAAGCACATCGGAACTTACGGCCTGTATGCCGCCAAACTTGCCCTCGCCGTCAATGATAATGGCGATGATGCCGTCCGAACAGAATACATACAGCGGGTACTGGCCCCATTGTCCGCTCGACACATCAAGCGTGTTGGCCGCAATGCCCACAACCTTTGTACGCCCTATATCCTTGAAGTTGCTTGCGGGGAAATGGAACGGATTGGCCACGCTACTCATAGCTATTGTGTTCGGCTGCTGATAGTAGCGGTCTAAATCTGAAGAAGTTGATGGTATTGTCCCGTTGTACTCTTCTAATACAGGGTTCCCTTCTTCATCATAGAAATAATCAGAATTCAAGAAATCCAAGAATGAGTATAACCCGGGCATTACTACATAAGCACCATGCAAACCCGTATGTTCATACATAGGGACAATATATGTTCCTGCATCATAGTTGGAAGTAAAGATATGTATTATCACCTTCTTGCAATCGGGGTCAGGATAGTATATGAAATGTCCGAAACGAGTATCAGGTAGATGGGAAAGAACATCGCTTCTGACATATATAGTTTTGTCTTGTTTCTCAATGACAAAACAAACCTCTACTTTCCATTCTGTTTTTTCCTGCCATAGTGTATTCTTATACCAAAGCGGGGCCTGCAATTCAATGTCGCCTAACAACAAGCGTTGGTTATAATTGTAGTTTACCTTGCCAGCCAAACGACTACGGCTGATATAGTCGTCGGGAAGCACTGGATATGTTTCAAGATTCACAAGGTTGCCATATTCAATTTCTTCATGAAGAAACTTATAACCACTCCATGTTGATTTTACACTATGTAAGTCGTAACTCTTTATCTTGTGGAATACATTAGTATTCTTGATTTTTTCCATAATGTATTCCTTTGAAAAACTTGGTATTGGGAAAACGTGGTTTTTGTAGATGTCTCCTCCAGTTTGACCCGTGCCGCCTCCCATATAGAAAGTAGCGTCAATATCAATCAACGGACTGCTGCCTCCAAAATGGGTTGTTGACCAATCTCCATTTGAATTTGAAATATAAATCTTTCCGTAATCCGTTGATATAGGATTATGGTAGTACTTTGTAGGTAAATTCTCTATATCGTCGTAATAATTTGGATTGTAGGTGCATATCTCGCTTGAAAGAAATATATCTACACCTTTAATGATGTCACTCCAATCCGAAACATCGTCTGGACTCATGGAATGGTTATCCGCGTCGTAAAAACCGATGTTCCTATACGCCAAACCCTGCGCTATAAACCTTAATCCCAAATTGGCAACAGCCATGTGGTGGTCATTATTCCCTTGCCACCACGCTGATGTGTCAACCGTACCATCCATAAACACACTAATAAAAGCAAGGATTGGGCAAACATCGGTCGATGGCAGCATAAGCAAAGGAGCCGAGTGCATAACATAGGTGTTGTCATACAGCTTCAGGGCGTATCTTACAAAGAATGGAAACACAAAGCGGTTGTTCTTTTTTGCGTAGTCAAGCAACTCAGCCATCTTTGCCTTGAAATTGTCCCTAATCGCCCTTTTGTTCTCGTCTTCAACATTTTCCAACTCTACATAATGGGCTGTATTTTGATAGAATGCAAAGTCGCTTTGGTATGAAAGCGGGATGCCGCCACCAGCAATGTAATCTCCATTGATGTCTTTGCAGGGTGGGTTTGGTTCGTAATAGTTAAGGTATAGTTGTGCGCCTTGTTTATACCCTATATTGAAGTCAAACACAGGCTGCGGCAACTTATCACCCAACCACTTATAATTGCCGTTTTTATAGATGGCATAATGGGTGCTTTTGTCTGTGCCTATAATCAAAGTTGTGCCGATGGTTTCAGCCCATTGTATTTCCTCCCCCATGATGGCATGGTCGTAGAAAACGGCGGTCTGTCCGTCGCGCTTCACGATGATGTTGGTGTTTGTTCCGTCAAACCTTGCAAACACGAACTTTTTCCCGTCCGTGAGGTTATGCACGGCGACAAGGATATAGACATTCTCATCCTTGCCGTAGCCACGCATCATCATCTTCTCCGGCATCTCGATAGGCTTCAACTCCCCATTCTCATGAATGAGGTTGACGCACTCCAGCAAGTCGCCGTCCTGCCCCGTGATGTCGCTCGGGCTGTGCCGCAGGCCTTTGAATTGTATGTTCTGCCTCGCCATCTTACGCTGCTTGTTTCATCGGGTTCATCAATCCGTTCATCAGTCCGTTGCCAAGCTGCTGCGCCTGCTGCTGGGGCAATCCCTGCTGCAATGAGGCCAGCTGCTGTGCGTCGGCCTGCTGTTGCATCATGGCGGCTTTCTGCTCGGCTATCACCTTCAGGGCCTTCTCCTTGAACTGCTGCGGCCAGTTGCCCACCTGCAGCAATGCCTCGGCATCTATCGCGCCCTTCTCGAAGATGGCCATCGCCACCTCGTTGCTCACCGTGGCCGCGGTCTCCATCTCGTCGCTGTTGATGATGGTAATCTCATAGTCCAAGTCCTCAAGCAAGCGACGGTCGAAGCGTCTGACCTCGCCATACGAGGAACCGTAGGTGTTGATGGGTCTGCCATCCTCCCAGTACTGGTTGATGATGGAGAGCTTCGTATAGGCCACGCGCTTGGTGAACTCGCTGAAAGCCTCCAAGACGGCACGGAGCATGGTGTTCGAGTTGGCCGCCTGCTGGGCATACAGCGAACCCGACTGACCCGAAAGGGCATCCTTTCCTTGTGCCGCGCCGTGAACGCCCGAAATATCCTCCATCAGGCCAAGCTGCATCGAAAGAGCCGTGTCGATACCCACATTGGTAGAGGTGTTCGACACCTGCTGTGGCTTTTGGCCTCCCAATGCGCTGTCCCAAAACACCACGCCGTCCGGGTCGCTCCATTGCTGGCGAATCTCCTCCTGCGTCTGCTCGTCGTTCTCTTCAAGCGACTGCTTGTCCATGAGCAACGCGCCCTTGGCGGTGGCACGGATGGCAACATCGTTGAGGGTGACAAGGCGGTTGATGTATTTCTGCTGCGGTATCACGTCCGCGATATAAGAATGGACTTCGCCATTCACATAAGGATACTTGGCCACGGTGATGGGGCATCCGCACTCGTAGGGCGACACATACTCGTCGATGACGGTGGCGTGAGGCGTAAGGAACTTCACATACCAGTATGTATCGACGAACTCGCCCGTGCCGTCAAACATGCCGTCCTTGCCGTATTGGCCGTAGTCGATATACACGACCTCATCTTCAGGGATGCCCAGCTCGATGGCCTCCTTGCGTCTGCGCTCGTTCTCTTGCAGCACCGTAAGGCCGTCGTATTCGTCAAGACGGAACTTGTCAACGCTCTCCACCTTGAACGGGTCGTTCAGCCGGGCGGGGTCGTAGCAAAGCCACATCGTCTTGATTTCCTTCGTCCAAATCTCGTAGAAACGCCAGCGGGTCGGGTCGTTGTTGGCGTAGAAGTCAAGGTATTCGAGCCTGTTGCGCTCGTTGTTGTCTATTTGGTTCTCGCGAAGATGCTCGTAGGCATGGTTGCCGTACTCCTCCTTGAGGTCACGCATGACGCTGGGGCCGATTCGGATGCCGAACTTGGCGAGGAAGTCCAATGGCTTCACGTCGTGGATGATGCCGATAAGGCTGATGTCCTCCATCAGCGGGTCGTTCATAGTGCATTCAATGGCCACCTTACGCGGGTCGTAGAGCTTGGTCTTGCTGTCGTATCTGCCGCTCGACGTGCGCTCGTACGATTCGCCCATCACGGCGATGCCGCGTATAAGGAAGTTCTCGACGGCGTTCGAGAGCTGCGTACTCATGGAGTTGTAGCGTCTGCGCCAGTTGGTCGTCAAGGCCCTCGACAGCATCTCCGCTCCGGGCGCGCTGTCGCTGTTGAACGGGATGCAACGCGGCTCGGCCTTCTGCCCGAGGTAGTTACCCTTAACGGCGGTAATCAGTCGGCGCGTCACGTTGTTTGTCAACGGCACCTTGCCCCTGCGGATAAGGTATTGCTCCTCGGTCATCCACTCGCCATCATAGAAGGTCATGTCGCCCCACTGGTTTCCGTAAACGAAACGGTGGCAGCGTTCGCCCTCCTCATGAACGGGGCGGTCGTTTTCCCATGCCGTCTCCACGCGGTGCAGCAAGTCAGGGTCGCGACGCTTGTCGTCCGTCTGCTTCCTGCGCTCGGCAACGCTGTCGAACTTCGGCTTGCCGCTCTTCTTCGGCATCACCGCCGACTTCCTTATATATTTGGTTTTCGTAGCCATATCTCTTCAAATTATTTCTTTTCAGATAAGCATTATCAACAATCCCACAACGGCACCTATCAACGTGGCAACGAGGTCTTTCCATGACGGAACGCCTTGGTGGCCATAGTCCCACCACTCCTTCGACAACGCGGCCACGGCGGCAGCGGCAAGGCCGAGAAACCACGACACAAGCGGGATGCACCGTAGCGCAAGCAGCCCGTAGGCCACCTGCGCTATGACCATGCCGCAAATGAAATGCAGCAGCTTGTCAGCCTTCAGGCCGTAGAGCCATGTCTTCAGCTTATTCACCATAGCGAACACCAGCCTCCCAACAGTCCCACGACGATGGCGATGAAGCCGCCAATCACGAACCCGATGACAATGGGAAACCAATACCAAGGCTCCCACTTCGTTTTCTTCACCAAGGCCACGATGCCAGCCACGATAGGAGGCAGCACCGAGCCACCGAGAAACAGCACGGCGCAAAGCCATTCGAAGGCCTTGCCGTTCCATCCCATGATGCCGAAGAAGGTCATCAGCACGAAAGCAATCACGATGCACCAAAGATGCACCACGTTAGCCTTCAATGAATCGCCCACACAAACAGCGTGTTCGTTGAGCCAAATTGCAATTTTCTTCATGATGTCTTGTATTTTAATAGGTTCCGTTCCAAATTCTATGTACCACGCCCTTCCTCAGCTCGCAAGTCCACTTGATTTCCCCAAGCAGCTTGTTGGCCTTGGCCGTCGTGTATTCCGTGTCGCTTATGCTCACCTTCTCCAGCCATTGGCAAATGATGTAATGCACAAGGTAATTCTCCATCTTCGTCTTTAGCGACTGTTGCAGGGTGTTTCTCCAGTTCTCGGGCATCGAAAGATGGAACACGTTGCCAATAGTACCTTCCGTGACGTCCTCGCAACCGCTTACATACGGCTCGATGCGCCGCGTGATGTTCCCGATGCCATCGTTAAAGTACCCATAGACAAGCTCCCTGTCTTGCTCGAAGTCAATCTCAGGCTGCATGTTGTTCACATACTGGGTGTTCTGCCCGTCGAAACGCGCCTCTGCCATCTTGTTCAAGGTGCTTACGACAGTCCCGACGATGGCATCGCGCCCAATCGTTATGTCAAACTCTATCGGTACGTGTCTGCGGAAAAAGTTGCTCATTGCGGTGTCCCTTTCTTGTATAGTTCATTCATGAGGTTCGTGACATCCGTCTGAAGCCTCGTTATGTATATCGCCGCCTCGGTGGGCGCGCTTGCGTTGTACCAGTCGGCCAGCATACCGTCAAGGATATAAGCCTTCGCCGTCGAAAGCAAGGTGTCCGTGTTGCCTGCCCAACGGCTGGTGACGACGAACGCGACGGTTACATTGTCGCCCGAGGTGCTGATGGTGGCCCCGAAGTCGTGCATCAGGCCGACAACCTCTTTCAGGCGTTTGTCGAAGTTGTTGTCCACCAGCAGCGCGTCGGCGGCATCGTCTATCCTGTCCGATTTCACGTTGCGCACAGCCTTGGCGTTGTCCGCGCCCTCTACGGCGTTGGCATACTTGAATACCAGCACCTCAAACTCGGTCTTGACCCCTGATTTCGATATGACAATACTTTGGTTCATCTGCGTTCCTCCTTATGAGACTGCGGGTTTTCTCAGCGAATAGGCGTTCTTTCTTATCTTCTTCTCATCCTCTGCAAGACGGTTGCCGTACATCGGGGCCTCGTTGGGTGCCGTGGCGGTCAGCCAGTCGTGCATCATGGCGTCGAGGATATACTTCTCCATCGCGGCCTTCAGCGTCGTTTGGCTACCTCCCCAGCGGGCCGACATCAAAAGCGTTACCACCTTCGAGCCTGCCGTTTGGCTCACGTCCGGGGCGAAGTCGCTCAGAAAGTCGATGGCCTCCTGTGTCCTCGCCTCCCATGAATCATCAATCACGCGGGCATCTACGGCGTTGGAGGCCTTCGACGACTTGGTGTTATACACCAGCTTGAAGTTTTCCGCGTTCTCGATGGACGAGCCGTATTTATACAGCAAGGTCTCCATCGAGGTGGCGATGCTGTCCTTTAATATGGTGATGACAACGGTCTGCATTATGCTTGCTCTCCTTCAAATTGCCCTGCCTCGCTCGTCACGGTCACGGTGGGCGGTTTAAGTGAATAGATGATGCTGCGTATCTGCGCCTTGTTCAGCTCGGCCTTCTGCCTGAAGCTCTTGGCCGAATCGGGCTTCGTCTCGTCGTACCAGTCTGCCAGCATGCCGTTCTGAATCAGTTCCAGCATGGCGTATCTCAGTCCGGGCGCGTTGGGCGCGTAGTGTTCCCAGTTGCCAGGCATCAACAGGACAATCGTGGTCTCGTCCGTGTTCGACACGGTGGGTTCTGCCGTGAGGTACTCCCTCACTTGGTTGACGGCCTCGCCGAGCCATTGGTTGTACGAGTCGTGCATCAGCCCTTGGTCTGCCGATTCCTCGTGGTCGGCCTGCAGGTTATACACCTGCTTCGCCACGTTGGGCTGCTCCAACGCCCTGCCCTGCTTGAAGGTGGCGCGCTCGAAACGCTTTAAGGCATCGGCCTCTTTTATCATTATGGTCACTTGCTGCGACATGGCTTATGCGGTCTTGTAATACAACTTGCGTTCGGCATCCTTCAACGCCTGCATCGCTTTTTGGCCGTAAAGGTCGGCTTCCTGCGGCAAACTGAGGCTTAAAAAGTCAGAAATGACGAGGTTGACGACATAATCCTTGCAGTCGTTGTCGAATCCAGTGCCGTTGTCCGCAGGCCATTTCGACGAAAGCGTGAAGGCGATGCGCGTCCGTTTCAGCTCCCCGCTGCCTGCGGTGGTAACTGTTCCGGCATACTTGATGAAGGCCGAACGGATGTTGCCTATGGCCTTCTCGATGCTGTCCAAGGCGATGCTGCGGTCATAGCCGAGGTCGGTCAGCTTCACCACATTGGCCAGCTTGTCGTTTGTGCCGTTGTCTCTTGCCTTGCCGAACTTGAAGGTGCGGTTCTCTACCGCCTTGATGATGTCGGCGTTGTTGATTTCAAGTGTGTGTGTCTGTGTCATTTCGATTCGTTTTCGTAGGTTTTCTTCGATTTCTCAATCTTCTGCTGCCAAGCGGGTTTCTCTTCGCCCTTCTCGGTGTCGGCTTGCTGGGTGGCCATCGAAGGTATAACCTTGTCGGCCAGCTTCAAGTAAAGGGCAACGCCTTTGTCGTATGATTCGGGCGTACTCATGTAGTATTCAAAGGCATCCACCATCTCGCTGAAATGCTCCTTGACGAAATCCAAGCCTTTGTCCCTGAAGTCGTCTATCCTCTTGTCATTCTTCTTCGCCATGCAGAAAATCCGTTGTTAGCGCAAAACAATGAAACTTGCTGTTTATAAATGATGTAAAAAGTCACAAACGAAACCCTCCTCCCCCGTCGTAATCCCGATAGCACGAAATCCCGACAGCACGCCATAAGTCCTCTCCGTCCTATATGTCCTATTTGATAAATTTCTATCCACCTGACAATCACCTAATTACCCCCTCTTTCAAAAAATTCCAAAAATTTTTCTTGCACCGTCCCGAAATTTTCCCATACATTTGCAGCGTTGAAATTCTGTAAGCGACAGAAGTCGCCGACCAACATCGGCTTTTTTTGTGGCATTTAACTTATTGAAATAACCGACCCGACGAGTGGGCAAGCCGTAAGGCCCCCAAGGTTTTGCTTACAGGACCTCAACAACTCGCACCGGGTCATTTTGTTTAATGTTCAAAACTGTAAGCAAAATGAACGACAACAAGCAGACGGCGGGAGAGACCGCAATCCAAAGGTTCGACTACGAAGGTAGTCCGATTGCTTTTGCCTCGGGCGAAAGCGTGATGGTCAACGCAACCAACATGGCCAAGAAATTTGGTAAACAAGTAACAAAGTGGCTTAACACACAGCAAACCAAAGACTTCCTGCAATCTTTGAGCGAAGTGCGAAAATGCACTTCGGCTGATTTAGTGCAAGTTAGGCGAGGCGGTGAGCCGCAAGCCCAAGGCACATGGATGCACGAGGACGTGGCGATGGAGTTCGCCCGTTGGCTCAGCCCGAAGTTCGCGATATGGTGCAACGACCGCATCAAGGAGCTTGCCCGCACGGGTGTGACCACCGTGGCCGCCACGCCCGCCGCCCGCGACGACGACGAGGTGATAGCCCACGCCATGCAGGTGCTGCAAAAGCGGCTCGAACAGAAGGACAGCCGCATCAGCATCCTCGAAGGGCAGGTGCGCAAGCTCGTACCCCTCGCTGAATACCTCGACGCCGTCGTCACCGAGGACAAGAGCTACACCATGACCGAGACGGCCTCTTTCCTCGGCTTCGGCCAAGTGGGGCAGTTCATGGACTGGTGTGTCGCCATGGGCATCCTCTACCAGCAGAACGGACGATGGCTCCCCATGCCCGACTACGCCATGAAGGGCTACTTCGCCACCCGCGTCTTCCGCCGCATGGTCTCTCCCGTGTCGATGGAGGAATCCTACTACACCGTCGTCACCGAGCAAGGCCGCATGATGCTCTTCGAGAAGGTCAGGCAGAACACCCAGCAGGTGGTCGCAATAGAGGAAGGAGGCGCGCTATGAAGACCCTTGTGATATTCCGCGACTGCCACGCAAGCCACAACCTCGTGTGGCCCGACTGCACCCCGCATGACGAGCAATGGATAAGGAGATACGCCCAAAAGCGCGGCTGGAAGGTGGCCGTGAGGAAAGGAGGTGTGCTATGACACAGTTCTTTGAAGACTTCATGGAGCAGCGCAAGGACTGGGGCTTAACCGTAAGCCCCGCCATGCAGCAGGCCATCGACACGACCAACGAGATAGAGAAGGCGGCCAACGGCCTCATCGACCTGTTCGCGCCCTACTACCCCGACATCCCGTCGAACAACCACATGAACGACTGCCTTTGCGACGCCATCAACGCATTGATGGACCAGGTGGAGAAGCGCATCGTGCGCCACATCCTCGACGATTCCGAGCCTATCAACCGGAAGAAAAACATGAAACACGATTAAATGCTTTTGCGGGGTTCTATTCCCGCGCCAAACAAGACAGAATCAAACCCGCCAATATTTTTCAGGGGCGACCGCAAGGCCGCCCCTTTTCTTTATAAGTCCTATGGCAGTCCCATCCGTCCTATTCCTTCTCCGCCTTCGCCTTGCTCTCCTCCCTAATCTCCCTCACGCGGTCAATCCTTCCCTTCCTGCCCTCGCCGCTATGCTCGTAGATAACCTGGTTCACGGCATCAAGCATCTCCATCTTCATCTCGTTGATTTGGTCACGCATGGCTTGCAGGTACTCGTTGGCCGATTCGCTGCCGTCGCTCTCCTTCTGCGCCTTCTTGAAGGCTTTCTCCAGTTTGTCAATGCCTTGGAACGATGTCTTGTTGCCCAAGAGGTCTTTGCCCGTCTTATAGATGGAAACCACATTGGCAATCTGATAATCCTGTGTGTTGGCAAGTCTTGCAAACTCCAACATGTCAGCCCTATCAACATCGTGCTTCACTTCGGGCAGCACCTCGTAGGCCAAGCGGCCATACTCACGCGACACGGCACCGATATAGCCCTGCTGCTTGCTGTCAAACATGATCGTGCGAAGGTAAGGCGCATTCTGCGTTTGGAAGCCCTCGGAGAAATACTTCATCAGGTTGTCACCCGAGCGACCGATGCCGCCCAGCATTCCCGTGGCGATATGCTCGACAAATGACGGGTTGATGTCAATTGTGCCGTTGGTCTTTTCATCAAGGTATCTCGTCGCGTCGATGAGCCATTTCGATGTACGGCTTTCGTAGGCTTTCTCCCATCCTGAATCGAACTTGTTCCATTCATAACGCTTTTCGATTGGTGCAGCCGTGAAGTTCTCGTTCAGCAACCATTCAGTCACCGGCATGAGGATGGTGGGCGTGGCCGTCTTTGCCAGCTTACCCATCGTCGTCTTCGATTCCCCGATGTTCACGGGTGCCAGGTCAAGGAACATGTTGCCTATCTGACTGGCAATCGAACGGCCATGGTTCCATCCCATCTGCTGACGGAACCAAATGTTACCCATGGCGGCAAACGGGGCCAACTCCTGCGAGTAAGGTATCTTCAGGAACTTGTGGTTCCCGACAAAGATAATAAGGTTGTGGTTGGCCGTATATTCCGAAAGCATCTCGTACTTCTCCCAATCGTCATCATCGCCGCCGAGCATGGCAAACAGTGCCATATTGAGCCATGGAAGCATTGCGCCCTGCACAACACAAGCCAATAGGCAAGTGATAAACCTTCCAGGATTCTCCTTGGCCAGTCGCGCCATACGGTTGATACCCTGCAAGGCCGCATTGAAGAAGGAGTAGCACGACCTGCAACCAGCAACGAAACGGGCAACCAGGCTGTTGCCGCCGCCCTTCACATTGAAGTTGACGGTCACATTCTTGGCTTCGTTCACGCTTGCCTTCACGGTCTCGCCCTCGGCGCGTTTCAGGCAATAGGCGGCAAAGCGGCTGATGTCCTCTGAATATCTGCCCATCGTCTCAATCACGCCCAATGTGGCTTTCTTCAGGCGCGACTGGCCGTCTTTGCTGCGGTAGTTCACCATACGGCGAAGCATGTCGTCAACTTGACCCTTTGCTTTCTCCGCACTCAGGGTGTTGGTGAATCCAGTTTCACCGCCATTGTCAAGGAACTCATTCCACCATTGTTCTATCTTGGCTGCTTCCGTCGGACTGAACATCTTCGTGATGCCGCCGCCCATCTTTCCAGTGAGGATAAGGCGAGGCAGCACCCACCCTGCCCTGAACAGGTTGCCGACCATCTGCAAATTCTTCTTCAGCCCACCTGTCACCGTGGCCGAATACAACGAGAAACCGATGTCTCTTGCGGCATTGGTGAACATAAAGGCAGGCGAAAGCGAAGTGTTGATCATTGAAGCGAATCTTGTAAGGCCCTGTACGGTTTCCGCAAACGCGCCCAACTGTTGTGTATTGGCCTTGTTGAATGCCTGAGCCACAAGCGGGTTGCCTGCCACATGCATCACAACCTTGCGCCCATTGACGTAGGCCGTCATTTCATGCTCCTTGGCTTGATATGGAAGCACCTTCTTTTGCAGTTCCATCTTGTTGAGTAACTGCTTGGCCTTGCCCTGCTGTTTCAATGCCTGCATGTCGGCATCAAATTGCTTCATGATGGCGTCGATTTCGTCGGCGGTGGCATCCTCGGGGATGTCGGGGAAACGCTCTTCCCATTCGTCGGTGGCATCGTTATGCACATACCATGAACGGTTCACGCGGAGCAAATCGCTCTTGGCGTTGACGGCCATGTTGTAGATGTTCTGCATCACCTTGTTGTTGTTGCCTATCACAATGGCCGACTGGAGCATGTTATAGAGATTGGCCAGCGGGTCGTCGGCTTTCGACTTACGGCCTTTCATCTTCTTGAACACGCTTTGGAAATGCGGGTGTCTGCTCACATAATCGAACAGGTCGCCGCTGGTGCCGTCGGCAAAGCCGCGCAACGGCACATAGTATTTGTGGCGGGCTTTCAGGCTTTCAAAGGCATCTTTGCCAATCATGCCCGATTCATAGCTGACCTCCAGCATCCGGTCGGTCAAGGCTTTCATCGTCGCCCAATAGTCGTCGATTTCGGTGGCATCAAAATACGATTCAAAGAGTGAAACGATGTCCTCGGCTACGGCTTTGTAGTCGTCCGGGTTACGGCCAAGCGATTCGGCAAGGCCGCGCAATCCGGCTTTGTCTTCTTCCTCTGCATTGGGGTCATTGGCCAAGGCCTGTTGATGGAACCATTCATTGCGTTCAAGTCCGTGTTTGGCAAGCAAATAGTTATTCAGCCTCTCTTGGGCTTCCTTGCGCGACCAATCCACGTTCATGAGGCTTTTGATGAGGTGTGCCGACTTGCGTAGCACGGGCAGCATAAACTCCGTTTCGGCCTTATCCATCATCGCCTTGTTGAGCGAAGGCAGCAAGGTAGCCAGTCCATAGGCGTTCTCGCTGTCGCGCAGCTTGCGCCCAAGGGCTTTCTCCACAAGTTGCTGCATCTGCTCCAATGGACGCAGCCCGTCAAAGAACGAGCGCAACAACTCTTCTCTGACCCTCACATAGCCGCTCACGTCCTCGCTGTTATAGCCAGTCGTACGATTGTATTCGCCTGCTATGGCGTTATCGGGGCCTGCAATGCTCAAATCCACGTCAGTAGATTTCCTGCTTCTGCGCTTCCCCCTGTTCGGATTGAACGGGTCAACGCCATTGGTAAGGTCGGCCAGCACCATGTTCGACACTTGGTCGATGTTGATGTTGCCCTTCTTGCCCAACAGGGTCTTGCCTACCCAAGTCCAAAACTTCTTCAAGGCATCGCGCATCCTGCCCAAGAGGTTCGCAGCCTTGGCCGCTTCATCCAATGTCGGTGCCTCGTCAATCATCCGCTTGGCCTCGGCTTCCATGCGCTCGGCGTTTTTCTTGCCGCTGATATGGGCAAGCACCTCGCCCGCAAGCCTATCCTCGTTGCGTCTGATATGTTTGTAGCCCTTGCTTGATGCAATCCTCTTCCATTCAGGCGTGTCTTTGAGCAAGCCCTTTATCTGTTCCCATAGTTCGGGATTCTCCATCTGCAAAGCCTCCGCCCAAAGGTGGGTGTATTCGTGGATGGGAGTCTCGGCGTTCATGCCCTCGCTGGTAAGGTAGATTTTACCGTCATTGCCTACCCAGCCTCTCACGGTGCCTTTTGAATCCTGAATGCTCCTAATGGATGCTTTCAGCTTCTCTACATCTTCTTGGGTAGCCATCACAACCTCAATGCCAGCGTTGCCCAAAGCATCCATAACAGCATCGAAGGCAAGCTGCTGGGCGTTGTCGGCATTGTCGTTGAGGTGGTTGACTTCCTCGTCTGTGACGGCTCCGGCCTCGCGTCTCTGCGGCTCTCTGCCTGCCTCTCTCACCATCTCGTCAACCTCGCTCGGGGTAAGGATGCGCTTTACCTTCATCGCGCCTGTGATAATCCACGGGTCAGTCTCGGGGTTGGGATTGGTGCGGTAGGTATAGCTGCCGTCTTTAGGCACACGCGGCAGTCCGGCATACGAGTGGCGGTACTTGCCGTTCTCGGTCACGCCGTAGCTCTCGGCCTCTTGTTGGTAGTCCACATCGTCGGCATACTCGACCTCTGCCCAAACGAAATCCTTTGGGAACAGGGTCTTTTCTCCGTTCTCGTCCTTGCGGTTGAACTGGATGGCGTAAGGAATTGTGCCAAGGTGCCAGCCGGGACGATAGGCAAGCTGTCCGCTGCCGCCTTGCGTTCCCTTGCCGCCAGCCTTGACCTGCGGTCTGCCGGTCTTTGATTCGCCTGCAATCGGGGCCGCGTCAGCGTCAAGCCATACGCCAACGGGCGTTGCCTCGCCGTTGGGGTTGGCCACCATCGGGGGATATAGCTTTCCGTCTTTGAGGACGAACACCTTATAACCGATGCCAGTCCTGACGGGCGGCTCTTCCTCCCTGATGCTCATGTCGGGCGTTTCCTCCTCTTCGGCTTCCTCGGCCTCGGTCAATCCTGTTGCCGCCTCGACCTCCGAGTCCATGTCGGCATACTTGGCTTCCTTCTCCTCCATCTCCTTCTTCATGGCGGCGGTGTATTCCTCCAAGCGTTCGCTGGCCTGCTTCAATTCAGCTTCAAACTCAAACGGCTTGCCGTCACGGGCTTTCAGCTGTTCAAGTTCGTGGCTGTCGCGCTCGATAACACGCTGTGCCGATTCAATGTTGTCACGGCTTTCAACGCCAGTAACAACTTGTGTAAGGATGTCCTCCAAGGCGTTACGGAACAGCATCTGATGCACCGGCACATTCTCCATACCCAGCGCAGGGCATTCATAGGTCATTTCGCGCTTCACGACGGAAGATAGCGTAGTGCCTTTCCTTACGCTTTCAAGGCTCATCACAAGATGGATTTTGAAGTCGATGCCGCCGACATTCACGGTCATGGTGCGTTCCTTCTTCTGCCCGGTTGACATGTTGCCACGGATATAGGCTTCGTCCTGTCTCAACTCGGCATTATACTCCTTGATGAAGTCGGCCATGTCCTCAAGGCTCTTGAAGGTGTGTTTGCCGATGGTGATAGTCGGATGCTCGGGCATAGAGGAAAGTTTCTCCAAATTTCCCTTCTCTTCCTCAAGTCTGCGCTGTGCCGCCCTGATGGAGCCTTGCAGTCTCGGGATTCGGTTGTGGACATAGGTTTGGTCGGCTTCCCACTGCTTTTTCTTGGCTTGCAGCTTGCGAAGCTCCTTCTCTGCCTGATTCTTCAGCATGGCGTATTCGCTGCCCGAAAGCTGGGCCACGGTGTCGCCGAACACATCTTCTTCCTCCTCCATGACGCGGTTTTCCATGCTGTTCAGCATCAGGTCTTTGCCGTGCATGATGCTGTCGGCAATGGCTCCCTTGGTTTTCAGACGCTGGTAGGCGGTCACATCAAGGCTGTCCTCCACACCGAAGCGAAGCACCCTGACAGGAATACCCCATACTTTGTGCATGTTGCCCTGACGCAAGATGCGGCCGTTGCGCTGTGTGTAGTCCATAGGACGGTTGGGCGCATCCAAGTGGATAAGGGTGTGCAGCCTGTCCTGAATGTTCACACCAGTACCGAGTGTAAAGGTGCTTCCGAGGATGACGCGGATTTCTCCCTTTTTCACCTTGTCGTAGATTTCGAGCTTCTTCTTGTCGCTCATGCCGGATTTCATCACCACCACTTCCGATTCGGGTACACCTGCCTCAATCAGTTTCTTCCTGATGTCCTCGTAGATGTTGAAGCCCGACACCTTGTTTTGGTAATTGTCGGCGAAGAGGGCGACGGTACCGCGATAATCCTTGGTCTCTTCAAGGCTGCGGAGCGTCTGCCTCACGGCCTCGTTGGTCTTGCTGTTCGGGTCGTCCTCTGCCGTCTCGTCCACAAGTCGGGCATCCACGGCGGCAGCTTTGGCGATACCGTACATGACGAGCGGGATATGGCTGTTGGCCTTCTTATCCTTGCCGCTCATCTTCTCGAACCTTTCAAGCTCGCCCTTAACATACTTCATGATGGCGCGCAAAGCCTTGGTCTGCGGCAGGTAGATGTCTTGCGCCTTGCCGCCTTCCATTTCGGGAATCTTGCTTTCGCCGCCTCTTCTCTTGCGCTCTTCCTCGATGTCCTTGTTCAAGACCGTATCGGAAACGCCCGACCAAATGCGCACCAGCTCTGGCAGGTTCACATAACCGGCGAAGCGGTTGTTTTCCTTGAACTTGCCGCTGGTGGTGAACTCCAGCATTTGTTGCAGGTTGCCGAAGTTGCGCACGAAGTCGTCGAAATAGTAGATGCCGTATTGCTTCATCGTGTCGGCTGGCATCAGGTAGCGCATGAAAGTCCAAATCTCGGCTGCTGTGTTGCTGATGGGTGTGCCGGTGGCAAACACCACATTGCGCCCGTTGTTCTTTTCCATAACGGCCTGCGCTTTCAGGAACACGCCCTGCGCCTTCTTTGAATAGGACGGGTCAACACCTTTCACGCCGCGCTGCATGGCGGTGGCAAATCCGAGGTGCTTGTATTCGTGGGCCTCGTCAACGAGGATAGCATCAATGCCCATGTCGTCGAAGTTCTCTACATCGTCGGTCTGACGGTCGAGCATTTCAAGGGCCTTCACCTCGGCATTCTGCCGTGTGACGGCTTCCTTCTTCGCGTCACGGGTCTTGCGTTTCTCAGCGATGGCTTCCGAAAGTCCGGCCAGCTGGTCTTCCAATTGGCTGATTTCGCGCTCTGCCTGACGGACAATCATGTTGTTTCCGCTGTCGTCGGCATCGCGCATCTGCTCCAGCACCATCAGCTTCTCTTCTATCTTATCCTGAACATACGCCATCTGACGCTCCTCGCTGTCGGGGATGCGCTCAAACACCGATTGCGGCACGACAATCATGTCCCAATCGTTGTACTTGATTTTGGCGTAGAAGTTCTTTCTGCCCTCCACGGTGCGGTCGGCTTCCTCGATGGTCAGCACCTTGGCATTGGGATAGAGCTGCTTCGCGCTCTCCACAAACTGGCCGACGGTGGAGTTTTGCACCACAATCATGGGCTTCTTTGCCGTACCCAAACGGCGCATCTCCATAGCGGTGGCGATAAGGGTGATAGTCTTGCCGGAGCCTACCTCGTGGGCAAGCAACAGCGGCTGTGTGGTCGCTCTGATGGCGGCTTTGGCTTGGTGGGGGTTCATGCTGAACGGCTTGCCCTTCACCACGCTTGCCATACCCGAGAAGCGGAGCGGTGCAAATTCTTCGGGAATCTCCTTGGGAACATAGTTGTTGAACAGCTCGTTATACACCTGCCCCATGCGCTCCGACATTTCGGGGTCGCTCTGCATCTTCGCCCTTGCCCAGTCCTTGAAGTCTTGGCGAATCTCGTCAATCTTCGCTGCGCAGGCTTGCGTCGCCTCCCTGTCTATGGTCGTCTCGGTGGTGCCGTCGTACTTCTTGCGGGTCTCTGAGACGGTGATGGTCTTGTTTTGCATGGCCGCTTCAATGAGCTGCGTCCCCATGATGGTCTTGTGCAGCATCTCGCTGACCACGCCCATAGCACGGTTCTTTTCTGCATTGACCCAATTCGGGGCCTTCATGAACCAAGTGCCGCCTGCTGCCGTAAACCTCACGTCAATGTCGGTGCGCTCCTTGACATACTCTTCGTATAGTTTCGGGTCAACCCACGACGAACCGATGGTGAAGTCGATAAGGTGTGCCGGGATGTTCATGGGGATAACTCTCTCCAAGGCCTTGATATTGGCATCGTACCTTCCGTCAGTGTTGTTGTCCTTTGCCTGCTGCAACTTCTCACGGACATTGCCACTCAGGTATTCGTAGATAACTTCCATCTGACGGGTTGCCGGATTCTCAAATCCCAATCCCTCTTTGACAATCTCTTCCCTGACATCTTCTTCCGACATACCAAGGTGTTCGCTGATATAGGGAACATCGACGCGACCGAACATGTAAATGCTGGCAATAATGCCGTCCTTCACATTCTTCGGCTCGGGTTCTTTCTCCTTCTCAACTACACGCTTAGAGAAGATGTCGGTCTTTCCAAAGGATTGTACGCGCTCACCCTTTGCGTTGTTGCTCTCGCTGTATTTCTCCAACGCAAGGATATTGGGCCAGTCCACATCGCTTTTCAGGAATGTAATGGCCGTATTCTTGTGCAGGTTGCCATAGGTCTTGACGAAGCTGTCAAAGGCCTTGTTGAGTTTGTCGAGCAACGGCTGCAATCCGTCGTCGCTCTCGTTCTCAGTCTGATATGACAGTACATCGGCAAGGGTTTGCTTGATGGCTTGGTAGGCGTTGAAGCATTCCACCTTGGTATGCCCCTTCACCTTGTTGGCGTTCACTTCCAGCGGCACGGCCTTGCCTCTTTGGGCAACGCAAAGCACACCGTCCTTGTTTACCAACATGCTGCCTTCCTTGACATCTGCGCCAAGCTCCTCGTACACATTGGCCTGTTCGGTCTGCTGCGTTGCCAACGCGGCTTCCCACTCCTTGCCCTCGAAACTCCTGACGAAGTCGGCAAGCATTTGGCTTTGGTCTTTGTCCTTGGTCGGGTACAGGGCCTTGCTGGTGGGTCTAAAGGTCTCGCCTCTCTCAAATCCGAACTGCATTTCACCGGCCATCATTTCGGGATGCTCGATGAAATACTTGTTGTAATCCATTGAAAGCTGCTTCACGACGCGGACTTCCTGACCTTTCACTTTCTTGGTCTCGCCCGTGTCGTACTCGGCGACGCGCTCGCCCGAAATGGCGGCTACATCAATGGCGTGTTGCGACTTCTTGCCGTTCACGCGCTTGCGGACAACAATAATGTCGCTGGTTACGCCGGTGCCGCCAAAGGTGGCGTTGTTCATACGGAACGCGCCCACCACATCGGCGCCGCCCTCGTTGACAATCCATTCGCGCAGCTTCGCGCTGTTGTCGAGGGTGCCGCTTGAGGTGATGAAGATGCCGATGCCGCCTTCACGGAGTTTGCGGATATTCTTCGCGATGCAGAAGTCGTGAATGTCGTGGAACCTTCTGCTCAGGTCTTTGTCGCCTGTGGTGTCGTTCACACGCAGGCCTGTAACGAAAGGTACATTGGTGATGGCCAAGTCAACGCTGCCGTTCTCGACCTGCGTAGCCTCGAAGCCCTGCACCTCAACCTTTGCGTCGGGATATAATAAGGAAAGGATGTTGCCCGTGGTTTGGTCAATCTCGACGGCATGGATGCTGCTCTGCTGGCTCATGTCCGTAGGCATCAGGCCGATAATGTTTCCGATACCTGCGCTGCCTTCCAGCACATTGCCACCCTTGAAGCCCATCGCCCTTGCGATGTCCCAAAGGGTATCAATCACTTCTGCCGGGGTGTAGTAGGCACTGTTGCGGCTCATGTTGGCCTGCTCGTAGGCTTCATCGCCAAGCAATGCACGAAGACGTTTTGAAGTTGCTGCTGGGTCGTAGCCATAGCCTATACCAGTCTCTTGGAACGCTTTTCCAAGACCGCCCCATCCGCTGAACTGGCGAAGCACGGCCATTTGTTCAGGTGTGGCCTGCTCGCCGCTCTCGATGAGCTGTTGCATCAGCTCGATGGCCTTGATGTTGGCCTCGATGCGGGCATCAACGCCCTTGGGAGCGTAGTCCGTGCCGCGCTCCGCATGGTTGTTGCGGGTGTTTTTTGGATTGGCTAACTGGTTAGAAGGTCGTAATCCGTCAGGCACGCGTTGTCGTAACGCTCCCATGCCTCCTTGATTTCCTCCTCCGTCAAGTCCTCCACTTTCTTGCCCAGCTGTCTTGCCATTGGTTCTAACACTGCGTTGTCCGCTGTCAGTACGGTCGGCTGGCAATCCTTCGGGGCGAACGACATCATTTCTCTGTAGTCCATCGTCTTGTGGTTTAGTTTCTATTTCGGTCTCTTCGCCGAACAAACTCGGTTGCGAAGATACAACTTTTTTCTTTTGCTGCGTTTGTTTTCTTTCCTTACGCTGCTGTTTCAGCTTCTCCGTGGCCTCTTCTGCTTGCTGTGCCACCTCGTTTTCCTTCACGGCCTCCTGTGCCGTCTCTACGAAAGTGGAACCGCCTTTGTCGAAGCCGTTCACATCGAAGCTCTTCACCTCTTCATACGGGGTCAGCTCGTCAAGATAACCCGCTTCCTCCACCTCGGGCAGGTCGCGCACGGCGTTGTAGAAGGATTTCAGGTAGGGCCTGATGGCATCGCCAAGGTCGGCCACCATATTCTTGCAGAAGTCGGCGAACTTACGCGCACCGGCCTCGATATGATACACGGCCATTTCCGTGCCGATGGCAAGAATCTCCGGGTCAATGCCCATGTTCATCTGCCCGCCCAATTTCTCTTGCATTCTACGCTTCAGTTCCTCATAGCGGCTTTGGCTGACGATTTTGTTGCTGGCACCGTAGGTGCTGGTGGTGGGCTGCTGTTCAGTCCCTTCCGTCCGCGATTCCATCGCGGCACTTTCTTTTCTCAAGCCGTTATCCTCAACATACTTCAAGAATTTAAGCGTATTGAGGATTTCTGTGCCTCTACCGTTTTGTCCGTCCTGAACCTGTTGCTCCCATTGTATTCTTATAGCACGGGTGCTGCTGGTTTTACCATCAACCTTCTTGTCGATGGTACAGGACAAACCGTTGTCATTCACAAAAACATCACCGACGCTGACGCTATCAAACAATTCATCAGCTCTTTGCGCTTCGCCTTGTTCGGATTGCCTCTCTGTGGTCTGAACCGACTTGTAATCTGCAAAAGCCTTGGTCTTACGATGGGATGAATCAACCCATTTCTTGAACTCCTCGCGGCTAACGCCCGTAATGGTGCCGAGGCCCTGCCAGCCTTCCGAATAGTTGGAAAGGTAGGCTTCCCTCGCCTCTTCTGCGGAGTTGAAGCCATACATAACCTTGTGTTCGTCGAAGCTGCCGTCGGCATTCACTTGGTCAACCACATACACCGTTCCGTTCCAGTCGTCGATATGTTCTGAAAGGAAGATGTCGATATGGTCGCCGTCCACGCCCTCAGTCATACGGATGTAGCCGTATGAGTTGTGCATGGTGACGCTCCACGGATTGCCTTGGGCATCGGTGCCGCTTCGGGTCGAGCCAGCGGGGTTCTCAATGCTGATGTCGAAGCCGTCAATGGTGACATGGCCCTTCTTATAGTTCCCTGCCTCCTTCTGCGCCTCGGTCGGGTTGGTGTCCACTTCCTCATTGGCTGCTGCCACTGCTTCATCGGTGGGCTTGGTTTGTTCCGTCTCGCCTCTTAATTCAGAAAGCGAAAGCGGTGCGGCCTCCTGTAAGGTCTCGCCCGATTCCTCCAGCACCGCGTCAATCAGTTGTTGAGCGGTGGCCTCGTCGCGCATCATGAAACCACCATCCTCGCGGCTCCACCAGCCTTTCAGGTCTCGCGCAAGGGCGTTGGCGGCTCTCTGCTGCTCCTTGGTCAGTTCCTTGTCGAACTTCACAAGTTGCATATCCAGCACCCTGCCCTTCTTGGTGGTGTACTGTGCCGGGGTGACGGTGTAACCTCGGGTTACATCAGATTCTCCAAGTTCTTTTTCTCCACCTTCCCGGTCTGCTCCCAGCTCGGATAGTCCTTGTACTTCTCCGTTTTCGGCGGGTACCACAAGCCCATGTAGATTATGTCGTCTATCTCCGCGTCCGTCCCCTTGGGTTGGTACTTGCCCCACCATCGTAGCATCGAGTTGTCGTATGAGTCCCTCAATTCTTTCGATGCGAGCTTCCACACCTCGCCATTCGTCCTCAGTTCCTCTTCCCTCAAGCGAACGTAGTCCTCGTCCGAGAGCGGCAGCTTGATTTGCTGTAAATCTTCCTTTGTTAATGTCATTTTCTAATACGTCTAAGAGTTGGTTTAATAGTTTGATGTCTATTGTGTAGTTCCAATTGGGTGCTTCGTCAACACTGACCTTCCCATTGTCCTTGCGCTCTTTCGCCAAGTTTCCGCTGTTGTCGTAGCAGATGATCTCGACTTCGGGGTAATTCTTTCTGACTTCCGCAATCTTTCCTTGGTTCTTTCTGAAGGCTTCGTCGAAATACTGCAACGCAAGGAATCTTCCCTTATCAACGCCTCTTTTCAACGTGTTCTTGAAAGCCGTGAGCGCGTCGTTGTGAACGGCCACAACTTGGATGTTCTTGTCAGCGACCCCGGCTTTCTTGGCTTTAATAATCCATTTTTCAAGCGAATTATAGTCGTTCAACGCACTGTCAAAGACAACTCCTCTTTGGCTCAGGTCAAGCTGCTCAGTCGCTGTACTCTTACCTGCGCCTCCAACGCCGGTCAGGATGGTTATCGTCGGGTTCCCGCTATCAACAGCCCTCTTGATAAGCCTGTCGAAAATCTCATCTCTGAGCCGTTTCTCTTGTTCTTTATAATCGGGAACGTTTGAGCCGTCATAGCCAATCGCCGTGAAGGCCTTGCGAAGCTCGTCGGGGTCGAGCTTATTGCCGTTGGCCGCAATGTAAGCCTCGACAATCTCTTCAAAATGGGCATCAGTCCATTCCGCTTTCTTGGCATCATCGTCGGCAAAATTAGTAATTTCTTTTGGATTGCACAAGTTTTCCCATACTTTTTTTGCATCCTCAATAGAAATTTTTTGCTCTTCGTTGGTTTTCAGCGCATTAGGAGCGGTGTTTATTCCTCCGTTCCCAGTATCGCCTTCGCCAGTATCGCCATTTTCTTGAACGCCTGTTCCTTGCTCGGCTGCTGCCTTGCGCTGCTCTCTTGCTTCGTCGAGGGCTTGCTGTTGTTCTGATTCTGTTCCATGCTGCAAAAGTACTAAAACTTCGTCTAATATTTCTTGTTTTGTTTTCACGCCCTCCGCGAAGAGGTCGGTCTGACCTGCCGCGCTCTGCTCCGCCTGCTGGTTATAGATGGAAAGCACCTTCTTCAGGCGGGTAACGCGGTTGTCGTTCATCACATCGGCAAGCATCAACACGGTGGCGTTGGTGTAGTCGGCGGCTGTGGCATCCTCTTCGGTCTCAAACAGTTTGCCTTGGCGGGCGAACTCGCTCACCGCGTCGCCAGCCTTGTATCCGTTCTTACGGGCATTGTAAGCCAGCGCGATAGCGTCCGACAACTCGCTTTCAAGGCTGTAATCACCAAGGGCGATATTGTTGCTGATTTCCGCAAGGGCGGTTATCACGCTTTGGCGCAGGCTCTTATAGGCCGCAAGTTGGCGAACCGCGTCGGGGTTGCTCTCAAAGGCCTTGCCGATGAGCATGTTTTCAAGGATTTCGCGGCCCTGTGCGCTGATGGCGTCGCCGTCGAACATTTCGGTGTGCTGCATTTGGTTGATGGCCCCGGCCTTCAGCAACTCGCCAATAGCATCGGCGGTCGCGTTGGTGTCGGCGTAGAAGTCGCCCAAGGTGTCGAAGCGGTTGATGCTCCTGATGATGCGCCCGAAAGTGGCATCATCCACCAGCTTGCCAAGTTTAACGGCCTGCTCGGTCTTGCTTTGGCCTTTCATCTCCTGCTGGTTGAATTTGGCGAAGGTCTCTGCCGTGTAAGGCATCGAGGCATCCGGCACAAACACAACACGGGGATGCGCCATGCCTTCAACCTGTTCAGGGGTGAAGCCGTATTTCGGCGCGTACTTCTTAAGATAGTCGATATAGGCCCCGTCGGTGTCCTGCGCTGCGGCAATCTCACCGGCCATCGTGCGGCCGTTGCCCGAAAGCACCACGCCGTCCTGACTGACAACAACCGGGTCTTGCAACGCCCTGCTGTCGTACTCGTTGGCAATCTGCCTTGTAATCTGCTGGGCGTTTTTGTCGCGCTCATAGTCGCGGTCGTTCACGCTCTGCTCGTTTTCATCAAGCGGGAAGCCTTCGGTCTTGGCGAAACCGTTCAAGGCATCGTGCGACGCGCTGGCGGCTCCGCTCTCGACGAGGACATAATGCCCGGCGATGCGCTCGCCATTGGCAAGGGTAATCTCGTCGGCGTTGCCTTCAACCCTCGGCGCGCCCTCCCACTTCTTGCGGATGTTCGGGGCCACATTGTTGACACCCGTGGCCTCGCGTTCGCGGGCTTTGCGTTCCTCCTCGGCTCTGCGGGCCTCTTCCTCTGCCACGGCTTGGGCATGGCGTTCCTCCTCGGCGGCTTGCTTGGCGGCAATCTGCTCGGCGACAAACCTGTCCTTCACGGACTTCACCTCGTCCCACTCCTGTTTCTCGGCCAAGGCGGTGTTGTATTCCTCCTGTGCCTTTTGCAGGGCGGCTTCGGCTTTCTCTTCCTTGCCGATGGGGGCGTCGTCATAGTCGGTTTGGGCTTTCTCTAAGGCTTTCTTGGCCTTATCAAGCGTTTTGCTCTTATCCTCGGCGGTAACATCAATCTTGTGGCCCGCCTTATCGCCATATTTCCGCACCACGTCGTCAAAGGTCTGCTGTGCCGGCGAAACTGCAACCGCCTCGTCTGTGGGTCCAAGTTCCCCCTCTGAGAGGGGGCCAGGGGGAGTCTGTCCCGTCCCTTCCCCAGCCGATTCCATCGGCGGCTCCTGGCTATCAGTCCCATCTGTCCCATAAGTCTCATTGACAGACTGCACCCTCAAAGCCTCCCACTGTTCATCCGTCCAATCGTCAATGCCGCTTTCAAGGTCGTTGCCCTCTTGGTCCCTAATGGTAACCACATTGCGCCCGTCGGCATCCTTACCCACAACAGCGGCCACGGCCTGCTGCCCGTCATACATTACGGGAAACTCCGTGCCGACATCCATTTGCGAGACAGGCATGGCAGCATTCTGCTCGGCCTTCTCTTTCTGCATCTCGCCGATGGCATTGCGCACGGCCTGAAGGAAGGCTACGGCCTGCGCCGCCTGCTTCGCCATCCCCTCTGATGCGTTGTCATTCACAGCCATGCCTACAACACCCTCTCCGTTGTTCTGCACACCCTCGGGCTTCTCCATAAGTCGGGTTGTCAACTCGTTGATGCGCTCGTCCACGATGGCGACAGCTGCGTTGATGTCGCCCTGCTTCAAGGAGACAAGATAACCAGCCGCCCCTGCAACGTCCGACTTCTCGGGGTCGAAATCCCCTTCATCATTTAGCGTAACGTGACCTCCAAGGAATTGTGCAACATCGGCCCAAATGTTGGCCTCGTCCTTACTCTTCTCGATATTGTCAAGCTCCTGCTCCGTGGCCAGTTCATCCATGATGTCGTCAATTTCTTCTTCGCTGGCATTGGTGGCTAATGCGGCATTGAGGCGTTCAAGCAACGCCATTGTCCTCATGCTCTTCTCGCTAATTGTCGTCTTGCGGTTCTCATCGGCCATGCCCTTCTCATCCAATGGAGTAAAAGTGTAGTTTCCGTTGTCATCCCTGCCATCGTAGCGGTAAGCCTGCCCCTGCATACTCAGTGTTCCGCCTGTTTGCGTGAAGTCGAAACCGCCCATCAACTGTGAAATGGATGGGGTTGTGGTAGCCTTGGTGATTTCCTGCTCCACCTCGCCCATGATGCTGTTTCTCCGCTGTTCCTTAAGTGCCTCGGGTTCCTCGATGGCATCGATGCTTGTGATGGCTTTAGAGCCTACCACCTTCACCGTGCCGTCCTTGAGTCTCACGCCAAGCGTCGCGCTCGAAAGATACGGATTGTATTTGTATGACACTGAAACATTGCCGTTGCCGTCGTCCATGGGTTCCTCCATGGTCGAGACGCGCCCTTTGATGACGGTGCCTTGATATTTTTGGCCGTCAAGCTCAAACGATGCAAGGATGACGTTTCCGCTCACATTGTTCACGCTTGCGTCAACATCGGCATCCGATTTCTCTATGTCCTCGCGCATCTTTGTCTGCCGCATCTGGTGCTTGGCTTTCTCCATAATCCTTGCCTGCGTATAGGCCATGACGGCCTTGCGCTGCTGCTCGTTCCAGTCGCCCTCGTTGTTCATGCCATACAGCCAGTCTGCCAATCCGTTGCTGCTGTCCTCGTCTATATGCCTTTCTATGTCGTCAACGCTGATGCCGTCCATATCGTTGATGACGGCTGCCGCCTCTCGCTTCGCGCCCCTAATCTTCGCATCGTTAGGCAAGTCAACAAATATCCTCTTCATCCCTGTGATGGTCGAGGCTTGTGCAACGCCGAAGATGAAACAGTTGAGCGCAGTCTCCATCATGTTTTCGGATGAATACACTTCTTTTAGCTCTTGGTCGCCTACAAACAAGGCGTTTGCCGTTCCTCCAGCAAATTCCTCAGCCGTTTCCCAACCGAACTGGACACCCGTCCCGTGTTGCTCGTTGAATCTTCTCGCAGTCGTCAACGCATCGTCAACCCTGCCGTTTCCCAAATCTCCGAACCATTTACGCGCCTGCTGGAGTTTGACTCCACCTTTGGTGTCCTTGATGCCTCTCCAAACCATACCTGCACCAGGCTCGAAAACCATGTCGCCCAACGCCTCGGAGCCGTTGTCGATGAACCTTGCCCACCAAGCGTCGCTCAATGCGGCACTATCGTCCTTGCCGCCCATGAATCCGTATGCCTGCATAGTCTCAGGGTCAACTGCCATGGTGCCGACGCTCCTTCTTGTCGCATCGGCATACACAAAAGGCATGTCAAGCATTGTCCGGTAAGTGGTTTGCGCTCCCATCTCTGCCAATGTCGGCAAAGCCTTGTCGAGCGTGAAGCGCAACGCGCCGTTTTTCACCTGCTTCTTCACCGCCATGTTGATGCCCTTCTTGGTCATACTTGCCGCGCCTTTGCCGAAAGCCTGCGCTCCCATGTGTGAACCAATGAAGAAGTCCAATACGTATGCCGTGTTCTCTGGAATGCTCTGACCGACCCTGTTGAGCATGGTGATGTTGCCGCCAAAACGCTGCTGGACGGCACTGTTGAACACCAAAGCGTCGTATGCCATCTGTTCCTCCTCAGTGAGAGGCTCCTTGGGTTGCCCGTTCTCGTCCAGCTTCTCGGCTATCTTCGCCAATCCCAACGCCCCCGACATGCTTGATATTTGGTCAAGGCCTGTAAGATTGGAGTAAATCACGCCGTTCCATAACTGATACGGATAATAACCCGCACCGCCTTGGTTTCTCTGCGAAAGCCTTATTGTGTTCTTTGCCTGCTCCAACTCCTGTGCGGTCATCATCAGCAAGGAAGCCTTGCCAAGTTGCTCCTCGCCTTGCCGACGCATCTCCTCCGACTGCTTCTCCATGTCGTTGTGGAACTTCTTTCCAAATACATAATCCAACGGCGAAGGCGCAACATCTTGCGATGCCTGCAATGCGATTCCCGCTCCAACGGTCTTCGCAAAAGCACCCGACCACGATGCAATCTGCCTTCCTTTCAGTTCGGCAAGCTTTTCATCGCTTTCTTTCAGTGCAATCTGCTCGTTGATTTCGTGGAACGGCGACTGCTTGTAAGCCTTCTCGTACTCGTCGTAGAACTTCGTTGCTTGGTTGATTTCGTCAATCTTGGCTTTCAGTTCGGCGGGGACTTTGTAATTCGGGTCTGTGGCTTTCATCCTTGCCATCTCGGCAATCTCAGGGGCCAATTCCTGTGACTGGTAGGCAATGTACTTGCCAAGATTGTTCATCTCGGACACCGATTCGGGCGAGAAGTTGTATTCCCTCGTTCCGTCCTCATGCTGCGTCACGATGTCGGGTCTTCCCTGCGGATTCCATTGGATAGGCTTTCCGTCCTTGTCACGACCGAACGGGGCCGCGCCCCAGTCGTTGCTCAGTCCAAGTTTCTCCCGGGATTTCCTGATGTCATCATCCTTGATTTCAGTGTCAACGGGAATCTCAGGCGGTGTGATCGGTTGTGGTTTCTCTCGGTATGGTTCAGCCTGTTTGGCCTCTGCCTCAAGTTCCTCTGGTGTCTTCATCGGCTCTCCGCCAACCCTCGGCTGGTAGTGCTGTTGCCCGTCCATCTCCGCCACCTGCGCCTCTGTCACCGTGGGGATGGCCTCTTCCCCCTCTTGAGGGGGTGCCGAAGGCGGGGGAGTCTGTGATTCCATCGCCGGAGCCTGCGGCTGCTGTGCCGCCTCCACGTCCGACACATCCACACGCTGAGCTGGCTGCTGCATGGGGTAGCCGATGTATTCAAAAAACTGGTTCTCGTCGGCTTTCATCCCCCTTGCCACCAAGTCGTTGTAAACCTTCCTGCGGTTCTCGTCGCTTTCCGAAAGATAGTTCCTGAAAGTCTGCTCGTCGGCTTTCATGCCACGCGAAACGGCATCACGGTAAAGTTTGCCTATATTGTCAGAATAAACCTGATTCTCCTCCATTGCCTTGATTGTTTGAATTGTTGTTCTGCTGAGAGTTGGATTGTTGGTTACTGCTCACCGAACGCTTGTGTTGGTTAGCCCAAGCGTCATATTGCGCCTTGAAGTCAGGGTCCGAAGCATACAACTGGTTAATATGGGCATTGATGAAACTGTATTCGTTTTCCGGCTTGCCATCAAAGGCTTGCTGCTGCATCGGATTGGTAAACTGCTTGTTGTAGGCCGCAAGCACCATACCGTACACTTGTGCAATGTTGCTGTCGGCCTCGGCTTCTGTCTCTGCCTTGAAGTCGGTGTTTCCGATGCGGATGGTCTTGGTGCCTTTGTTGTAGCCCTTGGCCTGTTGCGCTCTTGTGACGGCAAGCTCTTGTGCGTTGCGGTTGGCATTGTTCTGCTCCGAGATACGGTAGTTGTGAGCCGTGGCCGCTTCCTTCGCGCGTTGCTTCGCCTGTCTTTCCTCGGCTACGATTTGCGCTTGCTGGTTGCGGTTCCAATCGGCTTCCGCTTCCTGTCTGCCTCTCTCGTGCTGTGCCTGCTCCAAGGCAATCCTGAAGTTCATGTCGTTGGCGTTCCTCACCTCGCCAGCTCTCTTCTCGGCACCTGCAGCCCTCATTTGGGCATCCTGCATCTGCAAGGCCTCCAAACGCTGTTGCGCCGCCCTGCGGTCTGCCTTCAGCTCCTTGTCTGCGTCGCGCCAAGTGTCGTACATCTTTTGGCTGGCCGCGTCGTTGATGGTCATGTTGGGCGCACCCTTGGCGGTGCCGTGGGCGTTGATGGCGTTGGCAATCACGTTGGCGAACAGGTTCGCGCCAGTCCAAAAGGCCCTTCCGCGCTGAATCTTCTTATCCTGCTCGGCCTGCGCCTGCGGGTCTGTGCGTGTCGCCCACTCGTTAATCATGCGCTGCATGACATCGGCTTGCTCGTTGCCCTGTTCGCCATAATAGGTGCCAATCGGTGTAGTGTTGCCATAGACTGGCATCTGCACTTTGTCTTTTTCTTCATCAACAGGTGGTATCGTGGTGTTCGTTGCCATAGGTCAAAATGTGTTTTATCCGATTGCGTAATTGTCAAGCAAAGGATTGCCGCCCAATCCCGAGGCACTTTGAGGGTCAAACATCGTCATGTTGCCTTCACCAGTAATCTTTCCAACCTGCGTACCGTTCCCGTCTGCCGATGGCGTTCCCATCGTCTGCGCTCCAGCGGCCACAGCATTCACCATGCCCTGCGCCGCCTGCGATGCCGCCTGAATGTTGGCAACGCTCTTGTCGTACTGCGACTTCTCCAACAGGCCGTTGGCCTTGTCGTACTGGCTGCGGTAGTAGTTCAACTGCGGCACGATGTTCATCTCATGACTTCGGATAAGGCTGCGTTGATAGGCTCCCATCAGTTGAGACGTGATATCCTTGGTGGCCGCTGCATTGTGTCCGTTGCCGCCCATCACGGCATTCCTGCCAGCCGCCGCCTCGTTCTGTTCGCGGAGCTGGTTCGCCATGTCGGTCTGCAATGCGCTGCCGCTCTTCGTGTGGAGCGGGTCCACATTCTCCAAGTAATCTTCTTTCTGTGCCGCCCTCGCACGGTCTGCGTCCAACGAATTGCGGTAACGCTCCATCGCCTTCTGCGACTGCCCGTTGGCATACGCGCTGATGCCACCGTTTATCGCCGCTGCCGCAAGGCTCGCTATCGCCGCTGCTGTCAAAAATGCCATTTCTTTGGGTTTATAGATTTCCGCAAAGGAAACACAATCGCCCCGTTCCGCTTTCGTAAAAAGTCAGAAACGGCATTGCCAATCCAAAACAAATCAGTATCTTTGCAATCTAAAACACTAACACACAAACACACCAATGGACGACATATTGATAGACCCGATAACACAGAAGGAGTTCGACAACGAGGTAGGCGCGGCCTTCGACGCATTCGTTGAAGCGATGAAAGGCACCGACTTCTCCGCGATGGACTACCAGGAAATCGCCCAGACCTTCTTCGTCAACGGCTTCTACCGTGGCTGCATGGCCATGACCGATAACGCCGACCTCCGAGAGACCATCCACATGATGGCCGAGGAAACAAAATACCAACTGAAAGAGAAATGAATATGACAATGACAAAAGAACAATTCCTTGAAGCAATTAACAGATTTAGAGAACCTAAATACGAATTGCGAGAAATACATGAGGGTGCGCCAAGTAAAGACGGTGCATATCTTATACTAACGGAATCAGACCATGTGTATATTGGCGTATATGAAAACAACCAGTGGAGCCAATGCTGCTTCACAACCACGGAATGCTACAAAATACCACTTAAAGAAGAAGTGGTGTATTATGCACAAAGGGAAAGTAAACAATAATTTCCCTATCTTTGCGGCATGGAAGAAAACATACAAATACCGCAAGGCAATTGGGAGCAGATTGCAATGGGATGGAAAAACATCTGTATTCGGCTTTTGCTCATGGACGACGAGGAGTTCAAAACGACAAGAGCCAAACTATTAAGGCAAATAACTGTTGGACAGGATTTCGCCAACCATCTACAAAGAGCAATTTCATTATCACCAGAGACATTCAAACAGCAATCCATAAAATCACAAGAGGATATAATGGAGCAACAACGACGAGAATTGCCATACCAACTCGACACCGAGAACGCAAAACGATATTTCAAGAAATAGCAGCACACGCTCCGAGGCTTCACGGCCATTGCAGCCCTCGTCGTTGCAGTTGCCCGCCGCAAAGTACACACGGCAGCATACTACGGAGCGAACAATAGCATCCCTCATCCGAGGAAAGGTAATCGGGGCGCGGGCGACAAGATTCGTTCCGCGCCCTGCGCTTTTCAAAAAAATATATATCCCGCGCCTCGGGTCAAGGTACTACTTCACAAAGGGTGCACCCCCTTCTTGGGACATCGTCCATAGACTTCAATCCTACTTCAAAATCAAAGTGGTCGGGCACAGAGAAATGTATATATATACCAGTAGGGCGGGCGCATCGTTCCACCCCCGCACCCCCTTCCTTGATGGTCGCCTGCCTGCCGCCTGCCCTTGTTCACGCCTCATCGTCCGTCCATCAGTGGGGTAGGGGAGGGGCTAACACGCTGACACACACGAATAAGGTAAGAGTACGACACCACCACACCCAATTTAACATAATGTTGATTATTTTCAAAAATATGCTAACTGACTGATACACACACGAATAAGCCTATCTTTGAATCGTGGTCGTGGGTTTTGCGGTCGTTGGGTCGGGCTGAGGCTGGACGGAAAAACGCTCTCTCAGAGAGAGGTTTGGCTCGGACTTTTTTGCTTCAAAAAGACTTCAAAAAATCTTTAATCGTTGATTTGCAATGTTTTGGCAGCAGAGCGAACAGAAAAACACCTATAAAAAACGCGCGAAGTCTGTCAAGATAAAATATATAACGCGCGCGAGGGCTTTCAAAGTCGATTTGCCCCTACTCCACTCACCATCATCAAAACATGATGAAAATGAAAAGGAAAAAAACCGAAAATTTTTCTTTATTTCTTTTTTTCTTCAACGTTTTCTTTTTTCTTATAGCAGGGGGTGTATTTTCTTTTTCTTTTATCTTTTTCTTTTATAGGGGGTGTGGGGGAAATTTTCTTTTTCTGTTTTCTGTTTCTTTGTTAGGGGGATTTTCTTTTTTCTTTTACTCGGTGTGTCGCTTGGTGTGTCATTTTGAAAAATATTGTCTTCGGAAACGCTTGTAAATACTATTATTCAAACTATGTCGATGGTGTGTCGCTTGGTGTGTCATTTTGAAAAATATTGTCTTCGGAAACGCTTGTAAATACTATTATTCAAACTATGTCGATGGTGTGTTGATTGGTGTGTTGCTTGGTGTGTTATGATCGTGTCCTATGCCTTTCTCATCCGTTTCACTCCTGAAATATCCGTTTCCTCATCCTTTTTGTACGGCGTTTCAGTACTGCAATATTCCGCTTGATTGATTGATTTATCCGTTTGAGTAACTTTTCTATTGACTTCGGGTATTGCATTGCCGTACCTTAGCGACACGCTTTACGATGCTATGGAAGAATGGTGCGATGAACACGACCTTTGCGAAGGTGAATGGCTTGAATGGGGCGAGGTTGAGGACGTGTTTTTGAATCAAGAATGACGGATGAGCGGTTAAAAGCCGAGTGCAGGGGTGCGACTCCCCTGCCATCATCAACTAACCAACTTAATTATTCACACTTAAAAACAACAATCATGTTACAAGTTATAAATTATTCGGACAAGGCTGTCGCCCTCGTAGGTGACACCAAAGAGATTAAGGACACCTTAAAGGCTATGGGCGGCAAGTTCAACCCGCGTTTGTCCTGCGGGGCTGGTTGGATATTCAGCGCGAAGAAGCGCGACGACCTACAACGCCTCATCACAACGGGCGAAGCACCCACAGCAAAGCCAGTTGAGCAAAAGAATGTGCCTGCGGTGTATTGCGGCACCTATCACAAATACAACTGCGGCAGCATCGCAGGGGCATGGGTGAGGATAACCGACTACGCCAATGGCGAGGAAGTACTGAAAGCCTGTGCAAAGATACACAAGGACGAGGCAGATCCCGAGTTTATGTTCCAAGACTTCGAGAACTTTCCGCAATGGTTCTACGGTGAGACGATGAACGCAAGCGATTTCGACGCTGTTATTGCATGGTGGAAGGAGGAACAAGCCAAGCCGCAAGAGAAGGCGGACGCACTTATAGAGGAATACGCGAAGGAGATGGGAGGCGATGACTATTGGAGGAAGAAGAACGACAAAGTTATCCGCATGAGCAACGGCGGTTTGATGGGCTTCGAGAAAGGCAGCATTAAGACCCGT
>JAEEGH010001998.1_pt1 | contig 56669 bp, 46 predicted proteins | sample 9134181 | NCBI WGS metagenome assembly JAEEGH01 (sample SAMN16246544, study PRJNA631951) | gut metagenome | biome: gut microbiome; feature: rumen; material: DP-attached | host: Bos | place: Iran: Karaj | collected 2018-10 | reverse complement strand
CTCCCAGGTGCGGGGATGCATGAAGATGGCCGAGTCGATGCCCACGCTGTTGTCGTTGAGGTGGACCATCGCTTCCCACCAATATTTCTTGATATTGTTCTTCATCTCGACGCCCATCTGGCCGTAGTCGTACACGGCGCTAAGGCCGTCGTAGATTTCGCTGGACTGAAAAATGAAGCCATACTCTTTGGCGTGCGCCACGAGCGTCTTGAATACTTCTTCCTGTGTCATATTGTGATGTCGTTTAATAATTCTTGTACGTAAGGCCGCTCCCAAAGCTGCGGGTGCGGGATGACCAGCCGGTCGGTATGTATTTCCAAATCGTTGAATTTCAAAATATCGATGTCGATGGTGCGGTTGCTGAAAACCCGGCGGCCCTGCGCATCGTACTGCGCCTCGTGCCGCGGGCGTCCCAGCCGCACTTCGATGTCCTGGCAGAGGTCGAGCAGCGCTTCGGGTGCGATGTCGCTCTCGAAACACACCGCCTGGTTGAGGAAGGCCAGCCCGTCGAAGCCCAGCGCCTCGGTCTCCAGCACGCGCGAGCAGAGCATGTCGACCTTCAGCGCGTCGGCCAGCAGTGCCAGCGCCTGTTCCAGGTTCCATTCCCGGTCGCCCAGGTTCGATCCAAGTGCCAGATAGATCATAGCATGCCCAATTCCAGTTTTGCCTCTTCGCTCATCCGGTCGGTGGTCCATTCCGGTTCAAACACCAGGTCGACCTGCACCTCTTTCACCCCCGGCACGTCGGCCACCGCCTCGTGCACCTGCGCCACCACCTCGTCGGCGATGGGGCAGTTGGGCGCCGTAAGGGTCATCTTCACGAATACCACCCCATCGGCATCGGCCTGGATCTCGTAGATGAGTCCCAGGTCGTACACATTCACCGGAATTTCCGGGTCATAGACATTTCTCAGCGCCGCAACTATCTCAGGCTCAATATCTTTCTTTTGTCTTTCTGTTCCGTCGGGGACAGAAAGACCTTTGTGGGCGGCGGCGTAGGCCTTGATCGTGGCGATCATCGATACCAGGCCGTTGGCGCGGGTCGGCGACAGGTTTTCCTTCAGGCCGATGGCCTCGATGAAATCTTCGTTGGCGGCCAGGATGTCGGCCGGCGTCTGGTTGTCGTAGACCTTCAGCAGTAGCGAGATGATGCCCTTGGTGATGATGGCGTCGCTGTCGGCCGAAAAGCGGAGCCGGCCGTTCTCGGGCTTGCAGGCCAGCCACACGCGCGACTGGCAGCCCTTGATCAGATGCTCCTCGGTCTTGTCTTTCTCGTCGATCAGCGGCATGCTCTTGCCCAGTTCGATGAGGTATTCGTATTTGTCCATCCAGTCGGAGAACACGGAGAATTCTTCGACGATGGATGCCTGTATTTCTTGTATCGTGTTCATTTATCGCAACATCTTGATGGCGCGGCGGAGTGCCGACACGAAGGTTTCGCATTCCGCAAGCGTATTGTAGGGAGCGAGCGAAGCGCGCAGCAGCGAGGTCTGCCCGTAGCGGTGCAGCAGCGGCTCGGCGCACATGTGGCCCGAGCGCACAGCGATGCCCATCTTGTCGAGGATCTGGGCCAGGTCGGAGGCGAAGGCTCCTTCCACAACGAACGAAAAGAGCGGAATCTTCCGCTCCGGGTCGCGCGGCGTGCCGAAGAGCCGCAACCCTTCGATCCGGGTGAGTTCTTCCAGCAGATAGTCGCGCATCTCGCGCTGGGCGGCCTGCAGCGCAGGGTCTTCCGCCAGCTGGCGGGCGACTTCAAGGGCCGGCGCCATGCAGGCGGCCGCCACGTAGTTCTGCGTGCCGGCTTCGTATTTCAGCGGCAGCGGGGCGTAGGTGGTCTTTTCGAAGGTCACGGTCTCGATCATCTCGCCGCCTCCCATGTAGGGCGGCAGGGCCTCGAGCCATTCCCGCTTGCCATAGAGCACACCGATGCCGGTGGGCGCATAGACCTTGTGGCCGGAGAAAGCGTAAAAGTCGCAGTCGAGGGCCTGTACGTCGACCCGCTCGTGGACGATGCCCTGCGCGCCGTCGAGCAGCACGGGAACGCCGTAGCGATGCGCGGTTTCCACCACTTCGCGGACGGGATTGACGATGCCCAGCACGTTGGAGATGTGGGCCAGAGCCACGAGCTTGATGCGGCCTTCCGCGGCTTTGAGGCGGCGCTCCAGTTCTTCGGGCGAGATTTCGCCCGCTTCGTCGACCGGTAGCACGTCGAGTGCGGCGCCGTGCCGCTGGCAGGCGATCTGCCACGACACGAGGTTGCTGTGGTGCTCGGCTTCGGAAATCAGGATGCGGTCGCCGGCAGCCAGGTAGCGCTCGCAGAAACAGCTGGCAACCAGATTGATGGAAGCCGTGGTGCCGCTGGTGAAGATTACGTTTTCGCGGGCGGGTGCGTTGATATGGCGGCGTACTGCTTCGCGCCCTGCTTCATAAGCGTCGGTAGCGTCGGCACTCAGTTTATGGATCGCCCGATGGATATTGCCATTGGCCTCCACGCACAGGCGCTGCTGCAGTTCGAGCACACTGAACGGGCGCTGTGCCGTCGCAGCGTTGTCGAAATAGATCAGCGGTTTGCCGTAGATCTCCCTGTCGAGGGCCGGAAATAGCGTCCGTGCTTCCATAATCCCGCAAAATTAACTATTTTTACCAAAAAATATCATTTTGACCTGTTATGTATGAATATATTACCGGCCGTCTGGAAGAAATCACTCCCACCGAAGCAATCGTCGAAGCCTGCGGCGTAGGCTACGACCTGCTCATTTCGCTCAGCACCTTTTCCAAATTGCAGAACGCCCAGGGCAAGAACGTAAAACTCTACACCACACATCTGGTGCGCGAAGACGACGAATCGCTCTACGGCTTTGCCGACAAAGGCGAGCGCGCGGTCTTTGTCCAGCTGATCTCCGTCAGCGGCGTAGGTCCCGGTTCCGCCCGGATGATCCTGTCGGCCATGACGGCCGACGAAGTGCGCGAGGCTGTGCTCTCCAACGATGTCAACAAATTCAAGGCCGTCAAGGGCATCGGCCTGAAGACCGCACAGCGGGTCATCCTCGACCTGAAAGACAAGATCGGCAAGGGCGGCGACGAATTCACGTTCGAAAACCAGGGCAGCGCTTCATCAGCCGTACGCGAAGAGGCAACCGGCGCTTTGACCATGCTCGGATTCTCGAAGCCCGCCGTGGAGAAAACCCTCGACAAACTGCTCAAAGAGAACCCCGATTACACCCTCGAAGATCTCATCAAGCGGGCGCTGAAGATGATGTAAGTGGCTATTTTCTTGCGATTTTGGCGCAAAATTTGAATTTGTTTCCGAAAGCTTTGGAAGTTGAAAAAGAAATCATTATATTTGTGCGCTGAATAGTACGTTAGAAAAACCATGAATACACCTGCTGAACTTAAATACACGAAAGACCACGAATGGGTCCGCGTCGAAGGCGACGTGGCCATTGTCGGTATTACCGACTTTGCCCAGAGCGAATTGGGCGATATCGTTTTTGTTGACATCCAGACTGAGGGCGAGACGCTCTCGAAAGAAGAGGTATTCGGAACGATTGAGGCTGTCAAGACAGTCGCCGATGCATTCATGCCGGTTTCCGGTGAGGTCGCCGAAGTAAACCCGGCCCTCGAAGGCGCTCCTGAGCTGGTAAACTCCGATCCTTACGGTGAGGGGTGGATGATCAAGGTCAAATTCTCCGATCCTTCGGAATTTGATACTCTCCTTTCTGCTGCGCAGTATGAGGAAATAATCTGATTTGTAAAAATCAAAAATGTGATGTGTTCAAGGGGAGCTTCAAACGAAGTTCCCCTTGGTTATTTAAGTCGGGATGACACGACTCGAACGTGCGACATCTTGGTCCCAAACCAAGTGCGCTACCAACTGCGCCACATCCCGAGACAATGCAAAGGTATAAAAAAATTTTGCTTATTCCTTAAAACCCTCTATCTTTGCATTCCCTCCAGAAAGGGTCCGGGGCAGCGCCCCGGTCAATTAGGTGAGGTGGGTGAGTGGCTTAAACCACCAGTTTGCTAAACTGACGTACGGGATTACCGTACCGGGGGTTCGAATCCCCCCCTCACCGCAAAACAGCGCCAAGCATGCTTGAGCGCTGTTTTTGTCCCAGATAGTTTATGGTAGAGAGACCGAAGAATCCCAGCGTGATGAAGCACCTGATCGGCGCAGCAGGTGTCGGGGGTGCCATACTTCTGGGATTCGTGCTGGGTTTGTGGGTGGGGGACCACAACCGGAAGGAGCCGCTGTCTCCGGATCCGGCTGTCGTTGTCGACAGTGTGATGGCCGGGTTTGTCGCGCCGGTCGCGCCGCTCGACACGACTGTGGCGGAGGCTGCGCAGGACACGTTGCCGAAAGTGCCGGAAATCGCTGAAAGCACCAAGAAGGAGCGGGCCGCCGGTATCGAATACCTGACTACGCACAATCGATGGAACCGCGACGAGATGGAGAAGATTCCCTCCCTTCAGGGCTTATGGGATGCTGTGAACCATTATGACCTGGAAACCATCCGCAAATATGCGGAAGTCATGGAATGCCCGCCGCTGACCGCCATTGTCGAAGGTCTCGAACAATCTCAGAAAACAGGCTATTACGCGTCGAAAAACGACCGTAACATCACGCTGAGCACCTACATCCGGCGCCTGCAGCAGTAATCAATAGAATTTCCGGATGAAGGCGTTGTAGTCGGGATTGTTTTCTTTCTCGAGCTTGCGGCGTTCCTTCAGGATCTCGCGCTGTTTTTCGCTCGGATCGACATCTATGTCCCAGCCGTCGACATATTTCCAGTAGAAGTGGTCCGGATAGTTCTTGCGCTTGTCCTTGGTGTTGGACATGTGCTTCAACTCGGCTTCCATCGGCGACTTGTAGCGGCCCAGGCCTTCCGGCGCCTGCGTAATGCCGGCATACCAGGGAACGAATACCTGGCTGCAGGGATGACCCATCGCGTTCCACATCACACAACCTTTGTCGAAACCCATCCAGGCACGCAGCTGGAAGATGGATGAAAGGACCGTGCGGTCGTTGCAGATGCTGTTCTCGAGGTGTCCTTCGGCCGTCGGTTCTTCGTGGAGCGAGAGGATGTTGATCATGTCGCGCAGCGAAAGCTTCTTCTTCGGTACAGCGGCAAACGTACCGGGCTTGTCTTCGCCGAACAGATAGTTCCAGGCCTCTTTGTGACGGGTGATATTGTTCTCGGACCGGAGGGATTTCTCGGAGGCATAGGCCCTGGCGAAATTGAAAGCACCGTCTTTTTCCGGATCGTACCAGCCGCGCTCGAGCGCATACTCGATCAAGTCTTCACAGCCGGCAAAATTAGTCTCGTCACCCAGATCCACATTTCCGATCACGTAGTAGTTGGGAATGGTCATCACCTGGTCGTCGGGAACCCGCTGGGCCACCCAGTGCTTTCCCTTGACCACCGAGACCACCCAGCCCTCCTGCGGGTCGGCCACGATGTAGGAACGGCCGCTGCCCTTGTAGCCGAAAGTCTCGACCATCGAACCGATGATGTCCACGGCTTCCCGCGCCGAATGCGCGAACTTGGCCACCGAACCGCGGACTTCGTAGAGCACGCCGCCATCCGTGAATTCTCCCTTGTCCTCACGGGACGGGCATCCGTTCGAAGCGATGGATACACCGAACTGGTTCATATAGACATCGGCGACATCCATCCCGGGAAATTCGCACCAGATGTAGCGCAGGTTCCGGGTGGAAGCAGGAACGACATAGATGTTGAGCATCTGTTCGCCGCTTTCGTCTTCGTTGTGGGCCATCAGGACCGAGCCGTCGACCGTGGCCTGGCGTCCGGCGATGACGGAGAAGCAGTTGTAATCTTGCGCGAGGATGGTGCCGATGCCACAGAGCAGCAGGGCGAGGGAAATCAGGAGCTTTTTCATCATTTCAGGAGTTGTGGAACAATATCCTGCCAAAGTTAATAAAAATATCAATCACATTTTGCTATCTTTGCGAGTTATATTTAAAAAGTAAGAAATGGCACTCAAATGCGGAATCGTAGGATTGCCCAACGTGGGTAAATCGACCCTCTTCAACTGCATCAGCTCGTCGAAGGCGCAAGCGGCCAATTTCCCCTTCTGCACCATCGAGCCGAACGTGGGTTCGACCACCGTGCCCGACCAGCGGCTGAATGTACTGACCGACATCTGCCATCCCAAACGCACCATCCCCGCCACCGTGGAAATCGTGGACATCGCCGGTCTGGTGAAAGGCGCCAGCCGCGGCGAGGGCCTGGGCAACCAGTTCCTGGCCAACATCCGCGAGACCGACGCCATCCTGCACGTGCTGCGCTGCTTCGACGACCCGAACGTGACGCACGTGGACGGCAGCGTCGACCCTGTCCGCGACAAGGAAATCATCGATATCGAATTGCAGATCAAAGACCTGGAAACGGTGAACAACCGTCTCTCCAAGCTGCAGAAACAAGCCCAGACGGGCGGAGACAAGCAGGCAAAGAAGGCCGTGGACGTGCTGCTCCGTTACAAGGAGGTCCTCGAGCAGGGGCGCAACGCCCGCGAGGTGGAGCTCGACAATGCGGAAGACGTGCGGCTGGCCAAAGAGTTCTGCCTGCTGACCAACAAGCCCGTGATGTACGTTTGCAATGTGGATGAAGCTGCTGCCGCTACGGGCAATGCCTATGTCGAGGCGGTGCGCAAGGCGACGGAGGGAGAGAACGCGCAGATCCTCGTGATTTCGGCGAAAATCGAATCGGAGATCGCGGAGCTTGAGGATCCGGAAGAGCGGGCGATGTTCCTGGGCGAGATCGGCCTGGAAGAATCGGGCGTGGTGCGGCTCATCCAGTCGGCCTATGCGCTGCTCAATCTGCAGACCTTCTTCACGGCGGGCGCCGACGAATGTCGCGCCTGGACCATCCGCCGCGGCGACAAGGCGCCGCAGGCAGCGGGAGTCATCCATACGGACTTTGAGAAGGGATTCATTCGGGCAGAGGTCATCAAGTACGACGATTTCGTGACGCTGCGCAGCGAGGCGGCCTGCCGGGCTGCCGGCAAGCTGGCCAGCGAAGGGAAAGAGTATGTGGTGCAAGATGGCGACATCATGCACTTCCTGTTCAATGTATAATATTTAAATGATTGATAATGAAAAGAGTACTTTTTATTTTGGCTTTGATGCCGGTCCTGCTGGCCGGCTGTAGCAAGAAGCCGGCCCAGAATCCGTATCCCAAGCCGGATTGGTTTACCAACCCTACGTATTTCGAAGAGAAGGACGGGATGTATGAAGAATTGCCCGTGTATGCCAACAGCATCGTGATGGTCGGTGACGACTATATCGACCGGGGTCTCTGGAGCGAGTTCTTCGGTGATACGGCTATCAAGAACAGGGGCATTACGTATGATGCTACGGCACACGTACTGTACCGCATCCACAAGATCGCGCTTGCACAGCCTGCCAAGGTGTTTGTCAGCGTGGGCTGGAATGACGTCCTGAATGACATTCCCCAGGAAGAGATTGTGGGCAACATCGGCAAGATCTTCAAGCAACTGCACAAGCTTTCGCCCAAAACGCATTGCTATTGGATGAATATCGTCTCAACCAGTGGTTTGACAAAGGAACAGACCGGTGTCGTCGACTATGTCAACTGCGAAGTGGCAAAAATGGCGGAAAAGGGTGGCTTTGAAGTGATTGATATCCAAAAGGTATTGCTGGAAGGTATCCAGAACGGGACGTATTCCTGGAACGGCGGCAAGCTGCTCAACGGCGCCGGCTACGAAGCTCTGGCGCAGGCCATTGAGCGTCAGGTCGGCAAAGAGCACCTGAACCATCCGAACGACCGCGACTATCCCCTCGAAGTATCGGATTACTACAAGCACCGCGTGTCGGTCTTCCGCTCGCTTCCCGAGACGGAAGGCAAGATCGTGATGCTGGGCAACAGCCTCAACAACAATGCGGCTTGGGAAGAACTCTTCCCGATGGGCTACATTCTCAACCGCGGTATCAGCGGCGATGTGGTCGACGGTGTCTGCCAGCGCGTCGACGAGATAGCGCCCGACAAGCCGTCCAAGATCTTCCTGATCACCGGCACCAACGACTTCATCAACGATCCCGAAGTGTCGGCCGTGACGGTGTGGGAGCGCTACGAGAAGCTGATCCAGACCATCCGGAAGGAAATGCCCGATGTCAAGCTGTATGTGCAGAGCACTTTGCCGCTCAATCCGAAGTCGAAATTCTACGAAGGTTTCAACCCGCGTGTCGAAGAACTCAACAAGATGCTCGAGGCCGGCCTGGAGCGCTACAACTATTTCTATCTTGACATAGCTTCCCTGCTTTCCGACGAAAACGGTGACCTGGCGGAAGAGAATACGACCGATGGCATCCATCTTTCGGCCATCGGCTACTTCAAGTGGGCTGCCGAACTGGCGAGAGGCATGCGGATGAACCCTAAATTCTAAACTGAACTATGTATCGTACACACACTTGTGGAGAACTCCGGATCAGCAACGTAGGCCAGACCGTCACGCTGGCCGGCTGGGTCCAGAAGAGCCGTCGCATGGGCGGCATGAGTTTCGTGGACATCCGCGACCGCTACGGCATCACGCAGCTGCGCGTCGATGAGACCACCAATCCGAAGGTCAGCGAGACTGTGGCCAGGCTGGGCCGCGAGTTCGTGATCCAGGCTACCGGCGTGGTCGAAGAGCGCCAGAGCAAGAACGAGAAGCTTCCGACGGGCGAAATCGAGATCAGGCTCACCGGTATCAAGGTGCTGAACGCTTCGCTCACGCCTCCGTTCACCATCGAGGATGAGTCCGACGGCGGCGAAGACATCCGTGCCAAATATCGCTATCTCGACTTGCGCCGCGGTCCGCTGAAACGAGCCCTGATGCTTCGTCACCGCATGGCGCACGAAGTACGCAACTATCTCGACAGCAAGGGCTTCATGGAAATCGAGACGCCGTTCCTCATCAAATCGACGCCGGAGGGAGCCCGCGACTTCGTGGTTCCCAGCCGCATGAATCCGGGCGAGTTCTACGCACTCCCGCAGAGCCCGCAGACTTTCAAGCAGCTGCTGATGGTGGCTGGCTATGACCGCTATTTCCAAATCGTGCGCTGTTTCCGCGACGAAGACCTTCGCGCCGACCGTCAGCCGGAATTCACACAGATCGACTGTGAGATGAGTTTTGTGGAGCAGGAAGACGTCCTTGACCTGTTCGAGGGCATGATGCGCCACCTCTTCAAGGAAGTCATCGGCGTGGAGATCGCTCCGAAGATTCCGCGGATGAGCTGGTATGATGCCATGGACAACTACGGCAGCGACAAGCCCGACATCCGTTTCGGCATGAAGATCCACGAGATTACGCCGCTGGTACAGGGACATGGTTTCAGCGTGTTCGACAGCGTGGAGTATGTGGGTGCCATCGCCGTTCCCGGCGCCGCCGGCTATACCCGCAAGCAGACCGACGAGCTCACGGAATGGGTGAAACGGCCGCAGGTAGGTGCCAAGGGCCTGGTCTACATCAAGATGAACGAAGACGGCACGATCAAGTCGTCGGTCGACAAATTCTATACGCCGGAGCAGCTCGCTGAGATCGCCGCCGCTGTCGAGGCGCAGAAAGGCGACCTGGTGCTGGTGCTCTGCGGCGCGAAACGCAAGGCCCAGACCATGCTCGGCGTCCTGCGTATCGAGATGGGCAACCGTCTCGGCCTGCGCCATCCGCGCGAATACGCGCCGCTGTGGGTGGTCGATTTCCCGCTCCTTGAGTGGGACGACGAGACGCAGCGCTTCTATGCTATGCACCATCCGTTCACGGCGCCCAAGCCGGAACACCTTGAATTGTTCTACAGCGACAAGAAGGAAGATCTGGAACGTGTCTGCGCCAACGCCTACGACTTCGTGCTCAACGGCGTGGAACTCGGCGGCGGCTCGATCCGTATCCACGATGCGGGTGTTCAGCAGCGCATGTTCGAGGTATTGGGCATCTCGAAGGAAGATGCGGACTACAAGTTCGGCTTCATCATCAATGCGTTCAAGTTCGGCGCTCCGCCGCATGGCGGCCTCGCCTTCGGCTTCGACCGCGTCTGCGCCCTCTTCGGCGGCCAGGAGACCATCCGCGATTACATCGCCTTCCCGAAGAACAACATGGGCCGCGATGTCATGCTCGACGCGCCTTCGCGCATCGATGACGTCCAGATGGACGAACTCTTCCTCAAGAGTACCGCTCCGGAGAAATAGATTTCAAAATAACATGTCGTCGGAGCCCAGGAGATTGAAGGACTTGCGATGATAAGGCGTGACACCGTGCTGCCGGATGGCGGCACGGTGTTCTTCTGTGGGGTAGGCCATGTTGCGGTCCCAGCCGTATTGGGGATACTCTTTCGCGAGCTGGCGCATGTATTCGTCGCGGTGCGTCTTGGCGAGCACGCTGGCGGCGGCGATGGCGCGGACGGTGGCGTCGCCTTTGACGACCGTGTGCGCAGGAACATCGTGCCAAGGCTTGAAACGATTGCCGTCGACCAGTACCATGTCGGGCTTGACGGCCAGCTTGTCCAGGGAGCGTCTCATGCCTTCGATCGAGGCGTTGAGGATGTTGATGCGGTCGATTTCTTCGGCATTGACGGCCGTGACCGCCCAGGCCAGGGCTTCGCGTTCGATGATGGGGCGCAGTTCGTCGCGCTGGGCTTCGGTCAGCTGTTTCGAATCGGTCAGCAGCGGATGATCGAAGTCGTCGGGGAGGATGACGGCGGCGGCGAAGACGGGGCCGGCGAGGCAGCCGCGGCCCGCCTCGTCGCAGCCGGCCACCCGTGTCCGGGCGCCGGACAGAAGGGCCGCGGCGTCGCACATGCTGCGTGCAGCGTCGGGCTCGATTTCCGACAGGGCAAAGACGTCGGCGACACCGGCTTTTTTCCAGACGGTGGCCGGCAGCGTGCAGCGTCCGCAGACGACTACAGGTTTCTTCTTGTATTTCTTGCTGAGCGACAGGATGCCGCTGATGAGTTTGCCATCGAGGCTCTGGCCGTCGAAGCTGCCTTCGCCGGTGAGGATGAAATCGGCGTCGGCGATTTTCTGTTCGAGACCGGCCATTTCGCCGAAAAGCTGCCAGCCGGGCATCAGCCGCGCGCCGAGCCTGGCGAGGGCTGCGCCCACGCCGCCCGCCGCGCCGCCGCCCGGTAGCGCCGTATCGAGCCCGGCAGCGGCCGCAAAGGCCTCCATCCTCCGTTCCAGCCGCTCGAGCATCGCTGCATCCGCCCCCTTCTGCGGGCCATAGATCATGGTCGCTCCGTTGGGACCCAGCAATGGATTGTCAACGTCGCAAGCAACGACGATCTCAGATCCCCGATCAGGTCGGGGATGACGAAAGGCAGAATCATCGAGGATATCAGACAATGCAATCAGCAGCCCTTCGCCACCATCGTTCGTGGCGGAACCGCCGATGCCGACGACAATCTTTTCGCAGCCGCGCCGGATCGCCTCGGCGAGCAAGACGCCTAGACCGTAGGTCGTCGTCTTCTCGGGATTGCGCTCTTCCGGTGCAAGCATCGCCAGGCCGCAGACTTTCGCCATCTCGATGAACGCCTGTCGGCCCCTGTCGAAGAGCAGCAGCGGCGCCTTCATCGGCCGCATCAAGGCATCGAACGTGTCGATCATCACCCGCTCGCAGGCGCTGTCCATCGCAGCTTCCACCACTTCCATCGATCCGTCGCCGCCGTCGGCCATCGGCAGTTTCACGACCTTCGCCTGCCTGCCGCCTACCATGCAGCGACGTACCGCTGCCTCCAACGCATCCGCCACGTCCGCCGCCGAAAGAGAACCCTTGAATTTGTCGGGAACTATCAAAATATTGTGTATCTTTGTCATAATCGAAGTGTAATCTTACAAAAATACGTAAAATATGAATCCCTACGACATCAAAGGGCCCTATAACCCCAATCCTCCGAAACCCCAGCCCAAGAAGCGGCCGCTTGAGCTCGGCATGGAACAGCTGACCGATGTCGGCCACATCATCGCTGTCGCCTCCGGCAAAGGCGGCGTCGGCAAGTCCACCGTCGCCGTCAACCTGGCCGTCACCATGGCGCGAATGGGATACAAAGTGGGACTGGCCGACGCCGACGTCTACGGCCCCTCCATCCCCAAGATGACCGGCACGGAAGGAGCCATCCCCGAAGTCGAAGTATACGATGAAATGGGGCAGCCCCTGCCCATCGACGCTGAAATCGATGAAAGCTGCAAGGAAATCATCGTCCCCATCACGAAATTCGGCGTCAAATGGATGAGCATCGGCTATTTCGCCCGGCCTGACCAGGCCCTCATCTGGCGCGGTCCCATGGCCTGCAACGCCCTCAAGCAGATGCTTCTGCAGGTGAAATGGGGCAAGCTCGACTATCTGCTCATCGACCTGCCGCCGGGAACCGGCGACATCCACATCTCGCTGGTCCACGACATTCCGCTCAGCGGCGCCATCATCGTCACCACGCCCCAGGCCGTGGCCTTGTCCGACGTGGAAAAAGGTGTCAACATGTTCCGCCATCCACAGGTCGATAAACCCATCCTGGGCATCATCGAAAACATGTCGTGGTTCACGCCGGCCGAACTGCCCGAAAACCGGTATTATATCTTCGGCAAGGACGGTGGCCAGATGATGGCCGACAAATACGGCCTGCCGCTGCTCGGCCAGATTCCGCTTGTCCAGAGCGTCCGTGAAGGCGGCGATGAGGGTGTGCCGGCTGCCCTGGAAGACGGACCGGTGTTCGATGCCATGCGGGAAGCCGTAAAAGCCATGGGAGAATAGCCCGATGGATGGCACTCCCCTGATGGCGCGGCGCATCCGGCGCATCCTCCTGGTCTGTAACAGCTATGACAGTTTCTCCCTCGAGGAGGACGGACGGATCGAGTCCCGCATCGCGAAGGAATATGCAGACCTCAATCTGAGCAATCCGCCCGTGCTGCGGCGCGTGGAAACCACGACCGAAGCCCTGCAAGTTCTGGGAACGGAAGGGCGTTTCGACCTGGTGCTCACCATGTTCTATGTGGGCGCACTCGATGTGTTTGAATTTGCCGCCAGGGCCAAGGAATACGACGCGGGCATGCCCGTGGTGCTGCTCTCGTCTTTTTCAAGGGAAGTGTACCGAAAGATAGAAGATCTGTCAGGGTCTTCTTGCATCGACTATGTGTTCTGTTGGAACAACTCTCCCGACCTGATCATCGCCATCATCAAGCTCCTGGAAGACAGGATGAACGCCGAGGCCGACATCCTTCATTCCGGTGTTCAGGCCATCCTGCTGGTCGAAGACTCGGTCCGCTACTATTCGACCTATCTTCCCATGCTGTACCGGATCATCCTCCGGCAGAACGCCGAATCCCTGAGCGACGCCCTCGGCGAACAGCAGAAGGTCGCCCGCAAGCGTTCCCGCCCCAAGATCCTGATGGCCACGAACTACGCCGAGGCCATCGAACTGTATGAAAAGTACAAGCGGAACCTGCTCGGTGTCATTTCGGACGTAGGTTTCGTGATGAAACGGGGAGACCGCAGCATCGACGAAAAGAGTGATGCCGGCGTGGATCTTTGCCGGCATATCAAGGCCGATGATTTCCGCATGCCGTTCCTGATGCAGTCTTCCCAACTGGGAATGAAGGCGGTCGCGGAGAAGTTGGGCGTCGGATTTCTCTACAAGGCCTCGAAGATGCTCGACCAGGAGATTGGAGAGTACATGGAGCGGGAATTCGGTTTCGGCGACTTCATCGTGAAAGATCACCAGACGGGACGCGAAATCGGACGCGCCCGCGATCTGTATGAATTCGAGAACCTGTTGAAAACCATCCCGGCCGGTGAGTTCATCCGTCTGACGGAAGGGAATTATCTCTCGAAATGGATCTACGCCCGCGGTCTCTTTCCCCTGGGCAAGATCGTGCATCCGCTCCGCAACGAGGACTACGAGACCGTCGAATTGCACAGGGAACATATCATCGCCATCGTTCACGACTATCGCATTTCGCAGGCGCTGGGCGTGGTGGCGACCTTCGATCCGAAGAGCTACAACGATACCATCTGGTTTTCCCGTTTCGGGGAAGGCTCCCTGGGCGGCAAGGCCCGCGGCCTGGCGTTTCTCAATCATATCCTGCAGAAATATGATCTGTACGATGCCTGGGACCAGATCCGGGTGACGGTGCCGCGAACCCTGGTCATCACGGCCGACTGGTTTGACCGCTTCATCCAGGAAAACGGACTGGGCTACGTCATCAATGCCGACATGACGGATGCCGAACTGCTCTCCGAATTTGTTGCCTCGCCGCTTCCGCGCGAGTTGCTCGAAGCCCTCAGGGCTTTCGTGAGCGTGGTGCGGAGGCCGCTGGCAGTACGCTCTTCCTCTCGCTTGGAAGATTCTTATTATCAACCGTTTGCGGGAGTTTATTCTACGTATATGCTGCCGGGGACAGGCAATGTGGATCAGCAGTTGAGGCTCTTGTCGAAAGCGGTTGCCAGCGTGTATGCCAGCGTTTTCTTCTCTTCGGCCAAAGGCTACATTCTCTCTTCGGGTAACGTCCTGGCGGAAGAGAAAATGGCGATCGTCATCCAGGAAGTCTGCGGCAGTGAAGACGGCGGGTATTTCTTCCCGACCCTGTCGGGTGTCGCCCGCTCCGTCAATTTCTATCCCACGGGCCACGAAAAAGCAGAAGAAGGCATTGCCAAGGTGGCCTATGGTCTGGGGAAGGCTGTGGTGGACGGAGAGCAGGTCCTGCGTTTTTCGCCCCGTCATCCCAGGCATGTCCTGCAGACATCTACGCCCGAGCTGACCATGCGCGACAGCCAGAAAGCCATGTATGCGCTCAGTCTCCGTCCGGAGGAGTTCAAGACATCGGTCGACGATGCCATCAATCTCGTGCGCCTGGATATTTCCGAATGCACACGGTTCCGTTCTTTGGCCAAAGTGGCTTCTACCTGGGACCGGCAGAGCATGCGCATCGTCGATTCAGCCCTTCCCGAAGGCCCCAAGTTCGTGACTTTCGCCCAGATACTCCAATACGACACTTTCCCGCTCGCCAGCATCGTGGACAGGTTGCTGGAAATCACCAAGGCGGAAATGAAGAGCGAAGTCGAGATCGAGTTCGCCGCCGATTTCAAGGAAAACGGGACGGCGGTGTTCACTGTCCTGCAGGTGCGGCCGATCTCGGCTGACACCCGTTTTGCCGATGTCGACTGGAACAAGATCGACACCGACGGCGCCTTCCTCACGTCGGAATGCGCTCTCGGGACGGGCTGGCTGAGCGGTGTCCGGGACGTGGTCTATCTGAAACCTGACGCCTGGGACGTGTTGAAGACCAACGAGATGGCCCGCGAAGTCTCGGCTGTCAACGCCGCTATGCGGGCTGAAGGCAGAAGTTACGTCCTGCTGGGTTTTGGCCGCTGGGGCAGTTCGATCCCTTCTTTGGGTGTCCCGGTGAAGTGGGGCGACATTTCGGAAGCCAAAGCCATCGTGGAATGCGCGCTGGAGCACTTCCGTGTGGAACCCAGCCAGGGGACGCATTTCTTCCAGAACCTGACTTCCTTCAACGTGGGATTCGTGAGCGTGGACCCGTGGGAACGCAAAGGTGACAGCCTCGATTTCAGCGTGCTGGAAGCCTTGCCCGCCGTGCGGGAAACCGAATACCTGCGGCAGGTGCGTTTCCCTTCGGAAATCCGCATTTGCATCGACGGAAAAACCGGTCGCGCCATGATGGGAAATGAAAAATAATCGTTACATTTGCAGGCTATTCCAACGAAATCAATAATATAAACGTTTATATCGATATGAAAAACTACACCACTGAACAGATCCGGAACGTCGTCCTGCTTGGAGGCACGCGGTCGGGCAAGACCACTTTGGCCGAGGCCATGCTTTTCGAAGGCAAAGTGATTGACCGCCGCGGTACCGTAGAAGGCAAGAACACTGTTTCCGACAACACGGAAGTTGAACAGCTCTACCAGCGTTCCATCTATTCCACCCCCCTTTACGCCGAGTTCAAAGACCATAAGCTCAACGTAATCGACGCACCGGGCGCCGACGACTTCGTAGAAGGCGTCGTGCTCGGCCTCCATGTCTGCGAATCGGCCATCATGCTGGTCAACGCCGGACAGGGCGTCGAGGTGGGCACCGAGATCCACGGCCGTTATGCAGAAGACTGCAAGAAACCCGTGATCATCGCCGTCAACCAGCTCGATACCGAGAAATCCAACTGGGACAACACCCTCGACAGCCTGCACCAGGCCTTCGGCGGCAAGCCGGTCGTAATCCAGTTCCCGGTGAACGCCGGCGTGAACTTCGACAGCATCGTCGACGTCCTCAAGATGAAGATGTACAAGTTCAAGGATGAGAACGGCAACTACGACGAAGTCGAGATCCCGGCCGAGTTCAAGGGCAAAGCCGAAGACATGCGCGCCGAGCTGATGGAGAAAGCCGCAGAAGGCGACGAGGACCTGATGATGAAATACTTCGACGAGGGAGAACTTACCGAGGAAGAGATGCACCAGGGCCTGCGCGTCGGATTCGACAAGGGCGAAACCTATCCGGTGTTCTGCGTCTGTGCCAAGAAAGACATGGGTGTCCGCCGCCTCATGGAATTCGTCACCGAATTCTGCCCGGCTCCCGCATTGGACGCCAAGGCTCCGACCTCGCTGTTCGTCTACAAGACCGCGCTGGAACAGCACCTGGGTGACGTCACCTACTTCAAGGTGATGTCGGGCAAGATCACGGAAGGCCAGGATGTCATCAACATGGCCAGCGAGACCAAGGAGCGCATAACCACCCTCTATGCCGTAGCCGGCAAGAAGAAAGAGCGCGTGACCGAGATCGTTGCCGGTGACATGGGTTGCACCGTGAAGCTGAAAGCCGTCAAGACCAACCAGACCCTCAACACTCCGGGTTACGACAAAGTGGTCGATCCCATCACCTTCCCGCCGTTCAAGTATCGCTGCGCCATCAAGGCCGTCGACGAGAAAGACGAAGAGAAACTGGGCGAGGCCCTCAACCGTGCCGGCGCCGAAGACCCGACGCTCCGCATCGAGTACTCCCGCGAACTGAAGCAGACCATCATCAACGGCATGGGCGAGCAGCAGATCAACATCCTCAAGTGGAACCTCAACAACAACTATAAGATCGACGTCGAGTTCATCGCGCCGAAGATCCCGTATCGCGAGACTATCACCAAGGTGGCCAACGCCATGTACCGTCACAAGAAACAGTCCGGCGGCGCCGGCCAGTTCGGTGAGGTACACCTCGTGGTCGAGCCGATCGTGGAAGGTGTCGACACCACGGCCAAATTCAAGATCGACGGCAAGGAGACCCAGCTCAACATCAAGGGCCGCGAAGAATTCGAGCTGCCTTGGGGTGGCAAATGGGAATTCATCAACTGCGTGGTCGGTGGTGCCATCGACGCCAGCTTCATGCCCGCCATCAAGAAAGGTATCCAGCAGCGTCTGGAAGAAGGCCCGCTCACGGGTTCCTACGCCCGCGACATCCGCGTCTTCGTCTACGACGGCAAGATGCACCCGGTGGACTCCAAGGAAATCGCGTTCATCATCGCCGGCCGCAACGCCTTCCGTGAGGCCTTCAAGAACGCAGCCCCGAAGATCCTCGAGCCGATCTACATGGTGGAAGTCATGGTCCCGGCCGACTGCATGGGCGACGTCATGAGCGACATCCAGAACCGTCGCGGCATGATCGAAGGCATGAACTCCGAGAAGGGCTTCCAGATCCTCCGCGCCCGCGTTCCGCTCGCAGAGCTCTACAAGTATTCGACGACCCTGAGCTCCCTGACCTCCGGTCGTGCCACGTTCACCCAGGAATTCATCGAATACCAGCAGGTGCCGGCCGACGTCCAGGACAAGCTGCTCAAGGCCTACGAGGCAGAACAGCAGGAAGAAGACTAGTCTTCCTGATGATTCAGGCCTTTCATATCGACAAATCCTTCGGGACCCTCAGGGTCCTGAAGGATATTTGTTTTACGGCTGCCCCTGCCGAGGTGGTGAGCATTGTCGGTGCTTCGGGCGCCGGCAAGAGCACGCTGTTGCAGATACTGGGTTCCCTTTCACGGCCCGATGCGGGTACGGTCAGGATCGACGGGACCGACATCTTTTCGCTCTCGGACAAGGCGCTGGCCGCCTTCCGCAACCAGAAGATAGGTTTTGTGTTCCAGTTCCATCATCTGCTGCCCGAATTTACGGCTGTAGAGAACGTGATGATTCCGGCGCTGATCGCGAAAGTCCCGCGGGCGGAAGCGAAGAAAAAAGCCGAGGAACTGCTGACGCTGCTCGGGCTGGGGGAGCGTTTCTCACACAAGCCCTCGGAACTCAGCGGCGGCGAGCAGCAGCGCGTGGCGATCGCCCGTGCGCTGGTCAATCAGCCCAAAGTGCTTTTCGCCGACGAGCCCTCCGGCAATCTCGACAGCAAGACAAAAGGAGAGTTGCACAGGCTTTTCTTTGAACTGCGCGACCGTTTCGGCATCACGATCGTCATCGTGACGCACGACAAGGACCTGGCAGCCATGTCCGACCGCGTAGTGGAAATCCGCGACGGACAGATCCTGTAGCGGCCGCCGCCGCAGTCTATTCGCCGTCAGCTTTCTGGAGCTGGCGGCGAATTTTATAATAAGTAGCGTAGGAGCCAAAGCCCGAGGCTTCGATGAGTTCGCCCACGGGGATATTGGGTTTTTCAGCTTTGAGCCGGTCGGCATGGGCCAGGCGGAGCCGGTTCACATAGGAGAAGAAGCCGCCCAGTTCGTTTTTTACCAGGCCGGCGATATAGGTGCGGCTGTAGCCGCAGCGATCGGCTACGTCCTGCAGGGTAAGGTGCGGGTCGAGATAGGCCTCCTGCTCTTCCACGACCGTGATGATGGCTGCCAGCATTTCCGCCTGTTTCTGCTTGGACATGGCGCGCTTGTATACCTGCGTCGTGGTATCGTCCGTTTCTGGATTTGCTGTTTTCGGGTCTTCTACGGGCCGGTTGCGGTTGGGATGGAGCGCGGTGATGACGAAGAGCACGCAGCAGAAGGCGATCAGGATCTGGATGACCGCCAGCACGGCAGGGTTGTTCAGCAGAGCCCCTGCCCAGCAGAACACCATATTCAACAGGACGAGAAAGGTCCAGCGCCGGGCCAGATGGCCAGGATCAGGGCGGCCAGCAAGCCCAGTACGACCGGCACGCCGGCGATGACGGTAGGTTTTCTCCATTGTTTCCACTCCATCACGCTGCCGAAATAGGAGAACAGTAGCAGGATGAAATGGTACAGGGTGACGGGCAGGAAATAAAAGCGTGCCAGGTACCATGCGTCTCCGCTTTCCGGATGCAGCACGTAGGGCAGGAGCGTGAGCGCGCTGAGCCACGCTGCAGTTACTTTCTAACGCCACAAAAATCGGCGTGGAAATGTAAAAAACTGTCAATTGTCGGGATTTTACAAAAAATTTGTGCTATTTTTACGTTGAATTTGAAAGGTTTTGACCAGAGGTTATTACTAATTGCCCAACTTTGCATCAGGAATTTGAACGACACCGAAAAAGCGTATGGTCACCAGAGACGAGATTTACAAAGCGATTCTTCGCGAGGTTGAAGAGCGGCAGGCCTATCTGGATTGCCAGCTGACCCTCACATCTCTTTCTGAAAGGTGCAAGACCAACCGCACCTATGTATCGTCAGTCCTGACCTCCGAATTCGGAGGGTTCTTTCAGTATGTGAACCGTTGCCGTCTCGCCCATGCCGCTGCCTACAAGGAGCACCATCCTGGCGCATCGGTCGACGAGATCGCCAAGGCTTCCGGTTTCCGCAACCGACAGACCTATTATAATGCGGTTCACCGGCTGGAAGAAAGCGATGGAATAAAATAAGGAAATTAGTAATAACATTTAAAATCTGTCAATCATGAAAAAGAAAGGTATTATCATTCTGACTTCTGTCGTCGTTGTCTGCGCACTGGGTTTGATCGTTGCTCCCCTGCTCGACTGGAATGTCGAAACCAACAAGACCAGCGGCAATATCGCCAAATCTTCCCGTTTCTCCCGCAAGACCGCGGATGAAACCGCTCTCAGCAACATACAGGAACTCATCCTCAACGATGAGGCTTACAAGAATGGTGTCGTGGCCAGCTATGTGGTCATGCAGACCCGCGCCAAACAGTTCGACGCCCTCGTGGACATGTCGAACGAAGTCGCCGGTGACATCAAGGACTTTGACGGCGTGCTAAAGGACATGAACAAGGCCAAACCGATGATCGACAACGTCTGTGCTTCGCTGGCAACCGCCGGTGACGACCTGAACGGTGCCTTCAGCGGAGAAAACCGTCCGGACCTGGCCCAGAACACCATCAACGCTTCGCTGGCCTACACCACCCTGCAGAAGCAGAACAGCCTGGCCGACCGCTTCATCGCCACGACCGATGACTACCTGAAGAATAATGAAGGCAGCAACGAGCTCAAGTTCGTCCGTGACCAGTGGGTGGACTACCAGCGGATGACCGCCGCCCTGGAAGGCGACAAGAAAGCTGCCGAAGAACTCCAGAACAAAGGCTACAAGCTGAATTCCGAACAGACCGCCTCTACGCTGAACCAGTTTACCGTGGGACAGGTCTCTGATATCTATGACGGCGCCGTGATGAGCCATGCGTTCGACATGGACTGCGCGATAGCACATTCCCTCACTCCGGATGCGATCAAGAACATTGTGGTAGCCGGCTACATCAGCAGAGAGTCTGATCTCGGGAATGAAATCAATATCGATACCAATGTTCCGCTTGGCGAGTTCACCAGAGAGGTGACTGCCCATTCCGATATCTTTGACAAGGTGGCGAATTATTGGGAAAAGGTCGGTTTCGCTGGTGGCGAGATTGAAACAGTCCTCGGCCACTCGGATGCGATGAAAAACGGCCCTGGCGAGATTGACCAAGTCCTCGGCCACTCGGATGCGATGAAAAACGGCCCTGGCGAGATTGACCAAGTCCTCGGCCACATGATGGTGGGCCTTAGTCCGGAGATGATGAAGAATTTCGATAATTTTGTCGGCAGCATCCCGGCATCGAGCATTGAAACGGTCTGCTTCCATATTAACGATGAGATCATAGGCTTCGCTACGGGCGAAGTAGATGCTCCTCTCGGCCACTTCAAGATTTGGGAATAATTCACAAGTACTATGAACATGCGCAAACCCCTGCTTGTAATATTGATCCTTCTGCTGCTTCCAGCAATATCGAAGGCTCAGAACAGAACCTATTACCAGTACAAAACGGATGAGGCCCGGCTGGTGTTCTTCGACAAGAACCTCTCGCGCTACATCCCGCACATGGTGCGCATGTTCCAGAACGGCAAGGCGCTTCACGGGCAAATCTGGACGACAGATTCCGTGTATGTCCCGGAAGCGCCTCTGCTGCTTCTGACAGACTGGGAAGACGACGGCAACGGCGGAGCAACGCCGCTGCCGCGTTCGTTTATCCAGATCGGCATGGCTCCGCTGAACATGTCGTATTACGTCAGTCCGTCGAGCGAGCGCTACCGGCAGCTCTTCAATCATGAGTACACCCACATCGTGATGACGGACAAATACAACCGGCGGGACCTGGGCTGGCGGCGTTTCTTCGGAACGAAGGTAAGCGTTGACAACGCACAGCCTCTCTCGGCGCTTTACAGTGCGCTGACCGTTCCCCGCTGGTATGCACCCCGCTGGTACCAGGAAGGCATCGCCTGCTTCATGGAAACCTGGCTCGGCGGTGGTGTGGGTCGCGCCCTTGGCGGCTACGACGAGATGTATTTCCGTAGCATCGTCGATGAAGGCGACAAGCTCTTCTCGGTGGTCGGTCTCGAGACGGAGGGCTCCACGATGGACTTCCAGGTGGGCGCCAACGCCTATCTTTACGGCACCCGTTTCATCAATTACCTGACCAAGGAATACGGCTACGACAAGCTGACCCAGTTCTACAACCGTACGGCCGACAGCCGCACGTATTTCGGCAGCCAGTTCAAGAACGTGTACGGCCGTCCGCTCCGGAAAGTCTGGAACGAGTGGAAAGAAGACGAAAAGCAGCACCAGGCGGAGAACTTGGCCGCCGTACGGGAATATCCCCTGACGGAGACCGTCAATCTGACCAAGGATCCGCTCGGGTCCGTTTCGCCCTTGCTCTACGATCCGGCCACGAACAAGGCCTACGCCGCGATGAACGCACCGGGAGACTTCCCCCACCTGATGGAACTCGACCTGACGACCGGCAAAAAGAAGAAACTCGTCGACATCTACGGCATCCAGCTCTACAACCCTGCCTTCGTAGCCCTCGACCGCAAGAACGGCCGTCTCATCTACACGTCGAACAACGCCAAGATGCGTGGCCTGTACGTGTACGACCTCCAGAAAAAGAAAGTCGTCAAGAAGAAGAACTTCCAGCGCATCAACAACATCGTCTACGACAATGCCAACGACTGCCTGTACGGCCTGTTCTCGAACGGCGGTACCCAGACAATCGTCCGTTACGACAAAGACCTGGAGAAACCCGAGGTCATCTACGCCTTCCCCTTCGGCGTGAGCGTGTTCGACGTCGACATCAGCCACGACGGCAAGATGCTTTCGATGACCCGGCAGGGCGACAATGGCGAGCATACACTCCTGCTCTTCCGGACTGAGGACCTTGCCCAGGCCCTTTTCAAGCCCGAAGAACTCATTACCTGGGAAGACAGCAACCTGGGACAGTTCCGCTTCTCGCTCGACGACAAATACCTGATCGGCAGCTCGTACTATACCGGCGTCTCCAATCTCTGGCAGATCAACATCGCCACGCGCGAGATGGAGCTGCTCTCCAATACCGACATCGGCCTCTTCGCCCCGCTGGAGATTGCTCCCGGCAAACTGCTGGCGCTTGAGTTCGAGCGCGACGGCCTGCGGCCCGTATCGCTCGACCGCACCGTGATCCACGATGCCAACGCCATCCAGCTCTACGGTGACAAGGCCTTCGAAAACAATACGGAGACGCTCGAGCAGATCGGCCTGCTCAAGGAACCCCTGCCCAAGATTGACTTTGGCGACGTCTACAACAACATTACCCCCTACAACGTTTTCAAGGAGATGCGTTTCGCGGGGGCTTATCCCACCGTTACCGGTTTTACCGATACGGCATCGTTCAACCGGGTGACACCCGTCATCGGCTATCGCTTCTTCTTCAGCGACCCGGTGGGCCTGAGCAGCGTCAAGCTCGATGTCGGCGTCTCGCCGTTCAGCCACCACGACTGGAAAAACCGCATCCACGCAGACTTCCAGTGGAAATACTATTTCTGGACGCTGAAAGCCGCCTGGAACCACTCTGACTTCTACGACCTGGTCGGCCCGCGGCGTTCGAGCCGCAAGGGTTATATGGTCTCGCTGGCCTACGACCATACCAATTCGATGATTGTGCCGTATACCCGCTCATGGGGCGCTTCCATTGCTGCTTACGGCGGCATGGACGCCCTGCCGCTCTACCAGGAAATCCAGGTCGACGTCAAGTCGATGCAGACAGCTTCGCTCTACGGAAAGATCTCGAAAACGCGCAGCACCCTGGGTGCCGTGACGCGGGAGCAGGGATTCGAACTGGGAGCGCAGGGCTACGCCTATCTGGTGGGCGGACAATTCTTCCCTTCCATCGAGGGGACGGGTGATTTCGGTTTCCTGCTTCCGATCGACCGGAACAATTCGTTCTGGCTCCGGACTGCGGCCGGCCACAACTTCGGCGATGTTAAACAACCTTTCGGAAACACCTACTTCGGCGGTTTCCGCAACAATATCCTGGATAACCGCAACGCTTTCCAGTACCGCACATCCCTGGCTATGCCGGGCGCTGCCATCGATGCCATCAAGGCACACTCCTATGCCAAGGCGATGGCCGAGCTAAACCTGCGGCCCATCCGCTTCAACAATTTCGGCTTCCTGTTCTTCTATCCGACCTGGATGCAGTTCTCCTTCTTCGGAGCCGGTCTCTCGGCTTGGAATCCCGGCCAGCACAACATGTACTACAGCGCCGGTGTCCAGATGACCACCGAACTGGTGTTCATGACTTATCTCAAGACCACGCTATCCGTCGGTTACGGCCATCTGTTCGCACCGGAAGGCTTCCCGACGGGACGGCATGGCAATGAATGGATGATTTCCCTAAAGCTGCTGTAATGTCGTTCGTCGCCGCCCTGCTTCCTGTCGCGATCTACATTTTTGTAGTCTACAAGCTCGACAACTTCGCGCTTTTGAGCGTGAAACGCCTGCTGTTGCTGGTACTCTGCGGCATGGGAGCGGCGCTGGTCTGTTTCGGCCTGTTCATGCTGACCGACAAGTTCCTGTCGGAAAAGGCGTCAGACTTCGTCGTGCCTGTGCTGGAAGAAGCTATCAAGGGAATTCCGCTCCTGATACTGGCGCGCCGTAAAAAGATCGTGTTCTTTATTGACAGCGTCATCTGCGGCGCCGCGGTGGGCGGAGGCTTTTCCATTCTGGAAAATATCTTCTACCTGGTGCTGGGCGACCCGTTGTCTTTCGGTACCGTGATCTTCCGCGGCCTGGAAGTGGCGCTGATCCATATGGGTTGCAGCGCGATCGTCGCGGCGGGCCTGATGTTCGCCGTCCGGCTCGTGGAACGCCGCAAGGCAAGGCTCGACATCAAGACGAAAGACGTTTTGATGGCCGCTTTCCTGCTGATCGCCGCTCCGGCGCTGCATGTCGCCCACAACACCTTCCACTTCAATCCGCTCGTCCAGTTCGTCTTTATTTTCGGGGCGATGGGCGGCTTGCTGGTGTGGACCTACCAGTACGACGGCGACATGATCCACCGCTGGCTCGACAAGGGACTTGACAAGCAGGTGGGTTTGCTCCGTTCCATCAAGGAGGGGCAGCTGGGCGAGACCAAGACGGGCCAGTTCCTGCTGTCGGTCAAGGAGACATTCCCGCCGGAGGTGTTTTTCGACGTGATTTGTTTCGTGCAGCTGCACATCGCGCTTTCCGTGGCGGCCAAGAGCCGTTTCATGATGCGGGAAGCGGGCATGGACCTGCCGATTCCCGATGAAAAGAAAGAAGAGTATCTTTCCCAGTATGCTGAATATAATAATCTGGAGAAAAGCCTGGGCAAGACAGCCAAGATCACGATCGCTCCGGTCGTGAAGTTCTACCCGGCCGACCGCAAATCCCTTGAAGACCTGCTTTCGGAATGCCGTCGATGACCTACACATTCCCGGAGCTGGTCCTCAGTGCCATGACGGCGACTTATGTGGCTGTCAGCATGGTAGTGGCAGTCATCCGTTGGGGACACCGGTGTACGGCCTATTCCAAGCACATGGATTATTACTTCCCGGACTGGCGGGCGTTCATCTTCTGTTTCTTCTCCAACGTGGTGCTCTGCCCGGTCATTTTCCTTCCGGCCGAAACTGATGCGGTCCTGCAGTTGCGCATGATGCTCATGCTGGCTTCGCCTTTTCATTGTGCCGTGTTGATATTCAGTTATTTCGGTCAGATACTCAACGTGACGTGGTGGCGTAAGCCCATTTATGTGCTGTCGGTTCCCTACGCAGTGATGGCCATCATCGCCCTGGTGGTTACCCTGATGCCCGGGACACAGATGCAAGGGGATTTTTTCCGTTGGTTCTTCCTCATCGGCGATATTCTGGCACTGATCTACCTGGTCAGTTTTGCCCTGGCCCTCCGCATGATCATCCAGGCCCTCCGCCGTTTTTCGGACGAGAACTACTCGAATCCCGATGATTTTCCGAAAGAGTATACCGAATTCATTCTCTGGGTTTCCATCTTGCACCTGATCATGAGCTGGAGCATGGCTTTCAATGGCCAGACAGGGGCGATTTCCTTCGGCCTGTTCATCTTGTCCGTCCTCGCAGTCGTCCTGCTGCTCGGCGCCCTGAACCCGCACCGGACGGTGGAAGTCGACCAGATGGAAGCGGCCATCAATGTGGAAAAAGAGGAGAAAACCCTGGAAACGGATATCCTGCCGCAAGAGCGGAAAGAAGAGATCCTGCGCGCCATCCGCCATCAGGTGGAAGACGAAAAATTGTTTCTCGACAGCCACCTCACGCTCAGCAAGCTGTCCCGTGACTGCGGACTCAACCGCACCTATATTTCCGTGGTCTTGAATGAAAGCCTTGGCGGCTTTTTCAATTATATTAACCGCTGCCGGCTGGAGCACGCCGAAGCTTACAAGGAAGCGCATCCCAAGGCGGATGTCGACGATATCGCTCTCTCGTCCGGTTTCAACAACCGTCAGTCCTTCTACAACGCGCGCAAGCGCCTCAACGGATAGCCTTATTTCGGCAGGCCGAAGGCCTGGCTGAGATCCCGCATCTGGGCCTCGGTCATGCCCTCCGGCTCGAAGCCCATGTTTCTTGCCGCGATATAGATCTGGGCGGCCTTGTTGAGGACGTCCACCTGGTCGAAGGCGTTCAGAATATCCGTGTCGACGGCAAACACGCCATGTTTTTCCCACATCACCACGTCGTAGTCTTCGTTGAGGGTCCGGATGGTGGCTTCGGCCAGTTGCACGCTGGAGGGCATCAGGTAAGGCACGATGCCAAGGCCGCGCGGGCAGAAGGCCCGGGTCTCGGGAATCATCGACCAGAGCATCTTCGTCGCGGCGTCTTTTTCCATCCATTTCCGGCTATGGGTGAGGGCGACCAGTTCGATGGGATGGGTATGCAACGAGGCGCGATAGGGCGAACCCTTGGCCAGCAGATAGTCGTGGACGGCCAGGTGTGAAGGGAGTTCCGAGGTTGGATCGACAGGGGCGTCGGCCACGATTTCATAGCTGTCGCAGCCGGGCAGGATGCGGATGATGGAGCCATTGGCCATGGGGTCGCGGGCCAGGTCGCGCATGCGGCGGCCGGTGCCTTTGCAGTAGAACCAGCAGCCGGCAAGGTGTGGCAGCACCTTGCCGATGGGGCGGGGCTCGGTAAGGGCGGGCAGCGCCCGCAGGGCATCGTCGATGTAGTCGGTGACGTTGATGGTGATATTGCCGCCATTCCGCTCGGCCCAGCCCTTTTGCCAGAGGTAGCCGGCCACTTCGGCGACTTTGTCGATTTCGGCCTGCAGGGCCGGGTATTGGATGAGAATGTGCATGGTTCGTCATTCCGGGCTTGACCCGGAATCTCAATTATATCAATTGCGGCAAGAACGTACTGAATATCAACACGGCCAGCCCGATGACCAGCACCAGGACGGTCTTTTTCGAAGCGCCTTTCCATTCGTGGAGGAGAATGCCCCAGACGTTGCTGAAGACGACGTTGAGCGCCATCAGGATGCACCAGCTGAAGGTAATCAGGGTCGGATAGTCTCGGAGGAAGCCCTTGCCCAGGCTCAGGCCGAAGAACTGGCTGTACCAAAGCAGGCCGGCGAGGGCGCAGAACAGCAGGTTATGGCTCCAGAGCGACTTCTGCTTGTAGTCGCCCCAGGTTTTGTTCCGGGTGTTCTGTGAAAAGCAATAGACGGCATTGGTCAGGAAGCCGCCGAAGGTTACCAGCAGGGTAGCAGGCAGGCTCTTGAAGATGTCGGGTGTCTCGGCCCAGGTGAGCGGTTCGCCGAAACTCAAGCCGATGTTGAAGCAGGCGCTCATGAACCCGGCCAGCAGCGCCACGGCGATGCCCTTCCCGAAATTGAAGTCCTTGACAGCCTTCTTTCGTTCTTCTTCCGGCAGGGCAGCGGCTTTCATAGCCCCGGCTACGCCGATGATGGCGATGCCGACGAGCGTCACGACGACACCGATGATGACAGAAGAGGTGAGGTCATGGGCATGGCCTGTGAAGACGGGGCCGAGGATGGCGCCGAGGGCGGAGCAGGTGCCCAGGGCGATGCTCTGACCCAGGGCGACGCCGAGGTAGCGCATGCTCAGGCCGAAGGTCAGGCCGCCGACGCCCCAGAGGGCGCCGAAGAGGATGGTCAGGAGCGTGGCCTTGGGGTTGGCGGCGTACATGGCGAAAAGGGATTCACCCGACGGGACGGCGAGAAGGGCACCGAGCAGCGGGAAAATGAGCCAGGCGAAGACACCCTGGACAATCCAGTAGCTTTCCCAGCTCCACGCCTTGATCTTATTGATCGGCACATAGCTGCTGCTCTGGCAGAACGCGCCGATGGCGATGATTAATAATCCGATGAATATATTCATAATCAACCATTTACGATAAATCTTCCGTTCCGCAGTATATAGGGTTTCAAACCCTTCGGGCCCTTTGGGCCCTCGTCCCTCCCACGGCCTTTGGCCGCGGGCCCCTCCCATTCATAGCCATGGGCGGCTAAGGTTTTCAACCCTATATACTGTCTCCACTACAGATTTATCTCTTCGACGTTATTTCACGTTCGTATTTCTCGATTTCGGGGATGAAGGCGGTACCGACGGGGACGTTGTTCTTGAGGTTGAAGTAGTCGAAGACGGCGCCGAAGGGGAGGGTCTTGGCTTCTTCGAGGAGGGCCAGGCGCTGGAATCCCTTGCCGGCGTCTTCGTATTCGCGGAGTTTGGCGAGCGGTTCAAGCAGGGCGCTCAGCAAGCATTTCTGCGTGGCGCGAGTGCCGATGACATAGGCGCCGATGCGGTTGATGGCGGCGTCGAAATAGTCGAGGCCGATATGGCTGCGGCCGAGGGCGTCGGCGCGGACGATCTCTTTGAACAGGTCGAGCGTAGGATCGTTCATGATGGTCACGTGGTCGGAATCCCAGCGGATCGGGCGCGATACGTGCAGCATCAGTTCCGGGACGAAGAGCAGCAGCGAAGCCACCATGTCGGCCACGTTCTCGGTCATCTCATAGTGGCCTGTGTCGAGCGTGTACATCAGCTTGCGGGTGGCGCAGTAGCCGGCCACGAAATCGTGCGACCCCACGGTGTAGCTTTCCAGTCCGATGCCGAAGAGCTTGGCTTCCAGACAGGTTTTCATGTCCGGCAGCTGTTCGGCGAGAATCTCGTCGAGGGCTTCGGCGAAGATCTCGCGGTAGCGCTTGCGTTCCACGGTCTGGTCTTTCGAGCCGTCATGCACCCAGATATTCATAATGCAGGGATCGCCCTGCGCCTTGCCCATCGCGTCTGCGATGCGGCGGCAACGTTTGGTGTGTTCGATCCAGAAATCCCGGATGGCCTTGTCGGGATTGGCCAGCGAGAGGTCGCCGCTCTTCGGATGTCCGAACGAGGTGGAGTTGAAGTCGAGTTTCAGGCCGTTTTCCCGTGCCCACTGTATCCAGCTTTCAAAATAGCGGACGTCCACCTGGTCGCGATCCACGAATTTTCCGCCGAAGTCGCCGTAGATTTCATGGAGGTTGAGGCGGTGGTTGCCGGCGATCAGTCTTTTGGCGAAAAGGACATCGGCGCGCACTTCGTCAATATTGCGGGCGCGGCCCGGATAGTTGCCGGTGGTCTGGATGCCGCCCGACAGGCCGGCTGCGCTCTCGAATCCGATGACATCGTCGGTCTGCCAGCAATGCAGCGAGATCGGTGTCTTCTCAAGGATTCCGATGGCTTTGTCGGTATCTACACCCAGCGCGGCGTAACGCTCGCGGGCGTATTCGTAGGATTGGAGGATCTGTGAGTCTTTCATATGAGGTCTTCTTATTGTTTCAAGTGATGGTAACGTCCCATTAATTGGGACACTACCTTCAAAAATGGCCTTTTTTGATGGTACCCTGCATTTTTTTGGGACGTTACCCGCAGTGGGGCATAAATGTTCGGACTGCAAAGGTGTCGGCGATAAGCCGGCGCATCTGCCAGCGGTCGGAAACCAGGCCGGCGGCGCGGGCCTGAAGCATAAGGTTGCCGATAGCCGTGGCTTCGGCAGGTCCGGCGATGACCGGAATACCGAGCGCGTCGGCCGTCCACTGGTTGAGGATTTCGTTGGCGCTGCCTCCGCCGATGACGTGGAGTTTCTCGATGGGGAACGGTGCGAAGCCTTGCAGCAGCGAGAGTACTTCGCGGTAGCGATCGGCGAGGCTGTGATAAATACAACTCACTATCTGCGCGTCAGAGAAGCCGGCGCGCAGCTGCGGGTGGTTTTCGGAGCGAGAGCCTTTTTTCGCAAGCGGGACGGAGACCGGAGCCTCCGAGCGGCCGGCAAGAGCGACGCAGATTTCGGCAGGCATGTCGGACGGGTTGGTGAAACGCGGGTCGTCCGGATGGATGCGGCCGGGGAAGGATGATTCTGCGCGGGCCATTTCCACGAGCTGCGCATAACTGTAATCACGGCCGGCGGCTTTCCACTGCTTGCGGCACTGCTCCAGCAGCCACATGCCCGTGATGTTCTTCAGGAAGCGCGTTGTGCCGTCAATGCCACCCTCGTTCGTAAAGTTGGCGGCCGCCGACGCCTCATTGATGATGGGTGCCGGCACCTCGATGCCCATCAGGCTCCAGGTGCCGCTGCTCAGGTAGGCGAAACGCTCGTCTGCAGCCGGCACGGCGGCGATGGCCGACGCCGTGTCGTGTCCTGCCACGGCAATCACCGGCACCCGCCCCAGGCCGGTCGCAGCCGCCAGTTGCGGCCGCAAAACACCCACCTGTGTACCCGGCTGTACGATGGGCAGCAGCACGTCGGGACGTATCCCCAGCCGTCGGAGCAGTTTCGTATTGAACTGCCGCGAAGTCTGGTCCATCATCCCGGAAGTGGAGGCGTCGGTGTATTCGCACACCGCATTTCCCGTCAAAAGATAGGACAGAAGGTCCGGCATGAAGAGGATGCTCTCCGCTGCGGCCAGCACAGCGTCTCCGGCCTGGGTCTGGGCATACAGCTGGAAGATGGTATTGAAATCCATGATCTGGATGCCCGTGGCCGCGTAAAGTTCAGTGCGCGGAATCTTTTCGAAAACCTGCGCCGGTATGCCTGCCGTATACGGGTCACGATAAGCGCGCGGAAGCCCGAGCAACGAACCGTCAGCTGCAATGCAGCCGAAATCCACGCCCCAGGTGTCGACGCCGATTGAATCGATGCGGAGGCCCGCACGGCCCAGCTGCTGCAGGCAGGTCACGAAATGCTCGTAGATCGACCATACGTTCCAGTAGCAGCGTCCGCCCACTTCCAGCACCTGGTTGGGGAAGCGGTACACTTCTTCCATCGTGAAGCTGCCGTCTGCGAACGTGCCCAGCAGGGCGCGTCCTGACGTAGCTCCGCAGTCGAAGGCCAGGAAAGAATGATTGTGTGCCATGTTACAGGTTTATTTCCAGTTCATGCCGGCCAGGTGCGTACGGAATGAAATGACTGCCGTGCCGGCCGGTATAGTGGATGGTCAGGTCGTATTCGGCGTCGCGGAAGCGACGGTGGATCTTATACGTGCCGTATGCGGCCGGGATGCACGGTTCGATGAGCAGGCCGTTGTACTGGGGCTTGACGCCCAGCAGGAATTCGCTCACGCATTTCCAGGTCCAGGCGGCGGTACCGGTCAGCCAGCTGTTCTTGCCTTCGCCGGGCCTGGCGGCGTCTTTGCCGGCCACCATCTGGCAGAACACATAGGGCTCCACCTTGCGCAGCGCCTGATTTTTCGTGAAAGCGGGCGTGATCTTGCAGTAATGGCGCCAGGCTGCGTCGGCGCGGCCGGCCATCGCTTCTCCGATGATGACCCAGGGGTTGTTGTGGCAGAAGATGCCGGCGTTCTCCTTGTAGCCTTGCGGGTAGGAGCTGATCTCGCCATAGTCTTTGATATAGCGCGTATAGGCAGGCGTGTTGAGTACCAGGCCGTGTTCGCATTCCAGGTACGCGACGGCGGCGTCGAGCGCCTTGTCGCACAAGCCTTCTTCAGCACCGATGCGTGCCATCGTGCACCAGCCCTGGCTTTCGATGAAGATCTTGCCTTCATTGTTCTCATGGGACCCGATCTTGCGGCCGTAGTAGTCGTAGGCGCGCAGGAACCATTCTCCGTCCCAGCCATGGGCCTTGACGGCGTTTTCCATCGTTGCTACGGCAAAGCGTACTTTCTCGATGTACGCCGGATCGGCCGCTACGGCCGGATGGGCGAGCAGTTCGGCGAAATCGCGTCCTTCGGCCACGAAAAGGCCGGCGATCATCAGCGATTCAGCCTTTGAGCCTTCGGTCTTGTTCTCAGTGGTCTGGAACGATTCGTCGGGATTGTCGGAGAAGCAGTTGAGGTTGAGGCAGTCGTTCCAGTCGGCCCGGCCGATGAGCGGCAGGCCGTGCGGACCGAGGTTGTCGGTCACGTGGGCGAAACTGATCTTCAGGTGTTCCAGCAGTGAGACTTCCGTGCCGGGCTTGTTGTCAAAAGGCACTTGTTCCTGCAGGATGCTGAAATCGCCGGTCTCCTTGATGTAGGCCACCGTGCCGAAGATGAGCCACAGCGGATCGTCGTTGAATCCGCCGCCGATGTCGTTGTTGCCACGCTTGGTCAGGGGCTGGTACTGGTGGTAGCAGCCACCGTCGGGGAATTGGGTGGCGGCGATGTCGAGAATACGCTGCCGCGCCCGTTCCGGAATCAGGTGACAGATGCCCGCCAGGTCCTGGTTGGAATCGCGGAAACCCATGCCGCGTCCGATGCCGCTTTCGAAATAGCTGGCACTGCGGCTCATGAAGAAGGTGATCATGCACTGGTACTGGTTCCAGATGTTGACCGTGCGGTCCAGTTCGGGAACGCTGGAGGCGACGGTATAGCGGCTCAGCAGATCGTCCCAGAAGGCGCGGAGCGCCGCGAATGCAGCGTCAGCGCCTGCTGCCGTCCCATATTTCTCCAGCATCGCCCGCGCCGGTTTCTTGTTGATGACAGCGGGCCTCTCAAACTTGGCCTCCGGCGGATTTTCCACATAACCCAGCACGAAGAACAATTCTTCGGAAGCACCGGGTTCCAGCGTCAGGTCGAAACGATGCGAGGCGATCGGGCTCCAGCCGTGCGCCACAGAATCGCCCGACGTGCCGGAGAGCACCTGCTGCGGCGCGTCGAAGCCGTTGTACATTCCCATGAAAGTCTCCCGGTCGGTATCGAACCCGTCGAAGGGGCGGCTCACGGCATAAAAGGCATAATGGTCGCGTCTTTCCCTGTATTCCGTCTTGTGATAGATGGCATCCGGCTCTATCTCCACTTCTCCGGTCGAAAGGTTGCGCTGGAAATTCTCCATGTCGGTCGAAGCGTTCCAGAGGCACCATTCCACGAAAGAGTAAAGTTGGAACGATTTGCGCACGACGCCCGTGTTGGTCAGGCGCACCCGGTGGATTTCACACCGGGCTCCGGGCGGCACAAAGAACAACACTTCTGCACGAAGGCCATCCTTTTCTCCGGAAATGCGGGTGTATCCCATGCCATGGCAGCAACTGTATGCGTCCAGCGGCGTTTTGCAGGGTTTCCAGCCGGGATTCCAGACCGTATCGCCGTCCTTGATATAGAAATAGCGTCCGCCCGCATCCATCGGCACGCCGTTGTAGCGGTATCGGAGGATACGCCGGAACTTGGCGTCCCGGCAGAAACAGTAGCCGCCGGCCGTATTGGAAATCAGTGAGAAGAAATCGTCCGTACCCATGTAATTGATCCACGGCCAGGGCGTATCGGGCCGGGTGATCACATATTCGCGCGCGTTGTCGTCGAAGTGTCCGAAATGGTTCATGTCAGAAAGGACTTCAATATTTATAATTCAAATGTTTGAGCGAGGTGTCTGCGGAACTGCCGCCGTAGAGGATTTCCCAGTCTCCCTTCATGGAGACCATGTCCCCTGCTTTCGGCGACCAGGACAGGAAGGTTTCGGCCGTCAGCGGGAACTTCACCGTGACGGTCGCTCCGGCCGGAATGTTTACGCGCTGGAAGCCGCGGAGCGATTTGATCGGTCCTTCGGTATCGGCCGGACGGCGGACATAGAGCTGGACCACTTCATCGGCATCGCGGGAACCGGTGTTCGTGACCGGAATCTCCAGTACGCCCCGCTTGACGCTGGCCTCTCCATAGGCAAAATCCGTATAGCTGAGACCATAGCCGAAGGGGAAGAGCGCGTCGCCCGTGAAATAGCGGTAGGTGCGTCCCTTCATGGAATAGTCTTCATAATCAGGAACCTGGTCGATGCTGCGATAGAAGGTGACGGGGAGTTTGCCGGAAGGTACCACGTCGCCAAAGAGGATATCTGCCAGCGCCGTGCCGCCCTCTTCGCCCGGATACCAGGCCTGGACGATGGCCTCGCAGGTCTCGGTTTCAGGCACCAGGCCCATCGCTGAGCCGGAAAAGTTGACCAGTACGACCTTCTTGCCGGCCGCATGCAAAGCCTTCAGCAGTTGCCGCTGGACAGCAGGCAGCTGGATGTCGGTGCGGTCGCCGCCCTTGAAGCCGGGCAGGTCGACGGGCATCTCTTCGCCTTCCACTTTCGGCGAAATGCCGCCGGCGAAGACTACGATGTCAATGTCGTCCAGCTGTTTCAGGACATCAGTTATTTCTTTGTCTGTAAGCGCTTCCTTGCTGACCAGCACGCAGCCCGGGAAGCTAACCAGCTTGGGAATCCGCTGCTGGACGGCTTCTTTCAATGTCAGGGTGTGTTCGGGGATGGGATTGTAATTGCCCCAGAGCATCTCCCTGTCGTCGGCATTGGGGCCGATGACGGCGATGCGGGATTTTGCATCGAGCGGCAGGATATGGTTGCGGTTCTGCAGCAGGACGATGGATTCCTGTGCCATGCGGCGGGCCAGCGCGCGGTGTTCAGGTCCTTCTACGATGTCGTCGGACAGATGGTCCCAGGGTTCGCGGTTTCCGTCGAGTTCACCCAGACGGAAACGGGCGGCCATCAGCCGGGTCAGCAACGGATCAAGCTCCGCTTCATCGAGCACGCCTGCGTTGACCGCATCCTGGATATGGCGGTACGATTCGCCGCAGTTGAGGTCGGTGCCGGCCCGGACGGCCTCCGCCACGGCGTGTTCCACGTCCGGGCTGTAGCCATGCCGTCCCGGCATGAAAAAGTCGTGGATGGCCCAGCAGTCTGAGGTGACGAGGCCTTTGTATCCCCATTCGCCACGGAGCACCGTGTCGATCAGGAAGAGGCTGGCTGCACAGGGAACCCCGCGGAAGCGGTTGTACGCGACCATGACCTCTTGCACGTTGGCCTTGGTCACCAGGTCCTTGAAAGCCGGAAGATAGGTTTCGCGCAGGTCGCGGTCACTTACGTTCGCATCGAAGCTGTGCCGGTTCCATTCCGGTCCGGAATGGACGGCGAAGTGCTTCGCGCAGGCGTGCGTCTTGAGCACGTCAGCCTCCGTATCGCCCTGGAGGCCGCGGACGACGGCCATGCCGAGCTGTCCCGTCAGATACGGGTCTTCGCCGTAGGTTTCCATGCCGCGACCCCAGCGCGGGTCGCGGAAGATGTTGATGTTGGGCGTCCAGAAGGTGACGCCTTCGTACCAGTCAGACTTGCCATCTGCCATTCCGATGCGGTTCTTGACGCGGGCTTCGTCGCTGACGGCCGTGAAGACTTCTTCGAGCAGCGGCTCGTCGAATGCGGCCGCCATGCCGATCGGCTGCGGGAAGGTCGTCGCCTTGCCGTTGCGCGCCACGCCGTGCAGCGCTTCGTTCCACCAGTTGTAGGGCAGGATGCCGAGTCGTTCCACGCCGCCGGCATCGTGCCGCATCAGCGCCTCTTTTTCTGCCAGCGTCATCTGGGCGATCAGAGTCCGGGCGCGGTCTTCGGGCGTAGGCTCGTGGGTGCAGGCCGCCAGTGCCAGCACGGTAGCGACCACTATGCACAACTTTTTCATGTTGGAGCTTATTATACTGAATATTAATAATTTACTAAAACTTACCCCCTGCTGTGCAATGGGGGTGATTTTTATAAAACCACTGATTTTCAAACGATTAATCTCCAGCACTATAAATCAACTTCTTAGTCACTGGGTCGCGGCGATAGTGCTTGAAGAAATCCCAGGCGATGCGGGCCGCGGGGATGAAGTTCCAGTGTCCGTAGTCCATGACAGCCACCAGCTTGATGAGCGGCATGTCGCCGTTGTACAGTTGTCCGGTCTCGACGACGATGCCTTCACCCTTGTGGGTGACGATGGTCTCGCGGTCGCGGACTTCCTGGCCGAAGATCGGATAGTGCTCGAAGTCCATCTGGTCCACGACCGTCATCCCGTTCATCTGCTCGTATGCGTTCCAGGCGTTGAGGTAGCTGTTGCCTTTCCAGTTGTCGGGCGTCATGTAGGGCACCGTGGTATCCTTCGTGCCGAAGACGGAAATATAGGCCGTCTCCGTGCTGCCGCGTTTCTGCGTGGCCTCAGCCCAGATGGCTTCAAAGGTCGGGAAAGGCCCGATCCAGTGGCCCGTGAACAGGGCGCCGGAATTGCCGCCCACCGCGGCGAAGACATGCGATTTCTTGATGCCCAGCGCCGTAGCGGTCATCGAGCCTGCCGAAAGGCCATGCGCGTAGATGCGGGAAGGGTCGAGCTGGGGATACTTATCGAGCAGGATGGCCAATACACTCTCAATGCCGTCGTGGCCCATTGCCTGATAGTTCGGCGTTCCCTGCCATTCCATCTCCACGAGGAAGATGCGTTCTTCACCTGCGACCTGCAGGAAACCAGAGGTTTCGGCCTGGGTGCGTGGGTCATTGGTGTTGCCGTGCAGCAGTACGACTACGGGAACGCTGTGTTCGGGAGCGCCGTTCATCAGTTCTTCAGGCCAGTATTCGTACCAGAGATATTTCGGCCCGTTGAGATCCCGGCCGCGGTACGAAGCGCCATATTCTACCACCAGCCGCTTGATACCCAGCCGTTCCCAGTCGGCGTAGGGCTCCAGTTCGTAGGGGCCGTATTCTCCGAATTTGGCGCCTTCGTAGTGGGTATGCTTGTAGTTGTTGAAGCGGAAGTTGCGCGAGAAAACCTTGTCCCAGGCTTCGGCGAAGACGGTCTGCGGGTCGGAAACCGGCGAGACGACGACCTGAAGCAGCGGCTCGAAGGGTTCCTGCCGCTCGTTGAGCGTATCATATTCTCTGGCTACCTTGGTGGCATTCTTGCCAGCTACGAAGGCCGGGACGCCGTAAGAACTGAAATGCCTGGGCAGCGATGCCGGTTTCCCGTCGACCGTGGCGATGCCGGCGATATGGTCGGCGGCCTTGGGTGCGATCACCTGATTGACGAAGGTGGCGCCGTTACCGAAGGCGATGATCTTCAGATTGCCGGAGCGGGCGCGGTTGAACATTTCCACGAAGGCGTCGAAATCGGCCTCGGCCGCATATTTCTCTCCCACAGGATTGATCACGTAGGCAGTGCCGAAGTTCTCGTCCAGCACCTTCTGCATGCCGAGGCTCCGGACCAGCGCTTCGGCGCCGGCTTTGTCGATCTTTTGGTCGGGATAGATGAAGAACGAGGGTGCGTTGTTGTAAGACCGTCCCTGCGGCTGCGTCGGCCCGCCGAAAACGGCCGTGACATTGCCGCGCTGTACGTGGACAACCTGTTGCGGTAGGGGTGCCGGCTGGGCGAGTAACGCCGTCAGGCTCAGAAAGGCGGCCAGGGCCAGCAGGATTCTTTTCATAAGCGGACACATTAATGCTACGAAGTTACGAAAAAAGCCCTGCGTCCGAAAATTTAATTTTCCGACAGGATGGCGCAAAAGCATCCCCTTCCCAGGCCGTCTGGCTGGGGCCTCCTTGCGCCTATGGCCGAAATCGGGTCTTGCCGCAAAAGCAACGGCCCCACAGCGAACTGTGAGGCCGGTCTGCTTGCGCCTGCCTGGCGCAAAACGTGTGCGAGGCCGTCAGCGGAGGAGCTGGGTGCTGGAGATCCAGCGGCCGTCGGAAGTGCGGCCTTCGATGCGGATGAGATACGGGCCGTCGGCACGATCTTCGGTCATCAGGTGCAGGGTAGCGGGCTGGTCGGCAGTTACCCGGACGGACGGATTCCAATAGACAGTGTTTCGACGGTCGGGGACGGTGTAGGTCCGGCGGCGGTCATACACCGGATTGTAGAATTCTTTCGGTAACTGGTAGCCCAGCGGCCGGACTACGATAGCATTGGTCTGCTTGTCGATTGAAGATTCCCGGCCTCCTTCCACCAGTTCGACCAGCACAATGCCGCCATACGTTCGGGCCAGGAAGGCATCCGAGCTCGTATAGGTAGTTACGCTCAGCCGCTGGACGTCTCCCATCATAATTGTTTCGGCTATATCCCAAGGCATTCTCCTTCCGTTGACGAAGAGTGATACTCCCTGGTACTTGGGCGAGGCTCCGCCTTCGATTTTCTCGCTAGAGACAACCTGACTCACATAGGCCGTTTTCAAGTTGATGACTTCTTCTCCGTTGTAGCGCAGGTTGACATTGTTCATCAAGATGTAATCGAGGAGATTGTGATTGCCGTAGGACACAAAGTCTTTCTGCTCCTTGATGTTGGGCAGTTCGGAGTAGCCAAACGGCGACTGGATGCGCGGGGCGATGGCCTGGATGACGGCTGTCTGGATCGTATCGCGCAACACATCTGCTTGTTGGAAGACAGGGTCTGCATCGGGATTCAGCACGTCCGCCAGATTGCTGGCAATGACAGGATGTTTTTTTCCTTCGGCATTTCGTATCGTCCGGTCCTGAGAGACTATGGGGGCAAAATCTTCTTCCATCACCGGATAATAAGACTTGGTTCCCCGCACCTTGTCGACAATGACGATAAACAGGGTACTGTCGGGAAAATCGAGGCTGTCCACCACGAACTGCGATCCTTTGTCCACCTCTGTGATCTGGATCTGGCCTTGCTCCGGAGCCATAAGGGTCAGGGTGAAGCGTTTGGGCTGCGATTTGAATACGGATCGAACCTCGCCGCGGAGCGCCTGCGCCGTCTCTTTCGGGAAGAAAGCTTCCGTAACCATCTCCATGTCGTCGTAATAGGTCCAGCCCTGGATCATCAACAGCAAGTCAAGGTGGTTTTGCCGCGTGGAGACAGGGATCTCGGGATTGAAATAGTATTCCGGCGCTTCGATATGGCCCCGCAGCTCGCTGCTCAGCAGCATGTAGGACAGGAGATTCCCTTCCTGCTTATAGTTCCGGAAAGCACTCCGCACCACGGAAACGGACACGTCGGCGGCATCCGCCGCCACTTCTTCCGGCAGCTGCAGCCGGACGTTCCACTTCTCCTTCGGCGTGTAGGCCGGCGCATCGCAGACAATGGAGATTTGCGCGCTGGCAGCGGGATCCTCTACATAAACCGCTCGTTCGGCCAGAATGGTCCCTTTTTCATTCACCAGCAGGAACTTCTGCAGGCCGGGAACCGTCGCGGGGACGCGCAGGATATGGTCGGCTTTTTCGATTTCTGACAAAACGACTTGGCTGCCGTCTTTGCTCATTTGAAGGATAATACGGCCACCTGTCCGGTTGAGGACCTGTATGACAAAATGATCACTACGGCGACGCACTTGCAGGCTTGCCCCTTCCGCGGCTGCTGCCGGCAAGTTCCACGACGGGCCGCCGTCCTTGGAAACCAGCCGGTAGCGACGGCCTTCCTGCGGCGTGAAGCCGAGCAGTCCCATGCCCGCGTGTTCCGTATGGCAGTCGCAGATGAGTACACCCGCGTCGTCATACAACGCGCCTTCCCAATCCACGCTCCGGCCATCCGGCGCCATCACCTTGAAACCGATGGAAGCGAAGGTGCCGTTAAAATAGCGGCCGCCTTCGGGATAGAAACTCACATCTATGTTGCCCGCATCAGACAGAGAGGCCTGCGGATCACTGCCGTCGTAGATATCGACCGGCGTATGGAACATCCGTTCTTCCGGCCAGTTCAGCTGCCAGCGCGTATAGGCGCGAAGCGTGTAACGCCCCCCGGGCAGATCTTCCGGCAAATCCATGTGACCGGCAAATCCATCTTCTCCCAGGCGGATCTTGGTTCGCAACTTCGCTTCTCCCTTCTGGCCATCCAGCAATTCCACATACAAGAACCGGCTCGTATCCGGCACCGGCACCGCGCTCTCCACATATCCCTTCATCCAGATCGTCTCTCCCACCGCAAAATACGTCCGGTCCAGATGCACGAACACCTTCTCCGGCGCATACGCCACCTGCCCTCCTGCCAACCCCGGCAAGAACAGCAACCCAATAAAGAAAAATAGAATGGTCTTTCGCATGTGTTTTCGCAAGTTAGCAAAAATACTCTGCTTCTGCAAATGGGCGTGGCAGCAGTTCCTGTTTGATATCTGTGAGATGTTTCTTATCTTTGTTATCCGATACTGATACATCCCTTCTTGATTATGGAATATACCCTTCAACAAATCGCTTCGCAGGTGCGGAGGGATATCGTGCGCATGGTCACGGCGGCTGCTTCGGGGCACCCGGGCGGCTCGATGAGTGCCACCGATGTCCTGACCTGGCTGTTTTTCAAGGAAATGAACGTGACGCCGGAAAACTGGCGTCGCAGCGGTGAAGGACTCGACCAGTTCTTCCTTTCGGCAGGGCACATCTCTCCGGTGCTCTACAGCGTACTCGCACGCCGGGGCTATTTCCCCGTGGACGAGCTGGCTACGTTCCGCCGCTTCGGCACCCGGCTGCAGGGACATCCCTGTGTGGACAAAGGCCTTCCGGGCGTGAACCAGGCGGCCGGCTCGCTGGGCCAGGGCCTTTCCGTGGCAATCGGCGCCGCGCTGGCCAAGAAGCTTCAGGGCGATCCGCATACGGTCTATGTCCTGGTCGGCGACGGTGAAAGTGAAGAAGGACAGATATGGGAGGCTGCGATGAGCGCCGCCCATCACAAGGTGGACAACCTGATTGCAATGACTGACTGGAACCACCAGCAGATCGACGGCACGACCGAAGACGTGGCAGGCCTGGGCGACCTGTACGGCAAGTGGAGCGCCTTCGGCTGGACCGTCCTCGAGGGTGACGGACACAATTTCGCCTCCATCGAGGGCACCTTCAAGGCCGCCCGGGAAAAACTGGGCCAGGGCAAGCCGGTGATGATCCTCTGGCATACCGAGATGGGCCATGGCGTCGACTTCATGGCCGGCACCTGCAAGTGGCACGGGAAGAATCCTTCCGTGGAACAGTGCGCGGAAGCCATGAAACAACTGGAAGAAACGATGGGAGACTTTGCCTTATGAAAGAATATGTAGATTCGGGTAAGAAAGACACCCGCTCGGGCTTCGGCGCCGGACTTGCCGAGCTCGGCAACAGCAATCCGAAAGTCGTTGCACTGACCGCAGACCTCAAAGGTTCGCTCAAGATGGACCAGTTCGCGGCAGACCATCCCGACCGCTTCTTCGAAGTGGGCATCGCCGAGGCCAACATGGTCGGCATGGCGGCCGGCCTGGCCATCGCGGGCTATATTCCTTTCATCGGCACCTTCGCCAATTTCGCGAGCGCGCGCGTCATGGACCAGATCCGCCAGTCCGTGTGCTACTCGAAGACCAACGTGAAGATTGCCGCGTCGCACGCCGGCATCACCCTGGGCGAAGACGGTGCCACCCACCAGACCCTCGAAGACATCGGCATCATGCGCATGCTGCCGGGCATGGTGGTCATCAATCCCTGTGACTACAACCAGACGAAGGCGGCCACGATTGCCGCTGCCGCCTGGGACGGCCCCGTCTACCTGCGCTTCGGCCGCCCCGGCGTGCCGAACTTCACCCCGGCCGACCAGCCTTTCGAGATCGGCAAGGCCATCAAGCTGAACGACGGCAAGGATGTCTCGGTCTTCGCTACCGGCCATCTCGTCTGGGAAGCCATCCAGGCCGCCAAAGAACTGGAGGCCCAGGGCATGAGCGTCGACCTGATCGACATCGCGACCATCAAGCCGCTCGACAAGGAAGCCGTCCTGGCTTCGGCCCGCAAGACCGGACGCGTGGTGGTGGCGGAAGAACACCTGATTGCCGGCGGCCTTGGCGAGGTTATTGCAGGAGTGCTCGCTGCCAGCTGCCCGACCCCGATGCGTTTCGTAGCGATCGACGACCAGTTCGGCCAGAGTGGAAAACCCGCTGAGCTGATGGCGGCCTACGGACTGGACGCACGGCATATTGTCGAGGCGGCGCTGTCGCTGCGATGACCGATTCCGAAATACTGCAACTCTACCGAAGCGGTGAGCGTGACAAGGCGTTCCGGGGACTTGTGTCCAGTTACAAGGAACGCCTTTACTGGCATATCCGCCGCATGGTGCTCGACCACGACGACACCGACGACTGCCTGCAGAACACCTTCGTGAAAGTCTGGCAGTCACTCGGGCGGTTCCGGGGCGATTCGCAACTTTATACATGGCTCTACCGCATCGCCACCAACGAAAGCCTGACTTTTCTCTCGCGCCAGCAGGCCCGCGGCGGCAATCTCGACCTGGCTGCGGCCGGCCGCCTGTCGACCGACCCCTGGTTTGACGGCGACCAGCTGCAACTTTCTCTGCACAAGGCCATCGCCAAGCTGCCTCCCAAGCAGAAAGCCGTGTTTAATCTCCGCTATTTCGAGGAGATGCCCTACGAAAAGATCGCGCAGGTGCTCGAAACCAGCGAGGGTGCCCTGAAAGCCTCGTATCATCATGCCTACGAAAAGGTAAAGACATGGGTGAAAGAAGAAATGGATGCCAAATATTAAACTTCTGGAACATTCGATAGTCTAAGGACCGTATGAACGAACAAAAAGATATCCTTCACACCCCTGAAACCCGGGAAAATCCGTTCCGGATGCCGGAAGGCTACTTCGACAGCTTCGAGGACCGGCTGATGGCCCGCATTGCCGCCGAGGAGCAGCCCGCCACATCCCGGAAGGTCCGTTTCTGGACCGTCCTGAAGCCGGCCCTGACTCTGGCTGCGATGTTCGCCCTGGTCTTCGGCATGGGCTACGGCGTGCTCTCCCTCACCCATACGCTCGGGCGCGACAAGGCTGCCGACGTTGCCGCAACGTATGCCACGGCCGAGGAAGAGATGATCCATCCCGCTTCGCTCATCAATTATTACCAATCCGAGCCGGTAGAGGAACCCGAACTCGACGAAGAGACCATCGTCGACTACCTGGCTTCCAGCATGAGCTTCTCCGAGCTGGCGGAGATTTACGCACAATCCTTTTAGACATGAAACAGATTCTCAGTGTAGCGGCCTGCCTGTTGATGGCAGTTTCCCTTTTCGCCCAACCGCAGGGCGGCCGGCCGAGTGAGGAACAGCGCAAGAAAGAATTCGAGCGCATCCAGGCCGAAAAAATTGCCTTCATTACCCAGGAACTCGACCTGACGCCTGAAGAGGCACAGGTTTTCTGGCCGGTGTACAACCAGTGCTGGAAAGAGATGCTTTCGGCGAACAAAAAGAAAATGGATGCCTTCGGCGAATTCCGCGGGGATAAGGCGGAAGGGCTTTCCGATGCTGAGCTGGAGAAGAAACTGAATGCCTACATCCAGGCAAACAAGGCGTCCAGCCAGGTGATGGCGGACTGGTATCCGAAATTCAAACAGGTGCTGCCCCTCCAGAAGGTAGCCAAGCTCTACCAGGCCGAAGAAGCCTTCCAGCAAAGGATGATCAACAACCTGCGGAAACATCCGCAGCGTCCTCCTCAGGGCGAGATACCGAAGGAAGGCAAAGACAAGAAATAAATGAGATGCCGGGTCGAGCCCGGCATGACGAAAACCGCTGTCGCTGATGGCATGACGAAAACGTCACCCCGGGCTTGACCCGGGGTCTTTTTTTCGTATCTTTGCGCCATGAAGAACATCCGCAACTTCTGCATCATCGCCCACATCGACCACGGCAAGAGCACCCTCGCCGACCGCATGCTCGAGTACACGCATACGCTCGACCAGCGCGAAATGGAAAACCAGGTGCTCGATTCCATGGATCTGGAGAAGGAAAAAGGCATCACCATCAAGAGCCACCCCATCCAGATGGAATATGTTCGCGGCAATGAAAAATATATCTTCAACCTGATCGACACCCCCGGCCACGTGGACTTTTCCTACGAGGTGTCGCGCGCCATCGCCTCCTGCGAAGGCGCCCTTCTGGTGGTCGATGCCACGCAGGGCATCCAGGCCCAGACCATCTCGAACCTGTATCTGGCCATCGAGCATGATCTGGAAATCGTGCCCGTGCTCAACAAAATCGACATGGAGGCCGCGATGGTCGAAGTGGTTCGCGACCAGGTGGTGGACCTGCTGGGCTGTGATCCGGATGATGTGCTGCTGGCCTCGGCCCGTACGGGAGAAGGTGTGGAAGCCATCCTCGACGCCATTGTCGACCGGATTCCTGCGCCGAAGGGTGATCCCGAGGCCCCGCTGCAAGCCTTGATCTTCGACTCCGTGTTCAACTCTTTCCGCGGCATCATCGCCTATTTCAAGGTGGAGAACGGCTCCATTCGAACCGGCGACCGCGTGAAGTTCGTCAACACGGGCAAGGAATATACCGCCGACGAGGTGGGTGTGCTGAAGATGAAACTCTGCCCCACGGGTGAAATCCCCTGCGGCTCGGTGGGCTATATTATATCAGGTATCAAGACGGCAGTCGAGGTAAAGGTGGGTGATACCATCACACACGTGGCACGCCCCTGCGACGCGGCCATCGCCGGCTTTGAGGACGTGAAACCCATGCTATATGCGGGCATGTTCCCCGTGACGGCCGACCAGTACGAGGACCTGCGCGCCTCGCTCGAGAAATTCCAGCTCAACGATGCTTCGCTGGTCTTTGAGCCGGAGAGTTCGCTGGCGCTGGGCTTCGGCTTCCGCTGCGGCTTTCTGGGCTTGCTCCACATGGAGATCGTGCAGGAGCGCCTGTTCCGGGAGTTCGACATGGACGTGGTGACCACGGTCCCGAATGTATCTTATAAAGTATACACGACACAGGGCGAGTGCATCGACGTACACAACCCCTCCGGCCTGCCGGCCCCCACGCTGATTGACCACATCGAAGAGCCGTTCATCCAGGCGCAGGTCATCAGCAAAAGCGAGTTCTATGGACCCATCATGAAACTCTGCCTCGACAAGCGGGGTATCCTCAAGAGCGAGCATTACCTGACGGCCGACCGCGTGGAGCTGACCTATGAGATGCCGCTTTCGGAAATCGTCTTCGACTTCTATGACAAACTCAAGTCAATCTCCAAGGGCTACGCTTCGTTTGATTACCATGTCATCGGTTTCCGCCCGGCCAAACTCGTGAAACTCGACATCCTTCTCAACGGCGAGCCGGCCGACGCCTTGTCAACGCTCATCCACCAGGACCACGCGTACGACTTCGGCCGCAAGATCTGCGAGAAGCTCAAGGAACTCATCCCACGCCAGCAGTTCGACATCGCCATCCAGGCCGCCATCGGCGCCAAGATCATCGCCCGCGAGACCGTGCGTCAGGTCCGCAAGGACGTGACGGCCAAATGCTACGGCGGTGACATCACCCGCAAGCGCAAGTTGCTCGAAAAACAGAAGGCCGGCAAGAAGCGCATGCGTCAGATCGGCCAGGTCGAAGTGCCGCAGTCTGCCTTCATGGCAGTACTGAAGCTCGACTAACCCCGTTTCAATCCTGTTTTCGGCTCTTTTTCCAGCCAAGATACTGGAAAAAGAAAAATATTTTCAAATTTTTGGTACTTTGTGATACAAGGTACTAAAATTTTTATATATCTTTGCATCGTCAAACGAAAACGATAAAAGGAATAGGTAATGAAATGGGCGTCGCGGCTCAAGTTGCGACGCCCTTAGATGAGAAAGAAAGATTATGTTAATCGAACTCAATAATATCCACAAGACTTACGACAACGGACAGCCGCTGCATGTGCTCAAGGGCATCGACCTGAGCATCGAGAAAGGTGAGTTCGTGTCGATCATGGGCGCTTCCGGCTCCGGCAAGTCGACCTTGCTCAATATCCTCGGCATCCTCGACAACTACGACGAGGGCGAATATCATCTGGCCGGACACCTTATTAAAAACCTGAGCGAACGCGAAAGCGCCACCTACCGCAACCAGATGATCGGTTTCGTGTTCCAGAGCTTCAACCTCATCGGCTTCAAGACCGCCGTCGAGAACGTGGAGCTCCCGCTCTTCTATCAGGGCATGAACCGCCACCGTCGCCATGAGATCGCGATGAGCTACCTGGAGAAGATGGGCCTCACCGACTGGGCATCCCACTATCCCAATGAGATGTCGGGCGGCCAGAAACAGCGAGTAGCCATCGCCCGCGCCCTGATCACCCATCCGGAAATCATCCTGGCCGACGAGCCGACCGGCGCCCTCGACTCCAAGACATCCGTGGAGGTGATGGAGCTCTTGACGAAGCTCAACCGCGAAGACGGTGTCACGATCATCGTGGTGACCCACGAAAGCGGCGTGGCCAACTGCGCCGACAAGATCGTCCACATCAAGGACGGCCTGATCGAGCGCGTCGAAGACAACCGTCAGCACCACAGTTCGGTGTTCGGCACCACCACCATCATGAAATAACCCACCATGCACGATCTGTTCATAGAAATCTGGGAATCCGTCCGCCGCAACAAGGTGAGAACCTGCCTGACCGGTCTGGCTGTCGCATGGGGCATCTTCATGCTGATCGTGCTGCTGGGCGCAGGCAACGGCCTGATGAACGCCTTCTTGAACGACGGTGAAGAATTTGCCTCCAACACGATGATGGTGGGCGGCGGATACACGTCCAAGCCATACGACGGCCTCAAGCAAGGCCGCCGCATCTCGCTCACGGACCAAGATGTCGACCTGCTGAAGACAGGACCCCTGTCCGACCGCATCGACCTGGTGTCGAGTTCTGTCAGCAAGGGCGGATACACGATGACCTACGGCCGCCGCTACTTCACCAACGTCACGCTCAACGGCACCTTTCCGGGCGACATCGAAATGAACCGCGTCAAGATGGATGCCGGACGTTTCATCAACGACAAAGACATTAAAGAGAAGAGAAAGGCCATCATCATCACCCATCTGCACGCCAAGAACTTCCTCGCCGGCGGCACGGACTTCGACCGGCTGCTGGGGCAGAAAGTCAAGGTGGGCAACCTGTCGTTCACCATCGTCGGTGTCCGCCATGGCATGGAGAACGAGGACGACCGCGACCTTTACGTACCTTATACTACCATCAAGTCCATTTTTGGCCTGAACGAAAACGTAGACGCCATCACCATGTCGTTCCACGGATTGACGAACGAGGCCGAAAGCGATATTTTTGAAAACGAGGTCCGCACGACGCTCAACGCGGCCCACCGTGCCGCCCCCGACGACCGGCGCGCCGTCTGGATCTGGAACCGCTTCAAGCAGAACCTGCAGATGAACAAAGGCAGAAGCATCCTGCTCACGGCTCTTTGGATCATCGGCCTCTTCACCCTGGTCAGCGGCATCGTGGGCGTGAGCAATATCATGCTGATCACCGTCAAGGAACGCACCCACGAGTTCGGCATCCGCAAGGCGATCGGCGCCCGACCGGGCCATGTCCTGAAACTGATCGTGACGGAAAGCGTGCTGATCACCGCCTTTTTCGGCTACATCGGCATGCTGCTGGGGATGATTGCCTGCCAGATCCTCGACATGACGGTCGGGCAGTCAAAAATGGAAATATTCGGGCAGAGCATCAAGATGCTCGACAACCCGACGGTCGGCCTGAGTACAGCCATCGGCGCGACGGTCGTGCTGATCGTGGCCGGTACCGTTGCGGGCATTTTCCCTGCCATGCAGGCTGCCAGAGTCAAACCTATTGAAGCATTGAGGGCCGAGTAAGATGAGACACTATTTTGACTTTGATACCCTGCGCGAGATCATCGATTCGCTGTTCCGCAACCGCCGTCGCACGATCCTGACCGGTTTCGGCATCTTCTGGGGACTGTTTATGCTGCTATTCCTGGTGGGCGGCGGCAACGGCCTCAAGCACATGCTTTCTGAAAACTTCGAGGGCTTCGCTTCCAATACGATGGTGATGATTTCGTCGAATACTTCAAAACCCTGGAAGGGCATGAAGGAGGGCCGCTACTGGCAGCTGACCCGCCGGGACGTGAAACGGCTGAAGGCGCTGATGCCCGAACTCGACGTCGTGGCTCCCATCGTGAGCAACTGGGGTCAGACGGCTTATTATAAAGGAAACAGCACCAACCCCGGTGTCAAAGGCATCTCCGGCGATTACAACAAGATCGAGCAGCCGCTCATCAAGTACGGCCGTGCCATCAGCGATTCGGATGTGGAGCAGGAGCGCAAGGTCTGTGTCATCGGGAAACGCATCTACAACGATCTCTTTCCGGAGGGCGGAGACCCGTGTGGTGAATTCATCCGGGTCGGATCTGTATTCCTGCAGGTGATCGGCGTGGATTTTTCCAGCGGCAACCTGAGTATCAACGGCAGTTCCGACAATTCGGTGATAATCCCGTTCTCCGTAGCTGCCAAACTGTACAAACGAGGCGAGAACGTGGACTTGATCTGCATGACGGGCAAGAACGGCATCAAGATGAAGCCGCTGGAACCGCGTGTCCGCAGCATCATGGCCCGCGAGCACCTTTTTGATCCGACGGACGACCAGGCGCTGATGGTGCTCAATACCGAACAGATCTTCTCCATCGTGGACAACCTGTTCCGCGGCGTGAACTTCCTGATCTGGCTGGTGGGCATCGGCACGCTGCTGGCCGGTGCGGTGGGCGTGAGCAACATCATGATGGTGACGGTACGCGAGCGGACCGTGGAGATCGGTATCCGCCGGGCCATCGGTGCCGTGCCAGGCGACATCCTCTCGCAGATCATCTGGGAGAGCGTCACGCTCACGCTCGCGGCGGGCAGTGCAGGCATCGTCTTCTCGGTGCTGATTCTCAACGTGGTGGAAGTGATCGCCCATAAACCTTTCTTCCAAATCCATTTCTGGACGGCGATCCTGGCGGCTCTTCTGCTCAGCGTGCTGGGTGTGCTGGCCGGCCTGGCTCCTGCCCTGCGCGCCATGAAGATCAAGCCGGTCGATGCGATGCGGGATGAATGACGACAGTAAACGAATAAATATAAAGAAAACAATATGAAAAAAGTCTTGAAGTACATTGTGGTTGCCCTGATTGCCATCGTTTTCCTGGGCACCTTCCTCTTCCTCTTCGTCAAATCCAAACCGAAGGAAGTGTCCTATCACGAACTGACCGTTGAGAAGGCCGACATCCAGCGCACCACCGTGGTGACCGGCAAGATCGAACCGCGCAACGAGGTGAACATCAAACCGCAGATCAACGGCATCATCGCCGAGCTCTACAAAGAGGCCGGCCAGCAGGTGGAACGCGGCGAAGTCATCGCCAAGCTGACGGTCATCCCCGACATGAACACTCTGAGTGCCGCCCAGAGCCGCGTCCGCCTGGCCGAAATCAACCTCAAGCAGGCCCAGACCAACTTCGACCGCGAGAAGGCACTCTATGAGAAGAATCTGGTGAGCGCCGAAGAGTACGACAAGGTAGCGCAGCAGCTCAACCAGGCCAAGGAAGAAGCGGCCGCCGCACAGGATGCCCTCGAAGTGGTGCGCGACGGTGTGTCGAAGACGAACGCCAAGTCAAGCTCGACGCTGGTGCGTTCCACCATCACCGGCCTGATTCTCAACATCCCCGTAAAAGTAGGCAATTCCGTGATCCAGGCCAATACCATGAACGACGGTACGACCGTAGCCACAGTGGCCAACATGAACGACCTGATCTTCGACGGCCAGATTGACGAGACCGAAGTCGGCTCCCTCGCCGAGGGTATGCCCGTGGTCATCTCGATCGGCGCCCTGCAGGACTACTCGTTCGACGCCACGCTGGAATACATCGCCCCGAAGGCCGTGGAAAGCAACGGAGCCAACCAGTTCGAGATCAAGGCCGCTGTCAAGGCCGATCCGGGCCAGAAGATCCGTTCCGGCTACAGCGCGAACGCTGAGATCGTGCTGCAGCGCGTAGAGCAAGTGCTCGCCGTGTCGGAGAGTGCCCTCGAATTCTCAGGTGATTCGACCTTTGTCTACCTGAAAGGCGCGGATGGCTTTGTCCGCACCCCGGTCACCACGGGCGTGAGCGACGGCATCAACATTGAAATCAAAAGCGGGCTCAAGGAGGGCGACGTGGTCCGCGGCAACCAGATCATAGAAGAGAATTAAGTCATGAAACGTTTTGTCATCATCACCCTGATGCTGCTGGCCGCCACGGCCGCCCGGGCCCAGGAAAATCCCCAGGCAACGCCCTGGACGCTGCAGGACTGCACCAACTACGCGCTTGACCATAGCCTGACCGTGCAGAAGAGCGCCCTGCAGGTAAGCCAGCGTGAGATTGAACTGGGTACGGCACGCGCCCGGCTCCTACCCGGCGTCTCGGCCAACGCTTCGCAGAACTTTTCGTTCGGCCGCGGCCTGACCGCCGACAATACCTACGCCAATACCAATACCACGAATACGGGCCTGAGCCTGGGTGCCGACATGACGCTCTTCAACGGCCTGCGCAACAAGAACAACATCGAACTGGGCAAGCTGAACCTCCAGGCAGCCACCAGGGACCTGGAAAAAGCACGCGATGACATCCGCGTCGCCGTGGCCAAGGCCTATGTCCAGATTCTCTACAATGAGGAGATCCTTGCCGTCGCCATGCGGCAGGTCGAAATCGACTCCCTGCAGGTGGTCCGGCTGGAAGCCATGCGCGACAACGGAAAAGCTGCGGAAGCCGAGGTGGCGCGGCAGGCCGCCACGCTGGCCCAGAGCCGCTTGACAGCTGTCCAGGCCAGCAATAACCTGCACATCGCCCTGCTCGACATGACCCAGCTGCTTGAACTCCCTTCGCCGGAAGGCTTCGCCGTGTCGAATCCCGTCCACCAGGAGCCCGAGCTGCCGCTGACCAGCCCCGAAGCCATCTACGAAGAAGCCATCGGCATCAAGCCCGCCGTGAAGGCCGAGGAGACCCGCCTGGCCTATGCGGAGCGCAACATCGCCCTGGCCAAGGGCGGCTACCTGCCGACCCTCTCGCTCAGCGGCGGCCTGGGCACCAACTACTACACCAGTTCCGGCTATCCGCATGCAGCCTTCTTCACGCAGCTGAGCAACAACTTCAGCCAGTACGTGGGCCTGTCGCTGAGCATTCCGATCTTCTCCCGCATGAGCAACCGCAATCAGGTGCGCAGCGCGAAGGTCAGCTACCAGTCGCAGCAGGTGCAGCTCGACCAGACCAAGAAGCAGCTCTACAAGGAGATCCAGCAGGCCTGGTACAACGCTGTTGCGGCGCACGAAAAGTTCAAGAGCAGCCTTGAAGCTGAAAGGGCCGCGGCACAGAGCCTGACGCTCGTCCAGGCCAAGTATGAAAACGGCAAGGCCACCATCACGGAATTCAACGAATCGAAAACCCAATACCTGAAAGCGGCTTCCGACCTGGCCCAGGCCCGCTGCGAAGCCCTCTATCAGGCCGGACTGATTGATTTCTACCGCGGAAAAGAAATACAACTATGAAAAAAACCCTGAACATCGGCATCGGCGGCAAGAGCTTCATCATCGATGAAGATGCTTATGAGCGCCTGAAAGACTACCTCGGCACCTTCCGTTCCCGACTCAAGGATGACCAGGGACAGGAAGTGATGGACGACATCGAAGCCCGTATTGCGGAGCTTCTTCTCACCAACCTGAGATCCGGTCAACAGTCCGTCAGCCTGGACATGATCAACCAGATCACCACACAACTCGGGATGCCCGACGGCAAGCCCGAAAACGCAACAAACAACTATGAATGCAAGGAGGAAACAAACATGGAACCTGTAAAGAAATTGTATCTTGACGTAGAAAACCGGAAACTGGGCGGCGTTTGTAGCGGCCTGGCGGCCTATTTCGACATTGACGTGACACTGATCCGTATCATTTTCCTGGCCCTGCTGCTCTGCGGCAGCTTCGGTTTCTGGCTCTATATCATCATCTGGATCGTAGCTCCCAAGGCCCTGACACCGGCCCAGAAGTGCGAGCTCCGTGGCATTGAAGCCAATGCCGAGAACATGGCCCGTTTCAACGACAGCACCCGATAGCACCATGGAAGTCAATGTTGAAAACGTGCGTTCTCAGATGCGGAAAGGGGTGCTGGAATACTGCATCCTGAGCATTCTGGACAAGCAGGAGGCCTATGCTTCTTCGATCATCGAAACGCTCAAGTCGGCGGGCCTGATCGTGGTGGAAGGCACCCTCTATCCATTGCTTATCCGTCTCAAGAACCAGGGTTCGCTGACGTACCGCTGGGAAGAGTCCCCGCAGGGGCCTCCGCGCAAATACTACTGCATCAGTGAAGACGGCCGTTCGCTGCTCAGCGCCATGGACGCTTCCTGGAGCGATTTGGTTGAAACCATCAAAACCTTGAAGCAATGACAGAAGTAGAAAAAGTCAGTATCGGCGGTTATGCCTTCACGCTCGAAAAGGAGGCCTACGCCATTGTCAAGCAGTATCTTGACGAACTTGAGTCGCATTATTCCCAGCGGGAAGGCGGAGCGGAGGTGATGGAAGGCATCGAGGAAAGGATGGCGGAACTGCTCTACGAGAAGTGCGCCGACAACGGCGTGGCTTCGGTCGCTGAGATCAACGAGATCATCGCCACACTGGGCAAGCCCTCGGCCATCGAGAGCGATGACGACCCTGACCTGAAGAAGGAGACCGTCCCCGGCGATAACCGCCGCGAGGGCAAAAAGCGGCTCTACCGCGATCCGACCAACAAAATGCTGGGCGGTGTGTGCAGCGGTCTGGCGGCCTATTTCAAACTCGATGTGGTATGGTTCCGCATCATCTTCATCGGCCTGACCATCCTGGGCTTCTCCCTCCACTGGACACCTAACCACTGGCACGTGCATAGTTACGGCAGTTTTGCCATTCTGGCCTACATCATCCTCTGGATTGCCATGCCCGAGGCCAAGACCGTGAAGCAAAGGTGGGAAATGGGCGTAACCAACCCTCCTGCCGGCGGCAAGCCGGTCGGCAGTGAGCTGGGCAAAGTGCTTCGCATCATCATCGGTGTCGTGCTGTTGCTGATGGGCGTGGCCGGCCTGACTTTCGGCGTGGCCGCAATCTTTGGCCAGGAACTCTTCGGCTGGGACATGGTCCGGGAAGGATGGGAGCAGCTGGTCGACGAGATTCCGTTTACCATGCCGCTCGCAGGTACCTTGTTCTACAAACTGGATCTGGTGCTGCTTTACTACCTGCCGATGATGGGGCTGATCTACGCCGGCATCATGCTGATCTTCGACCTGAAATCCCCTTCGTGGCGTCCGGGGCTGGTGCTTTTCCTGCTCTGGGTGGTCGTCCTGGTGATATTTATCGTGCTGACGATGATGGGACTGGTCCGGTCAGAACTCTTTTGACCGCCAGAACCGGTATGTGATATCCTCCAGCGCTTCTTCCTTCACGCGGAAGAGGCGCTGGTTGGTTTTCGGACTCTTGAGTCCGCCCAGCGCTTCGATGTAGGGGCCGGTTTTGACATAGTCGAAATGGTGCAGGTCGATGTCCGCAGGCAGTTCAGGGCGGCCCGACCACCAGGCGCTGTGCAGATTCATCTCCTGCTTGACATACGCGCAGAGGCGCTCCACGGCCGCCGGATCGGCGTCGCCGCCCATCAGGCAGATGCAGGTCACTTCTCCGGCATAGTCTTCGTAAATCCGGCGCAGCATCGCTTCGTCGAGCTCCGTTCCGCTGTCTTCCCACAGGTGCGGACTGTGGCATCCCGGACAATGACAAGGACACCCGGTGATGTTGACGGCCAGCGTCACCTCATCGGGTATCTCCTGGAAAACGATGTCGTAGTTGTGGAACTTCAGCATCTCAAGCTTCCTGCGCTACCGGTTCGGCTACCGGCTCGGCGACCAGCTTGTTGGCTTCGGTCCGGTTGACGTTGGCGTAGTAGCGTTTGGCTGCCTCTTTCTGGCGGGGCTGCGAGAAGCTGCTCACGCGTTTCATGTAGCCGATGATGCGGGTGGCATAGTCGATGTCGTGGCTGCCGCATTTCGGGCATTCGTGCAGGTAGCGCTTGTCGATATGGCCGCAGGTGTTGCAGATGGTGTTGGGGATGTTGAAGGTAAAGTAGTTGCATCCCTCCTTGGCTGCGACGCGCAGCAGCTGGCGGTACTGGGCCTTGCTCAGATGCTCTTCGAGGTTCATGTGGAGCGCACTGCCGCCCGTCAGGTGCTCGATGTACTTCGAGCCATGGAGGCGGAACTTGTCGAGAATGTTGGTATTCTCGTCTTCCACGACGTAGAAGTAGCTGTTGTAGCAGTCGCGCGGCACGATGTAGCCGTCTTCCTTGTCCCACTTGGCGTGCTTGACGCCCACGTTCTCTGCGGGGATCATCTCGCAGTTGAACATCACGTCCTTGGTGCGGTAGCGCTTGTTGAGGCGCTCGATCATGCCGAGGATACCCTGTACGAAGGCCACGTAGTCGGGGTTGTCGGTGATCTTGATGCCCAGGAACTCGGCGGCTTCCACCAGGCCGTTCACGCCGATGGTCAGGTACTGGCGGCCGATGTTGATGAAGCCGGCGTCGAAGAGCGGGAGCATGCCCTTCTCCATGAGGTCACGCAGGTTCTCGTTGTAGGCGAGCTGCACCTTGTGCATCAGGTCGACCACTTCTTCGAGGTATTCCAGATACGGGATGCCCTTCTTGAAGGCATACTGCACGCAGCGGTTGAGGTTGATGGTCAGCACGCTCTTGGAACCGGTCGAAACGCCGCCGGCGCCGAGTGTGTAGCTGAAGCCGTTGTCCTGGATCTCGTTGCGCAGGCGGCAGCAGCTGGCCAGCGAGTCGGCATTGTCGCTCATGTAGGTGAAGAAGCTGTGTCCTTCGCTGTACATCTGGGCCGTCCAGTCGCCGTATTCCTCGTCGCGCACTTCTTCGTTGCGGGTAAGCAGGGCCATGGTCTCGACCGGGAAGGTCAGGATGGTCTTGGTGCGCTCGGCGTTGAACCACTTCATGAAGCGTTTCTGCAGCCAGCTGAGGCTGTCCCAATGCGGGCGGCTGCCGTCGGGGAAGATGAAGTCGCCGAAGATGCTCTGGAAGTAGTAGCGGTCGTAGTAGGAGATGTTCCAGAACACGGACTGGAAGTTGCGGGCGCCCGTGGGCTGGTTGATGGAATATACGATCTGCTCGAAGCAGTCGGTGATGACCTTGTCGAGGGTACGCTGTTTCTTGGACATGTCCACCACTTCATTGGCGCGGAGATAGTAGTCTTCGCCGTATTCCATCTCGATGAAGTAGTTCATGTACATCAGGAACTCCGGCGTGGCGCAGGCGCCGCTGAGCATGCTCGAGACGATGAACACCAGGTTGACGAAGCCGCCGCAGAAGGCCTTCAGGTTGGTCGGCGGGGTGGAGTTGCCGCCAAGGGGGATGGTGCCCTGCAGCAGCCAGGGGTACATGGTGATGCTGGCGCAGTAGTTGGCCAGGCTGGTCTCGTCGTTCTTATAGATGAAGTGGCCGTTGAGCAGGCTCAGATAACGGTCGGACAACTCTTTCCCGAACATCTCGCGGATACGGTCGGTCAGCATGCGGCGGTTCAGGCGGATGAAGCTGGCCTTGGGCAGTTCCCCGATGAGGGTGGCGATGTTCTTCTTCTCGACGTTGGCGTTGGCGTCGTACTTGCTGCCGGTAGCCGGGTTCGAGGCCGAGCAGTAGTCGATCAGGAAGTTGAGGCGGTCGCGTACTTCACGGTCTTCGGTGTGGTGCTGGCGGTAGATCATGTAGGCCTTGGCCACGGCGAAATAGCGCTCGCTCATGAGCGAGACTTCCACCTGGTTCTGGATCTCCTCCACGTGCATTCCGTTGGAGATATGGACGCGGCTGAGGATGTTGGTCAGGGTCTCTTCCGTAGCAAAACTGCCCGAAGCGAGGAAAGCCTTGCGGATGGCGTTCTTGATCTTTTCGATTGAGAAGGGGGCACGCTTGCCATCCCTTTTGATGATGTAAAGGTCCGTAGTATAATCCATAAAGTGTTGTACCCGTGAGGGTTACGTGAGGGTTATGTGATGTGTGAGAGTGTCCTTTTGGGAGGAGGGGCTCATCGCCTGTACAAAGTTAGAGAAAAAAATGGCCGGTTGATACACAACCGGCCAACTTTTTTTGTAACAAAAATGTTTTTGTTATCTGAACTTCAGGAACTCGACGTCTTTCGATGCGCGGTCGGCGAGTTTTTCGTTCTTCTTGACGATTTCCATGGCTGCATTGTAGGCGTTCACGTCACCCTTGCGGGCAGCGATGATGGCCTTCTTGTAGTTGCAGAACGGGCAGTTGCCCTTGATGGTGGCGGCAGCCTTGTCGAGCTGGTTCGTCACGAGGTAGGCGATGGTCTCGTTCTCCGTACCGGTGCCGGCCAGTTTGGCGACGGCGTCCTGATACTTGCCGTTGAGGATGTCGAGGGTACCCTGGTTGATCTTGCCGTGCTTGCAGCTGACCTTGCTGAACCACTTGGCGGCTTCGTCGAGCTTGCCGTCACGCATGGCGAGGACACCCATCACGTTGTCGTAGCAGTTGCCTTCTTTCTTCTCCATCTTGGAGAAAGCGTCCTTGGCGGCCTTGTTGTCACCCTTGTCGAGGTAAGCCACACCGAGGTTGTACCAGGACTTGTCCGTACCGAACTTCTTGGCGGCCTGCTTGTAGATGGCGATCTTGGAGTCGATGTTCTTGGCGTTGGCGGCGGCACGCAGGAGAGCGGGCTCGTCGAGCACGTCGATGTTGTTCTCCACGAGGTCGGCCAGTTCTTCAGCGGTGTAGTTGGTGTACTCCACGTTGGTGATGAAGCGGGCGCGGCGCAGCTGCGGGAGGATGTTGGTCTTCAGCGACTCGTAGACGGCGGACATGTTCTTGATCTCACGCTCGCGGACGTTCGGATCGCTGTACATCGACAGGACGCGGAGGATGAGTTCCTTGTCTTCGATGTTGGAGTTCTGCACGAGTTCCTGGAAGCCTTCC